>WNGI01011107.1_pt1 | contig 11901 bp, 13 predicted proteins | sample 5400621 | NCBI WGS metagenome assembly WNGI01 (sample SAMN13153374, study PRJNA577476) | soil metagenome | isolation source: 20 cm soil or saprolite under Garry oak tree replicate 1 | place: USA:California | collected 2016-06-15
TCATGACGACGCGGCCTTCGGCGACCGCCGTCCGTTCGGTCGTGGGTTTGGCGGAGACATCCACCATCCGTGCTTCGCCTTTGGCGTCGATGTGGGTGAGGGCGGCTTTGTCGCTGGAAGATTTGTCCGCCATAATCTAGCGCGCCCCGGTCGCGCCAGGTGCATCGCCGCGCGCCAGCAGCGCGCGGGTCGCCGCGGTCACGTCGGCCTGCCGCATCAGGCTTTCACCGACCAGGAAGGTCGACATGCCCACCTGCGCCAGCCGCGCCAGGTCGGCGGGCGCGAAGATTCCGCTCTCGCCGACCATCAGGCGGTCTTTCGGGACCAGCGGCGCCAGTGCCTCGCTGGTCGCAAGCGTGGTCTCGAAAGTGCGCAGATTGCGGTTGTTGATGCCGATCATCGGCGAGCGAAGTTTTAGGGCCCGGTCGAGCTCGGCGCGTTCATGGATTTCGATCAGCACATCCATGCCATGGGCGATGGCCGCAGCCTCAATGTCTTTTGCGGCGCCATCGTCGAGCGCCGCCATGATGAGCAAAATGCAATCGGCGCCATGGGCCCGCGCCTCGACCACCTGATAGGTGTCGTACATGAAATCCTTGCGCAGCACCGGCAGCGCGGTGGCCGCGCGCGCCGCCACCATGAAATCAAGATGCCCCTGGAACGACGGCGTGTCGGTCAGCACCGACAGACACGCCGCGCCGCCGGCTTCATAGGCCTTGGCGAGAACCGGCGGATCGAAGTCGGCGCGAATGAGCCCCTTGGAGGGCGAAGCCTTTTTCACCTCGGCTATCAGCGCGTATTCGCCGGTGCTGAGTTTTCGGCGGATGGCGTTGACAAAACCACGCGGCGCGGGCGCGGCCTTGGCCAGCGCCTCGACACTGGCGAGCGGATGCGCGCGCTTGGCGGCGGCGATCTCCTCGCGCTTATAGGCCTCGATCTTGGTCAGGATGTCCGGCACGCGTATTCCTCAGCCGTTGGAGACCGCGATCAGTTGTTCCAGCCGCGCCGCCGCGGCGCCGCTGTCGAGCGACTTCGTGCCGAGTGCGACGCCTTCCTTCAAGGTCCTGGCGCGGCCGGCCACGATCAACGCCGCCGCGGCGTTCAGCAGTGCCACATCGCGAAAAGGGCTCGGCATTCCATCGAGCACGCTTTGCAGCGCGACCGCGTTGGCATGGGCATCGCCTCCCTTCAGCGCGGCGCCGCCGACGCACTCCAGGCCGGCTTCCTCCGGGGTCACCTCGAAGGTACGGATGTTGCCGTTCTCGAGCGCCGCGACAAACGTTGGGCCGGTGAGGGTGATCTCGTCGAGGCCGTCCGAGCCGTGCACCACCCAGACCGATTCAGCGCCGAGGTTTTTCAGCACCTGCGCCAGCGGCTGCACCCATTGCCGTGAAAACACCCCGACCATTTGCCGGGTGACGCCGGCCGGATTGGACAGCGGCCCCAGCAAATTGAAGATCGTGCGGGTGGCCAACTCGACGCGGGTCGGACCGACGTTCTTCATCGCCGGATGGTGCGACGGCGCGAACATGAAGCCGATGCCGGCCTCCGCGACGCAGCGGCCGACATGATCGGGCGTAATATCGATCTTGACCCCGAGCGACGACAGCACGTCGGCCGCGCCCGAGCGCGACGACAGCGCGCGATTGCCGTGCTTGGCGACCGGCACGCCTGTGCCGGCGACAATGAAAGAGGCGCAGGTCGAGACATTGACCGAGCCGGAGCCGTCACCGCCGGTGCCGACCACGTCGACGGCGTCCAGCGGGGCTTTCACGCGCAGCATCTTGCTGCGCATCGCGGTGACCGCGCCGGTAATCTCATCGACGGTCTCGCCGCGCACGCGCAGCGCCATCAGCAACCCGCCCATCTGCGAGGGAGTGGCCTCGCCGGACATCATGCTGTCGAAGGCGGATGCCGCCTCGTCGCGCGACAATGTCGCGCCGGTGGCGACTTTTCCGATGATAGATTTCAGGTCGTCCATCGCGGGCTTTCAAAATCGAGGCCTCATGGTGAGGAGGCGCTCTTGCGCCGTCTCGAACCATGAGATGCGACATCCTTCGAGACGCGGAAGAGGCCGCTCCTCAGGATGAGGGGAATTCCATATTGAGCGGCCGACCTTCATTCCGGATCATGCTCAGTTATTATTCGCGCCGGTCACCTGGGCGAAGACGGATTGGTTGATGGATGTGCCGATGTCGGTTTCAAGCTTCGTGACGTATTGCGCGACCTGTTCGTCGGTCAGTCCGCGCTGAAGCGTCTCCTTCAGCTTCTTCATGTCGTCCGACGCAAGGTCGACCGGCGGCACGCTGATGTCGGTCACGCGGAACACGACCCATTCATTGGCACCGGCGCCGGCGGCCTGTCCAACGCCGTCCTTGGCGGTGCGAAACGCCGCCGTGACGGCGGCCGACGGCACGCCGGGCAGGGCGGCGTCGCGCCTGAAGCCGGTGGCGGTTTCCACTTTGGCGCCCACATTGGCCGCCTCGTCGGCGAGCTTGCCGCCCTGATCGAGCCTCTGAACCATCTCGGTCGCCTTGGTCCGCAGCCGGCCCGCGATCTGGTCGTCGCGCCATTTCGCCTCGACCTGGTCCTTGACCTCATCGAGGCCGCGCTCGCGCGACGGCGTGATGCCGATGACATCGTACCAGACATAGCCGCCGTTGAACTGGATCGGATCGTTGTCGATCCCGACATCGCTGTTGAAGGCTTGCGAGACGACGTCGAGCCCGCGGGGAATGTTGGTCGCCAACTGGCCGTTGGGGAGGCGGCCGGAGCGGTCGACCGCCTCGATGGTGACGGCGGTGAGCCCGAGCTTCTGCGAGGCCTCGATGACGCTCGCGCCGCCACCGCGTTCGTCTTCCATCTTGTCGCGGAGTTCGCCAACCTTGGTGCGGGCGCGTTCGGTCGCAATTTCCTTCTTCAAGGCAGGGGCGACGCTTTCGTAAGTGGGCTGCACGCCCGGTTCGATCTTGCCGATCTTGACCAGGGCAACGCCGAATCGGCCTTGCACCGGCTGGCTGATGTCGCCTGACGGCAGCGCGAACGCCGCGTCGGCGATCGCGGGGTCGATGACCGCGGATTTCGCGATCATGCCGAGGTCGACATCGGCTAAATTGAGCCCGCGCTCCTTGGCGATGTCCTCAAACGACGTCCCGGAGGTGAGGCGACCACGCGCCGCCGCGGCTTCTTCCGCGTTCGGGAACACGATCTGCGACACCTCACGCTGCTCCGGCGTGCCAAACTTATCGCGACGCTGCTCGAAGATCTTCCTGGCATCGTCGTCGGAGACATCGGTCCATTTACCGAGCTCTTCCGGCGTGATCACGGCAAAGGATAGTTTGCGATATTCGGGTGCGCGGAACTGGGCCTTGTGATCGTCGAAATAGCCAGCCAGCGTTTCCGGCGACGGCGCATCGATGGTGCCCGCCTGTGCCGCATCCAGTTTGACGTATTCGATCGATCGCGCCTCGTTCTGGAAACGACTGAGCGCCTCGATCAGGACTTTCGACGGCTCGACGCCGGCCGAAATCGTGCCGGCGATCTGATGTCGCAACGAGATCCGCCGCTGGTCGGCGACATAGCGCTGCTCGCTGAAGCCGAATTGCCGGATCGTCTGCTGGAAACGGACCGGGTCGAATGCGCCGCTCACTCCCTTGAAGTTGGGATCGCCAAAGATCACGCGCATGGTCTCGGCGGCGGACTGTCCTAGTCCGAGCCGTCGCGCTTCTTCGTCCAGGGCGGCTTCCGCGATGGTCTGTTGCAGCAACTGGCGGTCGAGACCGAAGGCGCGGGCCTGCTCCATGGTCAAGGCACGGCCGAACTGACGGCCGATCTGTTGCAGCTTCTCGGTGTAGAGATGTCGGCAATGCCCCAGACACCGAAGCTGATGATCAACACACCCATCACCACGGCCATGATGATCTTGCCGAGCCAGTTTGATGAGGCTTTGCGCATTCCTCGAAGCATGGGTCCAACTTGTTTGCAGGAGGGAACCGGGTCGCGCCTCAATGCGTATTCCGCGAAAGGGCGTCACCGAGTTGATAAAGCATCATAAAGTGGCAGCCGCCCGGTCGCAACCTTGGCGGGGCGGACCAAGGCGGCGCCGGGGTGGGACGAAGTGATGCGGTTAACCGCCCGAAACCCGCTGGTGCGGCATCTGGAACTGCCGTGCGGGCTCTGCTAGCGCATGGATACCGTTATTATTCCGCAGGGAATCCCGATATGACCGATGCCATCCGTCCCTTGATTGCCGGCAACTGGAAAATGAACGGCCTGAAGGCCTCGCTGGCCGAATTCGAGGCCATGCTGGCCGGCGCTGCGAAGGTGGCCGCCACGGCCGATCTTTTGGTGTGCCCGCCGGCGACGCTGATTGCGGCCTTCGCCGAGAAATCGCGGGGCTCGAAGATGCTCGCGATCGGTGCGCAGGACTGCCATCCCAAGGCGTCGGGTGCCAATACCGGCGATATTTCAGCCGAAATGCTTGGCGATGCCGGCGCCAGCGCCATCATTGTCGGCCATTCGGAGCGGCGCGCCGACCACGGCGAGAGCGACGTGTTGGTTCGCCAGAAGGCTGAAGCGGTTTGGCGCGCCGGGCTTACCGCCATCGTCTGTATTGGCGAGACGCAGCACCAGCGCGACGCCGGGCAGACCCTCGACATCTGTCGCGGACAACTCAACCTTTCGCTGCCGGATAAGGCGACATCCGGCAATCTGGTGGTGGCCTATGAGCCGGTCTGGGCGATCGGCACCGGGCTGACCCCGACGGTGGCGGATGTTGAGCAGATTCATCGGTTTATCCGGGATTCTCTGACGGCGCGCTTCAACGACGAGGGGGCCCGGATCCGGATCCTCTATGGCGGCTCGGTGAAGCCCTCGAATGCCGCGGAATTGATGGCGGTGGCCAATGTCAATGGAGCACTGGTCGGCGGCGCCAGCCTGAAAGCGGCTGATTTTCTAGCCATTGCCGCCGCTTGTCCCTAGTTAGCCCAACGCAGTCTCGCGAATGCGCTTCCAATAGATCTTCGTGCCGGAGAGTCCGCCGTGTGGCTTTAAGGCGTAGTCTGGAATCTCTCCGGTCAATTTGAATCCCAGACCTTCATAGAGTCCGGAGGCGCCGCCGTCGGTCGCCGTATCCAGCACGAGAAGGGTGCGACCGCGCTCCGCAGCCATCCTTTCAGCCTCGCGCATCAACGCCTTCGCCACGCCGCGGCCGCGGTGGCTGATCCGGGTCATCATTTTTGCAATTTCCGCGCGATGCGGCTGATTCTGCGGACAGTCGAGCAGCAGGCTCACCGTTCCGATCACGCGATCTCCGTCGAGCGCGCCGAGAACGAGCCGCTCGCCTCGCTCGGCGGCAGCCAGCGAATGGCGCCAGAAGGTGTCCGCGATCTCCAACGCCAGCGGGTGCATGAAACTGACCGAACCGCCGTTTTCCACCGCCTCGATAAGGATTTCGCTCAGTTGCTCCCGGACACCAGGCGCGGCTTCTAAGGCCCTTATTTCGATTTCATGCATGAAGGTTGGACTCCGGCTAATGGCAAGGGATTTCCGAACCGATGTTCAACTTCAATCATTTGCAACTTCAATCATTTGAGGTGGCGCGGAACGCGCCTGCTTGATCTGGGCAATCCGTTCGACATCCTCGACTTGAAGATGCCGGCCTCGTTCCAGAATTTCCAAAGTGTACTCCTCATAGGTAAGCCCCAGCCGTTCGGCTCTCTGCATGCGAAACAGAACCACGTCGCGCGATGCGGTGTGCCAGGCCGCGCGATGTGCAGCTTTCCAGTAAAAGTAATTTCCGATTCCGCCTTCGCCCCATTCGGGCTTGTGCTCTTGGTCAAGCGGCGGCCCGCCATTATGGCCAGTCGGAACGCGGCTTGCTTCGGCTGCCGGCCGGGCGGCGAAGGTTGCGATCTTGGCTTCCGCCATGACGCTAGCTCCGGGCGAGGACAACGACATAGACGCAGGGCGCAGCGGTTTCGTTGGCAAAGGTCACCTCCGACGGTGAACCGAATCCAAGACAGTCGCCGCCCCCCAGCGCATGCCGCTCGCCGGCTTCGATGATGACGAGGCTGCCGGCCTGCACCCAGACGGCCTGACGGATATGCGCGTAGGAAGAAGCCGGGAGCACCACCTGTTTTCCAGGCGGCAGCTCAACCGTGATGATTTCGAGGGGATGGTCGGGCCGGCCGAATATCTGTTTGCGCAGATAGCCGGTTTCGGGGTCGCGCCACACCGGCTGTTCGGCGGCCCGCGTGAGGCGGTCCCCCCGGCCTTCAGCACGCAACATCAGGCCTGCAAGGGTGAGGTCGAAAGCTGCCGCCAGCCGCACCAAAATCACCGCGGTGGGGCTGACCTCCGCGCGTTCGATCTTGCTGATCGTCGCCTTCGAGACGCCTGAGCGCTCCGCGACGTCGGCCAGCGACCAGCCGCGGCTGTCGCGCTCCAGGCGCAAACGCCGGGCAATCCGGGCACTCACGTCGTCTATTATAGTATCCATTCATCAATTATAATAGAAAATATCGGCGACCGACAAGCGCAAAAGCGAGCCACTCGGACACTTCACTTTCGCGAACTCCTTCCAAAAACCGTGGTCTTGCGCCTGCTGTCGGGGGTGACAATCCCCCGCCTAATCGTGTAACACCGCGCCACTTCAAACCCCGCAAGCCCCGACGAGCCGCCGGACCCCGGCGCTTTTGGTTTGCGACGGAAGGTAGAGATGCAGACTGTCGTTATCGTCATTCACCTCATGATCGTCGCGACGCTGATCGGCGCGGTCTTGCTGCAGAAATCAGAAGGCGGCGGGCTGGGCGTCGGCGGGGGCGCTGGCTTCATGTCAAGCCGCGGGACCGCCAATCTGCTGACGCGCACCACCGCGGTTCTCGCGGTCGGCTTCTTCCTCACCAGTCTGTTCTTGTCCTGGCTCGCGAGCTACGACCGCAAGCCGAGCTCGATCCTTGACGCCAGCCCAGCCTCGCAGTCGCAGCCGGCAGGACCGGCTACGCCCGCGCCGCCGTTGTCGCAGGGCGGTGGCATCCTGGATTCACTGAAGAAAGCCGACGAACAGCAGCAGAAGCAGCCGGCGCCATCGGGCCCGCAAGCGCCGCGCTCGCAATAAAGCAGGGTGGCCATGCAGGAAGGCGGCTACCGTCCTGCATCATGAATTCCAATTAACACCCTGATAACGCTTCGAATTCGACGTCACCCACAGGCCGACATAATGTTGGCTCCGGCATGCGATTCGCTTTGGCGAATCGCGCCCGGACCCTTAAAGGTTAAGTCCCATGGCGCGGTATATCTTCATCACCGGCGGCGTGGTTTCCTCGCTCGGCAAAGGTCTGGCTTCGGCGGCACTCGGTGCCTTGCTGCAGGCCCGTGGCTATAAGGTGCGGCTGCGCAAGCTCGATCCCTACCTCAATCTCGATCCCGGAACGATGTCGCCGTACCAGCACGGCGAAGTGTTCGTCACCGATGACGGCGCCGAGACCGATCTCGATCTCGGGCACTACGAACGCTTCACCGGGCGTCCGGCCACCAAGGCCGACAACATCACCACCGGGCGCATCTATCAGGACATCCTCACCAAGGAACGGCGGGGCGATTATCTCGGCGCCACCATCCAGGTGATTCCGCACGTCACCAACGCCATCAAGGATTTCATCCTCGACAGCAACGATGAGTATGATTTCGTGCTGTGCGAGATCGGCGGCACCGTCGGCGACATCGAAGGGTTGCCGTTCTTCGAGGCGATCCGCCAAATCAAGAACGATCTGCCGCGCGATCACGCCATCTATATTCATTTGACGCTGCTGCCGTTCATCCCGAGCGCCGGCGAACTGAAAACAAAGCCGACCCAGCATTCCGTGAAAGAACTGCGCTCGATCGGCATCCAGCCGGACATCCTGCTGTGCCGCACCGACCGCCCGATCCCCAAGGAGGAGCGGCGCAAGCTCGGCCTGTTCTGCAATGTGCGCGAAAGCGCTGTGATCGAGGCGCGCGACGTCGACAACATCTATGCGGTGCCCGAAGCGTATCACGCCGCCGGCCTCGACGACGAGGTGCTGGCGGCGTTCGGCATCGAGTCAAGAATTCCGCCTGCGCTGCAGAGCTGGCACGTCATCAACGAGCGGGTGCGCAATCCGGAAGGCGCAGTGACGATTGCGATCGTCGGCAAATACACCGGCATGAAGGATGCCTACAAATCGCTGATCGAGGCGTTGTCGCACGGCGGCATCGCCAACAAGGTCAAGGTCAATCTCGACTGGATCGAGAGCGAAGTGTTCGAGAACGAGGACCCCGCGCCGTTCCTCGAGCACGTCAACGGCATCCTGGTGCCCGGCGGCTTTGGTCAGCGCGGCGCGGAGGGCAAGATCCGCGCGGCGCAGTTTGCGCGCGAGCGCGACGTGCCCTATTTCGGCATCTGCTTTGGCATGCAGATGGCGGTGATCGAGGCTGCGCGCAATCTCGTCGGCATCGAGGAGGCCAATTCAACCGAGTTCGGCCCGACGCCGGAGCCGCTGGTCGGCCTGATGACGGAATGGCTGCGCGGCAACGAACTGGAGAAGCGGTCGAAGGCCGGCGATCTCGGCGGCACCATGCGGCTTGGCGCCTACCCAGCCGCGCTCAAGCGCGGCAGCCGGGTGTCGGAGGTTTATGGCGGCGCCACCGAGATTTCGGAGCGCCATCGTCATCGCTATGAGGTCAACACCACCTACAAGGACCGGCTCGAGCAGCACGGGCTGAAGTTTTCCGGCCTGTCGCCCGACGGCGTGCTGCCGGAGATCGTCGAATACGAGGATCATCCCTGGTTCATCGGCGTGCAATTCCATCCCGAATTGAAATCGCGTCCGTTCGAACCGCATCCGCTGTTCGCGTCGTTCGTGCAGGCCGCGGTGGTGCAGTCGCGGCTGGTTTGATGCCATGCATTAGCGGCCTTTGACGAACGCCGCGATTGTTGCGACAAAACGACCCCCATACCGCAAGAAAAGAGATCAGGGAGTTAAGTCGATGATCTACGAAACCCGCGTCTATCGCTGCCTGCCGGGCCGGCTGCCTGCGCTGTTGAAGCGCTTCGAAACCATCACGCTGAAGCTGTGGGAGAAGCACGGCATCAAGCAGGCCGGGTTCTTCACCACGCTGGTCGGCGAATCCAATCAGGAATTGACCTATCTGCTGGCGTGGGAGTCGCTCGCCGATCGCGAGAAGAAGTGGACCGCGTTCCAGACCGATCCCGAATGGATTTCCGCGCGCGCGCAAACCGAGGCGGACGGCCAGATCGTCGGCAATATCGTCAACCAACTGCTGGTGCCGACCGCCTTCTCGTCGGTGAAATGATCAGCCTTTGGAAGGCGTGAGGTCGCCTCCCAATGCCTCGCGGTCTCGACCATATCGTGCACGCGATCCGCGATCTCGACGCGGCTGGCGAATTCTATTGCCGCGCCGGCTTCACGGTCGGTGCGCGCAATCGCCATCCCTGGGGGACGCACAACCAGATTGTGCAGTTCCCGGGCGTGTTCGTGGAACTGCTCAGCATTGGTGAGCCCGAACTGATTGTGCCGGGTACGCCGAGTTCGTTTTCGTTCGGCGGCTTTGCGCGCGACTTCCTCGCGCACGACGAGGGATTGGCGATGCTGGTGCTGGAGGGCAGGGGTGCGGCCGCGGATGCCGAAGCGTTTCGCACCGCCGGCATTGGCGATTTCAAAGTGTTCGACTTCGAGCGCGAGGCCAAGCGCCCGGATGGGTCGACCGTGAAGGTCGCGTTCTCGCTTGTCTTTGCGGCGGATCCGAAGGCGCCTGGCAGCGGATATTTTACCTGCCAGCAGCACTATCCGGAGAATTTCTGGAATCCGGCATTCCAGGTACATCCGAATGGCGTGACGGGAATCGCTGAAGTCATCATGGTCTCCGAACATCCGGAGCATCATCGCCGGTTTCTCGGCGCGTTCTCTGGTGTAAGCGACATCATGTCGAGCGCGAGCGGAATTTCCGTCCGGACCGAGCGCGGTGAAATTCAGGTCATGAACCCGTCCGCCTACAGGGCGTATGCCGGAACCGAACCGCCGAACCTGACGCGTGGCGCGCGCTTTGCGGCGATACGTTTCATGGTGAGCGACAAGGCGGAAACGATATCCGCTCTCAAAAAGGGTGACATCGCGGTTGTCGAGCGCAACGGTAACATCGTCGTGCCGCCGGATGTGGCGCTCGGCGCAACCCTGATATTCGAGACCGCCGGGGTCTGAAGCCGGTCATGAGCTTGTGCAACAGAACCGATCGGTTCAGGTTCGGAAGGGCGGCCTACGCATGGCGGACCTCATGCTGGTGATCGAAAATAATGGGCGATGGTGGTCGATTGATGCCGCGGAACCGACCGGAAGATCGGCGGGCGCTGCCACGGCAGTGTTCTGGGTCTGACTTGCATCTCGAAGTCCACGGAGGAACGTAATGATCGATGCGAGCACCCTTCTGACCTACGCCGTTGTCGTGCTCGGTCTGTTTCTCATCCCCGGCCCGGCGGTGCTCCTGGTCCTCGCCAGGTCGATCAGCGGAGGACGGCGCGTCGGTATTGCAACAGGATTCGGGATCGCCTTTGGTGACCTGGCCCACGCCGCCATGGCGAGCTTTGGTCTCTCGGCCGTGCTTATGACCTCGGCACTCGCATTCAGCATCGTAAAGTATGCCGGTGTCGCCTACTTGATCGTCCTTGGTGTCCGGGCCTTGATTGAGAAGAGCGATGACCTGCACCTTGCCTCCGCGCGGCGTGTCGATGCACATCGGGCATTCCGTCAGGCGGTGCTGGCGGAGATTCTCAATCCGAAGACCGCCCTTTTCTTTCTCGCTTTCCTGCCTCAGTTCGTTCGGCCTGACCACGGCGCGGCCGTTATGCAGTTTTCCGTTCTCGGCTTGATCTTCGTTGCCATGAGCGCCGTCTATACGTCGCTGCTTGCGCTTTCGGCAGGTCAAGTGAGCCGCTGGCTCAGCCGTCACCACAGGATCGGCCGCTGGCAAGGTCGTGTGGTCGGCTCGATCTACATCGCGCTTGGCGTTCGTCTCGCCTTTCAAGAGCGGTGAGATCGCGACGCAGATTCGCAACTAGCAACGGATCGCCGGTGATTTGCGCGATTGAGTCCAGACACCTAGCTAGTTTCTGTCGCGAAATGCATTTTAGCGCTGAAACTAGCGGGTTTCTTGCGATTTTGCTCGTGCGATTTTGCTTGATCGGAACATGTGTATAGCATCACATGTCTCACATGAAGCATGCTGATTCGGAATCGCCCTCGGATGTCGCGCGCTGGCTGCAGGGTGCATCGGCGGATCTTTGGCCGGCGGTTCTTGGTTCGCTGAGCTTGCGGCGGAGCCGGTGCATCCGCGAGAACTGCCCGGCTTGTCTGTCGGGCGAGCAGCATCAAAGTTATGTCCTGTACGGTCGCGCGAACGATCGGCGTGTTGCCGTCTACGTGCCGGAAGAGCTTGTGCCGGAGGTTCAGCGCAGTCTGGACAATGGGCGTGCGCTGCAGGATCTGCTGCACCAAGCGGCACCGCGATATATCAAGGCGCTGAAGCGAGCGCGCGCCGGAGCGACGAAGATCGATAAGGGCTGAGCGGTGTCGAGGATAGCGGAGCGACAGGTCAGTTTTGCCGATTGGGAGCTGATGCGTCAGGGCCTGCGTCTTGAGCCGTTACTGCAGGCCATTTCCGATTTTCTTGACGACCAGAAGGACATGATCGAGCAGGTCCGCTGCGATCTGACTCGGGGTTTGAAGAAAGCCGAGACTGGTCGCAGCGGCTTGACGCCGCAGCAGATCCTGCGCTCGCTGGTTCTCATGCGCATCAAGAACTGGGACTATCGCGAATTGCGCGAGCGGATTGCCGATGGATGCACACTGCGCCAGTTCACGGACTTCT
>WNGI01004995.1_pt1 | contig 11899 bp, 9 predicted proteins | sample 5400621 | NCBI WGS metagenome assembly WNGI01 (sample SAMN13153374, study PRJNA577476) | soil metagenome | isolation source: 20 cm soil or saprolite under Garry oak tree replicate 1 | place: USA:California | collected 2016-06-15
GCGAACAGCTTCTTGCCGCCGCCGAGAACGACCGGCACCGTAAAAATGCTCATCGCGTCGACCAGATCGTTGGCGAGCAATGCATGCACGAGTTCGGTACTGCCCTGCGTGACAAGGTTGGGGCCGTCCTCTTGCTTCAGACGCTTCACGTCGGCGATGTCGCGGAGTAGCACCGAGCCTTGCCAGCTCGTATCGACTTCGCCCGAGCGCGAAACCGCGTACTTCTTTATCTCATTGAACAGTTTCGCGATGCTGCCGTCGGGCGCATTTTCGTTGTAGTACGGCCAGTACGCGGCGAAAATCTCGTAGGTCTTGCGGCCGAGGAGGAGATCGAACTTCTCCTTGAAGAGGCGGTCGAGTTCTTCGCCGAACTCTTTGTCGAAATAGGGCATCTGCCAGCCGCCGAACTTGAAACCCTTGGTCGGATCCTCAGTTGGCCCGCCGGGCGCCTGCATGACGCCGTCGATGGAAACCATGGCGCCGACGATTATTTTCCGCATGGGTCACTCTCCTATTGTTTGAACCTGGTCTTCGGAGATTCTATGAAGCGAGTCACTGGCATTGGCGGCATCTTCTTCAAAGCAAAAGACGCTCCGGCACTACAGGCTTGGTACAAGCAGCACCTCGGAGTCGATGTCCAGCCATGGGGTGGCGCGTCTTTCGACTGGACTGACGGTGATGGTAAGCCCGTTGCCGGAACAACCGCCTGGAATATTGCTTCGGCGCAGAGTGACCAGTTTGCGCCCAGCACTGCAACTTTCATGGTCAACTACCGGGTGGACGATCTCCACGCCTTGGTCAAAGCCTTGCGCGAAGAAGGCTGCAACGTTCTCGAGAAGATTGACGATTCCGAGTACGGAAAGTTTGGCTGGGTGATCGATCCAGAAGGAAACAAAGTTGAACTTTGGCAACCACCGGCCGGACAATGAAGCGCAACGTCACGCTGATCGTCGCGTCATTGCTCTCACTTCTCCTCACGATCGTTCACATGACGCAGGACGTGATGGGCCAACACGTGGGAGCGGTCAAGTACCCAATTCCGGTCGTGATCTTTGCAGTGTGGCTGTATGGCACGCTCATGCTCTCCGATCGGATCTTGGGGTACATCATCATGCTGCTCGGGGGACTGATCGGGGCAGGCATGATCGTTGTCCACTCGAGGGGACTCGTGGTTGGCAATTCCGGCGGATTCTTCTTCGTCTGGACGTTGTTCGCGCTCAGCACAACGGGATGGTTCACGGCGATCCTGTCAGCTCGCGGCATCTGGACGACGCTTCGCTCCCGCAGGGGACTGAAACCGTCCTGACACCAGTCAGGAATATTTCCTCTCGATAGCGTCCTCTACCTCCCGCGACCTCAGAGGTTCTATGAAGCGGCTGGAGGATTTCCACGCCCTGGTCAAAATCTTGCGCGAACTTTGGCAACCGCCTGCCGACCAATGAGCAGGGCAGTCGGGCCTCATCACAATGGAGAAGTGACATGGTGACGCCAGCAAAGAACACGATTTGCCTTTGGTACGATCGCGACGCCGAGGACGCGGCGCGGTTTTACGCCAAGACCTTTCCCGATTCATCCGTCGGCGCGGTGCACCGCGCACCGGCGGACTTTCCGTCGGGGAAGAAAGGGGACGTCTTGACTGTCGACTTCACTGTGATGGGCATTCCGTGCATCGGGCTCAATGGCGGACCTGCATTCAAGCACAACGAAGCGTTCTCGTTTCAGGTCGCAACCGCTGACCAAGCCGAAACGGATCGCTACTGGAACGCGATTGTCGGCAACGGCGGAGAGGAAAGCATGTGCGGGTGGTGCAAGGACAAATGGGGATTATCCTGGCAGATTACGCCGGTCGTCCTGACGCAAGCAGTCACCGGTTCCGATCCCGCTGCCGCAAAGCGCGCGTTCGATGCGATGCTGGAGATGAAAAAGATCGATGTCGCCGCAATCGAGGCGGCGCGCCGCGGCTGAGCAGCGAATCAGGAGTATCTCCTCTCGATAGCGTCCTCTACCTCCTGCTCCGCCTCGGCAAGTCGCCTGGCCTCGTCACTGACGAGGTGCGCCTCCTCGATCAGTGTCGTAAGCGGTTTCAGGTCGCCGGCGCCGGCATGCAATCTCAGGAGGTCGAGCCTGATTCGTTCCAGTGCGCTGACACTCGCGGCCAAGTTTGCCGATGCTGCATTGCGTCGCTTTTCGAGAACTGCACTGTCGCCTGAAGCAGGGCGAGCGAGCGCGGCAACGACGTCCACCTCAGCTCGCGCTTCGGCAGCGCGGGCTTCCAGCGCGGCGACAATCGCGGGGAGTTCGAAGAGCTCGACACGATACGGTTCCGGCAGCGCCGCGAAAAGCTCTCCAGCTGCGATGCCGAGGGCTGCTTCCGTTGGACGAAACACCCCGCCACCAACCGCCCGTGATTGCTCCGGTGCTCCGAGTCGACGGGCGAGCCACTCCCCAAGGCGGCTGTTCCAGAGACGCTCACGGATTCCTGTCTGCCACCAGTTGCGGATTTTTGTCGGAATGAACTGCACATCGAGTGCATTGCTCGCGGCACCGAGAAGCAGCGTGCTGAAAACGGGCGAGAATATCCACGCGATTGGTGTTCGATTTTCGTGAATCACCCCAAGCATGAGGAGCACGGCGGTAACAGCCAGCCAGCCGGCCGACGCGATCGTGCCGAGTTGCAGTGCCCGAAGCGCGATGCTTTGTTTGCTTTCGCGCGTGAGCGCCGCACTTTCATCCCGTTCTTTCTCCGCTACCTGGAGCGCCGAGCGCAGGTCGCCGAGTGTGTATCCGGCGCGGAACTGCTTGCGCGCCTGATTGATATGAAATCCTACGATAGGAAAGATCGGTAGTGAGGCAATCGTAAAGAGAGTGGCAACATCGCCGGGGCTCGAGCCGGGGTTGTGGATCAAATTTGCGTAAATGTTTCCAAGTGTGAGCACGCTGAACACTGTGGACCAACCGAGATAAGGAAGAACAAGTGGGTTTTGTGCCGCGAGCCACGCTCGCAGCGCGGGGGGAAGGGCCGAGCGCGCATCGGATGGTGCAAGTGCGGCTGCGAGTGTTTCGCCATCGGGGAAGCGACCGGCTGGGTCGCGGTCGAGGCAGCGATCGATCGCCGCTGCGAGCGCCGACGGAATTCCGGGAGCGACGCTAATAATACTCGGCGGAGTGTCGATGGATTGTCTGACAATCAGCGCCGGTGCGCTGTCTTCCTCGAACGGCAGCCTGCCGCTCAGCGCGAGATAGCCAACGACACCGAGCGAATAGATGTCGCTGCGTCCATCGAGAGGTTTGTTCGCGCCCTGCTCCGGGCTCATGAAGTGCGCAGTCCCCATGATTTTCCCGATGTCGATCGTGCTCGCTTGTGCGCCGCCATGGGCAATGCCGAAGTCGGTGACCATCGCGCGGCCGGTGCCGGCTTCGAGCAGGATGTTGTCCGGCTTGATGTCACGATGCACGATGCCGCGTCCGTGCGCGTAGGCGAGTGCCCATGCGACCTCGCGCAGCACGCGCGCAGCGTCGGCCGGTGGGAGTGGTCCCTGCGTGCGGAGCCGCTCTCCCAGTGTCTCGCCCTCGACGTAGCTCATGACGAAGAAGACGAATCCGTCTGCCTCACCCACGCGATGGATCGGAACGATGTGCGGGTGCGAGAGTCCGGCCGCGGTGCGCGCCTCCTGCACGAATCGCTCGCGCGCCGTGGTGAGCCGTGCGAGATGCATCGGGAGCACTTTGATGGCGACGTCGCGATCAAGCTGAACATCGCGCGCGAGGTAGACGATTCCCATTCCCCCGCGTCCGATTTCACGCTGGAGGGAATACTCTCCGGCCAAGGCTGCCTGGAGCTCGAGGAATTCGCCGGAGGGTTGGGTCATCGGTAAAGCGAATTTGGTGATGTTTATGTCATGAGGCGAGCGAAGTCAATCAAAGTACTTCATGATACAAAGTAGCGTATAATTAAAGGTGAGCGAGCTTTTCGCACAAATCGCGTGATGCGCTGGGTTGCGTCGATTGCAATGACCTTCCCTTTCATTGCGTGCAATGCCTCCCGCTCAAACGAGAAGAGCGACTGGCGCGCTACCGGCGGCGATTCGGGCAATAGTCGGTACTCTCCGCTCGCCCAGATAAATCGCACTAACGTTGCTGCGCTACGCGTCGCCTGGATCTACCACACAGGGGACCTCCAAGCGGGCAGCCGCTCTGAGATTCAGGCTACTCCGATAGTAGTGCACGGCGTGCTGTACACGACGACACCTGCTCTCGCGGTTGTCGCTCTCCGCGCGGACAGTGGTACGCTGGCGTGGCGTTTCGATCCGTTCGCGAATCGCGCGCGTGAGTCGCACGTGAACCGCGGAGTTGCGTATTGGTCGGAGGGCGATCAGCGGAGGATCTTCTTTTCCGCCGGTCGTCGACTGTACTCACTCGACGCGAGTACGGGTCGACCAGTGATTGGTTTCGGCGATAGCGGTTGGGTGGACCTCTCTGCCGGATTCGGCCGCGACATCGGTGAGGCTTTCATTGTTGCGACGAGTCCGGGCGTCGTCTATCAGGATCTTCTCATCCAGGGCACGCGCGTGGGAGAGGGCGAAGGATCGGCGCCCGGTGACATCCGCGCCTACGATGTACGCACCGGAAAAATTCGGTGGACCTTTCACACAATTCCGCGGCCGGGCGAGCTTGGTTACGACACGTGGCCCGCCTACACGTGGAAGACTGCCGGTGGCGCGAATTCGTGGGCGGGAATGAGTGTGGATGTCGGTCGAGGAATCGTATATGTCCCCACGGGGTCCGCGACACCGGATTTCTACGGTGGCAACCGAATTGGCGCAAATCTCTTTGCCAACACTTTGCTGGCGCTCGATGCAAAAACCGGCAAACGACTCTGGCATTTTCAGACGGTACACCACGACCTCTGGGATCGTGATCTGCCGGCGGCGCCTAATCTCCTGACCGTGACACGAGGCGGGCGAAGCATTGACGCTGTAGCGCAGATTACAAAAAGTGGCTTCGTGTATCTTTTCGACCGGGAGTCTGGTACTCCGCTCTTCCGCGTCGAGGAGCGAGCGGTACCGGCATCCGATCTCAAAGGTGAGAAGGCGTGGCCCACGCAACCATTTCCCGTCGCGCCGGCACCTTTCGCGCGGCAGTCGATCACCGAAGCAGATCTCGCCGAGCTCACGTCGAGCGCTCATGCAGCTGCATTGAAGCGGTTTCAAACTCTGACGCACGACGCGCTCTTCGCACCGCCGAGCCGTCAGGGAACCATTGTGCTTCCCGGATTCGACGGCGGTGGTGAATGGGGTGGCGCTGCGGTCGATCCAGAGAAGGGTATCATCTACGTGAATGGCAGCGACGTCCCTTGGATCGCGGCGATGCGTGACGCGGCAACGATCACGCGTTCGGCCGGTCCGTCACGCGCAGGCAAGGAAGTGTATGCCGCTGTCTGTGCGAGCTGTCATGGCGCCGAAAGACGTGGTAACAACCGCGCTCCCTCGCTCCTCGGCGTAGGATCCCGGCTTTCGGCTGAACAAATTCAGCAGGTCATCGATCGCGGCCGGGGATTCATGCCTTCTTTTGCGAATCTTCGCGAGGATGAAAAGCAGGCGGTGATCGCCTACTTGCTCGGTCGGCCTGCACCGCTGCGTAGAGCGCCCCCGAGTGACGATTCGTTGCATGCGAAGCCTGCGATCTCACCCTACGAGTTTGTCGGGTACGAGCGGTGGAGAGATTCGGCGGGATATCCTGCGATCAAACCTCCGTGGGGTACGCTCAGCGCGATTGACCTCAACACGGGTAAATATCGGTGGCGAATTCCTCTTGGTGAACACGTCGCGCTGACGGCGAAAGGTGTTCCCTCGACTGGCACGGAGCAGTACGGTGGCCCGATTGTTACCGCGGGCGGGTTGGTGTTCATCGCCGCGACGCAGGATGAAAAATTTCGCGCGTTCGATAAGACGACCGGCAAGCTGCTTTGGCAGACGGCGCTGCCAGCGGCTGGCTACGCGACGCCGAGCACCTACTCAGTGCGGGGCAGGCAGTACGTCGTTATTGCGGCGGGTGGTGGAAAGCTTGGCACGAAATCGGGCGACGCATATCTCGCGTTCGCGCTGCCGTAATGGACGAATGGTATAGTGTGATCCGCGACACAATCCGCGATACTCTTACGTGATGCGACCCCTTCGGTATTCCATCAACGTCACATTGGACGGATGCTGCGATCATCGTGTAGGGATCGCGGACGAAGACGTGCATCGTCACGCGGTCGAGAATCTCGACCGGGCCGATGCCCTCCTCTTTGGCCGCGTGACCTACGAAATGATGGAGGCAGGGTGGAGGCAGCCGGTGCCGCCGGGATCGAGGCCTGATTGGATGGAATCTTTCGCCCGGACGATCGACGCGGCAAAGAAGTACGTCGTGTCGAGTACGTTGGACCGGGTCGATTGGAACGCGGAGCTCGTGCGCGGCGATCTGGGAAAGGCCGTTCAGCAGCTCAAGCAGGAGCCGGGTAAGGGACTGCTCGTGGGAGGCGTGACGCTCCCGCTGGCGTTGGCGGAGCTGGGATTAATCGATGAGTACGAATTCGTGGTGCATCCCAGGGTTGCGGGCCATGGGCCGACCTTGTTCGCGGGGCTATCGAAGCTCATCGACTTGAAGCTCGTGAGCCGGCTGGAGTTCGCTTCGGGGGCGATGGCGATGCGGTATGAGCCGAGAAGGTAGCGGTGTGAGCGAACCACTCGCACAAATCGATCACCTGAATGCCGCGCTCGCCGGCCGCTACCACATCGAGCGGCCGCTCGGCGAAGGTGGCATGGCCATGGTGTACCTCGCGCAGGATCTCAGGCACAACCGGAATGTTGCCCTCAAAGTGCTCAAACCAGAATTCGCGGAAGCACTCGGCGCGAAACGTTTCCTGAAGGAAATCGAAGTCACCGCAAATCTGCAGCACCCGCACATCCTTCCATTGTATGACTCCGGCAATGCAAGCGGAGCGCTCTTCTATGTAATGCCGCTGATGCGCGGTGAGTCGCTGCGCGAACGACTCGCGCGTGAGAAGCGGCTCTCCGTGAGCGAGACGGTTGATCTCGTGCGGCAGATTGTCGGCGCGCTGGATTTCGCGCACCGCCAAGGAATTCTTCACCGCGACATCAAGCCCGAGAACATCCTCATTCAGGATGGAGAGGCGCTCCTCGCTGATTTCGGAATCGCACTGAGTGGCTCCGCTGAATCGCGTATGACAGGAACAGGATTGTCGATCGGGACGGTGCAGTACATGAGTCCCGAGCAGGCCGCCGGTGAACGCGACCTCACTGCGAGAACTGACATCTACTCGCTCGGCGCCGTTGCGTACGAGATGCTTGCCGGCGCACCGGCCATCACGGATTCCTCGCCGCGCATGATGATCGCGAAGTTGATGTCGGAGCCGCCGCGGCCACTGCACACGTGGCGCGATGACGTACCGTCCTCTGTTGACGAGACAATTCTTCGCGCACTCGAGAAGGATCCCGATGCGCGATTCGGCTCCGCTCGTGAGTTTGGCGATGCGCTCCTCGAGCCCGCATCACCAACGGCGGTAACTATGCCCGTCCGTCATCCCGGGCGATGGGTCGCGTTCGCGGTGCTGGTAGTTGCCGTCCTGGTCGCCGGCTTCGTGATGACGCGCAACAACAGAGCAGGCGCCGTCGGGTCAACACCTGCGAGCTCGACGATCAGGTCCATCGCCGTGCTTCCCCTCGCAAATCACTCAGGCGATTCGACGCAGGATTATTTCGCCGAGGGTATGACAGACGAGTTGACGACGGCGATCGCGACGATCAGTGCGATTCGCGTGACGTCGCGCGGGTCGGCGATGCAGTTTCAGGGCAAGTCGCGCCCGTCCACGCCGGATATTGCGAAGGCGTTGAACGTCGATGCCGTTCTCGAGGGATCTGTCGCACGATCCGGCGACAACGTGCGCATTACCGCTGCGCTGATCGACGCGCGAGCAGACCGGAATGTCTGGTCCCAGAGCTTCGAGCGCAAATTGACAGACGTGCTCGCGATGGAGGCCGAGGTGGCGTCAGCCATCGCGCGCGAGATCAACGTGCGTCTGACCACGACGGAGCAGTCACGCCTCGCGAGTGCGCCGACGGTGAATACGGAAGCGCACGACGCGTATCTCCTTGGACGGTACTTCTTCAATCGGCCAAGCGACGAGAATCTCCGGAAGGCCATCGCGCAATTCGAGAAGTCAGTCGCGTTGGATCCTAAATTCGCCGCGGGATATTCCGGATTGTCCGACGCGTATCTCTGGGCCGGTTACAACGAAGGCTTCATGACGGCGGCGGTGGGCAAGGTGAAGTCGAAGGCCGCAGCGGAGCGTGCCGTGCAGCTCGATAGCAATTCGGCGGAGGCGCACACGTCGCTCGCGACGTACCTGTTGTTTTACGACAAGGACTGGCCTGCATGCGAGCGTGAATACCGGCGGGCGATCGCGCTCAATCCCAACTACGCCTTTGCGCACGACCAATTCGGAATAGCCCTCGCCTTCATGGGACGTTTCGATGAAGCCGTCGCCGAGGGAAAGCGTGCGGCGGAACTGGATCCGTTGTCGCCGCAGGTGTTGATCGATGGGACGATGTCGTATCTGTTCCGGAAGGATTCAGCGAGTGCCATCGCGCTCGCAAAGAGAGCCGCCGCGCTCGATACGACGTATTTCTTTCCGGTGATGGTGGAGGGCTGGGGCCGCCTCGAGATGGGGAATCCTCGTGCGGCCGTGCCAGAGTTGAGGAAATCGATCAACATGGGCGCACCACCGTTCGTCACCGCGTATCTCGCCTATGCGCTCGGGACGGCGGGTGATCGAGCGGGTGCGATGCGCGAGCTCGAATCGCTCAAGAAAATGTCGCCGGATGGGAAAGTATTGCCGTTCAATCTCGCGCTTGTGTATCTCGGCATTGGGGATCACACGCGTGCGCTGGACAATCTGGAGAAAGCGTACGATGCCGATTCGCAGCTGCTGGCATGGCTCGGTCAGGACGCGATGTTCGACTCGCTCAGGTCGGAGCCTCGCTTCGTCGCGCTGTTGAGGAAGCTCCATTTTGTGAAGTGATGTGCTTCAACAGGAGGAGGCATAATGAACATCACAGAGAAACGAAAACTGGGACGCGGCGGACTCGAAGTTTCGGCGATCGGATTCGGCGCAATGGGAATGAGCCAGAGCTACGGCCCAGCGCCTGGAACGCGCGAGGAAATGATCGGCCTGTTACGAGCTGCAGTCGAACGCGGCGTCACGTTCTTCGACACTGCCGAAGTTTACGGCGGCGGCCACAATGAGGAGCTCGTCGGCGAAGCGCTCGCTCCTTTCAAGGGACGTGTCGTCATCGCAACGAAGTTCGGATTCAAGAGCGGCGCCGCGACAGGCGGGACAGACAGCAGTCCCGAGCGCATCAGACAAGTTGCTGAGACATCGCTCAAACGGCTGAGAGTCGACAGTCTCGATCTTTTCTATCAGCACCGAGTAGATCCTGCGGTTCCAATCGAAGATGTTGCCGGCACCGTAAAGGATCTGATCACTGAAGGGAAAGTCAGGCACTTCGGTTTGTCCGAGGCCGGCGTGACTACGATCCGTCGAGCGAATGCAGTCCAACCCGTGACCGCACTACAGAGCGAATACTCGCTGTGGTGGCGCGAGCCTGAAAAAGAAATTCTCCCGACATGCGAAGAGCTCGGAATCGGCTTCGTTCCATTCAGCCCCCTCGGCAAAGGTTTTCTGACCGGGAAGATCGACGAGAAAACCACATTCGACAGCTCTGACTTCCGAAACATCGTTCCACGGTTCAGTGCAGAGAACAGGAAAGCAAATCAGAACGTTGTCGACATGCTCACGACGATCGCTGATCGAAAAAAAGCCACTCCCGCGCAGATCGCGCTTGCGTGGCTACTCGCGCAGAAACCGTGGATTGTTCCTATACCCGGAACCCGAAGGTTGGAGCGACTGGATGAGAACATTGGCGCCGCGTCGGTTGTTCTGACGGCAGACGATCTGCGCGAAATCGACGAAGCAGCATCCACGATCCAGGTGCAGGGAGATCGCTATCCCGACGCGTTGCAGAAACTCATCGACCGCTGATACGGAGGCATCTTGCGCGCAACTATCACGTACGGCGAGCTCGGCCCAACTAGCGGCTAACGCCGGCGAACTGCTGCAATCCCTCGGTCGTCATGCGGCCGAATTCATCGAAAACCTTGGCGCCCGACTCGGCGACGCTCGCTTTGAACTGGTCGTACGTAAGACCTTGCTGTCTGAGCCAGGGCATGAGCGCGTTGATCTGCGTTTGCAGATCACCCTTTCGCTGGCTGCCGAGCAGGCCGCCTTTGTGAGTGGCAGCGTCTGCGACCGTTTTGCTCGCGAACGCGTTTGACAGCAACGCGGCGACCGCGGTTCGCGCTCTCCCTCCGATCGTCTGCTGCGCTTTGCGCAGTGAGTCCTTCTTCGCGGCGGCACGCTTCGTCGAGTCAGCGTTCAGCGAATCGCGCCTCGCTACGGCGCGCTTCGCTGCTTCGGCCTTAGCGTTCTTGATGGAATCGGCAATTGCCTGCGAGTCCACCAGCGGCGCGACAGCTACGTTCTGAGGTGCCGTCACCGGCTGCGTGACGGAAGGGATCGGGGCCGGCGAAGCCGGGACGGCAGAAGATTTATTGCTCGAACGTGTGAGGAAAATTGCGCCGGCGATTATCGGAATAAGCAGCGCAACTCCACCCACGAGCATTTGAGTCCGCCTTCCCATCGTGCGCTCACGCTTGTACGGCTCGAACTCACCGCCTGTTGTCGGCTCAGCGATCGAGACTGCGTCATTTTCCGTAGACGTGGCGGACACTGCAACTGGAGCTGTAGTCGGCGAGGCCGGGATTTGCTCTGAGGCCGGGACTTGCTCTGTAGTGGGAGTCCGAGCGATCAGGCCTGTGATGGGCGGCACTACGGTCAGGATCGTCGTCTCGAGACGCGGGATCTTGTGCTCCATCGTCCTGAGCTCGCCGGAAGCCGTCGAGAATCTGTCGAGCGCATTGAGCAATATCCTCGCAGTCGCGGGTCGCCCTTCCGGCTCTTTCGAGAGACACTGCATGACCAGCTCCGACAGCGATCGAGGGACATCGGGCCGCACGTCAACCAGTGGTTTCGGATCCTCAGACAGAACGGCGACGAGAACTTTCGCGGGAGTAGTTGCCGCAAAAGGCGATCTGCCGTTCAAAAGCTCGTAGGCAAGAAGTCCGACCGCGTAGATGTCGATGCGATGATCCGCAGTCGGATCGCCGGCGAGTTGTTCAGGAGCCATGTAAGCAGGCGTGCCGATCGCGGTGCCGGTCTGTGTCATTCCGGCCGCGGGCATCGACGCATTGAGCGCTTTGGCGACACCGAAATCGGTGACGAGCGAGTATGTGCCGGACCTGAGAATGTTCGCAGCCTTGATGTCGCGGTGAATTACGCCTTCGCCGTGAGCGTAATCGAGAGCTTCGCCGACGTGGTAAAGAACACGCACGACCTCGGTGACCGACATCGGCCCGTGCTTCTCGACAGCCGACCTGAGTGATTCGCCGGAGATGAACGGCATCGTGTACCATACGAGGTCTTCATGCTCGCCGGCTGAGAGGAGCGGGACGATGTGCGGGTGCGTCAGCTGCGCAGCGACCTTGATCTCCCGTTGGAATCGGCCCCGGTTGACATCGGCAATCAATTCGGGCGAGAGGACCTTCACTACAATTCTTCGTCCCAGCGACCGATCGACCGCGACGAACACTCGGCTCATTCCTCCGCCGCCGAGCTCGCGCTCGAGGTTGTAGGAGTGGGATAATGCCTCTTTGAGTCGTTCTTCGAAGGTCGTCATCGTGGCGTGCGGGTTGGGCTAGCGGAAGCATATGGTACTGTCCG
>WNGI01010560.1_pt1 | contig 11899 bp, 5 predicted proteins | sample 5400621 | NCBI WGS metagenome assembly WNGI01 (sample SAMN13153374, study PRJNA577476) | soil metagenome | isolation source: 20 cm soil or saprolite under Garry oak tree replicate 1 | place: USA:California | collected 2016-06-15
AGAACGGTGTGGCTTATCCGGTTGACTCGATCTTGCGGTGATCAGACGAAAGCGATGCGAGGACGCATCGCACTCCAAAAGCGCTTCGCGCGAAAATTCAACATAAGCGTTGCTCCCTGTTGCGGAAGCTTTGGAGTGCGCACGCGTCCTCGCGTCGCTTTTTAACAGAAGATCACAATACATGCACGGTTGCGGCAAATCTGGTTGCGACTAAATGAAAGCAGCCTGAAGTTTTTCTTCCCATGGCTACGCACCCTACCGAATACGCACATCCGGAAGCGCTGGTGGAGACCGATTGGCTTGAGAAGCATCTCAAGGACGAGGGAATCCGGATCGTCGAGTCAAACGAGGACGTGCTCCTTTATGCCACTGGGCACATTCCAGGCGCGGTGCACATCGATTGGCGCGCCGATCTCCAGGATCCGGTGATTCGCGACTACATTTCACCGGAAAAATTCGCAGAGCTTTGCAGTCGCAACGGGATAACACCAGATACAACCTGCATCTTCTATGGGGACAAAGCCAATTGGTGGGCGTGCTACGCGCTCTGGGCATTCCGCTTGTTCGGCCATGATAAAGTGAAAATTCTCAACGGCGGCCGTGACAAATGGAAATCAGAAGGCCGTCCGATGACGCGCGACGTTCCGAAATACCCGAAGACAAATTATCCGGCACCGAAGAAGCGGTTCGATAACGAGATCCGCGCATTCTTCGATGAAGCGCTCGCGCAAAGTAAGAGCGGCAAACCGTTGGTCGATGTGCGCTCGCCGGGCGAATATCGAGGTGAGATCACACACATGCCAGAGTATCCGCAGGAAGGCGTGCTGCGCGGCGGCCACATTCCGGGCGCGAAGAGCATGCCATGGAAAACGGCCACGAATGACGACAGATGGAAAACGGCCACGAATGACGACAGCACATTCAAGCCAGCGTCAGAACTGGCGAAAATTTATTTCGATCAATGCGGAGTCGGTCCTGAAAAGGACACTGTTGTCTATTGCCGAATCGGCGAGCGTTCCAGTCACACCTGGTTCGTGCTCACCTATCTCCTTGGACTAAACAACGTCCGCAATTACGATGGCTCGTGGACCGAATGGGGCAACAAGGTCGGCGCGCCGATTGAAAAGAGCGCCTAAGCAATTGCGAGGCTGTAGTGTCCGCTGTCCCCAGCGGAGATCGACGGCGATGGCGACGCCAACGCGTACGCAGATGCGCTGAGGACAGCGCATGCTACAGCAGGCATGGTGCTGCTGCTGCGGATTCGTATTCAAACGCGTCCGGTTTTTTCCAGCAGCTGATGGATTAACTGCATTCGCTTTTGCTCCTTGCGGCTGGATTTAAGTTCCGCAACCGAGCGCTGCATTCGCCGCGTCCAATTCAAGGTGGCCTTTGTCCCTGGAACATTGAAGCGATATTTGCATGCCAGCAGGTCGGTAATCATGACGATCGCAATCCATGAGTTGCACTTGAAAAGCGCTTCCATGATCGCAGGATAAAAATCCTTTTCGAAATCGAGTTGACCAAGGAGGGGCGGTTCCAAATCCGCCCCGCTTTGGAACGGCGGACTAGAGACCGCCGCTCCTTGGCTGTTTCCACCGAGTCCAGCGAAGAGCGCAATCTTCTCGAGCGTGGCTCGCGCTTGCGCTCCAGTATTCGACGCCGCATTCGCGAAAGCTTCATTCCATAGAGCACGTATCGGGCTGTGATCGTGGGTTGCGTAAGTCGCGACGGAAAGCCGTTCATACATCTCCCCGGGAATGATCACGCCATCGCGCGTTTCCCATTGCGGAATTTTGAATCCGGCGATGCCGAGCGATCGCAAGCTGGGCCGCACATATTCGGGAACAACGCCGAGGTCTTCGCCGCTCACGCGCATACCGCCAGCTTCTTTCAGCACAACGCGCAGGTATTCTTCACCTTCGCGTTTGTTTGCTTCACGATTCTCGGGTGTGTTGTCGTCGTGGGGAACGAAATGCGGGGCGCGGCCGCCAGTTCGTTCCAGCATTTGGTGCTCATTGAGCGGAAGAAATTCTTTGTTTAGTCGCGGCCGCCACGGAAAGGCGTAGATGCGGTAAAAGCCCTGGACGTGGTCGACCCGAAACAGATGGAAGACGCGGCGGACGCCGCGCACTCGCTCGCGCCACCACTGAAAATTGTTCGCGCGCATGGCGCTCCACCGATAGAGCGGGATCCCCCAGTTCTGACCCCACTTTCGAGTGAAGGCGTCGTCTTCGAAGTACGGTTCGGGAGGCGCGCCACCAAACCAGTCCAGCACGAATTCATCCGGCTGGGCGAACACGTCGGCGCTGCAATAGCTGACACCGAATGGAATATCGCCCATTAGCGCCACGCCACGCTCCTCGGCGAATGATTTAGTCGCGCGCCATTGCTGGTGCGCAATCCATTGAATGTAACAAAAAAATTCCTGGCGCTTCGCCAGGGCTGCCTGTTGATCCTGTGGGAGATTGTGCAGCCAATTGCGCGCTCTTTCGATTCTCCGATGCTGCGCAGGCCATCGATCCCATGCGGCGCTATCTTTGTTTACCTCCATCAGGACCCGAAAAAGAACGTAATCGCCCAACCATGCCGATTCTTGTTGGAAGAATTTTCGGAATTCCGATCGCCGATCTTCGCTGGCGTTAGCGGAGAAATTCTCAAACGCTTTCTCCAGGAGGCGTTTCTTTAGTTCTTTGACTTGGCGATACCTTACGGCGCCGCCACGAAGACCGGAAACATCTGCCTCATTGAGTGACGCATCAAAATCCTGGCGCGTCAGATCCTGCGGCGAGCCTGGCGCAAGGTGCAGCGTCGTTGGCTCGATCGCAATCGCGCTGATGGCGTTGTAGGGGCTGTTATCGGCTCCGATCTCGTTAATCGGCAGGAGCTGGACAAGTTTAAATCCGATTCCTGCGGCCCAATCGATGAACTCGCGTAATGCCGCAACATCGCCAATTCCGAGGTCGTCTTCTCCGCGCAACGCAAACAGCGGTGCGAGAACTCCAGCGATCTTTTTCTCCGGCGACAAATTTTCCTCAGCCACGGATGAACACGGATGCGACACGGACTAGAAGACGAGACGCTTATACTCGACTTTGGTGCGGCCGAAATTGACAAGTAATCCAACCATGAAACCGATCGCCTTCAGTTCGTTGAGCAACTGCGCTTCGTCGCGATGTACTTCGAATGCAGCTCCGATAATTGCTTCGGTGGTGGCCCGGTGCAACAACTTGTCTGGATATCCGTCCTCGACTTCCAGCATCTGCTTATCCGTGTTTCATCTGTGTCAATCCGTGGCCAAAATTAACCGCGTTTGACTTGCCAGTCTTCGACGAGCTCGTTTGGAATTTCCTGCAGAAAACGCGATGGCCGCTGGAACGCGTCGCCGTATCCACCGACCAGACGCATGTGCGGATACGTGAGATACAGCTCATCACGCGCGCGTGTGATGGCCACATAAAACAGACGCCGTTCTTCCTCCAGCGCATCGCGCGTGTTCAGCGACCGGCTGCTTGGGAACATGCCGTCAGTGAGCCAAATGACGAACACTGTATGAAACTCGAGACCCTTCGCCTGATGCACCGTGGACAGATTGACCGCCTCCTTCTCGTTCGTCTGAACCGGCGTGGCCTCTGCATCGACGTCGTAAATCGCTTCCACGATTGAGGTGATCATCTCCGAGGGGGGATTGGGTTCCCCGCCGGGTGCGATTTCATCCAGCGTGTGGGCGAGTTGCGGCCACATTTTCTTTGCTTTCGCGGGAACGTTCATGGCAAGGAGACGTTCGCCAAAATTATCCATGGCACCGGTGTGCGCGGCAGCCCATGCCTGCCAAAGATTTTCCGCGGTGCGATTGCCGATGCCGGGGAGCAATTTGACCATCCGGTTAAAAGCGACTTCATCGCGCGGATTCGCTACGAACCGGATAAAGGAAGTCACATCCTTAATGTGCGCTTGCTCGAAAAAGCGAATACCGCTTGTGATTTGATACGGGATGCCGCGGCGGGAAAGCTCCAACTGCAGCTCCACCGCGTGATAATGCGCACGGTAGAGAACAGCAATCTCGTTAAGATCGACATTTTCATCGCGCAATTCGAGAATCCGCTGGGCCACGAACTGTGCCTGTTCCGCGCTGTTGTTTAATGCCACCAAAGCTGGCTTCAGCGCCTTTGAATCGCGCGTTGCGCTTAAGTGCTTACGGAATTGTTGAACGTTTGCGGCTATCGCAGCGTTCGCTACGTCCAAAATCTCCGGCACGCTGCGGTAATTCATTTCAATCTTGAACACCTGCGCATCCGGATAACGCTTCGGAAATTCGAGGATGTTTTGGAAGTTCGCGCCGCGCCACGAGTAGATCGACTGCGCGTCGTCGCCAACCACCATCACGTTGCGGTGGTCGCAGGCGAGAAGGTCCACAAGGTCAGCCTGAATTTTGTTCGTGTCCTGATATTCATCTACGAGGATGAACTGAAACTTTCGGCGATAGAATTCCGCGACGCGTTCATGCTGCTGAAACATCGATAAGGTCTTTTGCAACAGGTCGTCAAAGTCCATCGAGTTCGTGGCCTTCTTCTTTTTTTCGTAGCGTTCGTGAACATTCTGGATCCTGTCGAGTAGCGGCAGGAAGTACGGGAACTTTTCCGCAAGCAACTCTTCCAGCGGCTTTTCCGTGTTAACGACGAAACTAAAGATTTCCGCAAGCACATCTCCTTTCGGGAACCGGATTTCCTTCGGATCAATCCCTGCCCCCGCGACGACTGTGTTGATCAAGTCCTTCTGATCTTCGCGATCCATGATACTAAATCCGCTCGAGTAACCGAGCGCGCTGCCGTGCCTGCGCAAGATCCTGTTTCCTATGGAATGAAATGTTCCGCCCCAAAGTCCGCCGGCATCCACTGGCAGCAGATTCGCGACGCGACCCAGCATTTCCCGCGCAGCTTTGTTCGTGAACGTAAGGAGCAGAATATTTTGCGGATCGATCCCGTTCTCGAGCAAGTACGCCACGCGATACGAGAGGGTGCGCGTTTTCCCCGAGCCGGCGCCGGCAATGACAAGCAGCGGCCCCGGCGGCGCCATTACTGCTGCGAGCTGCTGTTCGTTTAGCTCAACGGCGTAGTCGACGTGGATCGCGGTCGCTTTTGGCGCGCGTTGAAGCGTGTATTGACGAGACATGTCTAATTGCCGAATTCGTATTACCAACCGCGGGCTGCAAAGAACTGCAGCAATAACGGGTTCGCAAATCGCATTACCAATGATCGTCCAGACCAAAGGCGTCGCTTTGGCGAAAACGGTTGCAACGGTAATAGACGGTGCTCATAATGGCGGCCCTTGTCTCGGCCAGTTACTTATATTTTCCTGTTAGTATGTGCTGGTCAGCTTGCCCAGGGACGACCTGCGGACCAGCAGATTGCTCAACTGCGAACGCAGCTTGAAGCAGCCAAAAAGGCTGAGGATAAACCAGCGGTTATTGAGCTGAGTCGGCGGATTCTCGCGATCACTCCAAGCGACTCCCAACTCTGGCAGATACTTGCGCAAACAGAGTTGAGGCTGGAGGACTTTGATCGCCTGGAGCAAACGCTCGACGCATGGGGAAAAGCTGTTAAGCGGCCGGCGGCGTCGATTGAAGATTTGCGCGGCGACTTGGCGTTCAAACGCAAGGAGTATCAGAACGCGGAGAAGCATTGGCTTGCATTCGTGGCTATGAAACCCAAGGCCTCCGATGCCGCAACGGAGTATGACAAGCTGGCAAATCTGTGTGCAACCCAGGCGCGTTGGGAAGACCACGCGGCTTATCGAACGAAAGCAATCGCTGCGAAAGATTCGGCCGCACGTCGTGTCGCTCGTGCCTGTGCCTACTTACGTCTGCACAAGTGGGACGATGCATACGCCGACATGGCCAAGGCGAACAAAATGGACGCCTCCGACTCCGACGTGAAGGAGTGGCTGCCCCAATTCGAGCGATTGCAAACTTTCCTGCCGCGAATCAAAACGTTCGACGCTCAGATTAGCAAATCGAATGATGCGGCGACCGCGGGACCGTTGCTCGAGCGCGCGCGATTGTTCACTCTTGCCGGGCGACCATTGCTGGCCTTAGATGATGCGGAACGCGCATTTAAACTTCAGCCGACGTCGATGCGCGCGCGTATCCAGACCGCCGAGGCATTGTTGGACACGGATCGCGCGGACGACGCCGCACAGTTAGGCGTTGGCAAAAATCTTCAGCGCGAAGAGGACAAGCATGTCAGTGAGCAAGTGTTGGAGATCCTCGGCAAACTGGACACGCGTGTTCTAGCAAACTCGAAAGATGCTGACTCACTCGTGGCACGCTCGAAAATATTGAGAGAACTCCGGCAATACACGCTAGCGCTCGCTGACGCGCGCGCGGCGCTCGCGATCAACGATAAGTCGGCAGACGCGCATTTTGAGGCCGCGCAGGATTTCGATCGTTTGGACCAGCAAAAAGAAGCGCTGTCACATGCTCGCATCGCGACGGAGTTGGATCCCAAGGATCCGGAGAGGTGGTTCTATCTGGGCGTGCTCGAAAGGCAGCGCGCAAATTTCCCAGCTGCAATTCAATCGCAAACTCGCTCCATTGAAATCAGTGAATCGTTTGTTGCATTAAATGAACGGGAGCAATGCGAACGCCGCATCGGAAAGATAACTGAGGCCGATGCGGACCTTCGCCGAATTCAAGACCTCGCGCCAAAACACCAATGAAAAGTCGATTCTGCACAGTCATTCTGCTTTTTACCATCTGTGGCCTCGGATTTTCCCTCCCGCCCAGAGCCCTGGCCCGAGCGAGCGCCGAGGAAAATGAGGAAGAAGAAATATCGAATGCGAAGCCTGACGCCGGCGGCCTTGTGATCGAACCGTCGAGCGGAAAGATTGCTGAGGGCGATACGATTACCATCACATTCCCAGTGGCCATGGTCGCGGCCGACCTCATCGATGTCGGTAATCAGCCTTCGCCATTTGTTAGCGAACCGAAACTCGACGGCACGTTTCTCTGGAAAAGCCAGACCGAAGGCCAGTTCACGATCAGCGGAGTCGTCGCTGGCGCTCGTCCTCGGTTGACGCTTGCGCCCGGTCTAAAAGATGCCGCCGGTAAATCATTCGTTGTGAAAGATTGGAGCGCCGAATACCGGACGGCGGAATTTGCAATAACCAGCGACTTCACTGAACGCGAGCTTTTGCCCGCGCGCCCGCAAGTTTACCTCGACTCCACTTACGCAGTCCGACTTGGGGAAGCCGCAGAGCACATTTACTTTCAAGACCGCGATTCACACGAGCGTTTCCCCGTAGAAGTAATCCAAACGACGGAAGAGAAAGTTACGGGGCCACCGGAAGGAACAGGGTTCAGAGTAGGGCCGCGCCAGCCACTTCCCGCTGGCCACACGTTTGATCTAATCGTCAACGGCTTGCTCGACGCCAGGAGCCGCCGTCCGCTGCCTTATTTGCAGGTATTCCCGGCAGGGACAACCGAGCCACTCAAGGTCGAATGGGTTGCCGCCTTTAATCATGCGCTCCAGGAACCGGTAATCCGCATCAAGTTTAATGATGAGATCGATCCCGTGGAAGTGACGCCAGAACGAATTCGGATCGAACCTGCTGTGGCGAAGATGAAACTCCTCGCGAGCCGCGACCAGATCGAAATTACCGGCAATTTTGATCGGACGCAGCGCCATAAAATCATCATTTCGCCCGAACTAAAAGGCAATCGCGGCTATGGCCTTGCCAGCGAATCGCGCTGGGGAGCGACGTTTCATGCCAAAGAGTCGTGTCTGCTCTTTCCGTCGTCCCAGGTGTTTGCGCGCGCGCGCCAGGATTTGCGATTTGCGTTTTTCCAGATCAACACGCCACAGGTGACATGGAAACTGGCACGCATCCCAGCAGAGAAGCTGTCGACAGTCAGCGCACGCGTGAGAGAATTTCAAGCGGACGCTACTGATCCGATAACAGGGAGCGTTGCAATTGATCCCCGCACTGGGTTCGCCAAGCAGTTTCCAACGGAATTGCTTGTTGACGCTTTTGAATTGCCGGTCGCAGCGAGCGGTACTTTTGATGCGACAAGCGGCGACATCGAAACGCGACGGGACGTTCATTGCACTCCACCGGTGAACCAGGAGTTCGCCGGCGCGTACCTGTTTGAAGCAAGCGCGACGACGGCCGACGGCCGCATCGTCGGGAACCGTTCCATCATATGCGTTAACGATTACTTGCTGACGCAAAAACGAACGCCGTCGAGCGTCATCATGCGTCTGGCGAAAATGTCCGACGCGAGCCCCATGGCCGGTGTAACGGTGCGCGCCGTCACGGAGGACAACATCGAACTTCGCCGCGCCGTTACTGACAACAACGGTATGGCGTACTTCACCAAGGATTCCATCTTTCCGAGGTCGCGCGATCCCAAAAGCAAGAGCGTGCATCTGTTCATCGCAGACACTGCGACCGGTCCGGCGCTGCAATTTACCGAAGGCAGCGCCTATTCGTCCGGGAGTGATTACAGCCAGTCGGAAAGAAAACCGCACGCAGAGATCATCACGGACCGCAATCTGTATCGCCCGGGCCAGATCGTGAAGATGAAAGGATTAGTGCGCGACATCACCGGCTTCAGCGGGCCCATGATTCCGCAAGGGGCTGAAGTGCACTGGAACATAACCGAGGCGGACGGAAACCGTGTCGTCGGGCAAGGGGACACTACAGTCTCACCCTATGGAGGATGGGAAGCAGAATGGAGCGTGCCGGAGAAGGCGAAACTTGGGAATTATGAAATTCGCTGCGCCGTTAACGGCCGTGATTACGAAGGTGTGAATACGATCGGTGTTCAGGAATATCGCGTACCGCTGTTTTCGGTTGTTCTTGAAGCAACGACTTCAGAGGTCGGGACGGCCGCGCACGCTCAGGTCTCCTCCGCGTATTTTCACGGCGCGCCAAATGTCGGTGCGCGAGTTCACTGGAAAGCGACCTGGACAACGTCTGCGGAGTATGCGTCGGAGGAGGACGGCTCTTCTAAGAAACGTTTCAACGGTTACACTGAAGTCGGGCCTGCACTTGATCCCAACAGCGAGGACATCAAAACGATCGAAGGAGACGCCAAGCTCGACGCCAACGGCCAGGCAACAGTCGCGTGCGAATCGCCATTTAAAGACAATCCGGCTGTCGAGCGGGCGAGCGTCGCCTGGCGTGCGGACGTGACCTCGATGGACGGGCAGACTCTTGTCGGTGGTGATACGGCCACGCTCTTTACAGCAGAAACACGGCTGGGCGTTGGCGCGATCGAGCAGGCCGCCGAGCCCGCGGGCGTGAAGGTCGACATCGACGCTCTCGATCCGAACGATGAAAAAGTGAACGACGTTTTTGTTCGTGCCGACTTGTTTCACGTCACCACGAAAACGGTCAAAGAGCAGATCGCGCCGTTTGTTTATCGCTACCGTAACACCGACGAGTTTGCGAAAGTGGCGTCGCAAGAATCGAAGACGCCTGCAGCACTAGTTTTTCCAACGAGCGAGACCGGTCGGTACGTGGTTGCCGTCAGCGCGCCGAAAATCAAGACGCCGCTCGTGAGCGATGAAACGACAGTGACGGGCGAAAAGCCGGCCGAGTTGCCAGTCATCAATGAGACCACGTTCAAGATTGAGCATCGAACCGAACCGTTTTTGCCGGGCGATAAGGCAACGTTCACGACACAAGCGCCCTTCGGCGGCGTCGCATGGGTTTCGGTCGAGACAGATGAGATCCTCGACACACTTCTTGTTCCGGTAAAGGGCAATGCCGGCCGAATCGAATTGCCAATTAAAAAAGAATATGCGCCGAATGCGGCAGTTTCGATCTACCTCGTTAAACCAGGCGGCGACAAAGAGCTTCCACGAGAACGCTTCGCCTCCACGAACATTGAAGTGCGCCGGCCGGATCGCGAATTGAAGGTCGAGCCGCATCTCGCGAGTGCGACGGCGAAGCCGGGTGAATTAGTCCGCGGCGACGTTCTGGTCACTTCCGAAGGTAAACCGGCCGCTGATGTCGATCTCCTGGTATTCGCGGTTGATGATGCAGTGCTCACGCTGGGTGATTGGAAGCTGCCTGAGATTGGCCCCAAATTTTATCCGGCGAACCCGTTTTCTGTCCGCACTTACGAGGCGCTCCACGATTATATCGCTGACGTTGCAAAGCTCAGCCTGACCCAAAAAGGATTCACAATCGGCGATGGTGGCGAGGAAGCGATCACAAATACGAAAAACGTCCGTAAAGAGTTTCGCACACTCGCCTATTGGCAGGGGAGTTTGAAAACAGGTCCCGACGGAAAAATCACGTTTGAATTCATCGCGCCCGATAACTTGACGACCTACCGGATCGTCGTCATCGGCCAGACCAAGGCGAATCAATTTGGCGGCGATGCCACGCAGATGGTAAAGATATCGAAACCGCTCCTCATCGATCTGGCGTTGCCGCGTTTTTTGCGGGATGGCGATCAGGTCGAGTTACGTGCCGTTGCTCGCGAAAATTTCACCGATAACGACGAGATCACGGTGCGATGCGTCACGGACGCAAGCGTGAAATTGTTGGAGGCGGACGGCGCAACGCACGCCGCGCATCGCGACGCGCCGACGGTTTTTCGGTTTAGGGCCATAGTCGCAGATGCCAATCTTGCGCCCACAAAGATTCGCTTCGAAGCGGTCTCCAAATCGGACAAACAAATGTCGGACGCGGTGGAGATAACACTGCCTGTGCAAGCGCCGACGATAGTGCGCAAGGAAAGCATGGCCGGTTCGTTCAATGGGCCGCAGTTCGATGCGTATCGTGTAATGCCCGAGGCATGGAAGCATGGTCGCGGCGAATTCAGCACGACGATTTCGACCTCGCCATGGCTGCCCCAGATCTACGGACTGCCGGTGATCCTTATGTACCCGCATGGATGTTTCGAACAAATTTCAACGAAACTCCTCGGCTACAGTTTACTCGCAAATCTACTCGAGTATTTGCCCAATCTGCAGGAACGCGACGTGGAATATCGCGCCACGCTCGAACGCGGAATGAAGCAGTATGCTGACTCGCTGCTAAGTGATGGGATGCTTCCGTACTGGCCCGGCGGTAGCATGGGCAACGGTTTCGTGACATGCCAGGCTCTGTGGTCGGTGAATCAATCCGTCAATGCAGGGTTCGAGTCGCCAGCAGATTTGCAGGAGAAGCTTACCGGGGCGGTAACCAAAATTCTCAAGGGACAGATCCCTGCATCGCGATTTGCAAAATGCTTTGCCCTGTTTGTGCTGGCTCAATCCGGGAGCAACGACGATTTCCGCAACGAATCACAGGAATTGTATCTGCATCGTAACGAAGGCAGCGACGAAGAGCGCGCGCTTCTGGCGATTGGCCTGCATCAGCAAAATATCATGGCGCGTGAGCAGCAGCAGCTGCTGCGCGAAATCGACGGGCCGATTAAAGAACGCGCATTTAATCCGGCGACGTTTACATCAGTGACTCGAGCCGAAGCGATGCGCGGGCTGGCATTCGATATTGTGTCGCCCCCAACTTGGACGAAGCAGAGGAAGCAACAGGCGCGCGAGCGCATGGCAAAACTTTTGGATGCGGCAGGATCGCTTTCGACGCAGGAAAATCTTTGGCTGCTGCTGGCGTTCAAGTCCATGCTCGAGGCGGATACTGCGGCGACGCTGTCGAACGCAACCGAGCCGCCCGGTGTGCTTTCCAAGAACGGCCGGGCCATCGCATGGCCAAGTAGCAAAATCGAAAACGCATTGGCAATTAAAGGTCTTCAACAAGGCGCCCTTGCGTTTTTGCTGCAGGCAGAATATTCGACTAAGGAAGTCGATACTGATCGTGTAGATCGTGGATTCCAAATTGAACGGGTCGTCAAAAATCTGACCGACTCCAATCGCGTCGGCACTTCCAA
>WNGI01024530.1_pt1 | contig 11899 bp, 12 predicted proteins | sample 5400621 | NCBI WGS metagenome assembly WNGI01 (sample SAMN13153374, study PRJNA577476) | soil metagenome | isolation source: 20 cm soil or saprolite under Garry oak tree replicate 1 | place: USA:California | collected 2016-06-15
CACATAGGCAAATGGTAACTCATGAAAAATCTCAGCCGGCTAGCGCCGAACAACGGTTGAAAGAACTTGGCATTGAGCTGCCTGCGCCGCCGGAACCGTTCGGCACTTATGTCGAAGCGGTGCAGACAGGCAATCTGCTCTTTCTGACCGGGATGCTTCCGACGGAAGGTCGCGCGGCGAAATTCGTCGGGCGCATCGGCGCCGAGCTCGATGTGGAAGCGGGGCGCAAGGCGGCTCATCTCGCGGCACTCAACGTCCTCGCGGTCGCGAGAAAGCATTTGGGATCGCTCGACAAGGTGACGCGGATCGTCCGGCTCGGCGTGTCGGTGGCCACTTCGGGAGATGTCCGCGATCAACCGAAAGTCGCTGATGCTGCTTCGGACTTACTACAGGACGTCTTCGGAAAAGACAAGAATCCTTGCCGGTTAGTCTATGGCGTGGCAAGCCTCCCACTCGGCACGCCCGTCGAACTGGAAATCATTTTCGAGGTGGTGACGTGAGGCAGGAATCACAAACAGCTTTGGTGGTTTCGGCGCTGCTCACATCACTTCAACTGTTAATCCAAGGAAAGGAACCTCCGATGGAACACCCGACTTTTTATCGCACGACACAGATTGATGGGCTCTCCATCTTTTATCGAGAGGCGGGCCCGAAAGACGCGCCGACAATTCTCCTTCTGCACGGACTTCCTTCGTCCTCGCGAATGTTCGAGCCGCTCTTCACGAGGCTTTCCGATCGATATCACCTGGTCGCGCCCGATTATCCTGGATTCGGACGCAGCGATTGGCCGGATCCGAAAAAATTCGCCTACACGTTCGATCGCATTGCCGAGACTATGAATCACTTCACCGAAGCGCTGGGGCTCTCGCGTTACACACTTTACATGCAGGATTACGGCGGCCCGGTTGGTTTTCGAATGGCGCTTGCCCATCCGGAGCGCATCGAAGCGCTCATTGTTCAGGACGCGGTCGCGCATAACGAAGGCCTGGGCGCGAATTGGAAAACGCGGCGCGCCTTTTGGGTCGATCGCGCGGCCAACGAAAGCGCGCTTCGCACCAATCTCCTTTCGCTAGCGACAACAAGGACGCGACACGTCGGGAACGATCCTAATGTGGAACGTTACGATCCGGATTTGTGGACGGACGAGTTTTACTTTTTGAATCAGCCCGGCCAGGCCGAAATTCAAAGCGATCTGTTCTACGATTATCGAACGAACGTCGATGCCTATCCGAAATGGCAGGCATGGATGCAAAAGACTCAGCCACGTTTGCTCGTGATTTGGGGTAAGTACGATCTCTCTTTCGATCCCGGAGAACCGCAACGTTACCGCCAAGATGTGCCGAAAGCCGAAGTTCACGTCCTCGATGCTGGCCATTTCGCGCTCGACACCGCTGCAGATCAGATTGCGCAGCTCGTTCGTGACTTCGTGAAGTGAGTGCGCATTTACAAACCAGCCGATGAAATATCGACCGCGATAGAACAATTGAAGCCGCTCTTGCGCAAACAAAGGGCAAAGTTTCCGGTCGACACGGTGCCTCGGCCAAACTTGGCATACCGGCTTCAACCCTCGAATCGAAAATCCGCTCTTTAAGGATCAACAAATTTCAGTTTAACGGAGCTTAGCGCGCTTGTCGGTCCTAACGGCTAGCTGATTTCATTTCCTCTCTCGGCATGGGCCGCCATTGATTCCGGCCTTGCCCGCACTCGATCGTGGGCTCGAACTCTGGTAGAGAACTCAGCGAGGCATGACTGGATACTCGTTCTTTTACAGGCTGGAAGCGCTTCTGCTGTTCCTGATCCACCTCGCGGTGATCGCGCGAGTGATCTTGCGGCCGCACCGGGAACCGGCTTCGAGGATTGCCTGGATCGTGATGATCATCGCCTTACCAGTGGTTGGCATGATCGCTTACCTTTTCCTCGGTGAGACCAACATCGGTCGTCGTCGCAGACGACGCATACGGGAAGTGCTGGCCGGTATGCCACGTGTCGCGGATGCGGCTGGCTCGAATGCGCCGGCCCTACAGGCCCAAATCCCGGAGCGTTATGCGCATCTGTTCCGCGTTGGATACTCGGTGAACGGTTTTGAGCCCGTGGGTGGTAACCGCGGGCGACTGCTGCTGGATTCCAATGCCAGCATTGAGTCCATGGTCGCGGATATCGATGCTGCAAAGGATCACGTACACGTGATCTTTTACATCTGGTTGCCGGACAATAATGGACTCAAGGTGGTCGAAGCGCTGAAGCGAGCTGCAGCGCGGAAGATCACTTGCCGGGTCATGGCTGACGGCCTCGGGTCGCGAATCATGATCGACTCCGAACATTGGAAGGCCATGCGCGATGCTGGCGTGCATACGACCGTTGCTCTCCCTATCGGGAATCTGCTGTTGCGGCCGTTACTAGGTCGGATCGACCTTCGCAACCATCGCAAGATCGTAGTCATCGATGATTGGATTACTTACTGCGGGAGCCAGAACTGCGCAGACCCGGAGTTTCGCATCAAGCCAAAGTATGCGCCGTGGGTGGATGCGTTGATGCGTTTCGAGGGGCCGATCGCTCGACAGAACCAGCACCTATTTGTCAGCGACTGGATGGCGCACGAGGACGAAGACATTCGTGACCTACTGCAGCGACCGCTGCCGTCCGGTGAGCCGGGCTTTGCCGCGCAGGTAATCGGCACCGGACCGACGGTGCGGAATTCCGCAATGCCAGAGCTGTTCGAATCGCTGATGTACGGAGCCCGTTGTGAACTGTTCATTACCACGCCGTATTATGTGCCCGACGAAGCCATGCAGAACGCGCTTTGCGCAAGCGGTTATCGCGGGGTCGAGACAACCGTCATCTTTCCGGCGCGCAATGACTCCGTCATCGTGCAGGCGGCCAGTCGCAGTTACTACGCTGACTTATTGGCGGCCGGGGTTCGCATTTTCGAATTCGAGGGTGGCCTGCTTCACACCAAGTCACTCACGTTGGATGGCGAGATCACCCTGATTGGGTCTGCCAACATGGACCGGCGGAGTTTTGACTTGAACTACGAGAACAACATCCTGCTGTACGATTGCGCTCTCACCGCCGAAGTGCGACGGCGTCAGGATGCCTATCTGGCCCAATCGCATGAGGTGACGCCAGAGATGGTTGGCCAATGGCCAATCACACGCCGGCTTTGGAATAACGCCATCGCGATGCTCGGTCCGGTTTTGTAAGCTGAACGCGAACTGCGGGCAGCTCGTTCCGAATGATCACCGTTAACCGGCGGTTTTATTTGCTTGCGACCGCTTCTTTGGCGCACTGCCAGAACTTCTCCGCTGCCGGACTAAGTCGTCTCTTTAGCGCGATGATGACGACCGAGATTGGTTTCGGCTCAGGAGTGATGTGCAAACCCAGAGGTCAGAGGTCACCGGTCAGCGGCCGGACAATCTTTCCGATGAAAAAACCCCGGGCCAACCATCGATCTCATCCGAAAGTGGGAGCGCACTACGGTCCGCTAGTGGCAGGAGAAAATCTGCCGGAAGGAAACTAGCGATGACGCGTTCCGATACACGAGCGTTGTAACATGAAAATAACAACTATCTCTAAAGTAGCTAGCCTCGTGATTTCTTCCGTGATCATTCAGACCGCGGTAGCCGGACACGAGGTCGGAATTGGAGTCGGCCCGCACTTTGGTGGCGGCGGCGGATTTGGCGGCGGCATTTTCGAGAGGCTCTTCGGCGGTGGTGGTTTCCATTCGGCGCCTGCATCTGGCGGCGATGCTCGCTTCTCTTTCCGCGGCCATCCGACATCTGGACAGCCTGTGATCGTTCGACCGCATTCGCGGATTACAACTTCGCCTGGCCGCTTAACGATACCTTCGCAACAGCGCCATCCAATCTCGTCCATTAATCATCAGTCGACGGCGAACTCGCGTCCGAAAATCGCCTCAAGCATGACGGTTTCCTTTCTGTGGTTCCGTCTCCGTTCTTGACGCGCAGGGCGATTTTTCCGTGAGTGCTCGCATTTTGTCACGAGAAAATGTGGTCTAGTGCGCGTTCGCTCGACTGTTGCAATGATCGGACAAGCAATTATTCGGGGCGTACGGAGCTTGTCCTATCTCAAACGAGGGATCGAGCGCTGCCACTTAGGTGTGACTGCAAGATACTGCGGACGCGTACTGGAATTCCGTTGGCATCCGATTAGCTAGGCACTGCACTTATGAAACCGATACCTGGAACATTGCAGGAGGGCTTTCAAATTTTTGCGAAGCCTACTGGCCGCCTCTTTACAGCTTTGTGCGACGTCGAGGTCACGCTTCTCCCCAAGCGCAGGATCTTGTCCAGGGTTTTTTCGCGCACCTGCTTGAGGAGAACACGTTAAGTCGCGCAGATAAGGAGAAAGGCCGGCTCCGTACATTTCTGCTGGGCTCGCTTCAGAATTTTTTGTGCAACGATTACGATCGGAGTCGCACGCTCAAACGAGGCGGCGGTCATCAGATTGTGTCGATCGACGAGCAGCTGCCCGAAGCCGAAGCATCAATGATGGACACTGCTCATCTCAGCGATTCGCGTGCTTATGATCTGGTCTGGGCTTCGAATATCGTGAAACGCGCCTGGCAACATTTGCAAGATGCATTTGACGCGGAAGGGAAAGCGGAATGGCTTGAGGTGTTAAGGCCGTTCGTTGACGGCAGCGGGCGGACGCCACCAAATCAAGAAGAAGCGGCGAAAAAACTTGGAGTTCCTATCGCGACGCTGCGTACCTGGCTTTGGCGTCTGCGTCAGCGCTATCGCGAAGCGCTGAGGAGCGAAGTGGCCAGCACAGTTTCTGATCCCTCCGATGTCGATCAGGAACTTCACTACCTCTATGAAATTCTGACGGCATGAGCATCGCACCTGAAATTGCTCACCTCGATCCATCGCTCGTCGACGTGTCGAGAACCGGCACATCTTCGCGGAGGAAGCGAATTCGGTTGGGCTTCAACGATGGCGGGGGTATCATCAACCACGGAATCGGCCTGTTGCACGAACCGGAGTTAAATACGTCCCTCCCAGTTACCGATATGGAACGCGACGCAGCCCCAGGCACGTGCGCGATCTGCGGACGACCACTCACGCAGGATGGTAGATGCCTTCGTTGTCTCATTGGACTTGGTTTTCTAAGCGACAGCCAACAACCGGAAAAATCCCAGACCGGACGACGATTGACACCTGGACAGCTGAAGTACGATCACTTTGAAGTGGAAGTCGGCGCGGACGGCTTTCCGATCGAGCTCGGTGCCGGAGCAATGGCGATAACTTACCGCGCGCGCGACACAGTGTTGAATTCCGTCGTCGCTCTTAAAGTAATCGACCGAAAGGTCGCGCAACATCCCGGGGCACGGTCGCGCTTCTTGCGCGAAGCGCGACTGGCGGCGCAAATCCGTCACCCTAATGTCGCGCGGGTCACTCACTACGGTGAACAAGACGGTGAGTGTTTCTATGTGATGGAGTTGGTCGAAGGCGAAACGCTTGAAACGGTGGTCCGCCGCGACGGCCCGATGCCCCTCGCGCTGGCACTCGAAGTGATTGAGCAAGCTGCGCGCGCACTTGCAGCTGCGGAAGCATGCGGCCTGGTGCATCGAGACATCAAGCCATCCAATATCATGATGGAGGCCGACGCATCCGGCGCGCTCGTAGTGAAAGTAATTGATTACGGCATCGCTAAAGTCCTGGCCTCTGAAGCGGAAGGCGGCGCCGAGCAAACCCAGACCGGTTTCATTGGTACGCCTGCCTTTGCCAGCCCGGAGCAATTCGCCAGCTCTGGACAAACACGCGTCGACACGCGCTCCGATATCTACTCACTTGGCGTTACCTTTTGGTATCTGCTCTCTGGTCGTGTGCCTTTTGTTGGGCGCACGCTTGAAGAGATTCACACGAGACAAGAAGGGCAGTTACCCGTCGATCAATTAAAGGGCCTCGACGTTCCGGCCCGAATTCTCACACTGCTCAAGTCGATGCTGGCTCCAGATCCGAAAGATCGCCCGCAGTCTGCGGGCGAACTACTCTCAGCCGTCTACCGCTGCTCCACAAAGTTCAGCACCGAAGCACGTTTGCGTCGGAGACGATCCGCCCTGGCTGCGGTGGGAGCTGCGTTACTCATCCCGGCAATTGCGTTGGGAGCTTGGTTATTTCATCGCAGCAAATCCTCCGCTGAGATGGAACGATCAATCGCGGTTTTGCCTTTCGAAAATCTAAGCGGTGACAAGGAAAACGCCTATCTGGCGGAGGGGATGCAGGACGAAATTCTGACGCGCTTATCGAAGGTTGGAGGGCTAAAGGTGATATCGCGCAACTCGACGCAGCATTACAAGAACAAGCCTGAAAATCTACGTGAGATAGCAAAGCAACTTGGTGTTGCCCATGTTCTGGAGGGAAGCGTGCAGAAGAGCGCCGGCACGGTGCGGGTGAACGTTCATCTGATCAAAGCCGTCAATAATTCTCCCGTGTGGGCCGACACGATTGATCGCCCACTGACCGACATTCTTTCATTGGAAAGTGAAGGGCGCAGCAGCATCTCAAAGAAGCGGTGCGAATTGATCCGAAGTTCGCCCTTGGTTGGTCATTGCTATCGTCGGTTGATTCCGCCGGTTACATTACGGCAACTCTTCCACGAACGACCGCCTTGCGCGATGAGGCGCGTATCGCAGCCGAAACGGCTTTTGGACTTCAGCCCAATCTTGGCGAGGCAGTATCGGCTAAGGCATTTTATCATTACGTCTTTCTTAAGGACTACAACACCGCCTTGCGTTACTTTGAGCAAGCGGCCCGACTGTTACCCAGCGACAGCCGGATTCCTGAGGCGCTCGCATTTGTCGAACGCCGGCTAGGTCGGTGGGAGCAAAGTGAAGCGTACTTCAACCGCGCCGAACGGTTAGACCCGCGTAACGTTCGCATAATCGGCCAGCACGCGGTGCTATACAAAATGCTTCGTCGCTTTCCCGACGCTGTGCGCAAGTATGAAGACCTTCTTAATATTACGCCGGATGATCCTCAGCCCGTTGCGCGTCAGGCCGCTATTTTTCAAGCAATGGGTGATCTTCCTCGGGCTTCCGCGCTCTTAACTCCACTTTATTCGAGAGCTGACGATGGCGGCACGATGAATACACAAGTCTACCAGGCGATTTTGGAGCGTCGCACGGCGCCAATCATTCCCCGGCTGAAAGAAATGCTCTCCAAGCCTGATTCAGCACCGGGTAATTCCGAGGACAACCTGCGTTTTTGGCTTGGCTGGGCACAGGACATTGCGGGCGATCATGCCGGTGCACGGGAAAGTTGGACACAAGCTAAGAATGAACTGGAGTCATCCCTTAAAGAACAACCCGACAGTTATCTCCTCATTGGAGAACTCGCGCTCACCGACGCGTTCCTCGGCCAAAATACCCTGGCAATGACACTCGCCGACCGCGGGCTCTCCGCAAATCCGATTGAGAAAGACGCGGCGACTGGACCCTGGTCACTTGATGTGTTCGCCCGAGTGACTGCCGCAACGGGCGATCACGACCGCTCCATCGCCGCCTTAACGAAGTTACTTTCAATTCCGTACGAGGGGCCGTTAGCTACGCACCTCCCACTCACACCAGCGCTACTCAAACTCGATCCAATGTTTGATCCCTTGCGTGCCGATCCGCGTTTCAAAGCGTTGACTGAGAGCTCCGCCGCGCCTGGTTCTCACTAGAACCCATCTCGTAAACCACAGGCCGGTGGCTACACCTTTTGCTAATTTCCAAATCATGAGACCGCTGCCCGACTTCATTCACGAGTTCGTTCCCGGTACTTCGAACCGGACATTGTTGCTGTTGCATGGCACCGGTGGAAACGAACGCGATCTCATTGCGCTTGGGCGCCAGCTCGATCCAAACGCTGCGTTGCTCAGCCCGCGCGGCAAGGTGCTTGAAAACGGAATGCCGCGGTTCTTTCGCCGACTCGCCGAGGGCGTGTTCGATTTGGAGGATCTAAAACATCGAACGAACGAGCTGGCGGACTTTGTCGCAGCGGCTGCTCAACATTACGGATTCGCGAGCGATAATCTCGTTGCCGTTGGTTATTCCAACGGCGCCAACATCGCAGCGAGTATGCTACTGCTGCGGCCGGAGACATTGCCGACCGCAATCCTGTTTCGAGCGATGGTTCCACTCTATCCCGAAACGCAACCAAATCTGTCGTCCGTGCACGTATGGATTGGAGCGGGAACAAACGATCCGATTATCCCGATCTCTGAGACCAAGGCCCTTGATGAACTTTTGCGGAACGCCGGTGCAGATGTCACGATCCGCTATTTCCAAGCTGGCCACGGGCTGACGATGGCGGATGTCGAAAGTGCGCGAGAATGGTTGACCCTCCTTCGCTGAAGCTTCGGGGGGCATTACCATAGGTGGAATTAGAATGATCAAAGGTAGCGAAGTTCGAAAAGCAGACCACGAGATCGAAGCTTTCCTGCTCGATCGCTGGTCGCCGCGCGCGATGTCGGGTGAAGAAATTTCGCATGAGGGATTGATGCGGCTCTTCGAAGCCGCGCGTTGGGCGCCGTCATCATTCAATGCACAGCCATGGCGCGCGCTTTATGCGCGTCGCGGCACGGAACATTGGCAGACGTTCTTCGGTCTGCTCGTCGACGCGAACAAGGTGTGGGCAAGAAACGCGGCCGTCCTGGTCGTGTTCATTTCGCGAAAGAATTTTGAGCATAACGACGAACCGTCAGTCACGCATTCTTATGATTGCGGCGCGGCGTGGGAAAATTTCGCATTGCAAGGCTTTCAGCAGGGTCTCGTCGTGCATGGGATGCAAGGCTTCGATTACGATCGTGCCCGCAAAGAACTCCGGATTCCTGACGACTTTCAAGTGGAAGCGATGGCCGCCGTCGGCAGGCCGGGTCCGAAAGAATTGCTTCCTGAGAAATTACAGGCGCGCGAAAGTCCTAATGACCGTCGCAAAATTTCCGAAAGCATTTTCGAGGGGCCGTTCACAAGTAAAGCCTGACAATGGCTGAGCCGATTCTTGGAATCCCGTTGATGCTCGTGAATCGCGCTGAGCAAGTATTCCCGACGTTAACAGAAGCGCAGGTCGCACGAATTGCCGTCCACGGACGAAAGCGTCCAGTTCAGCCGGGCGAAGTGTTGTTAGATCTTGGCGATCAACTTCGGTTCTTTGTTGTTACCAAAGGCAAGATCGACATCCTCAGCGTTTCCGGTTCGACCGAGTCACTCATCGTTACATTGACGCCCGGCCAATTCACGGGCGAAGTCAATCTTCTCTCCGGCCGACGCGGATTTACGCGCATCCGCGCGAGTGAACCGGGAGAAGTGATCGAGGTCGATCGCGAACATTTGTTGAAGCTCATTCAAACCGACACGGAGCTGAGCGATATCCTCATGCGCGCCTTCATTCTGCGCCGGGTAGAATTGATCTCACACCAGATCGGGGACGTAGTGCTCCTGGGATCGACGTATTCGCCCGACACGCTGCGGATCAGGGAATTCCTAACGCGCAATGGTTATCCGCACGCTTATATTGATCTCGATAAAAATACGGACGCGCAAGAGTTGCTCGATCGTTTTCATGTCGGACTGCAAGACGTACCGGTTGTGATCTGCCGCGGAAAATCTGTGCTGCGCAATCCCACCAATGGGGAGATTGCCGATTGTCTCGGCTTTAATGAAGCAGTCGATGAGACGCATCCGCGCGACCTGGTGATTGTCGGAGCCGGACCAGCTGGCCTGGCCGCTGCAGTTTACGGCGCGTCGGAAGGATTGGACGTGCTCGTCATCGAATCCCAAGCACCTGGGGGCCAGGCCGGCTCGAGCTCGAAGATCGAGAATTACCTTGGCTTTCCGACCGGGATTTCCGGACAGGCGTTGGCCGGGCGAGCTTATGCGCAGGCGCAAAAGTTTGGTGCCCAAATCATGATCGCCAAACGCGCAAAACGCCTCGCCTGTGGTCGCAAACCTTACGCGATCGAATTGGACGACGGACAAAGCGTTTCCACCCGCGCAGTCGTTATCGCCACTGGCGCGAGGTATCGCAAATTGTCCATCGACAGTGCCGCGCGATTCGAAGGCGCAGGCATTTACTACGGCGCGACATTCGTTGAGTCGCAGTTGTGCTGTAAGAAGAAGTGGTTGTCGTCGGTGGCGGGAACTCCGCAGGTCAAGCGGCTGTGTTTCTCGCTCAAACCTCCAAACGCGTCCACATGCTGGTGCGCTCGGACGGATTGGCCGCAAGCATGTCGCGCTATTTGATTCGGCGCATCGAGGAAAATCCGGCAATCGATTTACGCACTTGCACCGAAGTCGTCGGCCTGGAAGGAAATGAACACCTCGAGCGCGTGCGATGGCTCGATAAACGAACCGGCAAAATCGAGACGCGCGATATTCGGCATATCTTCGTCATGACCGGCGCGATTCCCAACACGGACTGGCTGGCTGGTTGCGTCCAGGTCGATGAAAAGGGTTTTATCAAGACTGGTACCGAACTGACACGGGCCGATCTGACAAACTCAAACTGGCCGCTGGCGCGTTCTCCGTACCTATTGGAAACGAGCTTGCCCGGAGTGTTCGCGGTTGGCGACGTTCGCGCGGGGAACGTCAAGCGAGTCGCCTCCGCTGTCGGCGAAGGATCGATCGCAGTTGCTTCCGTTCATCAGGTTCTGCAAGAATAACATCTTGTCCGATCGAGGTTGGTCTCATCTTGACGCGATCGACTCAATCAAACAGCCGCAGCGCCCTGAATGCAAAGAATGCGTAAAGATCGGAGCATCTTGGGTTCATCTTCGCACCTGCCAGACATCTGGAGCCACCTTTTGCTGCGACAGCTCGCCGAACCGGCACGCCAGCAAACACACGCACGCTACGGGACGGCTAAAGCGATTTCATAAATGTTGTAGCCACCGGCCTGTGGCCGGTCCCACCGCGGCGCTGCTCTTTTACAGTTGGAACACGGCCCACAGGGCCGTGGCTACAGAGGCTATTCACTCTAAATTGCGAACGCAGAATGCTGCGTGTCCCTCAATTTTCCCTTACGTATGCTGCTCAATAAATTTTCGAATCTGCGGCGCGGGCATTGCTCCGGCCTGGCGCGCCACTTCAAGACCGTTACGGAACAGGGTCATTGTTGGAATCGCTGTTATACGAAAACGAGCAGCAAGGCTGGGAACCTCTTCGGTGTTTACCTTTGCCAGAACAAATTGACCGGCCGTTTCCTGCGCCACTTTCCGGAATTCCGGCGCGACCATTTTGCAAGGGCCGCACCACGGCGCCCAGAAATCGACCAGCACAGGCAACTTTGACCGACTAATCAGCGCGTCGAACGCGAGATCGCTTCGGGCATCGACGGGCTCATTTAATGCCGGCAGATCGTTCTTGCACTGGGCGCAATGAAAAGTTTGTCCAAGTCCCTCGTATCGCATCCGATTACGGCGCCCGCACTTTGGGCAATTCAATAAAATCCCGCGATCATCGAGGTCGCTCATTCTAATTAGATAACGTATCCGGCTTCCGACGAGGCTGCCTCGACAACCGTGGCTAGACGAGTCGAGGTCTTTGGCGATTGTTGATTCGAGTTACAAAACTCACTTACCCATATGAGCGGTGTCTTCGAGGAGTTACAGCGTCGAAAAGTCTATCTCGTCGCAGCCGCTTACATCATTGCCGCAGGGTTCATCATTCAGATTGGTTCGGCGGTTCTTGCGGCTTGGGAATTTCCGAACTGGACGCTGCGGCTTGTCATCGTGCTGTTGTTGGCCGGTTTTCCGGTCGATCTCCGAAAGCTTGAGAGAGGAGTGACGAAGGAAGTAGCGTAGACTTCATGGCACATCTTTTTGATTCGTTCACCATTCGCGACCTCGAGTTCAGCAACCGCGTGTTTGTCTCGCCGATGTGTGAGTATTCGAGCGTCGA
>WNGI01005423.1_pt1 | contig 11898 bp, 12 predicted proteins | sample 5400621 | NCBI WGS metagenome assembly WNGI01 (sample SAMN13153374, study PRJNA577476) | soil metagenome | isolation source: 20 cm soil or saprolite under Garry oak tree replicate 1 | place: USA:California | collected 2016-06-15
CTTTCACCATGATCATCGCTTTGCGTGGTCGCTTGAGGGCGCCGACGAATTCCTCCATCGTGCGCGTCGGCTGAATATTTTTTCCCTTGCCGCGACCGCTGGCGAATTTCTCCGTGACTTCAGTCGTGCGATTAAAAACGGCGACAGAAAATCCCTTCGATTCCATGTTCAGGGCGAGGTTTTCACCCATCACAGCCAGACCGATTAGGCCAATCTCACATTGATTCGGGGTCATTTTAGTATCTTCTTGTCTGACGCCTCAAAAGAGACGAGACCTCACTGTAGCGGGCATTTGGAGCGCATGGCAAATCCGGTTTGCAAAGTTTTATTGACGAAAGCGCCGCTTAAAGCGCCAGAGAATGATGTCGATCCTGCGGCCGGCGCCGTTGTGGTTTTTTGGGGCGTTGTTCGCGAGCTTGAGGATGGGCGCAAGATCGAGGGCATCGATTACGAAGCGCACCGGGCAATGGCCGAGCACCAATTGCAATTAGTCGCGGAGGCCGCGACGGAGAAGTTTCAATTGAAGAAAGTCATGATTCATCATCGGGTCGGTTTCGTACGCGCTGGCGAGCCATCACTATTTCTTCGAGTCTGGGCGCAGCATCGCGCGGCTGCTTTCGAGTCGAGCAAGTGGATTGTGGACGAGCTGAAGAAAAATGTGCCAATCTGGAAGCGACCGCGATTTAGGACTAACAACCGAAGAAGGCCGGGATCACCGATCCCGGCTACAGCAGAATGAATTGGGCCAATCGTTTAACCCTTAGCCGTCTGGCGCTGACGGTGCTTTTTGTTCTGGCGTTAAACTCCTCCTGGCAATATGCGCGCACGTCTGCCCTTGCGATTTTTCTCATCGCCGGACTGACAGATTTCATCGATGGAGAAATCGCTCGGCGCTACGGAGTCATCACGAATTTCGGCAAATTGATGGATCCACTGGTGGACAAGATCATGATGGCAGCGGCGTTTATTTCGCTGGTGCCTCTGAAAGCTGTGCCGGCGTGGGCAGCCACAACGGTGGTGGCGCGCGACTTTTTGATTACCGGTTTGCGCATGATGGCTAGTGCCGAGGGCCGCATCCTTCCCGCCGAGCGTCTCGGCAAACACAAAACCTCCTGGCAGATCATCACCGTTATATTTTTCCTCGGCCTGCTTTCGATCGCCGAGCTGCGATATGCGAACGCCACATCGACGTGGTGGCTGCGGGCGTGGCACGAAGCAGGACCGATCCTCGTCTGGATTACGGTGGCGCTGACGATTTATTCTGGCATCGGTTTTGCCTGGCGGAATCGCGAGTTGATTGCGCCGGACCAATAGCGGGCAACGGGAATCGAACTCGGCGATGACATGGGTTACGCTGATGTTGGTTTTCATGGCTGCAAAGATATTCCAACGCCGAACCTTGATGCGCTGGCCAGATCTGGCGTCAACTTCACCAGCGGCTATGTTTCCGCGCCTTATTGTTCTCCAACACGCGCCGGGCTTTTGACCGGCCGTTACCAGCAAAAGTTCGGACACGAATTTAATCCCACAAGCCGGGAGACCGGTCTGCCACTCACCGAAAAAACGATTGCCAATCGCTTGAAACCTCAGGGCTACACGACAGGTTTGGTCGGCAAATGGCATCTCGACAGCATGCCGGAAATGCATCCTCAGAAACGCGGTTTCGATGAATTCTTCGGATTTCTCGGCAGCTCGCACAGTTACTTCAAATGGGACGGCATGTTGCGCGGCACGGAACCTGTAGATGGTAAAGAATATTTCACTGACGCTTTCGGCCGGGAGGCTTGCAGTTTTATCGAACGGCACAAAGGCCAGCCGTGGTTTCTTTATCTGGCGTTCAACGCTGTCTACACGCCGATGGACGCAACCGATGATCGCCTCGCGAGATTCGCGAAAATTCTGGACAAACAGCGTCGCACTTACGCGGCGATGATGTATGCGATGGACGAAAATGTCGGCCGCGTTTTGAAAAAGCTCGCCGACACAGGTCAGGAGCAAGACACCTTTATAATTTTCATCAATGACAATGGCGGTCCAACGATGCCCGGTGTGACGGTCAATTGCTCGGTTAACGATCCTCTGCGTGGTTCCAAACGCACGACGCTCGAAGGCGGCATTCGCGTTCCATTTATAGTATCCTGGAAAAATCACATCAAGGCCGCGGTCCTCGACAAGATGGTCATTCAACTCGATCTCACCCGCACCGCACTCGAAACCGCCGGCGCCGATACCAGCGACACCGACGGCGTAAATCTTTTGCCATATCTTTCCGGCGAAAAGAAAACCGCACCGCACGACGCGCTGTATTGGCGGTTTGGTGAGCAGATGGCGATCCGCTTGGGCGATTACAAACTTGTCCATTATGACAGCAACGTGGACACGCGAACAGGCAAACACAATCAGCCAATTGCCGGCCCGAAACTTTACAATCTCGCCACGGACATCGGCGAAACCAATGATCTTTTCGGCCAGATGCCGGACAGGGCGAAAGAGCTGCAGGCGAAATGGGAAGCGTGGAACGCTACGTTAATAAAACCTCTCTGGGGTTTGCCAAAGTGACACGGATGGTGATCTGGGGGAAAAGAAAAGCAAAAAGAAGAAAAGTTAAAACGTGGACGCGAGCCTGTATCCCGCAACAAACCTGAAGGCTGAACATCAGCGGACGACTTCCACTCCGAAAGAAATGCGAATTGCCTTTTTTTGCGTGGTCGGAATTATGCGTTCGTGGAAAATCTCAATCTATGTAAATAGCTTCGTGAACGATTAAGAAAGCTTTCTTGGGATAAAATTACTCCCAACCCGCCGGACCTGCCATCCCCCTCAATCGTCGCGATACGTATAACAAATCCTTTCGGTTTTTCCGACAGTGCTTTACGAGGGAAGCGGATCTCGGTAGATAAATTCGGTTGCAGAAAATCGGCAGTGAAATTGATTTTGTCATCTTGTCGAAGCTTATAGACCTGAGTGTCCGACCGCTTGCAGCCGAGGATTTTGATGGCTTCATCAACTATTGGTTTGGACTTTCACAGGCGGAGATCGAGTGCTTGGGAATCGCAATTGATCGCCTGCCGTCAGCCGCTCGAATGCGCTCCGATTTGGAGGCGATGCTCGTTGCGCCGGATGATGGCGTGCGCAGTTTTTTTGTGCTTGCCTGGTGCATCAACGGCGAGGCGATCGGTCATTCGTCACTCAAAGACATTGTGCCCGCTGACTCTGGCAGCATTCATTTGCACATGTGGCGCGCGGATTTGCGCGGCAAAGGGCACGGCCCCCATCTTTTTTGTCTGGCAGCAGTCGATTTTTACGAACGCTTTAGGCTGAAGCGCATCGTTTGCGAACCTAAAGCTGACAACGCGCCGCCGAACCGGCTGCTGCAAAGGATAGGATTTCCGCGCATTTCGACCCGCATCGGGAGATCATCGGAACTGAGCAGCATCTGCAAGCTCAATCGTTACGACATCGTGCGCGAGATCGCTGAAGATTATTTGCTTACGCGCGGATCGCACAAAAACAAAGCCGGAAAGGGACCCCACAGATAGCTTTATCTCCTAGCGTTACTGGTTGCGACACGCCAGCGTGGGACTAATTTCCGACGTGCTTGCATACGGTCGCTTGTGGTACGGCGAGCCAGACGCAATCAGCAATGCGATCGGTTCCGCAAAATTTTGCAGCTGGTCACATGATGCAGCGATCCACGTTCACGACGCTGGCAAGGTAATCGCTTTGCTAGGAGACGCTTTTCCAAAGGAGACACTTGATTCTCATTTTCACGGGCTCAGGCAAGCGCGCCTTGATTTGCCTTTTAATATATCCTTTCGATCGAGTCGCTAGGCGCACAACGAAAGCACAAGCATCTGCCATCAGAGAGTACAAATTTCCAACAACGGGCGAGGTCCTCGCTGCTCGTTGAAAGCATGCCTCCTTCAGACCGAACCCTTTAGTCAAAGAGTAGCCGTACTTCGCAAATTCAGGTTCATACTTCGCGGCGATATACCGATAGTAAGGTTTAAATAGGGAGGTATTCAAAAGGTCAGACCAGCAGCTGAAATACTTCTGGTTGTGAACGCTGGTCAGGTTTTCCATCGCACCTTCTGGAACGCGCACACCTCGGGGATTGCGCCATTGGGCAACATAACGGAACGTGTCTTGTGTAGGTGGGTCGGGAACACGTGTGCCGATGAATGCGGCAATCTCCTCATGGTACTTCGCCGGATTTTCGACGTAATCCTCGTACCGTAACGCGTACATATGCTTCAAATATTTTCTGTCTTCGTCAAACAATTGGTGGCAGTGCAACCAGTGTTCAAACAGGCTGTGGAGAGGGCGTATGCTTACTTTCCATCTCTGGGTAGAGATACTCACCGGTACAGGATGGCGCCATATTACGACAAAGTAGCTGTCCGGGAATGCCGCTTGTAGAAACCGAGTTATGAGAAGGTTCCCAGGGGTCTTCTCAACGCAGATGCTCTTGCTGGCATCCCAGCGAGCATGCCAGCTCGTCCGCAGGCTCGCGATGTTTTCTGGTGTTAACAACTCCGAGGTCTCGGTGCGGTGTGCCCGTGGGTCGAACCCAAACCTACCAGCTTCGCCGAACTGCCCATCGAATGGGTAAACATCTTGGAGAAACCGCCCCTCATCCATTAATACGCCTGTATTTTTGAAGCCCGTGCAGTTTTCCAGCCGCGCAATATTACGACCGAGCACACTGGTCCCGCTTCGCTGCAGACCGCATACGAAGATATACTTACGGCGACTTTGATCACGGTTCTGCAGATGCGTAGTTTCGTTCATTGGTTCTTGTTTAATTTTCTCACAGTGTCGAGTAAATCTGTTGCCACTTTTCGTTGCGGCTGAAACATGCAGATAAAAACAATCCCGGTAAGGACTCCAACAGGCGCGCAGATGAGTAACTGAGTCAGCGGGTGCGACTGGCCGACCATTGCGCGCATCAACCAAGTCGCCACAAACATGACCACCCAAAGAGGCAAATGCCGCAAGGATCTTGTCCACAAATCAGAAGTGCTTACCGGACCGCGCCGCCCGGCGATATAGTACAAGATCGGCATCCGAACCAGGAGACCTGTAGCCGAGAAAGCGATCGCCACACCCAAAGGTCCAAACGGCAACCCGACTATGAAAGAGGCGAGCGTCAGTAAAGCATTGATCGAAGTCACGCGGAAAATGTCTTTACCTCGTCCCTGGCTGGTGAGCAGCCAGTTGCCAGCAGCAGAGAGTGGAAGCTGAATCGCGGTAAATGTGAAGCCGGCGAAAATCGTACTCACCTGACCCCACTTACGCCCTAGCAATACCAGAGTTACCGGGAGGGCCAGCGCAAGCAGTAAGCTCGAGAAAAAAAACACACTCATGACGATCGCTTCGTAAAGCCGGAGAAATGTCGAGCGATAACGCTCTGGTTGAGACTGTAGACGGGACAAGGTTGGGAGGAAGACTGCGCCGATTGGCAAGAGGAACTGTTCCAGCGGTCGAATGACCAGGGCAGCTCCGCGCGAATAAAGGCCAACCGCAATCGCTCCGTAAAACCGGCCGATCAAGAGATTGTCGCAGCCTCTAGCCAAGCTAAATACGAAATCTCCGGCAGTTTGATGGACGCCGAATGCGACCAATGGGCGTATTCCGCTGTTTCTGCTAGGCAACTGCGGATGCCAGCGAGACACCAGCCCCGTTAGCAAAAATGCCGCGATTTCCGTCGCAAGGCTTAGACCGACTAAAGACCAATAGCGATAGCGCAACAGCGCCATGACAACGCCCACAAGAACACCGGTCGCCATGGACCCGACTTCGATTAATGCAATAGCTTTAAAGCGCATCTGCCGTTTAAGCAGCGCCAGATGTTGGACCCTGAAGCCACCTATCAGGAAGGTAGTCGAAAGAACAAGCGTGATGTATGTTATTCGCGGGTCGCGGTAAAACCAGGCCATAGCCGGCGATAAAGCGGCTAGAATGAGAGCGCACAAGCCGCTGACCGCGAGGTTTATCCAAAAAAGATTGGAAACCTGGGCCTGCGTGATGTGTTCTCGCTGCACGGTGGGTGTAGAAAGGCCTGCGTGCCGAAAAATTGCCAGAAACCCGGTGACCGCAGTCACCATGGCCACAAGACCGAAATCTCGTGGCGTCAGCAGGCGTGCGAGGATGACCGTAGAGGCAAGGTTCAACCCGAACTTCGCTGCTTGGGCTGACACCGTAACTGCCCCGCCCGAGATTGTATGCCGCTTGAGATTCCGCAAAAGATGATCGGTCTTGAAGTGTTCCTCGTTGCGTTCCTCCTCCTCCTTTGGGTGGAGCAGACGGGATGTCGAACCGGTCGGCGGGATCACGCTAGCAAAGAAAGAGGATTTTCAGTATTCATCGGAACGGATGAGAGCCTCACACGGGCCGAGTTCGCGCGAAGACTTCTATTCCACTGGTCCATGTTTCCGCCTTCCAGACGAAACAAGGGCTTTGTCCCAGGATCGCAATATAGACCATTTGCACCGATTCCAGCGCTGACGAACACGTTTAGCTGCGGAAAAGCCAAATAGCTTCTGAATCCAGCGGTACTTCCAGGATACCTTGGGAATTTCCAATCGGCCGCCAAGCATTGCCGCAAGCTGTTGTGATTGTCTCACGAAAGCCGGTTGTTCCGGATAGAAGTTGATTAACCATGTCTGCAGAGACTTCAGGCACGCCGCGCGAACTCTGTCGTTGTCGTCGAATGCCCGAAGATAGCTCATTTCCAACTGCGTACTTAAAAGGTGAGACTCCATTTTCCTAGTCGACCGGCCCATGTAACTTGCGCTGGAAGAGGTTCTCGTACGGTAGAATACAGTAGCTTCTGGCACGAAGCGGATCCCATTACTTGCCAGGATGACGCGGCAGAAATACTCGCCATCTTCACAATATATTAGGCGCGTGTCCCATGGGCCCGCCGCCTCCGTCAGTTCACGGCTGACAAGCCAGGTCGCCGGATTCATGTGCGCCTTATTTTCCCACTTACGAACGAGCCATTCCAAGGGAGCGAGATCGGCCCAAAGCGGCGTCCGATTAAACCAGGCCCGATGAGGTCGATACATAAAGTAACCCCAAGGACACGAGAATAGGATACGTTTATCGGCCGCTTTAACTGCCGCTTCCATTTGTCGTGCGATTTTGTCGGGTGAAAGCAAGTCATCAGCGTCAAGCCATTGAATGAAGTCGCCCTGACAAAGTCTGAATGCCCGGTTTCTCGCTGCTGAACCGCCTTGGTTATCCTCCGTGACAATAGAAAGATTCTTCGACGCAAACTGCCGCGCAATTGAAACCGTTTCATCGCGAGAGCCATCATCAACGAGAATGATTTCTGTTCTCGGCCAAGTCTGCGCCAGTGCGGATCGAACGGTCTGAGCGATCCACCGCTCGGCGTTGTAAGCCGGTATCAGGATAGAAACAAGATGCGTCATTAGAGCGGCACCCCGAGCTTCGCCAACCAGACTTCGCCGGGCGACCGCCGACTACAGCAAGTCAAGATGCTAAGAGCCGAGGTCATAGGTGAGAAGTCAGAGTCACACGATTATAGGAAAGCTGGACTAAGCATCGAGGGTTGAGCGACTGAGACCTGATGCTGCCGGCTAATTCGCAGGCGGTTAAATTCTGCCAGGGCCATGCCGACAATCTGGTCCATATTGTAATAGCGGTACGTGGCGAGTCGGCCAACGAAGCTGACGTTCTTCTCCAAGGCGGCACGCTCAGCGTATTTAGAATAAAGCGCTTTCGCGTCCGGAGCTGGAATTGGATAGTACGGCTCGTGGCCAGGCCCGAAATTTTGGGGATACTCGCGCACAATCGTAGTGGACGGAAGCTTTTGCCCCCTCGCATGTTTGATTTCTACAATGCGAGTAAAGTCGTGATCGTTCGGATAATTCACTTGCATGGCCGGCTGGAAATATTCCTGTGGCAGGGTTTCTGGTTCGAAACGAAGTGAGCGGTAAGGCAGGCGACCGAAACAATGATCGAAGTACTCATCTATCGGCCCAGTGAAAATAAGGTGACCAAACCGCACGTGTTGACGTACCTCGCGATAGTCGGTGTTTAGCCACACGTCGATTTTTGGATGCGAAAGGATTTTCTGAAACATCGATGTGTAACCATTTTTTGGCAGAGCTTGGAATTTTTCTGAGAGATAGCGATCATCACGGTTCGTGCGGATCGGAATGCGCCCGCAAACACTTGGATCGAGCTGCCTGGCATCGCGTTGCCATTGCTTGCGCGTATAATTTTGGAAGAACATTTCGTACAGCTTCCATCCTACTTGCGACACAATCACCTCTTCAGAATTTTTTGGGGTTGGCGATCTTAACACGCCATTCAGCCAACTGTGCCTCCATCTCCTCAGTAGTTGATGGTCGTCCGATGAGTTCCTCGAAGGTGTTCAGATTAATGGGAAATTGCCAAAAGCGGCCGTGTGTCCAAGATAAGATCTTATACTCCACTGGGTGCCACTCAGTGAACTGACTGAGGTAATCGACGATACGCTGGGAATTTGTGCGGAAATAATGTGGACCGTAGTCGTGGACCAGAACGCCTGCCCTATCGTAATGGTCGTAGGCATTGCCACCAATATGATTACGTCGTTCGACGACGAGACAGGTTTTGCCAAGCTGGCTCGCAATTCGCTCGGCAAGCACCGAACCGGCAAAACCCGCACCGACAATGAGGAAATCGAAACTCATGAGGCGGGATTCATCGAATAATCAGACGATCCTCTGTTGTCCCGGTGAACATGCTAATCGGTTATCCGTGCTCTCTTGAGTCGAAGAAGTCTCGAATGAGCTCTGTCGGGGCCGAGTTTGCGTCGGCGCCTTGGTGCAAAATTCGACGGAACTCATTGTGATCCGCTACAATGTCATAGTTGTCATTCGTGCGAACGTGTAGAGAGGACACGGTCGAGCTGGCGTACTTCTGCATTTCGTCGAACCAAGCTTCGTACCAGGAATCTAGGAACTCCGAATTGCGGTACATCTTAAGGAGAATGCGGTGTCTGCTCGCCGGATCTATGGTTGTCTCGCTCTTCGACTTTCTTTTTACCAGTTCTTCAGCTGAATTGAACAACGTGATCACGGTGATTTTTTCAGCTGACGAGAGAAGATGTAGCGCCGGGTCTCTTCCGTGGGACTGGACCGGTCGGCCAAAAGGACGCAGAAGATCATAATGAAAGACGAGGGTGTTGATTGGCCCCGTCACCAGTGTGTCGAGCCCACTTATCGGGGTAATGGCGATGTATCCGTCAGGTATACCGAAGCGCTGTCTCAGTTCGGCTGATTTAAGCCGGTCGATAAATGTGGACTTTCCAACCGATGTCATTCCAGCGACAAACCACCAGATGATTAATCTGTCGGCGGCGCGCCTCGATAATGAACCTGTTCTCGAAGCTCGATCTGTGAACGATGACGGGCTCGAACGCCTTCGTGTGTCCGTTGATAACAATCGACAGCGCCGTGGGCGTGAATGTGAAGGTCCGGTCCGCCGCTCTCCTGGCATCCTTCGGGTTGTCCAGCAGCGCGATCGGCGCGTTTGAAACGTCCCACATGGTGAAGGAGTGCGCGACCCTGAACATCTGTTTTCTATCTACAGCAGCTACCTCGAGATAGAGTCGCTTCCGCGTAATGCACATTAACTTGCGCACAACAGAAATGGGATCATAAAGATGGTGAAGCACATTCAGGCAGAGCACCCGGTCGAACGATTTTGCTGGTGCGGTCCAGTGCTCAACATCCTCGCGCAAGTAGGTCGGCCGCGGCCGCACGCGAAGGATCTCGGCAATGTGACGCGCGTGACGAATGCGTTCCGGTGACGTCTCGAGCCCTATGGCCGAAGCGGCACCCCGTCGCAAGGCTTCGATGCAGAACCGCCCTTGCGCCGAACCGACGTCGAGAATGGATTCCCCGTCCAATTGATCAGCGAATAATATGCCATCGATCGATGTGCGGTCGCGGCCGGGGGTGGACAGGCCCTCTCCAAGATCAATCTTCTGATACGTTAGATGCTCGGACCTAAGAAGCTTCTCAATCCTGGCTCGTTGGTCGTTTTCGCTCGTTTGCATTCCGTCCGCGTCAGCGGACGGATTCGTTTCTCTGATCCCGAGACTTCGAACGCCGCCGAAGATCTGCAAGAGGGGAGAATGCATAGGGAGTCTCTTTCTTTCTCCCGGCAGTTACTTGTTTAACTGCTACATCCAGATAGGGTCAGAGCGCTCCCGGGAGCAAAAACGTCCCGGCCCGATCCAGATTTCCCCGACGCTGCATTTTGCGCAAAGCACCGTTAAAGTGTCAAGCTTCATCGCTCAAACGTCTGCATGAACCCCCTCGACATGTTACTGAATCTGAAGAAAGAGGCGGCGACCGCTCATAAGCTTCAACCGCGCGCCGGTTTTTAGCGCACATTAATCATTGCCGACAATGTGGCGCCCAGGCTTCCTCATTTCGAGCTTAATACCAAGCTCTTTGGAACTGTCGCGGTCAGTGCCTCGATTTGCTTCTCTCGGTGCGCGAACTTCGCCTCAAAAATGTCTACGCTGTTCTTCCGCCCGGGCAGTGCTGCCCCAAGAACTCATTGAGCAGCGTCGCGCCGACGGCTTCATAGTACTGTGTAGGCTTTTTTTTATCTTGGGTCCGGAGCGAAAGCTCGCGCGGTTCTGCGCGTAGTTGATTGCCTGATCTTTCTCCGGGAAGACAGGCTTGACGCCGGGAGATTCAACATCCCAGCCCCAGCGGTGCGGTCTGATTTCAATCACTGTCATTGCAATTCGGCTTGTTTTCTTAAAAACCAGCATAACTGTTCATTTGAACATGAGCGAGCGCGAAAACGACCAACCACTGCCGAGGCGAACAATGCGCAGTAGAATTTCCTCAGATGTTTGGGAGCAAACTAAGACGGCTTACGCCAGCGGCATCGGCTTGCGCGAGATCACGCTGTGAAATGTGTCATTCCAGAATCGATCTTCACATGGCCGCGCGGACAAGTCGATGCGCGGTCATGGGACGCTGCGCTTGACGTGGTTCAGCAGAGCCTTCTCGGAATGGCCGTTGCCAACGACGTGAACGATGAGGAGGATCGCGTGCTCACTGCGGTTTTTATGGAGTGCGAAGAACTGCGAGCAAAAACGTATTTAGAGGTTGGTACGACAAACCACAAACTCGACTAAAGCGCGAAGTGCACCGATAAAAAAGGCGGGGCCACAAGTCAAAAAACGCGGCCCGGGCGTGAAAAGCTGTGGGCCGGAACACAATGGACAATGGCGGAAATAGGCGGATCAGTTATGACTTTTCGCCTGTTCCGTTATGACTACGGTCTCGAGGGAGGCTTGTTTTCATAGGGAAAATAGCGGGCAACGGGAATCGAACCCGCATGGCCAGCTTGGAAGGCTGGAACTTTACCATTAAGCTATGCCCGCGCGGCATTAAGCTGCCGCGCTGCGCCACAAATGCCAACTCCCATTTTTCGAAAGTCGGCGGTAATCGCTCTCGAATGCGGTCGCGACCAGCGTGGCGTTGTGGCCGCCAAAACCGAACGAGTTACTTAACGCCACCCGCACTTTCTTCTCGCGAGCGACATTTGGCGTGTAATCCAGGTCGCATCCTTCTCCGGGATTTTCCAGATTGATCGTTGGCGGGATCACGGAATCGCGAATGGCGAGCGCGCACGCCGCAATTTCTATTCCACCAGCCCCGCCTAACAAATGGCCGGTCATCGATTTGGTGGAGCTGATGGAAACGTTGTAAGCTCGTTCGCCGAACACTTCTTTAATCGCCCGCGTTTCGCAAAGATCGCCGATGTCGGTGGCAGTTGCGTGCGCGTTGATGTAATCAACCTCTTCGGGAGAAACGCGGGCATGATCGAGCGCGAGCTGCATGGCGCGCACGGCGC
>WNGI01014492.1_pt1 | contig 11897 bp, 14 predicted proteins | sample 5400621 | NCBI WGS metagenome assembly WNGI01 (sample SAMN13153374, study PRJNA577476) | soil metagenome | isolation source: 20 cm soil or saprolite under Garry oak tree replicate 1 | place: USA:California | collected 2016-06-15
GTCGACCTCTACCGCGTGAAGGCCGCCGGCGAGCTCGCCGACCTCGGTCTCGACGAGCTTCTGGACGGCGGCGCGATGGTGATCGAGTGGGGCGACCGCGTGGACCTGCGGCGCGCCGAGCTGGTCACGTTTGAGAATCTCGGCGACGACCGGCGCCGGCTGCGATTCGAAAGCGAAGCATGATCCTCGTCATCGACACCTCCTCAGCCAGGTCGGCGATCGCGCTGCTGCGCCCGGACGGCAGCGTGGCAGGCGAGCAGGTCGGCCCATCTGGCCCGGTGTTCGGCCTTGCGGACGGCGTCCGAGCCATACGCGAAGGCCGCCCGCTGTCCAGTGTGGCGGTGGCCACCGGTCCGGGATCGTTCACCGGTCTGCGTGTGGGCGTGTCGTTCGGGCTGGGCCTGGCGATGGGGCTCAAGGTTCCGATCGTTCCGCTGCCCACGCTCGCCATCCAGGCCGCCCGCAGCGAGGAGCCGGCCCTGGCCGTGTCCGAGGCCGGACGCGGGCGCGTGTATCACCTGGCTCCGGGCCGCGATGCGGGCCTTGCGGAACCCGACGAGCTTCCAAAGGAATGGCCCGCCGTCGGCTGGCTCAGGCCTGCGACGCAGGAGGCGCTGGTCGCCGCCGGTGTGCGCATGCAGGACGAATCGCGGTTGCGATCCTTCGGCGCCGCCGCCGCAATCGTCCTAAAGACGGCGCAAGAAGTGGCCTACGATAGTCTGAGACTCGAATACATGCAGTCATTCGCGAGTAAGTTCTAGAGATGGTGCAGGTCCGCCAGTCCCTGACACTGGACTTGATGCGCGAGGGCGACGTCGCCACCGTGCAGGAGATCGAGCGCGAGATCTTCGCGACGCCGTGGCCGCGCAACGCCTACTTCCGCGAGTTGGCGTCGCGCTCCAGCGCTCACTACGTAGTGCTCCGGCAAGAAGGACCCGCCGAAGACGTGTCGCGTTTTCGCGCGCCGGACTTCGACCCGACGATCATCGGCTACGGCGGCATGTGGCGCATGTACGACGAGGCGCATGTGACGACCATCGGCGTGCGCCGCGACCTGCATCACCGCGGGTTCGGCCGCATCCTCTTCGCGGGTCTCGTACAAGCGTCCTACGACATGGGCGCGAAGTGGATCACGCTCGAGGTCCGCACTACGAACGAGAACGCGATGCACATGTACGAGGGATTCGGGTTCAAAGTCATCGGACGCCGCAAGGGCTACTACACCGACAACGGCGAGGACGCGATCGTCATGTGGTCCGACTCGATTCACTCGCCGCGCTTCCGCAGCGCCTATGAGTCGAACCTCGAACACATCGAGGCCGACGTACGCGGCCTGCGCAGGGACCTGCTGACGCGGGGCGACTGATCCGCAAGTCCCTCCCCACCATGTGGGGAGGCTAGGTGGGGCGGTTGAGCCTGACACTAGGAATAGAGACCAGCTGCGACGAGACGTCCGTCGCGGTGGTGGAGGACGGGCGAAAGACGCTCAGCAACGTCATCCACTCGCAGGTGCAGCTGCACGCAGGGTTCGGCGGCGTCGTGCCCGAGCTCGCGGCGCGCGACCACCTGGAGCGCCTGCCGGGGTTGCTCGACCTCGCGTTACAGCGCGCGGGCGCCACGCCGTCTGACATCGAGCTGATCGCGGCCACACGCGGGCCGGGGCTGGCGGGCTGCCTGCTCGTCGGCACCGGGATCGCGCAGGGTCTCTCCGCGGCATGGTCGGTGCCGCTGACCGGCGTCAACCACCTCTGGGGCCACATCTACGCCGCCATGCTGGCCGTCCCCGACCTGGAGCCGCCGCTGCTCGGCCTGGTCGTGAGCGGAGCACACTCCGACCTTGTCCGCATGCCCGAGCACGGCAGCTTCGAAGTCATCGGCCGCACGCGCGACGACGCCGCCGGCGAGGCTTTCGACAAGGCCGCCCGGATGCTCGGGCTCGGCTACCCAGGGGGCCCGGCGCTCGATCGGCTGGCGCGCCAGGGCGACGCGCGCCGGCAGCGCCTGCCTCGGCCGTCGCTCCCCGGACTGGAGTACAGCTTCAGCGGTCTCAAGACCGCGCTGCTGTACAGGCTGCGTGACCTCGGCGAAGTCGACGAACAGACGCGCGCGGACCTGGCGGCCGCGTTTGAGGAGTCGGTTGTCGAGTCGCTGCTCGAAAAGTTGAACATTGCGCTCGCCCGGGTGCCGACCAAGGAGGTCGTCGTTGCCGGCGGCGTGGCCGCCAACACGTTGCTGCGCAGGCGAGCCGCCGAGGTGGTCGGCGATCGGGCACGCCTCACCATGCCCCCGCTCGAGCTCTGCACCGACAACGCCGCGATGATCGCCGCGGCAGGCCACTTCGGCGCCGGCCACCCGGCCACAGTCGACCCCTCCCTAGGATGGGGAGGATGACTGTGAAGGGCTGGGAGGTCGTCTTCAAGGGCGAGCGCCTGCAGGCGGACCTGGTGGCAGCCGTGCTGGATGCGCATGGCATCAAGGTGGAGGTATTCGGCGACACCGCCTACTCGGTGGCGGTCAACTTCACCGAAGCAAAGGTCTTCGTCCCCGAAGACTCCGTGGAGCAGGCAAGAGAGGTTCTGAAAGAACGTCCCTCCCCGCCGTAGCGGGGAGGTCAGGAGGGGACGTTAGCTGGGAGGGGGTTTAACGCCTCTCTCTGGTGGGTAGTAGAATTGGCACTCGTCGCCTGGGAGTGCCAAGCACTCCAGGGGCAAGACTGCTAACCAACCCCATTTTTCACAGTTGAGGAGGGCGTTCATGAACCTGAAGCCGCTTGGCGACCGGGTGGTCGTAAAGCCGGTCGAGAAAGAGGAGAGGACAAAGTCTGGGATCGTGCTTCCGGACACCGCGAAGGAGAAGCCCCAGGAGGGCATCGTCGAGGCGGTGGGGACCGGAAGGATCCTCGACAACGGAACCAAGATTCCGATGGAGCTGAAGGTCGGCGACAAGGTCCTTTACGCGAAGTACGCCGGCAACGAATTCAAGATCGAAGAGATCGAGTACCTGATCGTGTCCGAGAAGGACGTGCTCGCCATCGTCGCTTCGAACGGCAAGAAGAAGTAATCAAAAAAGGCTAAGAGGGAAGGTATATGTCAAAGACAGTCACATTCGACGTAGAGGCGCGACAAGCCCTGAAGAAGGGGATCGACATCGTGGCCTCTTCCGTTCGCATCACGCTCGGCCCCAAGGGCCGCAACGTAGTCCTCGAGAAGAAGTTCGGCGCCCCGACCGTGACCAACGACGGCGTCACGATCGTGCGCGAGATCGACCTCAAGGACGCGATGGAGAACACTGGGGCGCAGCTGCTGCGCGAGGTCGCGACCAAGACCAACGACGTGGCCGGTGATGGCACCACCACGGCGACGATCCTGGCCCAGACCATGATCAACGAGGGCTTCCGCAACGTCACGGCGGGCGCCAACCCCATGCAGCTCAAGATCGGCATCGAGAAGGCAGTCGAGGCCGTAGTCGAAGAGATCAAGAAGCTGGCCGTGCCCATCAAGGGCCACGAGGATGTCGCGCACGTCGCGGCCATCTCGAGCCAGGACCCGCAGATCGGCACGCTCATCGCCGACGCGATGGACAAGGTCGGCAAGGACGGCGTGATCACGGTCGAGGACAACCAGGCCATGGCCACCGAGCTCGAGGTGGTCGAGGGAATGCAGTTCGACCGCGGTTACGTGGCCCCCTACATGGTCACAAACCCGGACCGGATGGAGGCCGTGCTCGAAGACCCGTTCGTCCTCATCACCGACCGCAAGATCTCGGCCATCCAGGACCTGCTCCCCGTGCTGGAGCGCGTGGTCCAGCAGGGCAAGCCTCTGCTGATCGTCGCCGAGGACGTCGAGGGCGAGGCGCTGGCCACCCTGATCGTCAACAAGATCCGGGGCACGTTCACCGCGGTCGCCGTCAAGGCGCCTGGTTTCGGTGACCGCCGCAAGGCGATGCTCGAGGACATGGCCATCCTCACGGGAGGCCAGGTCATCAGCGAGGACTTCGGCTTGAAGCTCGACCAGACCAAGATCGAGCAGTTGGGCAAGGCCCGCCGCGTGACCATCACCAAGGACGACACCACGATCGTGGAGGGCGCCGGCAAGCCGGAGGCCATCCAGGGGCGCATCAAGGCGATCAAGTCCCAGGTCGAGGAGACCACCTCCGACTTCGACAAGGAGAAGCTGCAGGAGCGGCTCGCGAAGCTCGCCGGCGGCGTCGCCGTGATCAAGGTCGGGGCGGCCACCGAGGTGGAGCAGAAGGAGAAGAAGCACCGCATCGAGGACGCGCTGAGCGCGACCAAGGCCGCGGTGGAAGAGGGCATCGTCGCGGGCGGCGGCACCGTGCTGCTAGCGCGACCAAGGCCGCGGTGGAAGAGGGCATCGTCGCGGGCGGCGGCACCGTGCTGCTCAACGCGCAGAAGAAGCTCGACGGCGGGCTTGGCCTGAAGGACGACCAGGCAACCGGCGTCGCGATCGTCCGCAAGTCGCTCGAGGAGCCGGTCAAGCAGATCGCACTGAACGCCGGCAAGGAAGGCTCGCTCATCGTCGAGCAGATCCGCAAGAGCAAGCCCGGTGAGGGCTACGACGCTCTCAACGACAAGTTCGTCAACATGTTCGAGTCGGGCATCGTCGACCCCGCCAAGGTGACCCGGTCCGCGCTGCAGAACGCTGCGTCGATCGCCGCCATGGTGCTGACCACCGAGGCGATGGTCACCGAGGTACCCGAGGAGAAGAGAAACTCAGGGATGTCGGGCGGCATGTCGCCCGACATGATGTAACGCCCCGCGTCTGGGGCTCTTTTCTTTTTGTGCCGATTGGTCGCCGGGAAAGAAGCTGCCAAGTCCCGCGATGCGCCGTGCCGCCACCGACACCGCGAGCGGCAGCAGCAGCATGAAGGTCGCAACGACTACCGACAGGGGATCAGGTAGGCGCTTGGGGTCGTTGAGGCCCAGGTAGGTGAGATAACCGCCTCCGCCGGCGGTCACGAGCACGATCACAACGGCGGCACCAATTGCCCAAAGCCGGTACTCGCGGTAGAGGGGAGGGGCGTTCCGGCTGGCCAGGCGCAAAAGCCACCAGGCGGTGAGCCCGTTCAGCACCAGGCCGCTGATGAGAGCACATGCGGCGATGCCGATTCTGAACTGGGCCAGGTGGACCATGACGAACGCGGAGGCGTTCACGGCCAGGATGCCGAGGGGCGTCAAAACGCCCAGGGTCAGGAGCGCTAGTTCTCTAAGGCGTCGGGATCGAGGCGTTAGTGGCCGCAGCCGCAGGCTTGCGCGCCGCCGGCATCGTCGCCGGTGTCGAACGAGTGGCCGCAGGAGCAAGAGTGCACAGCGTTCGGATTGTGCACCGTGAAGCCTGCACCCATCAGGCTGTCGACGTAGTCGATCTCCGAGCCCCGGATATAGGCCATGCTGAAGTCGTCGACCACGATCTGGACACCCTCGTTGTCTAGGATCAGGTCGTCGGCGCGGCGCTGGTCGTCAAAGGCCATGCCGTACTGCATTCCCGAGCAGCCGCCGCCGCTGACGAAGACGCGGAGGGCGAGCTGGGGATTGTCTTCCTTGGCGAGCAGCTCCTTGAGTCGCGACTGGGCTTCCGGGGTTAGTGAGACGACAGCTTGTTCGATCACGCCGAAAATCCTACCACGGCTTGCGGATTTCACCTCCCCACTTGCTGGGGCAATCAGTGGCGCGGGAAGCGCGTCCTGGTCCGGCTTGTCCGGTAGGTCGGCGGCGAAGCCGCCGGGTGGGGAGATCCGTCCTGGCAGGGCCTACCGCCGCCCGAGCTTGAACCCCTTCTTTTCCTTGCTCTCGGCGGCCGTCGAGCCGGCGATGATCTGGGCCAGCTGCTCGGCGCCGCGCGAAAGAGCGCTCTTGGGGTCGGTCAGGACCAGGATCTCGCCCCTCACCGCCGCCTCATCAGGCTTCGTCCCGTCGAAGTCGATCTCGACCGCCAGGTCCTGCTTCAAGGTGCGTATGACGTCTTCCTTGCTCACCACCGACTTGGGCACCTTGTTGTTGAGCGCGAGGATGACGCGGCCCGGCACGATGTTGAGGACGTTGGTGAAGATGTTCAACAGCTCGCCGACGTCCTTGAGCGAGGAGAGCTCCGGCGTAACCAGGACCAGGACGCGTTGCGAGTGGTCGAGCACGCTGATCACGATGTCGGTGAACGCGACGCCAAGGTCGAAGACGATGTAGCGGAACGCGTTGACCAGGATGCCCATCGCGCGGTTGACGAGGTCGACGGTGATCAGGTCCGCCTGTTCTGCGCGGAGGACTCCGGGCAGGAGCATCATGCCGCCGGGGTGGTGGAGGATTGCGCCAAGGACCGCCTCTTCGAAGTTCTGAGGAGGCACCTGGCTCGCCGCGGCGAGACACCCCGTCGGCGTCAGGTAAGAGATCAGCGCCGCGTGGTTGTAGGGAAGGGCCAGGTCGACGAGCAGCACCTCACCGGGGAAGCGCTTCGCCAGGGCGGCCGCCAGGTTCACCGCGATCGTGGTTCGGCCGGAGCCTCCCTTCGGCGAGTAGATGGCCACGGTCGAGGCGGCCTGTTCCGGCGCGACCAGGCGAGCCCGGGCGATCAGGTTCGGCAGCGTGTCCTTGCGCTGCTCGACCAGCTTGGTCAGCTCGATCAGCGCGTCCGAGTCCGCCGGCACGGTTTCATAGAGAGTCTTGCGGTCGAGCGTCAGCAGCCGGCAGTCCTCGAGCGCCCGGACGCTGGCGGTGCGCGTCTCTTCAGAAATCAAGGCCATCTCGCCGAAGAAGTCGTCGGGGCCCATCAGGGCGATCGTGATGGTGTGGCCGGGCGACTCCTCGACGTAGACCTCGCAGCGCCCTGTCTCGACGATGAACATGGTGTCGCCGGGGTCGCCCTGGTGGACGATCACCGATCCCTTGGCCGCCGAAGCCGGCGCCAGGCGGCGCGACAGGGCGTGGAGGATGTTGTCGGGGAGCGTGAAGAAGATGGCGACCCGCTCCAGGATCTGGAAGCGCCTTCGCAGCTCGTCCGGCGAGCCTGAGGTTACGCGGTCGTTGTCGCTCACGCCGGAGGGAATTATAGGTTTGGGATCTCGAATCCCCCTCTCCCCTATAGGGGAGCAATCAAATGGCGCGCCTGGCGCGTCCTTAACGGGCTTGTCCCGCAGGGTAGGGATGAGGGGGAAGCGGCTCGAACGTCCTCCCCATTCATGGGGAGGTGGCGCGAAGCGCCGGAGGGGCTGGGGTTAGATTCCAGCCCGTTGGTAGACTTAGCCGCTGCCGGTCCCGTGGTGTAGCCTGGCCAAACACGCGGCCCTGTCAAGGCCGAGAGCGCCGGTTCGAATCCGGTCGGGACCGCCATACACCCGGAGCAGATCGGCTCTACGGAGAGGTGGCCGAGTCCGGTTGAAGGCGACGGTCTCGAAAACCGTTATGGGTCACTGGCCCATCGAGAGTTCAAATCTCTCCCTCTCCGCCACTCGATTGCCTGCTCAGGCGTGCGGAAGTTACGACGTGGTGATTGCGCCTATGGCGCCGTTGGTGCCTCCGAACTCCTCGGTGAACCATAGCCGGCCATCAGGACCCGAGGTGATCCCCTGCGGATCCTTTGACTGTGTAGAGCCCAGGCTGTAGCTGGCCACGACCGTCCCGCCCACGGTCATGGTTCCGATGGCCGACGTGTTCGTTGCTTCCGTGAACCACAGGTTGTTGTCGGGTCCGGTCGTGATGCCTGCCGGTCCGCCCGGGGCGGCGTATACGGTGATGCTTCCTGATGGTGTGACCTGATCCACATTGCTCGCATAGGCTTCGGTCACCCACAGGTTGCCATCGGGCCCTGTGGTGATTCCATGGGGTCCGCTTCCGTTGGCCAGCGCATACTCGGTTACGGCACCCGTTGTCGGCGAAATCTTTCCGACGCTCTGGGTGCCTTCGTCTGTGAACCAGAGATTGCCATCCGGCCCGCTCGTGATCAGGAAGGGCCTGCTGTTGGCAACCGGTATCTGATACTCGTTGATGCCTCCTGCGGCAGTGATTCGCCCGATATAGCCGGTCATCGCGCCTGAATAGCGCGACTCGGTGAACCACAGGTTGCCATCGGGCCCCAAAACGATTCCCCGCGGCTGACTGCCGGATGTCGGCAGGGGATACTCGGTGATGGTACCGCCCGTCGTGATCTGTCCGACGCGATTCGCACTCTGTTCGGTAAACCACAGGGTCATCGCTCCTGCGGGTCCGGGTGTGATTCCAACGGGAATGCTGTTGTAGGTGGAGAGCTTGTACTCGGTGATGGCCCCTGTGGTGGAGATCGTGCCCACCGCACCGTAGCCCAATGCTCCGCCGGTTTCTGTGAACCACAGTTTGCCGTCGGGGCCCCTCGCGATCGTCGCCGGACAGCTGCACCATGTCGAGGTCGAAGTCGTTTTCGTGCAGTGATGCCCGGAGCTGTTGCAAGTGGTGGTCGTGGTGGTCGAGCTGTTCTTAGGCAGGGAGTATTCGGTTATGTTCCCTGCCGCGGCGGAAACGCCTGCGCTTGCGAGGCACTCCACCAACAGCGCCACAACGAGCGGACCGAGAAGACTGCGCACTGATCGCCACATGGCCAGCTTCACCACCCAGGTTTCAACCGACGAAGCCGCGCGGCGATATTGTGCGCCTCTTTTGGGATTGTGGCCACCCCGCCCGCTTTACCCACACCTGGACACCCCATTCCGCACGTCTGGCGTCGGCCGTGCGCCTCGAGACGCGGGATTCCGCACGTCTGGCGTCAGCCGTGCGCCTCGAGACGCGGGATTCCGCACGTCTGGCGTCAGCCGTGCGCCTGGGCCGCGCACCTCGCCCTGTCAGGGCCCGAAGTACTGGAAGAATCCGAATGCGGCGTAGCGGCCTGAGTGGTCGTACGCCACGTGCTCGTCCTTCAGCGTGAACTTCTTCGTGCCCACCAGAGCGGCCTCCTTCACGACGAGGCCTTCGGGTAGGACGACGCGTGGGTGGATCGTCTCCTTGGTCACCGGGTTGAGGATGTACTCCATCTCGACCACCAGTGCGTCGGCGGCGACGACGCGCGGCAGGTTCGTCTCCCCATCCACCTCGTAGCGCACGAAATGCGGGCCGTGCAGCTCGCTGAACGTGTTGCGAAAGATCGCCCAGGGTCCGCCGCCGTGCCCTTCCAGCAGCGATCTCAAACCGTCGCGCTCCGCCGCGCCGGCTCGGGCGTCGATCAGATAAGTCGCGATTCCGTTTCCCTCATGTATCGCGGCCGGCCAATCTGCGTAGAGGCCGATGTTCAAACCGTCGAGCCGCAAGTCGCCATACGACCCCTGTTCGATGTGCCACGTCCACCCGCCTTCACACTTACCAAAGCTGGGACGTCCGTTGACGTTGCAGGGACACCCGTAGTCGCAGTTGCAGGAGATGATGACCTGCCCCTTCATCATCCATTTGGTCGCTGTCACTGCCGCCATCACTTCCTCCTCAAAATCACATCGTTCCCGACAGCGACTGGGCGAGCTCCGGTCGCGCCACAACCAACGCCGCGAAGCCGAACAACGCGGCCCCGATGATCCTCCCGAACGTGACTCCTCGCGACGAGATCTTCTCGATGAAGACCACCAACGCGATGATCGCGGCCCACAGCAAACCCATCGCGCCCGCGGCCACGAACACGACCATCAACGCCCAGCAGCACCCCAAGCAGTAGATGCCGTGCTCCACGCCCAGGCGGACCTCGCCCCCTATGCCCGGATACCAATGGGTGAGGAGAAAATCCATCGGGCTGCGGCAGATCCGCAGGCATGCAGTTTTGAGCGGAGTGAACTGGTAGGCGCCGGCGAGCAGCAGGACCGCCGCGACCGCGAATGGCCGGGCCCCCATCGGGAGCAACACATCCGTGATGCGTGACGCGATCCATACGCATGCGCCGAAGGCGCCCCACAAGAGGAGATACGGGCCGACAAAGAGGGCGGATCGCAGGTCAGATCGGACCCGACCCAGCCCAGCGACCCCGCGCCGGTGCAGCAGGATCATCGGCATCGCGGACGGCAGCATCATGGCCGCCATCATCAGGGTCCAGGAGCCCACAAACGGTACCAGTGCCGCGTTCACTCCGTCCGTCACCTTACATCCGCCTCATTCCGCACGCGTGACGTCAGCCGTGCGCAACCAGCCCTGGAATTCCGCAGTCTGGCATCGCCCGTGCGCCATCACACCCGAACAACGAAAGTCTTAACCAATAGCTCGCCGTAAACGCGCCCTCGCGTCCTTAACGTTTCGCGGCTCAGGGGCCGAGAGACATGACGAGATGGCCACGGGGAGCGTTCACGGGTGTGCTCATCTTCGGCGTGTCGGTCATCACCTCGGTCAACACCGGCGAGCCTGAGTCCGTCCACACGATCTCGGTCTCCAACGGTGTCCGGTACACCGTGGCCGGGGCCCGGATCGACGCGCACAGCGGAACGATCCTGCGCGGGCAGGACGGCCTCTTCTACTGGTACGGCGAGGCTTACGCATGCGGCTTTCACTGGACCGATCCCCAGACGCCTTACTGCGGACCCCAGGTCTACCGCTCGTCCGACATGAACCGCTGGCAAGGTCCCTGGACGCTTTTCGACGCATCGTCGGCGAGCTGGCAAGACCTGTGCATGCACCAGCTCGGCGCCCCGGGCAACGGCTGCTTCCGGCCCAAGGTCGTCTACAACCCAGCGACGCGACTCTATGTGCTTTGGCTGAATACCGGAGGCTTCGCGGGCGACGGCTATCGAGTGCTGACCAGTCGAGCACCGATCGGTCCTTTCCAGCTGGCCGCGAAACCGGAGCTCCACGACGGAGCCATCGCCGACTGGCGAGGCAACCTGCACACCCAGGACGGAGATGAAGGTCTGTTCGTCGATGGCGGCGGTTCAGCGTGGCTGACGTGGAGCCGGGGAGGACGCCTTCTTCAAGAAAGGTTGAACGCCGCGTACACGAGCGGCACCGGCGCGCCCAAAGTGATCATGAACTATCCCCAATTTGCTCCGTGGGCGGGCGTCGAATCCCCGTCAGAATTCGAGCACGACGGCCACTACTACCTCGCGATGAGCCTGCCGCGGTGTCCCTACTGCGTCGCCACGGGCACAGCGATCGAGCGGGCGTCCTCGCCCGGCGGGCCATGGACCTACCGAGGAATGGTCACACCTGGGTCATGCGACGGCCAGCCGAACGACGTCGACCAGATCGCGCCCGGGATTCTCATGTGGTCGAGTGACCAGTGGGTCCGGGGCGGGAGCGCCGGAATGTGGCCGAGGCTGAACGAAACGCTCGCGACGCAGGCGTGGGAGCCGATTTACTTCAACGGTGCCGACGTGGCGCCCATCGCGTGCGCCTCGCGATTCGGTTTTCGCATCGATGACAACTGATCGCCGGACGATCAGATGAAGGCGATCGCCTCGTAGATCGGACCCCGGTCGAACCAATCGCCCGAGAAGGTGACGTGCATCGCATTCTGCTCCCACGGATCGTCCGTCCAGAAATCCGAGGTGCCGTTCAGCCCGGTGAGCGTGACGAAGTGCGTGCCGCCGGTCGGCAGGTTCATGCCGACGACCACCGGGTGGCCCGCCGAGACCTGTGCCTGGATCCACGCCATGCCCGGGTTCTGGACGATCACCGTCGCATGGCCGGGCACCTTCAGCGCCGAGTTGAAGATCGCCCCGTTTCCGTTGAACCATTCGGTGTGGGCGGCGATCGTCGCGGGAGTCACGGACCGAAAGCCGAAGTGCGAGTAGACCATCGCCAGGTCTGCCAGCAGGCAGCCGATCTGCCACACGGGATAGGTCGCGGCGCCGACGCTCGCCGATGCCCACCGTGTGTCTCTCTGGTTGTAGTAGGTGCCCCATCCGTCGCTGATCGGCTGGGCGTCGAGAATCGTCCGCTCCGTGCTGCCTCCTCC
>WNGI01004997.1_pt1 | contig 11895 bp, 7 predicted proteins | sample 5400621 | NCBI WGS metagenome assembly WNGI01 (sample SAMN13153374, study PRJNA577476) | soil metagenome | isolation source: 20 cm soil or saprolite under Garry oak tree replicate 1 | place: USA:California | collected 2016-06-15
CCGAGCTGGTCGGGCGGCACATGACCCGTGAAATCGTGGTGGTCACGAAATCGACCGTTCCAGTCGGTAGCGCCGGCAAGATCGGCGCTGCCGTCGCGAAGGAGGCGAAGTTTCCCTACCACCTTTGCAGCAATCCGGAGTTTCTGAAGGAAGGCGACGCCGTCGAGGATTTCATGCGGCCCGACAGAGTAGTGCTCGGACTGGCGAGCGTGTACGCGCGCAAGGTGATGATGGAGGTGTACGCCCCGTTCGTCCGCACCGGCAAGCCGATTCTGCTCATGGACATTGTTTCGGCGGAGATGACCAAGTACGCCGCCAACGGAATGCTGGCGACGCGCATCTCCTTCATGAACGAGATCGCCAATCTCTGCGAGAAGCTGGGGGCGAACGTCGATTTCGTGAGGAAGGGAATCGGAAGCGATTCGCGGATCGGTCAGTCGTTTCTCTTTCCCGGACCCGGCTATGGGGGCTCGTGCTTCCCGAAAGACGTCAAGGCTCTCGTGAGGATGGGCTCCGAGTCGGGAGTCGCTCTCGATGTGCTCGGCGCCGTCGAGTCGGCTAACGAGCGGCAGAAGCGAATACTGCTGAAGAAGATCAAGTGCGCGCTTGGCGATCGGCTGAAGGGACGCCGTGTCGCGCTGTGGGGACTCGCCTTCAAGGCGGGAACCGACGACATGCGCGAGGCGCCATCGCTCGCGCTGATAGATGCGCTCCTCGACGAGGGCGCATCGATTTGTGCGCACGACCCGGCGGCTCTGGATCATGCGCGGGCTTTGGTCGGCAACCGAATAGATTATGCGGAGACTAATTATGAAGCCCTTCCCGGTGCGGACGCGCTGGTAGTGGTCACCGACTGGAACGAGTACCGCCACCCCGACTTCGAGCGGGTGAAGCGCACGCTCAAGCAGCCTGTCATCGTCGATGGCAGAAATCTTTACGACGTCGAGAAGATGCGGGAGCTGGGCGTGCGGTATCATTCTATCGGACGCCCATCCGCGTGAACATGCTCGACCGCCGAGGGTAAAATCATTCGGATGTTCAGATTCAAGCCAATTTTGCTGGCTCTGCTGCTTGCAGCACCGCTGGCGTGCACGCCCCCATTCGATCCGAAGATTTATACTTCCGCCGACAAGCTCTATCAGGTCGCGATGGCGGAGTACAAGGCGGGTCACTATGACAACGCCGCGAAAGCCTTCGAGAAGCTGACGCTCGATCTTCCGGCGCGCGACCCGCGGCTGCCACTCGCCTTCTACTACCTCGCCCAATCGCAGGCGAAGAATGGCGACGGGCTGCTCGCCGCGGGAACCTACAACCGGCTGATCGATGCATTCCCGCAGGACACGCTCGTCGACGATGCGCTCTACCTGTCGGGACGCGCGTATGAGCGCGAGTGGCGACACCCCGAGCTCGACGCTACATACGGACGGTCGGCGATCACGGCCTACGAGTCGCTGCTCGCGAGCTACCCCAACTCGCCCTACGCCAAGCGCGCGCAAGACGAGCTGAACAAGCTCGATGAGTGGCTCGCGGAAAAGGATTACAACACCGGCTATCTCTACCTGAAGCGGAAGGCGTTCGACTCAGCGATCCTGTACTTCAAGGACGTGATTCGCCAACACCCGAACGCCAGGAAGACCAAGGATGCGTACCTGCGACTCCTCGAGGCGTACAAGGCTATCAAGTACACGGAGGACGCTCGTGACCTGTGCGATGCAATGCGCAAAGCCTACCCGAACGACCGTGACGTGTTGAAAGCCTGCGGCCCCGCGCCCTCGACACCGGCGACGTAGCCCTGTGCGAATCGGGGTCTTCGGCGGCACGTTCGACCCTCCCCACGTTGGCCACCTTCTTCTGGCCTCCGACGCACGCGAAGCGCTGCGTCTCGACAATTTGATATTCGTTCCAGCCGCGACCCAGCCGTTCAAGATCCACGCACCGCCGGTAGCGTCACCGCTGGACAGGCTTGAAATGGTTCGCCTGGCGGTCGCCGATGACGCCAATTACACCGTCGACGACACAGAAATCGGCCGTAAGGGGTTATCTTTCACTGTTGACACGTTGGAGCATTTGTCGAAGAGACATCCTGGCGCGGGGCTTTTTCTCCTGCTCGGCGAGGATGCACTTGCGGGTCTCGAGCAGTGGCGGAATCCGGGGCGAATTCGTGAGCTGGCAACGTTGGCGGTGATGCGCAGAAGTGGTCGCGAGGGGGCACCGGTCGCGCCCATCGCGGCGGGTGTCACGGCGGTCTCCACACGGCGTGTCGATGTATCGTCAACAGAGATCAGGGACCGGCTGCGCGCGGGAAAATCGATCAAGGGATTCGTGCCCGAAAGCGTCGAGCGGTTCATCGAGGCTCGCGGGCTCTATCGTTGAGACGGATGTGACCGTCTGAGGAATACGGGGAAATGCTGACAGGCATGCTGAGCGGAGTGTTCGGAACTCGACACGATCGGGAGCGCAAGCGCGTTCAACCGATCGTTGACGAGATCAACGAGCAGTACGCCCGCCTCCAGACCGTCTCCGAGGAGGAGCTTCGCGGTCAAACGGAGAAATTCCGCGCGCGCATCAGTGAGGTCACGACCGAAATCGAGGGCCGCATTGCCGACCTCGGAAACCGGAAGCGCGTCGCCGCGGATCCCGCCGAGCGCGAGGAGTTGGACAACGAGCTCAGTGGGGTCGATGGACGCGGTGGCGTCGAAGGAGAGCTTCGCACCGCGATCGCCGACGTGCTCGACGAGCTGCTCCCCGAAGCTTATGCCACCGTCCGCGAGGCAGCGCGCCGTTTGCTCGGGACCAAGGTCATTGTCACTGGGCAGGAGATGGAGTGGAACATGGTGCCCTATGATGTGCAGCTGATGGGAGGCATCCAGCTGCACCACGGGCGCATCGCGGAGATGGCGACCGGTGAAGGAAAGACGCTCGTCGCAACGCTCCCGCTCTATCTGAATGCCTTGCCGGGAAAAGGCGCCCACCTGATCACCGTCAACTCCTACCTCGCTCGCCGCGACTCGGAGTGGATGGGTCACGTCTACAAGTACCTCGGCCTCACGGTCGGTTGCATCGACGACACCGAACCCGGCACGCAGGAGAGACGAGCCGCATACGAGTGCGACATCACGTACGGGACCAACAACGAATTCGGCTTCGACTACCTGCGTGACAACATGGTGCAGTCGCTGCAGCAGCGTGTCCAGCGAAACCACGTGTACGCGATCGTCGACGAAGTTGACTCCGTCCTCATCGACGAAGCGCGCACGCCGTTGATCATCTCGGGTCCGGTCGGCAACGAAAGCGACGCCGAATATGCGCAGCACAACGCCGCCGTCGCCCGACTCGTGCGGAGGCAGACGGACCTCGTCAATACGCTCGTGGCGGCCGGCGAGAAGGCATTCGAGGCCGGCGACAACGACGAAGCCGCGATCAATCTCTATAAAGCCCAGCTCGGCGGACCGAAGAACAAGCGGCTCCTGAAAGTTCTCAACGAAACGGGCGCCAAGCAGCTCGTCCAGAAGATGGAGCTCCAGCACATCGCGGATCGCCGCCTTCCCGCGGGCAAGCAGCAGTACCGGGACATCGAGAACGACATGCTCTACGTTCTCGACGAGAAGGGCCACACAGTGCATCTGACGGACGCCGGCGTCGATTTCATGTCGCCGCAGGCGCACGACGAGTTTGTGCTACCGGATCTGTCGCAGGAAGTGCACGCGATCGACCATGATCCGGACCTGACCCCCGCCGAAAAACTGGCTGCGCGCGACAAGCTCAATCGCGAATACGCGGCCAGAAGCGAGCGTCTCAACATCGTGCACCAGCTGCTTCGCGCTCATGCTCTGTTCGAGCGCGACGTCAACTACGTCGTGCAGGAAGGCCAGGTGCTGATCGTCGACGAGTTTACCGGCCGCACGATGCATGGGCGGCGGTGGTCGGAGGGTCTGCACCAGGCGGTGGAAGCGAAGGAAGGCGTGCAGGTGAAGGGCGAGACGCAGACGCTCGCCACGATCACGATCCAGAACTACTTCCGCCTCTACGAGAAGCTGTCGGGTATGACCGGCACGGCAGAGACGGAGGAAACGGAGTTCCACCAGATCTACAAGCTCGGCGTCTCGGTGATCCCCACCAATCGCCCGGTGATTCGCGACGACAGGCAGGACCTCGTGTACAAGACGCGGCGCGAGAAGTACAACGCAATTCTGGAGGAGACGCAGCGCCTGCACACGCTCGGATTCCCGGTCCTCGTCGGAACGGTGAGCGTCGAAGTCTCGGAGACGCTGGCCCGCATGTTCAAGCGCGCGGGAATCCCGCATGAAGTCCTGAACGCGAAGTTCCATCAACGCGAAGCGGAAATCGTCGCGCTGGCGGGGCAGCCGGGCTCGGTAACGATCGCCACCAACATGGCGGGTCGTGGAACCGACATTAAGCTCGGACCCGGCGTTACGGAGTCGAAGCCGTCACAGCGGAAGGACGCCGAAAACCAGGTCGTCGATGTCGTGGAATGGGGCGGACTGCACATCATCGGCTCCGAACGTCACGAGTCGCGTCGCATCGACCGTCAGCTGCGGGGTCGCGCCGGCCGTCAGGGTGATCCGGGCGCATCGCAATTCTTCCTCTCGCTCGAAGACGACCTCATGCGTCTCTTCGGGTCAGACCGCATCGCCAAGCTCATGGATCGAATGGGCGCGGAGGAGGGAGAGATGCTCACCCACTCTCTCATCACGCGCTCCATCGAGCAGGCGCAGAAGCGCGTAGAGCTCCAGAACTTCCAGTCGCGCAAGCGGCTGCTGGAGTACGACGACGTGATGAACCAGCAGCGCGAGGTGATCTACTCGCTGCGCTCGTTCGCGCTCGAGGGCGGTGAGGAGCTCAAGGCGGAAGCTGAGAAGATGATCGAGAAGGGCGTGTCGAAGCGCGTCGAGAACATGCTGGCGACGTTCGATTCACAGGAAGAATGGGATTTCGCGTTGGTGCGTCAGGACCTGCTGATGCACTACATGCTGACTGTACCCGGCTTCGAGGATGGGAGCCTTCCGACGAGCGAGGAAGATGCGGAGACGCGCGCGATCGAGTCCGGACGCAAGGCCTTCGCGGACAAGCTCGCGAGCCTGGGCGAATACTCCGATCAGGTGCTGTCCCTCGTCATGCTGCACGTGCTCGACGAGAAGTGGAAGGATCATCTCTACGATCTGGACCAGCTGCGCAACGCGATCGGCTACCGCTCGTGGGGTCAGAAGGATCCGCTCATCGAATATAAGCACGAGGCATACAACATGTTCGTGGATCTGATGGGGGACATCCACAACACGTTCACCGAGAGATTCCTGCGCGCCAACATCGAATTCGAGCAGCCGAGGCCGCTGCCGCCGATGTTCCTGAGCGATGACGGGTCGGGAGAGAACGGCGAGCCCCGCCGGGTTGCGCCTCCGACCAGGCGATACAACGCGCTGGGCGGGCTCGAGGATGTGCCGCCTGGAGAAGAAGAGGGGACCGACGCCACGCTCGACATAGCCCCTCCCGAGGCTCCCAAGCGCGGAACCGCCGTTCGTCCCGAGCCAACGGTGCACGTGGGCGGAAGGAGCTCCTCGCTCAGCAAGGCGATGGCAGGCGCGGCGATTCCTGGTATTCCGGGCGCCCCTGGCGCGCAAAAGGATTGGGCGAATGTCGGGCGCAATGATCCGTGTCCGTGCGGCTCGGGGAAGAAGTTCAAGAAATGCCACGGCGCGGCTCTGTAGCGAAGGGAGCTGCCGCTCGGGCTGGCCACAATGACGGAAGGGGTTACGCGGAACAACGCGGAGTTTAACAGGACAATTCCGCGTCCTTCTGTTCATTCCGCGTGGTCCGCGATGAACCCTCTGTCATTGTGGCCAGTGGATCTCGGCACAAAGCTGATGATGGACGGTCTACGCTGGTGGCGGCGGTCCCTTAACACGCCGCGATCCTCCGGTGCCAATCAACCGGAGACAAACAATGGCCTTAACAATTCGAGAGCTACCTTCAGCCGAGCGGCCGAGGGAGCGACTGCGTACGCACGGTGCGCAGGCTCTCAGCTCGAGCGAGCTCATAGCAATCCTGCTCGGCAGCGGGTCCGAGGGCCGGTCGGCGCTCGGAATCGGGCAGGAGATACTCTCGACCTGCCGCGGCTCGCTTCGGCTATTGGCCGCGCAGCCGGTCGCCGCGCTCACGAGCGTGAGCGGGGTAGGAACGGCTCGTGCGGTTGGTATCCACGCAGCGCTCGAGCTGGGCAGGCGCATGGCGGTGGAAGAACGGCAGGAAGGAGCGCCTGTGCGCTGGCCGCGCGATGTCTATGAGATCTTCGCGCAGCGTCTGGAGGATCTTCCGGTCGAAGAGTTCCACGTCGCCGTGCTTGATTCGCAGCACCGGCTCGAGCGCGACATCACCGTAACTCGCGGCCTCCTCAATTCGTCGCTCGTGCATCCCCGGGAAGTATTCCGGGAAGCGATCGCTGAGAGAGCGGCGGCAATCATTCTCGTCCACAACCACCCCAGCGGGGACCCGACACCCTCGCCTGACGACAGGGTAGTAACAGAACAGCTCGTGCAGGCGGGGAAGGTACTCGACATACCCGTGCAGGACCATGTTATTATCGGAAGGGGACGCTACATAAGCTTCGCGGAGGCGGGACTGCTGTGACTGCAGGCGCCGTAAAGGAAAAGGACACAATTCCAGCCTGGATCAACGAAGAGCTTCCGGAGAGACTCGACCGGGATCTGTTGACGCGCGCCTATCGGTTCAGCGAGAAGGCGCACGAAGGACAAAAGCGGCTGTCCGGCGACAAGTTCGTCTCGCATTGCGTCGAGGTCGCCAAGATCCTCGTTGACCTGCAGCTCGATTCGACCACCGTCGCCAGCGCCCTCATTCACGACGTGGTCGAAGACACCGCGGTCACGGTCGAAGAAATCGAGGCGGAGTTCGGCAAGGAGATCGCGGAGATCGTCGACGGGCTGACGAAGATCGGCCACCTGCCGCTCAATTCGTCCCAGGAGCGGCAGGTTGAGAACTATCGGAAGCTGCTTCTCTCGATCGCCAGGGATGCGCGAGTAATCCTGATAAAGCTCGCCGACCGTCTGCACAACATGCGGACGCTCGAGTTCCTGCCCGCCGACCGGCAGAAGCGCATCGCCCAGGAGACGAGAGACCTGTACGCCCCGCTGGCGCACCGCTTCGGAATGGCGCGGGTGCGGTGGGAGCTGGAAGACCTTGCCTTCAAGCATCTGGAGCCGTCCGACTACAAAACTCTTGCGAAGAAAGTCGCAACACGGCGTACCGAGCGCGAAAAGGCGATCGGCCAGCTCAGAGAGCCACTCGAGAGCCACCTCAAGAAGGCCAACATCGCCAACGTCGAAGTCACCGGCCGGCCGAAGCACCTCTGGTCGATCTACAAGAAGATGAAGAAGTGGGACAAGCCGTACGAGGAGATCTACGACCTGCTTGCGATTCGCGTCCTCGTCCAGTCGGTCCCCGATTGCTACCACGCGCTCGGGGTCATCCACGATCAGTTCACGCCGCTCCAGGAGCGAATCAAGGACTACATCGCCCAGCCGAAGTCGAACGGATATCAGTCGCTGCATACCACGGTTTTCGGACCGGCGAAGCAACTGTTCGAGATTCAGATTCGCACTCGCGAGATGCACCGCACGGCCGAATACGGAATCGCCGCGCACTGGCGCTTCAAGGAGAACGCGAAAAGCGCTGACGAACTGGATCGCGCGCTACAGTGGTTCAGGCAGGTGTTGGAGCTGCAGCTCGACGCCAAGACGCCCGACGAGTTCCTCGAGTTCCTCAAGCTCGATCTCTATCAGGACGAGATCTTCGTCTTCACTCCCACCGGCGATGTGATCCAACTGCCGAAGGGAGCGACTCCGATCGACTTCGCGTTTGCAGTGCACACCGAGGTCGGGCTGCATTGTCAGGGCGCGCGCATCAATGGGCGGATCGCCAGCCTGGCGCGTGAGCTCAAGAATTCCGAGACCGTCGAGATCATCACCTCACCCTCGGCAAAGCCGAGCAGAGATTGGCTGGCTCACGTCAGGACGGGAAGAGCGCGCCACAAGATCCGGCAGCGACTCCGCATTGATGAGCATACCACCTCGATCAAACTCGGCCGCGAGATACTCGAGCGAGAGGTCAGGCGACGCAAGCTGGCGAAGCCGGAAGACTCAGATCTGCTCAGAGTCGCGAAGAAGCTCAACCTGACCGACGTGAACCACCTCGTAGCGTCCATCGGCCAGGGCGACGTCAACGTATCACAGGTGCTGAAGGAGCTGCACCCCGAGGCAGAGGGAGCACCGGAGGTGCAGAAGCCGGGGCCGCTGGACTGGCTGGTGGATCGGGTACGCGGAGCGCCCAAAGGCGTCCGAATTCAGGGCGTAGACGGCATGATGGTCCGCTACGCCCAATGCTGCCAACCCGTACCCGGAGACGCCGTTGTGGGGTATGTAACAAGGGGTCGCGGAGTCAGCATTCACCGCTCGGATTGTCCCAATCTTCTGATGCTCGTCCAGGAGCCGGAGCGCCGGCTCGAGATAGACTGGAAAGAGCTGGAAGGCGAGAAGTTCATGGTTCGACTCGCCCTGGAAGCAACGGACCGACGGGGACTGTACGCCGACCTCGCCACCGCCGTGTCGGCGACAGGCACCGACATCCGAAGCTTCGAGCTGCACAGCTCCGATGGCCACGTGATCGGAGAGCTTGCGGTCGAAGTCGGCAACCTCGCACACCTTCAAAAAATTCTGAAAGCAGCCCGCCGAGTAAAAGGCGTGACCGAGGTCGCGCGTCGCGAGCGTCTTGCCAGTGATACAAAGAATGTCGAAAGCAGCATTTGATCTGCGGGCACCATTCGAGCCCGCGGGTGATCAACCAAAAGCGATTGCGGAACTGACGAAAGGACTGGAGCGGGGCGACCGCTTCCAGACTCTGCTGGGCGTCACCGGATCCGGCAAGACGATGACAGTTGCCAACGTCATCAGGAATTTCGGCCGCCCGACGCTGGTCCTCTCGCACAACAAGACACTGGCCGCTCAAGTTTACGGAGAATTGAAGGGCTTCTTCCCGCACAACGCGGTCGAGTACTTCATCTCGTACTACGACTACTACCAGCCGGAAGCGTACGTCCCGACGACGGACACGTACATCGAGAAAGATGCGTCCATCAACGAGGACATCGACCGGCTGCGGTTGCGCGCGACGTCGAGCCTGATGGAACGCAACGATGTAATCATCGTGGCCACCGTGTCAGCCATCTACGGCCTCGGTGATCCGCGCAGCTACCGCGAGCAGATGGTGACGCTCACGAAGGGACAGAAGATCCCGCGCGACCAGATCCTCCGCTCACTGGTGAAGATTCAATACTCGCGCAACGACATGGGACTGGAGCGCGGCACGTTCCGCGTCCGCGGAGACACGGTCGAGATTCTCCCCGCCTACGAAGAGCAGGGAGTGCGGGTCGAGATGTTTGGCGACGAGATCGAGAAGATCAGCAAGATCAATCCGCTGACCGGAGATACGATCGCCACACTCGAGAAGGCAGCGATCTACCCCGCCAAGCATTTCGTAACGTCGCGTCCGACCATCGAACGCGCGGTCGGGCTCATCCGCGAGGAGCTGGCGCAGCGTCTCAGCGAGCTGCGCGCGTCAGGCAAGCTGCTGGAAGCGCAGCGTCTCGAGTCACGCACCAACTTCGACATCGAGATGATGCTCGAGATCGGCACCTGCGCGGGCATCGAGAATTACTCCCGGCATTTATCGGGGCGCGCGGAAGGCGAGCGACCGGCGTGCCTGTTCGATTATTTCCCGGAAGATTTTCTCGTCGTCGTGGACGAGGCTCATGTCACACTGCCGCAGATCGGCGGAATGTTCAACGGTGACCGCGCCCGCAAGCTTACGCTCGTGGATTACGGATTTCGTCTGCCGAGCGCGCTCGACAATCGGCCGTTGATGTTCGACGAGTTCCTTTCTCTGACTCCGCGCGCGCTCAACATCACGGCGACTCCGGGTGAGATCGAGCTACGCCTCTCGGAAGGAGCCGTTGTCGAGCAGATCATTCGACCCACGGGACTCGTGGACCCCGAGATCGAAGTTCGCCCGGTGCGGGGACAGGTGGACGATCTGCTCAACGAGATCCACCTCCGTGAGCGTAAGGGCGAGCGCGTTCTGGTCACGACGCTGACCAAGCGCATGGCGGAGGATCTCGCCGACTATCTGCAGCAGATGGGCGTGCGAGTGCGATACATGCACGCCGACATTGATGCGATCGAGCGCATGGAGATCGTCCGCGGCCTCCGGCTCGGCGAGTTCGATGTTCTGATCGGAATCAACCTGTTGCGCGAAGGACTCGACCTTCCCGAAGTGTCGCTCGTCGCGATTCTCGATGCGGATCAGGAAGGATTCCTGCGCAGCGATCGCTCTCTGATTCAGACCGTCGGTCGCGCGGCGCGGAATCTTACCGGCCGCGCGATCTTTTACGCCGACAAGATGACCGGCTCGATGCAGAGGTGCATAGACGAGACGAATCGGCGCAGAGAGATCCAGACGGCGCATAACCTCGAGCACGGAATCACTCCGATCGGCGTAAAGAAAAGCGTGGATCAGGTGCGGTTCATCACGCGCGTGGCCGACGCTCGCACCGAGCGTGAGGAGCGCGAGAAGGAGAAGGTACGCCGGGTGGCTGAGTCGGGGGCGCACTACGGAGCCGACAATCTCCCGGCGCTCATCGCGGATCTCGAGAGCCAAATGCGTGAAGCAGCTGCCAATCTCGATTTCGAGACGGCGGCGCGCCTTCGTGACGAGCTCTTCGAGGTCAAGGCCAAGGCGGGACGCGAGGAAAGGAGTCGAGGAGCACTGGCGGGCCTTCACGGCCGCTAGTGATGCCAGCGCACAGGCACATCGTTCCCCCTCGCGCCGAGAGCGGACATCTAACGCTCACCGAGAGCGAGCTTAGAAAATGGGGCGAAGAGCTGGGCCGGGCCGCCTCACCCCCGCTCCTCATAACACTCACCGGCGAGCTGGGCGTCGGCAAAACTACTCTCGCGCAGTCGATTTGCTGTGGTTACGGCGTGGTCGAAGACGTCACGAGCCCGACGTACGCTCTAGTGCATCAGTATTCCGCGCCGAAGTCGGCGGTGTTTCACGTTGATCTGTACAGGATCGAGTCACCCGCTCAGCTGACCAACATCGGCTGGGATGAGATCGTGTCGGCGCGCGTGCTTGTACTCGTGGAGTGGCCGGAGCGCGCGGGGTTTCGACTGCCCGAAGACCATCTGCCAATCGATCTCGACTACGTCGCGGCTGATCCGGCGCGGCGCATTCTCCTCGCGGGATGAGCAAGGCAGAGCGCGGCCGAAAAGGCACACAAGGCCGCACTGGATCGATTACGCTGGCGATCGAGGGATCGACGTACGAGGGCAGTGTGGCGGTGCTCTCAGATTTCGCGGTGATCGCTGAGAGAGGCGTACGCCGCGAAGACGGGAGGGTTTCTCCGGTAGGAGTAGGCGAGCAACTCATGCCCGCAATTGCTGAGTGCCTGAAGGAAAGTGGCGTGAAGCGCGATGAGATCGGCCGAATCGTCTGCGGAGCCGGGCCCGGGAGCTTCACCAGTCTTCGAGTTGCCGGCTCGGTCGCGAAGGGACTCGCGGCGGGTTACGGAGTAGAATTGTTCGCGGTCTCTTCGCTGCTCTTGACGGTAACGGGCGCGCGGCCTCGGCTCGGTCCGGGCGAATACCTTTCCGTTCTCGATGCGATGCGGGGAGAGGTCTTCGCGGCGCGGGTGATTCTCGAATCGGATGGGTTCGCGGCGCAGGTCGGGCCCACGATCATCCTGAGCTCTGAGCAAATCTCTGATGCCTCGGCAGGTGATGGTGGCGTGAGAATAATCGGGCCGGGCCG
>WNGI01004998.1_pt1 | contig 11895 bp, 11 predicted proteins | sample 5400621 | NCBI WGS metagenome assembly WNGI01 (sample SAMN13153374, study PRJNA577476) | soil metagenome | isolation source: 20 cm soil or saprolite under Garry oak tree replicate 1 | place: USA:California | collected 2016-06-15
ACTGCAGGTCGGTGATGACGAGCAGATTCGCGCGCGGGTAGGAGAGCACGTCACCGCCCGGCGTGACGAAGGGCTGGAGGATGTTCACCATCTCGTCGGCCGAGACGTGCTGCACCGGCACCACCTCGATGACGAAGGCGTCCTTCTCCGTGAGGCTCGACTTCGCGGCCTTGGAGCGCGGGATGATGGCGCGCGTCTTCGCCTCCGCGACGGGCAGGATCTGGTACACGTCGCCCACCTTCACGGCGGCGATGCCGTTGTTGCGCAGGATCTGGTTCAGGAGCGGCCAGAGATCCTCGCGCGCGATCTTGCCCGCCGTGCGGATGGTGACCTGGCCCTCGATGCGCGGGTCGATCGTGTAGCTGATGCCGAGCGCGGTGGCGAGGCTGTGGATCACCTCGCGGATGTCGGCGCGCTCGAAGTTGAGGACCATCGCCTCTTCCTCGCCGAGCGGGGCCTCGCCGGCCGGCTCGTCGGTCGCGGCCGGCGGCGCCGCCGGCGGGGCGCCCGGCGGCGCGTTCTGCGCGCGCGCGGGCACGGCGGCGGCGATCGCGGCCGCCAGCGGGATCGTCAGCATCCATCGCCCCTTCACGGCACCCTCCTCGGTTCGCGCTCAGTGCCTGCGGCGCTTGTCGTTCTGCTTGAGCTGATCGAGCTTCTGCTGCACCTGGGCGGGCAGCGGCGTGGGCACGCCCGGCTTCGGCGGAGCCCCCACCCCCGGCTGCGGCGCTACCGGCAAGGGCGGCCTCCCGCCCAGGCCCGCGGCGGGCGAGGGCCCCTGCACGCCGGCGGCCGGGGACCCCATCTGGGCGCCCGCCGGCTGCGGCGGCCTGCCCGGGATCGGCTGCCTGACCGGCGTCGCCGGCCGCGGCCCGCTGGGCTGCGCCTTCCCCGCGTCGAGGGTGAGGGGCATGCTCACCACGTCGCCCGACGGCGAGGTGAGCGTCACGGCGGTCCGCTCGATCGCCTTCACGATGTAGCCCGCGATCTGGTCCCCGGTCCGCACCCGTCGTGTGATCGCCTGGCCCTGCGTGCCGTCGCTCACGAACGCCTCGCGGTCCTTGCCGAAGATGCGCACGCCGACCACGCTCACGTTGTCGGGCGGCTTGGTGACCGGCACCGCGGCGGTGGTCGTGTCCTCGACGCTCGGCGGCCGCCGGCTCGGATCGAAGAGGTCTTTCTCGGCGATCGCGGTGATGAGCATGGCGGGGGTTTGCTGCGCGAGCGCGCCCGCCTTGTCGCCGCGGCCACGCTTGCCCTTCTCGTGTGGCTCCGGCGCCGGCGCCGGCGGGGGCGCGGGCGCGGCGGACGCCGCGCTCTCCGCGGGCGCTCCTCTCGGGAGCCCGCGCGCCCACGTGTGCACGATCTCGAAGCCCATCAGGGCGACGATGATGCCGAGCAGCGTGTTGACGATCGCCCAGCGTCGCATCAGCTACTCGTCCCTCCCGGAGCCGCTCCGGGTGCCGGCGTCGCGGTGGGGGGGGCGGGGGTCACGGCGGGCGACTCGGGTCCCGCAGCGGGCGACTCGGCCGATGCCGAGGGCGCCTCGGCGGAGGCGGCGGGGGGCGCGGGCGGAGCGCCGGGCAAGGTCTCCAGCGACGGCCCCGGCGGCGCCTCGACCGCGGGCGCTCCCGCGCCCGCCTCGTCCTCGGCTGTGCCGGCGGGCGCCTCGCCCTCCCCCTCGGCCGGCTCGGCCTCCGCCTTCGCCGCCTGCTCGCCCTGCAGGTAGCCGCTCACCTCGACCGTCGCCTGGAGCGTGCGCGGCCCCTTGGCGCCCGCCACGGCGCCGCGGCGGCTCAGCTCGACGAACGGGATCGAGAGCTGCTGCGGGCCGTACTCGAGGCCGGAGACGAGCTCAGCGAAGGGCTTGAGCTCGCCCGAGAGCGTGAGCCGGATGGCGATCTTGTGGAACGGCTCGACCGGCTCCTCCTTCATCACCTGTGTGCTCTGCACCGTGATGCCCTTCTCGGCCGCGAGCGAGTTCGCCCGCTCCTGGAGGGCCGCTGCCCCGAGCGTCCCGCTCGACCCGGGCAGCAGGCGATCCTTCGCCTGCGCCACCCGCTGGCGCAGATCGTCGCGCTCGGCGCGCAGCGCGTCGGCGACCGCGAGGAAGCGCGCCGCGTGCTCGAGCTGGTCCTGGCCCTCTTCGATCTCCGTCTTCACCCGCTTGCGATAGTGGATCAGCGGCTGCACCAGGCCCACGTAGAGCAGGGAGAGCGCCGCCAGGGCGCCGATCCCGGCCAGGATGCGCCGGTCGCGCGTCGAGTGCGCCGCGTACCAGCGCGCGGCCAGGGTCCAGAGCTCGCGGAGCCTCACTTCACGACCTCCGCGCTCAGCGAGAAGCGATCCTTGTCGCCGCTGCGCGTCGTCGGCGAGGTGAAGCTCACGTTCTTGAAGTGCTTCGACTTCTCGAGCGCGGCGATCAGATCCGAGGCGGAACGGGCCATGCCGTCGAGCGTGAGGCGCCCGCCGCGCAGGTTGATCGAGGTCAGATAGGCGTCGGCCGGGATCACGTCCGAGAGCTCCTTCAAGAGGACCGTCACGCGCTTCTCCTCGCCGGAGAGGATATGGAGCTGGCGCCGGAGGTCGTCGTTCTCGTTCTGGAGCGCCTTCACCTCTTTCACCTGGGGCTCGACGCGGGCGAACTCGTCCCGCACGTAGCGGCGGTTGAGCTCGTCCTTGACCAGGGCGCTGCCGCCCCACACCAGCAGCAGGACGCCGAGCACGGCCACCAGCACGACGGTGGCGAGCGACAGGCCCTCCTCCGCCCCCCGGCGGCCCTCCGCGGGAAGCAGGTTCAACGGCAGGGTGCCCTCGCGGACCGCGTCGAGCGCCGCCCCGACGGCGGGGAGGAGCGCCGGCTCGTGCGCCTCGAAGAACTCGCGCGGCGCCGCCAGGCGTCCGACGGCGAGCGCCACTAGGTCGCCGTCGCCGAGCAACGGCAGCTCGGGGCCAGCGCCGTTGGCGAGCCGCCACTGGTAGAGCTGCACGTCCTCGGGGGCCAGGAACCCGTCGGCGAGCTGGCGTGCGAGCGAGCGAGAGAGGTCGGCCGGGGTCGCCATGCGGCTCGCCGGCATGAGCTGGCTCGCCACCAGCCGCCCCTCCTTCACGAGCGCCAGCTCGACCGTCTCGTCGCCCCCGATGAGGAGTCCGATCGGCGCTGCCGTCTCACCGCGGCAGAAGGCCAGGTAATCGGCGATCGCGGTGGAGGCGAGCACGATCCCGCGCGGCCGGACGAAGGCGTCCTCGAGCGCCTCCAGGTGGACGCGCACGACCTCTTTCGGGATGCACATGAGGAGGATCTCGAGCCGATCCTCGCCGAGCGCGCGCACCGAGTAGTCGAAGTAGACCTGATCGCGCGGCAGCGGCACCAGGTGCTCGATCTCGTACTCGAGCACCTGCGCCAGGTTCTCCCGCGCGGCCGCCGGCAGGAGAACGCGGTTGCACGCGGCCGCGGTGCGCGGCAGGCAGAGGTAGGCGCGCCGCGTGTCCACGTGGTGCTCCCCCGCAAAGGCGAGCACCGCCTGCCCGAGGGCCTGGCGGCGCTCGGCGGCGTGGGCGGCCGGCGGCAGCGGGTAGGTGCGCGCCTGGCGGAGCGCCACCGTGAAGAAGCGCTTCACGACGTGCGCCAGGGCGACCTCGTGCGCGCCCACGTAGATGCCGAGGCCGTCCAGGAAGTCGGCCCGGCTGAGCCGCTGGGTGAGCTCGCCGAGGGTCACGACTTCTCCCTCGCGGCCGGCGGGCCGGGCGGGCGGGCGTCCCAGGGCGCCCGGTCGAGCCAGCGGATGACACGCGTCCCCTCGGTCGCGGGCGCGGCCAGGTCGGCGACCACCTCGACGTGCGACTGGTTGCGCTGCGATGCGAGGTCGCCCCGCGCCTCGATCATCACCAGGTGCGGTGGGCTCGGGTTGTCGTCGACGAGCGTCCCCAGGACGGGGTCGATGGATGCGAGCTGGACCTTCACCTGGTCGCGGATGGACACGCCGGCATCGCGCTGTGCGACCAGGTCCGCGGCCGCCGCCGCGTCGAGGCCAAGGAGGGCCTGGAACACGGCCGCCGGGGCGGTGTCGACGGAGATCTTGGGGGAGCGGTTGTACACGGAGAAGACGTCCCGCAGCCCCGGCACGCCTTCGCTCCCGTAGTAGAGCTCGGGCGTCACGCCGCGCACCAGGAGCAGCTCCTCGGGTGAGTCGAAGAACGCGTTCTTGGCCCGGTAGGGCACCCGACGCTTCAGGTAGTACGCGCTCTCGGCGCCGTGGGTGTGCTTCAGGTTGTCGTGGTCGCGCCAGTCGAAGATCGAGTCCACCACGGTGTCGATCGCCTCCTGCATGTGCCGGTCGATGCCGGCGGCCGTGTCGCCGCCCTGCATGAGGTTCGTGACGACGCGCTGGAGCACCGGCTCGTTGGCCTTGTTGAGCGAGATGCGTCCGGTCTCGTCGATCATGCGTACCGCCCAGCGCCCGCCCGCGAAATCCCCCTCGTGCCACTGCCCGTCTACCGGGACGAGCGGCTCGTCGTCCTCGTCCTCGTCGAGCGTGTGGGGCCCCTGGAGGGCGGCCGCGGCGGTGCCGGGCGGCGCGGCCGGGCCGTTCTTCTCGCGCCGCCGCTGGGCATCGAAGATGGCCCGGTTCATGCCGGCGAGCGCCAGGTAGTAGCCGCGCGTCTCGTCGGCCAGGTTGACGGACGCCATGGCATCGTCGCGCATGTAGCGGGCGAAGTCGAGCGCGAGCACGCCGAGGATCATGAAGATCCAGAGGACGAGGAGGAGCGCCACGCCCCGCTCGCCGCGCCGGCGGGCCGGCTCAGTCGCTGCCCTGGTCGTCATCGTCGTCGTCCGACGAGGCATCGTCGCCGGCATCGCCGTCGTCATCGAGGAAGCCGGCGCCTCCCTCCTCGCCGTAATGCGCCGCCATGACGGGGATCTCCTGTCCCCAGGTGTCCACCTCGAGGCCGGGGATGCCGTCGACGAGCACGCGCACCGCCACGGGCAGCATGTCCTCCTCGTCGTGGCCGTTCCATTCGCTGCGCCACTCGGGCTCGACGCCTTCGTAGAAAAGGTACTCGAACTTGAGGCTCCTGAAGTCTTCGAGGAGGACGGCGGAGTGCAGGCCCGGCTGGTCGACCGGCTGGCGGCCGAGCGCTCTGCTCGAGAAGAACGGGCTCTCGCTCATCACCAGACGCGGCGGATTGTCCATCACCTGGTAGACGACGCGCGTGAGGCCCCCCCCGCCTTCGAGGCCGGCGCCGGTGATGAACGCCATCGAGCTCGCCGTCCCCATGAAGAAGACATACTCCTCGTCGTCGCGGTTGCGCGCCTTGTAGGGGACGACCGACTTGATCTGGCGGATGAGGACGTCGGTCGCCACCCGCAGGCGCTGCGCCGCGACCACCGCCACCTCCCCCCGCTCCATCGCCCGGATGCCCAGATAGAAGGCGCCGTAGCAGATCACGGTGACGAGCGCGAGCGCCGTGAGCGCGATGACGATCTCGAGGAGGGTGAAGCCGGCGCGGGCGACGGCGGCCGGGAGGGTGCTCCCGCCGCTCCCGGTCCTCGGTCCACGCGCGCCTTGTCGGCCGCGGCGTCCCCCCGCAGAACCGCGGGCGCGCGCGGGACCTGCGGGGGTCGCGGCGGGGGCACCCTCCCGGCCGCCTGTGCGCGCGTCGTCATTCATTTTCAGGGGCCATCCGGAGGCTCTTCAGGGTGTAGGTCTTGGCGCCCGTGCCGTCCTGCCAGGTGACGTCGATCTGGAGGTAGCGGAGCGAGTAGTCGGACTGGAAGTCGAGCGCCTTGTCGCTCAGGCCCTCGTCCCGCCCGGCGTGGCGAACCAGGACGTGGGTGCGGAAGCCCTCGGCGCTGTCGCGGTCGTCGCTGTGGTCCTGGATCTCCGGGGTGGCAATCAGCGCGTCCATGGCCGCGCGGGCCGCCAGCACGGCACGGGTCTCACGGCTGGCTCGCTGCTGCATGCGGAGGCTCGCGCCGAAGATCTGGAGGCAGGTGACGACCCCCACTCCGAGGATCGCGAGCGCGACCGCGACCTCGATGAGCGTGAAGCCAACAGTCCCGGGGGCCCGTCCAGTGCTCGGCCGCTCCGCGGCCTGCGCGCTTCCGATGCCCCCGGATCCCGTCGGCCTGCTCGAGCGCTCTCGCGCTCGGCCTCCCTCGTTCCCGAGGGCCCGTCCAGTGCTCGGGCGCTGCGCGCCCTGCGGATCAACCCACGCGCGGCGTCCGCCGCGCGCCCCGGATCCCGTCGGCCAGCCTGAGCGCTCTCGCGCTCGGCCTCCGGCGCTCCCGGGGGCCGGTCCAGGGCGGGGGCCTTCCTCCCGGCGCTTCATGGGGTGGCGTCTCCCACGTGGATCGTACCGAGGAGCGGATCGAGCACTACGCTCAGGCGGTGCTCTCTGCGATCGCGCCGGCCCGAGATGATCACCTCGGCGCCGCTCGTGCTCCCGTTCGGGAAGAAGAGTATCTGCACCACCCCGTCGCTGAAGGCCTGGCCGCCGCGCACGTCCTCGATGACGGCGCGGTCGGTGAGCACCGCCCAGCGGCCCCAGCCCGTCGTGTGGATGCTGTTCTCGAGGGCGTCGATGACCAGCTCCTGCGGCTGGCCGAGGGCCACCGCCTCGCCCCGGCAGTAGTGCATGGTAGCGGCGATCTGGCGCGCCGCGCGGCGCACCTCGCGCGACTCGTAGCCCCCCTCGATCATGGGCACGACGAGCGCGCTCCCGATGGCGACGATGACGAGCACCACCATCATCTCGAGGAGCGTGAAGGCAGACTCACCCCGGGGCCCGTGCGGTGCTCGCGCGCCGCCCGCGCTCCGCGTCCAACGCCCGCGCGGCTCTGCCGCGCGCCCCGGACGAACTCCCGCGCGGCTCCCGCCGCGCGGGGCTCGGCGCCTCGCGGCTCCGGCCTCCCACGCGCTGTGGCGCGCAATCACCCGGTGTCGCCTTCCCAGCTGGTGACGTCGCGGTTGTCGCCGTCGCCCCCGGGCCCACCGTCGGCGCCGTAGGAGACGAGGTCGTAGGGGCGTCCGCCCTCGCCCGGGCTGCGGTAGTAGTAGGGGTGATCCCACGGGTCCCGCGGGATGTCCTTCTTGAGGTACGGGCCGTCCCAGCGATCGGTGCCGAACGGCCGCTGGCGGAGCGCCGCGAGGCCCTCCTGCGTCGACGGGTAGCGGCCCACGTCGAGGCGGAAGGTGTCGAGCGCCGTGCCCAGCATCTCGATCTGGGCGCGCGCCGCCTTGCCCTTCGCCTTCTCGCCCTGGCGGATGAAGTTCGGGCCGACCAGCGCCACCAGGAGCCCGATGATGACCATCACGACCATCATCTCGATGAGCGTAAAGCCCGACTCCTGTGTCCGTCTTCGCATGGCTGGACTCCTCACATCGGTAGATCGTTGACGCTGAAGATCGCCGACAGCATGGAGATGACGATCGACCCCACCCCCAGGCCCATCACCAGGATGAGCACCGGCTCGAGCAGGCGCGTGAACTGCTGGACCTGGACATGCACCTCGCGGTCGAAATGGTCGGCGACGCGGATCAAGAGCTCGTCGAGCTTGCCGGTCTCCTCGCCGACCGCGATCATCTGCACGGCGAGCGGCGGGAAGACGCCCGAGCGGGCGAGCGGCTCCGCGACCCCCGCGCCCTCGCGCACGCCGACCTCGACCTCGCCGAGCGAGCGCGCGATCACCTGGTTGCCCGCGACCTCCTTCACGATGCCGAGCGCCTGCAGCATGGGGACGCCGCTCTTGAGCAGCGTGCCGAGCGTGCGCGCGAGGCTCGCGACCTCCATCTTGCGCAGCAGCGGCCCCACCAGCGCGAGGCGGAGCTTCCACTGGTCCCACTCGTAGCGCCCGCGCGGGGTGCGAAGCGAGTAGCGCACGCTGCCCACGACCAGGCCCACGGCACCGATCCCGGCCCACCAGTAGCCGCGCACCGCCTCCGAGACCGCGAGGAGCACCCGCGCCTGCAGCGGGAGCGCGCGGCCCATCTCGGAGAACATGACCGTGAACTTGGGCAGCACGTAGATGAGCAGCACGAGGATCGAGACACCCATGGCGCACACGAGGAGGATCGGGTAGGTGAGCGCCGCACGCACCTCGTCGCGCAGCTGCTGCCCGCGCTCGAGGTACTCCGAGAGCCGCTGGAGGACCACCTCGAGGAAGCCGCCAACCTCCCCCGCGCGGACCATGTTCACGTAGAGGGGCGGGAAGATGCGGTGCTGGCCGAGCGCCTCGGCGAGCGACTTGCCACCCTGCACGGCGTGCAGCACGTCGCTCAGGATGCGTTTCAACTCCTGGTTGTCGGCCAGCTCGGCGAGCGTGGCGAGGCTCCGGTCGAGGGGCAGGCCGGAGGACACGAGCGCGTAGAGCTCCTGCGTCACGACGAGCAGGTCGCGCCCCTTGACGCGGCGGCGCCCGAGCGCGGGCAGCGCGGGCAGCTTGGCGCCGGCGGCGCGGGGGCGCGCGCCGTCCGTCGAGGCGATCGTGATCGGGATGAGGCCGCGATCGTGCAGGCGTGCAACCACCGCCGGGACCTCGCCGGCCTCGATCGTCCCCTCGACGACCTTCCCCTGCGGATCAACCGCGCGATACTGGAATTGCGCCACCAGGGCTCCTCACGCCGCCGCCCGTCCGCCACGCCGCCACACGGAGGCTAAAGTGCGGGAAAATCATTGCATTCATATACCGACGATCGGCACCTTTTCAACTTCGCAGGGTCCCTGGCATACCCTCTCGACGGCCACTTAGACTCGGATCCGAGCCCGCGCTTCAAGGGGGGAGGCGCACCCGGCCGTCCATGTTCGGGGGCGGCTCGACGCCGAGCAGCGCGAGGACGGTCGGCGCCAGGTCGACGATGTCGAGCCCGTCGGCCGGCACTCCGGGGCGGTTCACGAAGAAGAGCGAGTCGGCGTAGGTGTGCATGCCGGTGAGCGCGCTCCGCCCGAACAGCTCACGCTTCGCGAGCGCGCCCTTGGGGTCGTAGCCATCGGCGAAGTGCACCACCAGGTCGGGGGCCCGATCGAGCTCGGGGCCGTGGTACAGCTCGTCGCGCCCGAACACGCGCGGCACGGGCCGGCCGCCGGCGGGCGCGCCCGGGCTCGCGTCGCGCAGCGCGAGGAGCCCTGCGCGCACGCGCGCGAGCAGGTCCTCCGCCTCCGCAGGACCGACGGTGCCGAGCGGGAAGCGGCCCCGGCGGTGCAGGTAGACGCGCCCCGGATCGAGCACGAAGACCTTGCTCGCCGGGTCCACGTCCGCGAGCCCCTTCGGCGTCTCGCTCGTGAAGCGGAGGAGACCCTCGGCGCGCAGCCAGGCGTTCGGATAGAACTCGCGGTGGATGAGGGTGTGGCCGTGGTCGGCGACGATGAAGAGCGGCGTGCCCGCGGGCAGCGCCTCGGCGAGCGCGCCCAGCACGTCGTCGAGACGGCGGTAGAAGTCGAGGAAGCGGGCGTGGTGCGGCGCGGCCGGGTCCACGTACTGGCTCCAGAAGTAGTGGTGCAGCCGGTCGCACTCGGTGATGACGCCGATGAAGAGATCCCACGGCTCGTCGGCAAGCAGCCGCAGGTAGACGCGGCGGCGGGCATCGAGCGTCGCCGCGAGGTCCGCGAAGAAGGCGTCCGGCCGCTGATCGGCGTTCAGGTAGTCGACGTCGATCTTGTAGCCGTCCTCCCGCAAGCGCGGCAGGAGCTCGGGGGGGTAGACCGCGCGCTCGAGATTCACCGCCACGAAGCCGGAGACGAGGAGGCCGTTCAGCGCGCGCGCCGGGTACGTATTCGGGACGTTCAGCACGATCGCGCGCTTGCCGGCGCGCCCGGCCACGTCCCACAGGGTCTCGCTCTTCACGTTGCCGAAGTTCGGGAAGAAGGTCGTGAGCGTGCCCGGCTTCACGTCGGTGAAGCCGTAGATGCCGTGCTTGCCGGGGTTCTGCCCCGTCATGAAGCCGGTCCACGACACGCTCGAGATGGTCGGGATCGAGGAGCGCATGGGCGCCGCGGTGCCGGCCGGGAGCAGCGCCGCGAGCCGCGGCATCACGCCGCGCGCGGTCAGGTCCTGCACCAGCGGCAGCCCGACCCCGTCGAGCCCGATCACCGCCACGCGCGCCGCCGGGGCCGCGCTCCGGCCGCCGCGCCGGAGCCGGTCGAGGAGGCTCAGCCTAGACCTCCTCCTGCGTGACGCGCACCACCTCCGCCACCGTGGTGACGCCGGTGCGGACCTTGTGCCAGCCGTCTTCTCGGAGGGTCCTCATCCCCTGCTGCACGGCCGCGTCCTTGAGCATGTCGGCCGAGGAGCGCTTCAGGATGAGCGGCCGGATCACCTCGTTCACCAGCAGGAGCTCGAAGATGCCCGAGCGGCCGCGATATCCGGTCTGCGCGCAGGCCTCGCAGCCCGTGCCCTCGTAGATCTCCGCCGCAGCGCCGTCGCCGCCGAGCTCGCGCTGCACCGTGGGGGTGATCTCCGCGGACCGGCGGCACTTCTCGCACACCTTGCGCACCAGGCGCTGGGCGAGCACCCCGAGGAGCGAGGAGGCGAGCAGGTAGTCCTCCACCCCCATCTCGAGGAGACGCGACACGGCGCCCGCCGCGTCGTTGGTGTGCAGGGTCGAGAAGACGAGGTGGCCGGTGAGCGCCGCCTGGATCGCGATCTCGGCCGTCTCGGCGTCCCGGATCTCGCCCACCATGATGACGTCGGGGTCCTGGCGGACGATCGAGCGCAGCCCGTTCGCGAAGGTGAGCCCGATCTGCGGCTTCACGTGGATCTGATTCACGCCGAACAGCTGGTACTCGACCGGATCCTCGATGGTGATGAGCTTCTTGTCGGGCGAGTTGATCTTGTCGAGCGCCCCGTAGAGCGTGGTCGTCTTGCCGCTGCCGGTGGGGCCGGTCACCAGGATCATGCCGTAGGGCTTCGTGATCAGCCGGTCGAACTGCGCGAGCGTGTCCTCCGGGAAGCCGAGCGCCCCGAGGGTCACGACGATCGACGAGCGGTCGAGGATGCGGAGCACGACACTCTCGCCGTAGAGCGTGGGGAGGGTCGAGACGCGGAGATCGATCTCGCGCCCCATGAGCCGCAGCTTGATGCGCCCGTCCTGCGGCAGGCGCCGCTCGGCGATGTTGAGCTTCGACATGATCTTGACGCGCGACACGATCGCCGCCTGCAGCCGCCGCGCCGGCGCCTCCACGTCGTGCAGCACGCCGTCGATGCGGTAGCGGACCTTGAGCTCGTTCTCGAAGGGCTCGATGTGGATGTCCGAGGCGCGCTGCTCGACCGCGCGGCTGATGAGCAGGTTCACGAAGCGGATGACCGGCGCCTCGGAGGCGAGGTCGCGCAGGTGGTTGACATCCTCCTCGTCGTCGCTGAAGACCTCGAGCTCCGTGTCGGTCGTCTCCGCGCTCGCACCCCCCGCGGCGTTCCCGCCGCCGTAGATCGTCTCGAGCGCCTCGAGCACGTCGCGCTCGCGCGCGAGGCGCGGCTCGATCTGGAGCCCGGTGGCGAGCTCGAGGCTCTGGATCGTGTAGTAGTCGGCGGGGTCGGACATCGCCACGGTGAGCGTGCCGTTCGTCTGCGCGAGCGGCAGCACTTTGGCGTGCTTCAGGAACTTGAGGTTCAGGCTGCCGAGCGGCAGGGGCGCGGTCGGGAAGTCGCGCCGGTGGATGGTCTCGACGCCCAGGTAGGCGGAGAGGAGCGGAAGCAGGTCCTCCTCGGAGATGAAGCCCAGGTCGAGGAGGAGGCGCTCCAGGCGCTCGCCCCGCTCCTGCTGCAGCCGTTTCACCTTGCGCAGGTCGTCCTGGGTGATGCGGCCCTGCTCGATCAGGAGCTGCTCGAGCGTGCGGTGCGGGAACTCCTCCATGGGGCTCCATCGAGCATACCCGCGTGTTTTCCGAGCGGCAAGCACG
>WNGI01013466.1_pt1 | contig 11895 bp, 11 predicted proteins | sample 5400621 | NCBI WGS metagenome assembly WNGI01 (sample SAMN13153374, study PRJNA577476) | soil metagenome | isolation source: 20 cm soil or saprolite under Garry oak tree replicate 1 | place: USA:California | collected 2016-06-15
TCACGAGCTCGGCGGATTCACCCAGCTTGCGAAGGGCCGCGATCACGGTCTCGTCCCTCATCTCGGAGAGCGGATTGGCCCCGCCGCCGACGACCAGGATGTCCGGCTGGGGCACCGACTCCAAGTCGTAGTCGGCGATGAGCTTCATGCCGGTGTCGCTCGTGATCGGCTCGGTGGTACGGGCGAACGAGTAGACGTTCAGCTCCGGCATCAAGCCGAGAATCTGGTGCGGGACCAGGGCGTCGAGCATGAACATGTTCTGCCACAGGTAGATGGCGACGTCCTTGCGTCCGTCAGTCATTGGGTTCCCCCGTCTGGCTCCGCCCGAAGCGGTGCCGGTAGTCGGTCGGTGACACGGCGAGGTTCGAGACGAACACCCGCCGCATGGTCTCGGTGCTGCCGAAGCCGGCGGCGAGCGCCACCGCCTCCACGGAGTGGTCGCTCTCCTCCAGGCGGCGCCGGGCCGTCTCGAGGCGGATGCGCTCCACGTAGCGTCCCGGGGACATCCCGACCTCCTGGCAGAACACCCGCCCGAGATGCCGGGGGCTCATGTGGAGCCGCCCGGCCAGGGCGGCCAGCGAGAGGTCGGCATCGGGATGGTCGGCGATGTACTGCTGGAGCTCACGCAGGGGTCGGCGGTCGGCGACCTGGGTCTGGAGCTGGGCGCTGAACTGGGCCTGGTTGCCGGTCCGGCGCAGGAAGACGACCAGGACCCGGGCCAGGTCGCGGGCGACGTCGGCGCCGAGATCCTCCTCCACGAAGGCCAGGATCAGGTCGAAGCTGGCGGTGACACCGGCCGAGGTCCACACCCCGTCCGAGCCGGTGAACACCGGGTCGGTGTCCACCGACACCCCGGGGTGGCGCTGCGCCAGCAGATCCCCGAAGCGCCAGTGGGTGGTGGCGCGGCGGCCCTCGAGGAGGCCGGCCGCGGCCAGGATGAAGGCGCCGGTGCACAGCCCTCCGACCCGGCGCGACCGCTCGGCCAGGCGGCGGATGACGCCGACGAAGGCGTCGTCCTCGGCGGCTTCGTGGGCGCGGGGCCCACCGACGACCACGAGGGTGTCGATGGGCCGGCGCACACCGGCCAGGTCGGCCGTCCCGGCGAGCTGGAGGCCGCCCATCAGGCCCAGCGGGCCGCCGCCCATCGAGGCCACCGTGACCCGGTAGGCGGGCGGGCGGCCGGCCTCAGCTGCCAGGGTGTTGGCCAAGGCGAAGATGTCGCAGGCGCCGGTCAGCTCCATACCGAGGACGTCCCGGTGGCCGACGACGACGACTTCGCGGATCATGGCGACGAAGCTAGATCCCGCCCGCCCCTGTCCACAATGACAGGTATCCCACAGATCACGACAGAGCTGAGTTCTCGACGCTCACCCTCAGATCGTCGGCCCGTCCCGGCGTCGACAATTCGGTAATGTCCGTCGCCGTGGGCGGCGATCGTGGCTACGTGGTGCTGACCGCCGTGGGCCCCGACCGCCCCGGCCTGGTCAACGAGCTGTCGTCGTTGATCCGAGAAGCCGGCGCCAATATCGAGGACAGCCGCATGGCGATTCTCGGCGGTGAGTTCGCCGTGATCCTCCTGATCTCGGGCCCGACGGACGCGATCGAACGGGCGAGGAAGATCGGTGCGCAGGTCGAGGCAGAACTCGGGTTGCGCTACATCCTGAAGGAGACCTCCCCGTCCCACCCGCCGTCGGACTATCTGCCCTACCGCATCGAGGTGAGCGGAGCAGACCGACCGGGCATCGTCCAGGCCATCGCGGCGATCCTGGCCGGCCGCTCCATCAACGTCGCGTCGCTCGAATCGCGAGTGAGCTACGCGCCGTTCAGCGCCACCCCGCTCTTCGTGCTCGAGGCCTCCCTGCAGGTCCCTTCAAAGACCGTCCTGGCGGAGGTGCGGAGCGAGCTCGCCACCACGTGCGACGAGGAGAACCTGGACTTCCGACTCGATCCCGGCGCCTGAACCAGCCGCTCAGAGTCCCAAGCTCGGATCCGTTGTCACGAACCGGCGCCCGTCGCCGTGTCGTGACCACAGAAGCGATCGCCGACCAGTCAGGCCGCGGCTCGGAGCACGGGGCGGGCGAGTGCTCCGAGGAGTCGATCAGCGACCGCCACCGGTTCCTCCACCAGTTGCAGCCACGTGATGCGGATCACGATCCAGCCGGCCGCTTCCAAGCGGGCATCGCGCTCTGCGTCACGCCTGCGGTCGCTGGGGCTGGTGTGCCACAGGCGGCTGTCGGCCTCGATGTCGACAAGCCGGTCAGGCCAGGCGGCGTCCAGCCGGAAGCGCCCGTCGGAAAGGTTCACCGGGTACCCGCGCACCGGATCCGGGAGGCCGAGCTGGCGCAGGAACGCCATGACTCGGTCCTCCAACCAACTCTCCGTCGGGCCGCCGGCCCGGACCTGTTCCTCCACGAGGTGGCGAAGGAGCATCGTACCGTCGCGGCCGCGAGCGGCTCGACGGTTGAGGAAGCGGACCAGCGCCGAAAGAGACACGAGTCGCTTGACCAGCGCGTCGTTGACCGCACCCTCCGCCAGCGTGGGCGCGACCGCTGCCACCCCGAGCAGCGCCTCCGCCGGCATCACGACCGGGATGACGCCGATCCTGGTCTGCTCCACTCCGTCGAGACGATGGCCGATGACTCCGGGGAGGCGGGGCGCCCGGCGACTGTCGACCGCTACCTCGACCAGTTTCGAGCGCTCGAAGCCCCGAAGGGCGAAAAGGCGGGCGGCGCAACGGTGCGAGGCCGCGCCACCGGTCGCCAGGCAGGCCGCCAATACGTCACCCTCGTAGGTCGGGCTCACGCCCGGCATCCGGTAGACACCGCGGTGCACGACGTGCAGGCGCTGCTGGCGGACCCGATGGTCCACCTGAGTCTCGGTCAGGCCGGCCTGAAGCAGCTGAGAAAGTGTGATGAGGCTGTGGTTCCCAACGGCGAGCCGCCCGACCCGCCGGTCGGCGTCTCCCATGCGCCCAGCCAAGCACAGCCGGGCGCGTCCGATCAGCTGAATTTCATCTGTGGTCGTGGGCCTGCGGCATTCGCCGTTTCGTGACCGGAGATCGGCGAGATCAGCGGATGTGGCAGGCTCGAGGGGGACCCGGACACGACTCCCAGCGAGTTCCGGGCCGCCAGCCGACGGTTGTCACCCGACCCGGGAACTTGACGGTTCTGCCAGTAGCGTCGGGGGCTCGTTATGCCGGATAGCGACCAGAGGGGCTCTGCGTGAACGAGCGTGGCCGGCTCCCCAAGGCGAAGCGGGAGGAGCTCGACGAGCAGCTCCTCCGGCGCCTCGACCGCTGGTACGACAGCGCCTACCGGGACGACAACCTCTTTCTCACCATGGCCCGGCGACCGGGGCTGCTGGATGCGACCTGGGGGTTCATCCGCTACATGTACGGCGGCGGCTCGTCGGTGGAGCCGGAGCTGTTCGAGCTCGTGCGCATCAAGCTGGCGTGGAACAACCAGTGCGTCCATTGAAGCCTCGCCCGGTCTGCCTCGGCCGTGCGCCGGGGAGCGAGCGAGGAACTGGTGGCCAAGGTCCGGGACTACGAGCGCTCGGATCTGCCCGACCGCACCAAGGCCGCCCTCCGGCTGGCCGATGAGCTGACCGGCGACCGGCCCGTCGTCGACGAGGCCTTCTATGCCGAACTGGCCGTCCACTTCAGCGATGACCAGATCCTCGACCTCGGCATGTCCATCGCCTTCGCCTCGGGCTGGCAGCGGTTCATCGAAGCCTTCGGGATCGTCCCCGACCAGTGGAGGGACGGTTCGCCGATGCCATGGGATGGGTGATGATCAGCGAATGTGCACGCCGGAGATAGCGCGGGAGATCACCAGCTGCTGGATCTGCTCGGTGCCCTCGAAGAGGTCGTAGATCTTGGCGTCGCGGTGCCAGCGCTCGACGGGGAAGTCGCGGATGTAGCCGTAGCCGCCGAGGATCTGGATGGCCCGCTCGGTGACCCACACCGCGGTGCGGCCGGCCTTGAGCTTGCTCATCGAGCCTTCGGCGTTCTGGTAGCCCTCGCCGTTGCGGGCCAGCCACAGCGCCCGGTAGACGAGCATGCGGGCGGCGTCGATCTCGGTCGCCATGTCGGCCAGCAGGAAGGCGATGGCCTGGTTCTCGATGATGGCCCGGCCGAACTGGTTCCGTTCCTTGGCGTACTCGAGGGCGAACTCGTAGGCCGCCCGGGCGATGCCGATGGCCTGGGCGCCGACGATCGGGCGGCTGGCCTCGAAGGTGCGCATGGCCGCCTGGCTGGAGGTCTTGCCGCCCTCGCGGGCCCGGGCCAGGCGGGCCTCGAGCTTCTCCTCGCCGCCGAGCAGGCAGGCGGACGGGATGCGCACGTCGTCGAAGATGACCTCGGCCGTGTGGCTGGCCCGGATGCCCATCTTCTTTTCCTTCTTGCCCATGCTGAGGCCGGGCGTGCCCGGCGGCACGACGAAGGACGCCTGCCCCCGGGCTCCGAGGGAGGGGTCGACGGTGGCGACGACCACGTGGACGTCGGCGATGCCGCCGTTGGTGATGAAGCACTTCGTGCCGTTGAGGACCCAGTCGTCGCCGTCCTTCTTGGCCCTGGTGCGCAGCGACGAGACGTCGGAGCCGGCGTTGGGCTCGGTGACGCAGAAGGCGGCCAGCTTCACGTCCTCGGGCGTGCCGAAGCACTGGGGGATCCACGTCATGATCTGCTCGGGCGTGCCGTTGCCCATGATCCCGGCCACACCGAGGCCCGTCCCCAGGATCGCCAGGGCGATGCCGGCGTCGCCCCAGAACAGCTCCTCGTTGACGATCCCCATGGTGAGCCCGGTGGGGTCGGCGAAGAACTGGGCCATCGACTCCCAGCCGTAGAGCCCGATCTTGGCCGCCTCCTGGATGATCGGCCAGGGGGTCTCCTCCCGCTCGTCCCACTCGGCGGCGGCGGGGCGGATGGTCCGCTCGGCGAACTCGTGGACCCACTTCTGGATCTGCAGCTGGTCCTCGTTCAGCGCCAGCGAGAAGTCACCCATGTGTCATCGGCTCCGTGTCGGCTCACTAGGTTACTAATGAGTAATATACCGATGGGTAACCGAATTTCAACCCCCTAATTTCCTCACAAAACGGACAAGCCTGGGGATGGGAGCACCGGCGCTGGCGCGCGCCGGCGTTCCTCCGCAACACCTGTCGTTGCGGAGGAACGCCGGAGCGCTGTCAGTTCGGCTTGCGGCTTCCGGCGGCCGCCGGGGGCGGCGGCGGCACCGACGCGGCCGTGGCCGACGACCGGGCGGCGTCGGGGTCGAGCAGTTCGGTCAGCGCCGAACTGATGACGTCGGCCGCCCCGGGCTGGGCCAGCACGGCGTTCACGGCCAGGGCCAGCCGCCGCTTGTACCCGGCCTCGGCCAGGCCGGCCAGGCGCTCGGGGACGCTCGGGAGCTCGGCCAGGCGGTCGGCCAGCCGCTGCAGCCGCTCGATCGGCACGTGCGGGGCCAGCCACTCGAAATTCACCACGAACGAGGGCTTGAGGTCGGTGTAGCAGCTCCACACCCCGACGGCCTTGCCGTCGAGGTCGTAGACGGCGGTCACCGCCGGGTGGTCGCCGTGGCCCCACTGGAGCTCCCGACCGCGGTCGCGGGCGATGTGGTACAGCCGCCGGACGGCATCCACGGCGGCCGGCAGGCACGAGGCCTCCAGCGCCGCGAACAGGGCGTGCTCCCCCTGCCCGCCCACCGCGGTCGCCCCCCCGGCGGGGCGGGCCGCCGCCCGAGCGGGAGCCGACGCGGACGGCGTTTCGGGCGTCGGGACGTCTTCACCGGCCGTCGCAGCCGGCTCAGAGGAGGTGGCGGGGGCCTCCGCTTCCTGTTCCGCCGGGCGGGCAAAAGGGGACGACGACCCCGGAGCCGGCGCCTTCTCAGGGGCCGGGTCGAACGCCCGGGCCGGACCTGGCGTCGGGCTGGGCGCGGCCACGGAGGCCGTGGGGGCAGGGGGCGGTGCCGACGCGGGCGGCGGCGCGGCGGCCTTGGGGGCCGGACCGGAGGCGACGCCCGACGGTGCCGACGCCGGCGCGGGCGCCGAGCGGGCCGGCAGGCTGGCCGCCTGGACCCCGGCCGGTTCCGGCGCGCCGGACATGGCCGGCAACGAGACCTCGGTCGGACCTCGCCCGGTGTCGGCGGACCCTTCGGCGCCACCCTCCCCTCGGAACACGGTGGGGATGAGGATCTCCACCCCTTCTTCGGCGTGGTAGCGCAACCCGAGGGCGACGGCGGCCAGCCCCGGCCGGGCGCCGGCGTTCAGGTAGGCCACGACCTGGCGGACCTCGTCGCTCACGACGTCGACCGCCAGGATGAGCTGGAACCGGCCCGAGGCGAGGTTCTCGGTCACGCCCGTCCGGAAGGCGTTCTCGTCCCACCCCAGGCCTTGGGCCCGGGCGATGGCTTCCACCTTGTCGAGCAGCGGCACCCCGGCCCGCATGGCGAAGGCCCGGTCGAACTCGTCGTAGGGCGCCCGCCAGAGACCCGCCCCTACGGCCAGGGCGGCGCCGCCCATCGGCCGGCGACCGGGGCCCTCCTGCCGGCCGCACTCGACGAGGACGACGCGCCCGTCGACGCCGACGCCGAGCAGGTCGACCGACGCCGTCGAGCCGATGCGGAAGTTGGCCGCCACCGCCAGCTCCCCGGGACCGGGGCTGGGCAGTAGCGAGGGCGATTGGACGAGCAGGGTCTGCAGGGCCCGCTCGTCGTGCAGTGCGGGCTGAAGCGGGTGCCAAGGCTGGCCTGGGCGGCGGATGAGCATTCGAACCTCCGTCGAGTTCGTCCCCGAGCTCCGAGTCGACTGGGCGGCGGGAACGCTACCACCCAGTGTGGATTGCACAACCGGCGTGCATCCAGTGGTGCTTGAGTGCAAATGTGTCTGTAGTTACCCTTGGTGACTTCAGAGGCCAGGGGGTTCGGATGCGAAAGGTCATGGCGGGGCTGGCGTGCAGCGCGCTGGCGGCCGGGATGCTGGTGCTCGCCGCCCCCCGTGAGGGGGGCGCCGCCGGCGGCCGCAACGTGTCGATCCAGAACCACCAGTTCGACCCCCGGGAGCTGACGGTCAACGTGGGCGACGAGGTGACCTGGACACATCGTGACGGCGAGCAGGTCCACAGCGTCACCGCCGACGACGGGTCCTTCGACTCCAACCCGCTCTGTTCGGCTGGGAACCCGAAAGAGTGCATGAGCGACCACGACACCTTCAAACACACATTCGGTGCGGAAGGGCGATTTCCCTACTTCTCGAAGACGTGGGGCGGCCCCGGCGGCCAGGGGGTCTCAGGGGTGATCGTGGTCGTGACCGCTCCCCCGCCCGCCCCCAAGAAGAGCGCGCCGAACGCCACGACGACCTCCACGGCGAAAAAAACCTGAAGGAAATCTCCGTCCGTCGCTCAGGTCGGGGCGCGGACGTGCCGATGAACAGGATGGTGAGTGGGACTGATGCAGCCCCCCGTCCTGATCGGCGTCTCCTGATCCTCCCCCAGGGAGACGCCTGCAGGCGAGGGGGCTGCGTCGCGTCCAGCCGCCGGTAGGGTGCCCGGGGCGTGGCACCCACCGTCGAGCTCTCCTCCGGACGGCTGAGCGGCTCGTCCGAGGGCTCCCTCTCCGTCTTCCGCGGACGCCGGGGCTCACCGGCCGGCGTCCGGTGCTGGTGTGGCTCCACGGCGGCGCCTTCCTGAAGGGCGCCGGGAGCCAGGCGCTCTACGACGGGGCGACCCTGGCCCGGCGGGGCGACGTCGTGGTGGTGACGGCCAACTACCGGCTCGGCGTGTTCGGCTTCCTCGGGCTCGACGACGACCGGTTCGCGGCCAACGCCGGCGTCCTCGACCAGCTGGCGGTGCTGGAGTGGGTGGCGGGGCACGCCGCCGCCTTCGGGGGCGATCCCGACAACGTGACCGTGATGGGCGAGTCGGCAGGGGCCGTCTCGGTGGCGGCCCTCATGACGTCGCCCCGGGCGGCGGGCCGGTTCCAGCGGGCGGTGGCCCAGAGCGGCGCGGGGCGGCGGCTGCCGACCGCCGAGGGGGCGGCCGAGATGGCCGACCGGCTGCTGGCCCGTCTCGGGCTCGACCGGGGCGGGGCCGCCGATCTGGGCGCGCTGCCCACCGAGCGGCTGCTGTCGGCCCAGGTGGCGGTGTCGGTGGACGTGCGGCGCGACGACATCGGCGCCGGCTTCCAGCCCTGGATCGACGGCGACCTCCTCCCCGCGCAGTCGGTCGACGGGCTGGCCGCCGGGTCGGCGGCCGGAGTGCCGTTCCTGGCGGGCACCAACGAGCACGAGATGAACCTGTGGCGGGTGCTGGAGCCGGGGCTGCGGACCCTCGACGACGACGGGCTCGGCCGGAGGGTGCAGCGGCTCGTCGGCGAGACCGGCGGCGACGTCGTGGCCGCCTACCGGGCCGCCCGGCCGGGCGCCCGTCCGGCGGAGCTGTGGCAGGCGATCTGGTCGGACCGGGAGTTCCGCATCCCGTCGGTGCGGGCCACGGATGCCCAGGCGGGACGGGCGCCGGCGTTCTCCTACCTGTTCACATGGCCGTCGCCGGCTCCGGGCATCGGCTCCTGCCACGGTCTCGAGCTGCCGTTCGTGTTCGGCACCCTCGACAGCAAGGGCGCCGACGCGTTCGCCGGCTCGGGCCCCGCCGCCGAGGCGCTGGCCACGGCGGCGCAGGACGCCTGGCTGGCCTTCGCCCGCACCGGCGACCCGGGCTGGCCGGCCTACGACCCGTCCACCCGGGCGACGATGGTCCTGGGCCGGACCCGCGAGGTGGTCCACGACCCGATGGCCGCCGAACGCGCCGCCTGGGCCGCCCTCCCCACGGCCTAGGGGTCAGGTCGGGAGGGCGGCTTCGGCGGCGGCGAGCTGGTCGGCGGCGTCGGCGGCGCGGCGGCGGGCGGCTTCGGCTTCGCCTATGGCGTCCTCGGCGGCGGCCCGCGCCTCGTCGGCTTCCCGCTGGGCCTCGGCGGCCCGCTTGGCGGCCGACTCGGCCCGTTCGGCCCGGCGATGGGCCCGTGTCGCGGCCATGTCGGCCTCGGCGTCGCAGCGCCGCAGCTCCCGACGGGCGGCCTCGACGGCCTCCAGGGCCTCCTGGCTGGCCTTCGGCTTCTTGGCCGGCCGCTCGGCCCCGGGCAGGGTCCTGGCCGCGGCTCGGTCTCCGTCCTGGTCTCCATCTCCGGACGTCCGGGTCGGGGCGGACAGGGCGCCCGAGCCCGAGGCGAGGAGGGTGAAGCCGGTGGCTTCGAGGTCGTCGGCCAGCACACCGCGGGCGAGGAGCTCGCCGGCGGCGGCGTCGACGGCGGCCGTCCGCAGCGTGGCCTGGAGCTTCTCCTGCTGGGCGGCCGTCGCCGGTCGGCCGGCGCCTTCCAAGGCGTCGGCGGCCAGCGCGGCGACCCGGTCGATCTCGTCGGCCAGCGCCCGACCGGTCTCGCGGAGGCGTCCGGCGTCGCCGGCCAGGGCCTCTTCCTGGGCGGCCCGGAGGTCGGCACCGGCCGAGCGCAGCCGGTCGATGGCGTCGCCGTGGTCCCGGGCCGCCCGGTTGAGCGCCCAGGCGGCCAGGGACGGTTTGCGCAGCGACTTGACCTCGGCGGCCTCCTCCTTGCGGCCGGCCGCCCGCAGCTCCTTGGCCAGGGCGTCACGGGCCGGCGTGAACTCCTCCAGCGGGAGCCCGTAGAGGTCCTCAGGCGCTCTTGCGCTTGCTTCCACTGCGGCTGGAACTGCGTGAGGTGGACTTCGACGCGCCGGTCTTCCGCCCGCCGCTCTTCTTGGCGGCTTCCAGGCTGGCTTCGAGGGCGGCCATCAGGTCGACCACCCGGGCCTCGTCCTCTTCGGGCTCCTCGACCACGATCTCCTCACCGGCGGCCTTCTTCTTCAGGAAGTCGAGCACCTGGACACGGTACGTGTCCTCGTAGCGCTTCGGGTCCCACTCCCGGGACATGGAGTCGACGATCCGGGCGGCCATCTTCACCTCGGCGGGCGCCACCTTGGGAGCGGACCGGCCGGTGGGGACGCCGTCGATCTCCGACACGGGGACCACCTCGTCGTGGAACAGGATGGTCGACACGGCCAGCGCGCTCTCGAACGGGCGGATGGCGGCCAGGTACTGCTTCGTGCGCATCACCAACCGGCCGATGGCGACCTTCTGCTGGTCCTCCATCGCCTTGCGGAGCAGGACGTAGGCCTTCTGGGCTCCGTCGCTCTTCTCGGGCGCGAGGTAGTAGGTGGCGTCGTAGTAGATCGGGTCGATGTCGTCGAGGGCCACGAAGTCCTCGATGTCGATGGTGCGGGTGGCCCGGGGAGCGAATTCGGCGAGCTCGTCGGGGTCGACCATGACGTACTTGCCCTTGGTGACCTCGTAGCCCTTGACGATGTCCTCGTAGGCGACTTCCTTGCCGGTCTTCTCCGACACCCGCTTGTTGCGGACCCGGGCGTTCGTCCCCTCCTGGAACTGGTGGAACGAGAGGCCCTGGTGATGGACTGCGGGGAAGAGCTTCACCGGCACGTTGACGAGCCCGAAGCTGATGGATCCGGACCAGATGGCTCGCGGCATGGGGCTCTCCTCACCCGAATCGAGCGCGCTGAAACGGGGCCCTGAGGACCCCGCTCCTGCAAGATGACAAATCGACACCCGGGCAAAGGGCTGGTTTGAACCTGGGTATCCGGCGGGGACGATACCCAGTTTCCCGGGAGGCCAAACCACCGTCCGAAAAAAAAGAATCCTCGGTGCAAAACGGCTGCCGCCGGGGCCGGGACCCCTTCCTCGGGCCCGCAGGGGTCTGGTACAACAAATTGCGAAGGGCTGGCACGAGATACCAGGAGAGGTGTCATGGAGCTGGCCCGCGCCGCGGTTGTGTCCGGCACGACCATCGCGGTGGCGCGATGAGCGCCGTCCGAGCTTCCGCGTCCCCGCCCGCGGCCGCCGAGGCCGACGACCCGGCGTCGAACGGGAGCGCCACCGGGAACATGGCGGCCAACGCCACCGCCACCGACCGGCTGCTGGCCGAGCTCCTCGACGCGCTCCGGAACGCCTCGGCCGGCCAGTCCCAGGTCCGGCTGTCGACGCGGCGGCAGGGAATCGGGAAAGACGTCGCCCAGGCCTTCAACGGCTTCATGGACCTCACCACCCGCTACAACAAGGAGATCGTGCGCGTGTCGCGGGCGGTGGGTCGTGACGGCCGCACCACCGAGCGGCTGGACATGGGCCCGGTCACCGGCATGTGGGTCACCCGGGTGGAAGCGGTGAACACCCTCATCGACGACATGGTCCGGCCGACCAACGAGGTGGCCCGGGTCATCTCGGCGGTGGCCGAGGGCGACCTCACCCAGAAGATGCCCCTCGTCATCGACGGGCGCCCGATGAAGGGCGAGTTCGCCCGCATGGGAGCGGTCGTGAACTCGATGGTCGACCTGCTGTCGGCCTTCTCCGCCGAGGTGACCCGGGTGGCCGGCGACGTCGGTACCGAGGGCCGCCTCGGCGGGCAGGCCCGCATGCGGGGCGTGTCGGGCGCCTGGCGGGACCTGACCGACAACGTGAACCAGATGGCGTCGAACCTGACCGACCAGGTGCGCAACATCGCCCTCGTCACCACCGCCGTGGCCAACGGCGACCTGTCCCAGAAGATCACGGTCGATGCCCGGGGTGAGGTGGCCGAGCTGAAGGAGACGGTCAACCGGATGGTGGACCAGCTCCGGTCGTTCGCCCACGAGGTGACGAGGGTGGCCCGGGAGGTCGGCACCGACGGCCGGCTCGGCGGCCAGGCCGAGGTCCAGGGCGTGGCCGGCACCTGGAAGGACCTCACGGACTCGGTGAACTTCATGGCCGGGAACCTCACCGGCCAGGTCCGCAACATCGCCCAGGTCACCACCGCCGTGGCCCAGGGCGACCTGTCCCAGAAGATCACC
>WNGI01005000.1_pt1 | contig 11893 bp, 10 predicted proteins | sample 5400621 | NCBI WGS metagenome assembly WNGI01 (sample SAMN13153374, study PRJNA577476) | soil metagenome | isolation source: 20 cm soil or saprolite under Garry oak tree replicate 1 | place: USA:California | collected 2016-06-15
GTGCGCGTCACCATGAGCCCCTCGGCACTCGCGTTCACCGCCGTCGCCGACACGTACGTGGATGCCGCCACGCCCACGAAGGTCTTCGGCACCGCGCCGGGACTCCTCGCCGGCGGCTCGCCGATCCGCCAGGCGCTCCTGCGCTTCCAGGTGAGCGGGGTCGGTCCGTTCGCCGTCGACCGCGCCATCCTGCGGCTCACCGCCGGCAAGGGCAGCAGCGACGGCGGCCGCGTGGGCGGCGCCGTGTGCACGCTACCCAGCCCGGGCGCCTGGTCCGAGGCGAAGACCACGTACAACAGCCGCCCGGCGGTGTCCGCGCTGCCGATCGCCACCCGCGCGACCCCCGTCAAGCCCGGACAGGCCGTCGACTTCGACGTCACCGCGGCGCTCGGCGCCGACGGGGCGTACGACTTCGCGGTGCTCGACGCCGACCGCGACTGGGTGCGCTACCAGAGCCGGGAGAGCGCCAAGAAGCCCCAGCTGCTGCTCACGCTGAAGCCCGACACCGCGCCCGTGGTCGCGATCACGGCGCCCGTGCCCGGAGCGGTCAGCGCGTCCGACGTGCCGATCGTCTTTGCAGGCGCGGCGCGCGACGCGGAGAGCGGCGACCTCAGCCGGCGGATCCAGTGGACGTCCGACCGGGACGGCGTCCTCGGCAGCGGTGCCACGCTGTCGGTGGCGACCCTCAGCCCGGGCCCACACACCGTCACCGCGCATGTGGCGGATCCGAGCGGAATGACCGCCGACGCCACGACCACCGTCGTCGTCGACCGGCCGCCCGTCGTCGCGATCGACACGCCCGCCGACGGGGCCGTCGTGTTCACGTCGGTCGGGCCGATCACCTTCGCCGGCACGGCCGCGGACGGGGAGGACGGCGACCTCGGCGCTGCGCTCGCGTGGACCTCCAGCATCGATGGTCCGCTCGGCACGGGCCCGCGGGTGACGGGCGCGCTCAGCGTCGGTCTCCACACCATCACCGCGGCGGTCAGCGACGCAGGCGGCGTGCGAACCGAGGCGCACATCCGGCTCCGGGTCCGCGCCCCGAACGCGGCGCCGGTCGTCACCATCACGGCACCGGCCGACGGCGCCGCGGTCCCCGCTGGCACCCCCGTCTCGCTCGCCGCGACGGCCACCGACGACTTCGACGGCGACGTGAGCGGCCGAGTCCAGTGGAGCTCGGACCTGGCCGGACCGCTCGGCTCCGGTACGCCTCTGACCGTCGTCCTCCGCGAGGGCACGCATCGCCTGACTGCCTCCGTGACCGACTCCGACGGCACCCCCGGATCGGCGACGGTCCTCTTCACCGTCGCCCCGACGCCGCCGGTGGTGACGATCGACGCGCCCGTCGACGGCGCGCTCGTGTTCGCGAACCTGGGTGTCAGCTTCGCGGCGCGTGCCATCGACATCACCGACGGTGACCTGTCGGCGCAGGTCGGCTGGACCTCCGACCTCGACGGGCCGATCGGCAACGGTGCCGGCTTCTTCACCAGCACGCTGCACGTGGGCACGCACCAGGTGACGGCTACCGTCGCCGACGCGGGCGGTCTCACCGCGAGCGCCGTGCGGACCGTGGTCGTGCGGCCGCCGAACACGTATCCGACGATCGCGATCGACGCCCCGCGCGACGGCGCCGCGGTGTTCACGGGCGTCCCGCTGCTGCTCGCCGCGCATGCCAGCGACGAGGAGGACGGCGAGATCGGCAGCGCGATCGCCTGGAGCTCCGACCGTGACGGGGCGCTCGGCACCGGCGCAATGCTGACCACGGCACGCCTCTCGGCCGGCGCCCACACGATCACGGCGAGCATCACGGACGCGGCGGGAGCGACCAGCACGGCGAGCGTCAGCGTGATCGTCGCGCTGCGGACCATCGTGCTCGCACCGGTTGCCGACACCTACGTCGACGGGGCGAACCCGGGGGTGAAGTTCGGCACCGCCGCGTCGCTGTTCGTCGACGCATCGCCCGTCAAGCAGGCCTACCTCCGCTTCGACGTGCGCGGCATCATGCCGCCGTTCACCGTCCGGCGCGCCCGCCTGCGCCTGACGGCGGCCGCGTCCAGCGCCGCCGCGAGTCCGAGCGGGGGCAGCGTCAAGACGATCGTGGCGGGCAACCTCGCATGGTCCGAGGCGGCGACGACCTTCGCGAGCCGGCCCGCGCTCGACGGCCCCATGCTGGCGGCGCAAGGCGCCGTCAGCACGAACCAGGTGGTCGACTTCGACGTGACGGGCGCGGTCGCACGGGACGGGGTCTACAGCTTCGCCCTCACGACCACCTCGAGCGACGAGGTGGTCTACCAGAGCCGCGAGGCGGCGAGCGGCAAGCCGGCGCTCCTCCTCGAGCTGCGTGGCCCCGACGACCCGGTGTTGACCATCGCCGAGCCCCAGAACGGCGCGCAGGTCTCGTTCGGGCAGGGCGTCGCCTTCACGGGGCACGCCGCGGACCCCATTGACGGCGATCTGTCGGCCGCGATCCAGTGGACGTCGAGCATCGACGGCCCGCTCGGGACGGGGCCGTCGTTCACCCGCGTGCTGAGCCCCGGCACGCACACGATCGCCGCGACCGTCACGGATTCCAGCAACGCGCCGGCGAGCGCAACCGTGGTCGTGACCGTCACGTCGAGCTCCGGCATCGGCTTCCGGGACTTCACGTATCCCGACACCGTCGGTACCTCCATGCAGAACGAGGCGACCGCGGAGAAGCCCGAGAGCCATCTCTGGTTCCTCGACGGCACCTGGTGGGCGACGCTCTACAGCAGCGCCGCGAATGCGCACCACATCCACCGGCTGGACGGCAGCGCCCAGCGCTGGGTCGACACCGGCGTCTTCATCGACGAGCGCCCGCTGAGCCGCCAGGACTGCCTCTGGAACGGCGAGAAGCTCTACATGACGTCGCGCACCGGCTACCTCGCGTCCGGGACGAACCGGCTCCTGCGCTATTCGTACGACCCGGCGCTGCAGACGTATTCGCTCGATGCGGGGTTCCCGGTGCAGCTGCCCGGCGGCGGTACGAATGCGATGACGATCGCCGAGGACTCGACCGGCCGCTTCTGGGTGGCCTACGACTGGAACGGCTCGGTGTTCGTCGCGCACTCGCTCGCCGACGACATGCACTGGTCGGCGCCATTCGTCCTGCCCGCCACCCAGGGGCTGCCCACCGCGACGACCACGAGCGAGATCTCGGGCATCATCGCGATGAACGGGAAGATCGGCGTCTTCTGGACGAACCAGCGGACGCAGGCCGATTACTTCGCGGTGCACCCCGACGACGAGGCGCCGGAGACCGGCTGGACCACCGAGGTGGCCGTCTCCGGCAACAAGGCCGCCGACGACCACTTCAACATGAAGCTCGCGGCCGACGGCCGGCTGTGGGTGGTGATGAAGACGAGCCGGACCGCGGCGACGGACACGCTGGTCGGCCTGCTCGTCCGCTCGCCCGACGGGACCTGGTCGCCGATGTATACGGTCGCGACTTTCGCGACGTTCGGCACGCGCGGCCTCGTCCAGCTCGACGAGCTGCACCGCCGCGTCTACATCTTCTACTCACCGTTCCACGAGTCGATCTACTACAAGACGACCGACATGGACTCGATCGCGCTCCAGGACGGGCTCGGCTTTCCGTTGATCACCAGCGCGAAGGTCCACGACATCAACAACCCGACCGGCACGAAGCAACCCGTGACGCCCGAGAGCGGCATCGCGGTGATCGCATCGAGCCCGGGCGACCTCAGCTACTGGCACAACACGCTGGAGATCCTGCCCTGACGTCGCGGCCCTACGGGTCCAGGCGCCGGCCGCGCGTCTCGGGGAGAAGCCACACCCAGCCGGCTGCCGCGAGCGCGAAGCCCGCGGCGAGCGCGATGCCGCCGGCGAGGCCGTAGCGTCGCGCAAGCAGCGCCACCAGCATCGGCGCGACGAGCTGGACGCCGCGGGCGGCATTGAACACGCCGCCCACGAGCGTCGTCCGCACCGCCGTGGGGAAGAGCTCGGCGAACATCGGGCCGAAGTTCGACCACGTGCCGGTGCCGAATCCGACCAGCCAGAGGCAGCCGAGGAGCAGCGGCGGCCAGCCGGCGATGAGCGGCCATAGCACCGTGATCGCCACGAGTCCGACCGCCATGAGCGTGGCATACACCGTGAACGCGGGGCGGCGCCCGAACCGGTCCGAGACGAGGCCGAAGGAGGCATAGCCGAGAAGCTCGCCGACCACGACCACGAGCAGCTTCGTGCCCGAGCCGGCGATCGAGAGGCCGCGCTCCTCGCGGAGGTACGTCGGCAGCCAGGTATAGGTGAGCCAGTACGAGGACATGTTGAGCACGGCGAGCCCGAACGCGCGCCCGAGATACGGCACGCCACGAATCGGGTGATCGTGCGCCGGCAGCCGGCGCCGCCAGACGTCCGACTCCGGTAGCCCCCGGCGGATCGCGGCGACGAGCACGGCAGGCAGGCCGGAGAGCAGGAACGTCGCCCGCCAGCCGATCGCGGGGGCCAGGAAGCTGCCGACGAGCGCCGCGAGGCCGACGCCCACCGGCGCGCCGGTCTGGAGAAGTGCCCCGAAGCGGCCGCGGAGCCGGGGCGGTACGCTCTCGGCGAGGAGCGCATGGCCGATCGCCCACTCGCCGCCCACGCCGAGGCCGGTGACGATGCGCGCGGCGACGAGCGCGCCGAGCCCCGGGGCCAGTCCGCAGAGCACCGCGCCCGCGCTGTAGGTGAGGATCGACCACTGGAGCACCGCCTTCCGTCCATGGCGGTCCGCGAGCGCGCCGAAGAGCATGCCGCCGGCCGCGGTGGCGCCGAGTGACATGCCCATGACGAGGGCATGCGCGTCGCGACCGAGGCCGAGGTCGGCCGTGATGGGCGCGAGCAGGAAGGTGTAGAGGATCAGGTCGTAGAAGTCGAAGAGCCAGCCCGCCCAGGTGAGCGCGAGCATCCGGTAGTGGACGGGCGTCGGGCGCGCGGTTTCGCTGAGGAGCATCAGGGCGCCGAGCGTAGCGGACGCCGCGCCGTCTCGACCAGCGCGCGGCGGCCGTTGTAGAGTCCGCGCCCCATGGGAGACATGCTGGCGGGCCGCGTCGCGGTGGTGACCGGCGGCGGGCGCGGCATCGGCCGCGGCGTGGCGCGCGCGCTCGCGGCCGCCGGCGCGAAGGTCGTCGTCAACGACTACGGGGTCGCCGTCGACGGCCGGGCGCCGTCCAGCGGGCCGGCCTTCGACGTCGTCGCCGAGATCGAGCGGGACGGTGGGGAGGCCGTCGCGAGCACCGATTCGGTGGCCGACTGGGAGGGCGCCGGGCGTATCGTCGACACGGCGCGGTCCCGGTTCGGCCGCATCGACATCCTCGTCACCTGTGCCGGCATCCTGCGCGACCGCATGGTCTTCAACATGAGCGAGGAGGAGTGGGATGCCGTCCTCGCCGTGCACCTGAAGGGCACGTTCGCCTGCGTCCGCCACGCGTGCACTCACATGCGCGAGCAGCGCTGGGGCCGCATCATCACGTTCAGCTCTGGATCGGGGTTGTTCGGGAATCCCGGCCAGGCGAACTACGGCGCCGCCAAGTCCGCGATCGGCGGCCTCACCAAGGTCGCTGCCCGCGACCTCGGCAAGTACGGCGTCACGGTGAACGCGATCTGTCCCGTCGCGGGGACCCGGATGACGGTCAACGAGGAGGTCCGCCGCGCGCGCGAGGTGCGGAAGGAGCGCGGCATCCAGCGCGAGGACCGCGGCGTCGCCCAGATCGAGGAGCTCGACCCCGACGACGTGGCACCCATGGTCGTCTTCCTCGCGAGCGAGCACGCGCGCGGGGTGAACGGCCAGTTCTTCCTCTGCTTCGGGAGCACGGTAGCCCTCGTCTCGCAGCCGCGCCCCGTGAAGGCGCTCTACAAGGCGGACGGCAACTGGACGCTCGACGAGCTCGATCGCCTGGCGCCCACGACGGTGCTCGAGGGGCTCGTGAACCCCGCGCCGCCGAAGGAGGCCTGAGGATGGGACGGCTCGACGGCAAGGCGGCGGTCGTGACCGGCGCGGGACGTGGCATCGGCCGTGCCATCGCCGAGCTGCTCGCCGCGGAGGGGGCCGCAGTCGTGGTGAACGACGTCGGCAGCGAGGTCGACGGCCGCGGGGCCGGGACGAACGTCGCCGACGAGGTGGTCGCCGCCATCCGCGAGCGAGGCGGCCGGGCGGTCGCCAGCCACGAGAGCGTCGCCGACTATGCGGCGGCGGAGCGCATCGTCGCCACGGCGGTGCGGGAGTTCGGCGCGATCGACGTCCTGGTCAACAACGCCGGCATCCTCCGCGACCGCATGCTGTTCAACATGAGCGAGGAGGAGTGGGACGCGGTCATCGCGGTGCATCTCAAGGGCACCTTCAATTGCACCCGTCATGCCGCCGTCCACATGCGCCAGCAGCGCCGGGGACGGATCATCTCGATCTCGTCCACCTCCGGCGTCTACGGCAACTCCGGTCAGGCGAACTACGGGGCGGCCAAGGACGGGATCGCGGGCTTCACGCGCGTCGTGTCACGCGACCTCGGCCGCTACGGCATCACGGTGAACGCCGTCTGCCCCGGCGCGTTGACGCGCATGTCGCAGACGGTGCCGCAGAGTGCGCGCCGCACGCGCAACGAGCGCGGACTCGAGACGGGCTTCGAGGAGCGCGGGTTCCCGCTCCGGAACTTCGGACCGGAGAACGTCGCGCCGTGGGTCGTCTATCTCGCTACCGACGCGGCGCGGGACGTCAACGGGCAGACCTTCCTCGTGATGGCGGGCCTGGTCGCACTCCTCGGCTATCCGGCGCCGATCCGCACGATCCAGAAGGACGGGCGCTGGACGCCCGAGGAGATCGCGACGATCTTTCCCCACACGCTCGGGATGGATCTCGCGAACCCGGCGCCGCCGGAGCGGACGCGCTAGAACGGGCAGGGGAGGAGGCGGAGACGGTGCGGCCGCCCCGTCTCCGCCGGCGGGAACTTCCGCTTCCTCAGGACGGTAACGGTTCGGACTTCTTGTCGGGCACCGCGATCGAGGACTCTTCCTCGCGATTCGCTTCCATCAGCGCCCGAAGAATCCGTTCCATGACGGTGATTTCGGTGTTCATGGACATGAGGCTGTCGAGTGTCCCGGCCCAATGCTCATCCGGTCCGGCGTCTCCGTTGGAGAGCACCGCGAGATGGCGGGCCGTCGTGAGCACCGCATCGGATGCGAGTTTCAAGTGTACGGCCAGCTCGGTAAAGGTCTCGCGGTCGATAATCATCTTTGACAGCCCCCTCGGGTGGGCGCGAGTAGCGAAAGAAGTGCCAGCGAGGGGTTCCCCGCACGCTCGCTGCGGCCGCACGCCGCCGTCCTCACAAGCGTTTGCGGGCGATTGCGCGCGACGGCGCCGTTCCTCCATCTTCTCGCCGGGTTGGACTCGCGTCGCGGTCGTAGCCCATCGCGCGCCGGCAGAGCTCCGCATCGAGGCCGACATGGCGTCTCCGGAGCGTGCTCGCGGGGGGATTCAGGGGTACGACCGTGCAAACCTGCTGGGGTCGGAAACGCGAGGCAACGGCGCAAGGAACCGCCTCACGCTCCGCGTAGCGAGCGCCACATCGTCACCCGCGTGGGGACGATCCGCACCAGCGGATGGCGCGTCGAGTCATCCAGCGCCATCGCCGTGTACTGCGCGTAGCGTGCGCGCAGCAGTCGCAGCGCGGCGGCGTGCGCTGCGGCGTCGGCGACGAACGACGCCGTCCCGCGCACGAGGATCCACGCGAGCCGCGACCAGTCTTCGTCGTAGTCGTCGACGACGAGTGCGGCACGCGGGTTTTCGCGCAGGTTCTCGAGGCGCTTCAGCTCGCGCGCCGCGCGGCGCTTCGGCTTCTCGTCGGCGATGAAGTAGAGCGCCTCGTGGTCGAGCGCATAGCAGACGGGGACGACGTGGGGCGCACCGTGCGCGTCCGCGGTCGCGAGGTGTCCGACGCGGTGCGCCTCAAGGAAGCGACGCGCGTCCTCGCTCCAGCTCGCCATAGCGCACGTCCCGCCCGGCGAATTCCGCCTGGGCCTCGGCGATGATCTCGCCATAGCGCCCCTCATACCGGGGCGAGAAGTGGAACACCTGAAGCCGACGCACGGCGGCAGCGCGCGCCAGCGCGCCGGCCTGGGCCGCCGTCAGGTGATAGCGGCGGGTCGCTTGCTCGAGGTCTTCTTCGAGGAACGGCGCCTCGCAGAAGAAGACGTCGGCGCCGCGGGCGAGACGGGTGACCCGCGCGACGTTGGCCGGCGAGAAGAGCGTGTCCACCACGTAGGCGATCTTCTGCCCGGGGGTCACGACGAGGAGCTCGTCGCGCAGCGTTGCGAGGGGGCGCCGGTCGCCGGCGCCGACGTCGATCGGGGTGTCGTCCAGCGCCCCGCTCCGGACCGCGTCCTTGAGCGTGTTGAGCCACCGACCCGGCGGCAGCCCCGAGGCCGCGAGCGCGTCGGCGCGCACGTTCAGATGCGTCCGCTCGGTCACGGCGTACGCCATCGAGACGATCCGGTGGTCGAGCGGCGCGGCCTCGACCGTGAAGACGCCGTCGGCGAGCACGACCCCGGTAAACGGCCGCGGCGGGCGCAGGAGCTCGCGCTCGAAACGGCGGCGGGCGGCGAAACGCCACTCGGTCATCTCGCGCTCGTCGATGTCCGTCACGTCGATCGTGAAGGCGTACTCGTCGGTCAGGTTCCAGGTGTAGCCCTTGAGCTTCCCCTCCACACAGTCGGCGAGCCCCGTGGGGCCGTAGAGCCGCAGCGTCGCATCGCGAGCGAGGAGCAGGCGCAGCAGCTGATCGAAGCCCATGAAGTGGTCCATGTGGGTGTGGGACACGAAGACGGCCTCGATGGGCAGCAGGAGCGGCGCCGGCGTGCGGTCGATGCGTCCGAGGTCGACGAGGAGCGCGCGCCCCTGCCAGCGGAGGCTCAGCAGGAGCGCCGGATCGCCGGTGTGGCCGTTCAGCAGGCGGGGGCGAAACGTCGACTTCATCTGCGTCTCGATTCTAGAGAGCGCGGTCGGCGCCCGCCAGCCAGTTTGGCCGGGCCGATCGCTTGCCGCTATAAGAGGCGGCCGTGTCCCGGGGGCCGCGCGCGCTCGTGTTCGACTTCGACGGCGTCATCGCCGACGACGAGCCGCTCCACCTGGCGGCATTCCAGCGCACGCTGGCCGCGGAAGGCATCACGCTCAGCGCCGAGGCGTACTACGCGCGTTACCTCGGGTTCGACGACCACGACGCGATCGTCGAGGCGTTCCGTGAGGCGGGCCGGCCGCTGCCGCCCGACCGCGCCGACGCGCTGATGGCGGCCAAGGCCGCCCACTTCCTCGGCCTGGTGCGCGACGGCGTCCGCATCTTCCCCGGCGTGCCCGAGTTCGTGCGCGCGGCCGCCGCGCGCGTCCCGCTGGCGATCGCCTCGGGCGCGCTGCGGCGCGAGATCGAGCTCATCCTCGCCCACGCGGGCCTCACCGCCGCCTTCACGGAGATCGTCAGCGCCGAGGACGTCGAGGAAGGGAAGCCGTCCCCCGCGGTCTTTCGCTGCGCGCTCGGACGCCTGCGCGACCGCGTGACGGACCTGGCGCCCGAGCACTGCCTCGTCATCGAGGATTCGCGGCCGGGCGTCGAAGCCGCACGGCGCGCCGGCATGCGGTGCCTCGCCGTGACGAACTCGTATTCCGCCACGGAGCTCGCCGACGCCGACCTGGTGGTGCAATCGCTCGCGGGAATCGAATGGCAGCGGCTCGAGGCGCTCTTCTAGACGCCCGACCGGTCCAGCAGGATGGTGCTCGCCGCCTCGGCGATCATCTCGTGGGCGATGTCGCGCAGCGATTTCTCCGCCTCCTCGAGCTTCCCGACCAGCGTCGCAAGCATGGCGAAGTAGCGCTCCTTGGTGTCGACGCTCATGGCGGCGACCCGGCCGTCCATCGCCTTCACGAGCCGCCGGTGGGTGGCCGCGATCTGGCGGTCGAAGTCCTTCTCGAGCAGGTGGGTCGCGCGCGAGCTCATGGGCGGGCGAGTATAGAGACGGCGGTCCGCCGGTTCAACGCGCGGGCGGCGCTGGCGCTCGTCCTGCTCGCCGCGCCGGTTGCCGCCGTCGAGATCCCCGGCACGGCAGGGCATCTGACCGCCGGCGGCTACGTCGACGGCCTGGCGGTCGCCGAGACCGAGGGCGGGAAGCGCGAGCGGCCCCAGGCGCTCCTGGACCTCCGCCTGGACGGCACCGCGACGCGGTCGCTACGTGGGCACCTCGAGCTGCGCGAGCGCGCCGGCGGACCGTTCGAGGGCGGACCCGGTGCGGGCGTCTACGACTGGTCGCACGTCTATCAGAACCGCTCGCCGTCGACCGAGGTAATCGAGGCCTTCGCTGACGTCCACCTCCGTCGCGCCGACCTCCGCGTCGGCGTGCAGAAGGTCGCCTGGGGAAAGCTCGACGGGATCCCGCCGACCGACCTCGTGAACCCGCGCGACTATCACGATCCGCTGATCGAGGACTTCGAGGAGCGGAAGATCGGCATCCCGGCGGTCAACGCCACCTACTACCTGCCCGACGTCGCGCGACTCGCGCTCACCGGCCTGCGTGCGACACTCGTCTGGGTGCCGATCGCCGTCCCCCCGCGGCTGGCGCTCCTCGACGAGCGGTGGTTCCCGTCGAGCATCCGGCCGCCGGCACATGTGGTGGTCTCGCGATCGGCGCTCGCACGGGCGGGCCTGCCGTCGGCCACCGCGCTCGTCCTGCCGGTCATGCTCCGCACCGAGAACCATCGGCCCCCCCGCCGGCTCGACGCGGGCGGACTCGCGCTGCGCCTCGGCGGCACGGTCGCGGAAAGCGACTGGGACTTCTACCACTATACGGGTCCGGAAACCGGTCCCGACCTCGATCTCCGTCCCGAGCTGCAGCTCCTGTCGTCCCGACCGCTGGCGGCCCGGGTCGTCAGCCGCCTCCGCCAGGCGCACGACACGATTCACATGACCGGAGTGGACTGGGCGATGCCGCTCGGCGGCTTCACGGTACGCGCCGAGGCGGCCTGGCTCGACGATCGGCCGTATCTCCGCCGCTCGAGCGACCTCACCTCGCCGGCGGCGCTCGCGCGCCTCCCGCTCCGGAAGATCACGATCGATCTGCTGAAACGGCACCGGGCCGCGGTGCCGCTCGGCGCCCTCTTTCCCTCCTTCGACACGGTCGAGTGGGGCGCGGGCGCCGACTACTTCTGGCACGGCTACCAGCCGCTGCTCCAGGTGAACCAGGTGGCCTTCCTCGGCCGCACGCCGCCGCTCGTGCTGAGCGACCCCGAGACGCGGGTCGTGGCGTCGCTGCACAAACGGTACCTGGGCGAGCGAATGGAGGCCGAGGTGCGTGGCGTCTGGGCGTTCGAGCGGCAGGCGTGGTTCGTGTTCCCGCGGCTCTCGTATCGCGTCCGTGACGACCTGCGGCTGCGGGTCGGGTACCTCGCGATCGGCGGCCCGCGGCTGTCGCTGATCGGCCAGTTCCGGAACAACGACGAATTCGTGCTCGACGCGCGGTACAGCTTCTGAGCCATGCCGGCGATCTCCGACGTCGTCCCCATCTGCCTCCGCGTCCCGCGGCGCGAGATCGCCTACGTGAAGTTCGTCTTCGAATCGTACGAGGGTGTGGCGACCGTGCGGACGCTCGATCGCCACCGGGCGACGCTCGTCGTCCTGACGACCTCCGACCTCGAGCCGACCGCGCGTGCCGTCGTGGCCTCGCTCGCGGCCGAGGGCGTGTGCGAAGAGTCGGCGCCGCCGCCCGCGTTCGACGGCGACTGGCTCGGCCCGGACGAAGACGCCTAGGAGCGCGACCCGAGACTCATGTCTCGGGTCGGAGCCAGACGCGAGCGTGAAGGGACAGTACCACGCGCGACTGCCGTGCCGCGGCTGGCGAAGCCAGC
>WNGI01005001.1_pt1 | contig 11893 bp, 10 predicted proteins | sample 5400621 | NCBI WGS metagenome assembly WNGI01 (sample SAMN13153374, study PRJNA577476) | soil metagenome | isolation source: 20 cm soil or saprolite under Garry oak tree replicate 1 | place: USA:California | collected 2016-06-15
TGGGGGCGTTCGCGCTGAAGTACGCGGCGCCGGCGGTGCGGATCGTCTCGAGATCCGCGGGCCGATAGTTGACGACGTAAATGGTGAGCGTCGTAACGTCGCGGAGCGACGCGCCCGCACTCTGAAGTACCACGCGGAGATTCGCGAACGCGCGCTCGGCCTGCGCGCGCAGATCGGAGCCGACGAGCGTGCCCGTGCTGTCCACGCCGAACTGGCCCGTGACGTAGACGGCTCGTCCAACGCGGACGGAGGGCGAGCCAACCGCCGGCGCCGCCACGCCCGGGGGTGTGGGGAGGGCCGTCTTGATCTCGGGAGCGGCTGCGCCGGGGGCGACGAACTCCCCGCGGAAGCCCGCTTCGTCCCATCGCCGCTGATTGTCGCGGCGTTTTCTGTCGGCGGCCTGGTCCTGGTCCTCACGCCACTTCTTGTACGCTTTCATCTGATCGCCGTTCAGGAACCGGCGCAGATCGCTCTCGAACCGGTCCTGCCGGTCCTTCAGATTCTTGCCGAGATCCTGAAGCTGCTCGACGTAGAGCATCGCGGCCGCGCGATCGCCGTCGTCGAGCCGCTCGTTCATTTTCGCGATCGCCGCATTCGCGCTGTCACGCTGTGGACGGGTCGCAACCATGAACGAGTCGTACGCCTGCCGGTAGCGCGTCGCTTGATCGGGGGTCAGGGTGAGCGTCTGGCGCGCGAGTGCCGTATCGAGCGGTCCAACCAGCTCGACGCCGGGAAGTTTTGGCGCGGGCAGTGTGTACCGGCCGCTTTGACCGCCGCCGCGATAGCCGCCCTGTCCCCACGCGGCGCATGGGAGAAGGAGCAACGTTGCGGCGAGGAACAAGTATCTACGCGATTGTCTCATGACTGAACCTAACAGTTCTTTGCGAGAATGCGCTGCCGTTCACCCTGTGTGACCATGTCGCGCGCGACGACGTCACGCACGATGCGCGCGACGAACACGTATCCGCGCGACTCGGCGACCAGCCAGCGGCGCCACTCCAGCTCGTCGAGTGCTGCGTGCAACGCGTTTCCCTCGAGCTCCGTGGCACAGCCGATCCGCGGAGCCGCCACGCGCTCGCCCAGGATCGCCGTGGCGACCAGCGCCTGTTGTGCCGGTCGCGTGAGACAACGGTAGTTCACACGGATCGCGGCGACGATCGTGTCGGGCAGGTCGCCCGGGAACGTGGAATCAAGCGTCCGCAACGGATGCGGCCACGCGCCGTTCGTCGATTCGAGATCGAGGCCTTCCGCCATCGCGTGACAGATTTCGACGGCGAGCAGCGGCAGTCCGCCGGAATCGGCCGTGATGCGCCGCGCCAGGCGATCAGCGGCGTCGCCGGTGTAGGCCGGCAGCGCCCATTGGATCAGACGCGGGATCGCATCGTGGTCCAACTTGCCCAGGGAAATCGCGGCGCCGGGGATATCGCGTCCGATGCGAGCCCGTAGCTCGGTAAGCTTGGGCGGAGCGGGTTCCGGCGTCGTCGCGAGCACTATGAGCATGGGCGCGCGCGCCAGGTTGCGGGCGACCTGCTCGATCATCTGATATGACGTCGGATCGATCCATTGCGCGTCGTCGAAGACCAGGAGATGCGGTTGCTCGGCGGTCGTCACGCGCAGCACCTCGGCGACTGCCGCATCCAGAGTCCACGGGTTCGCGGCGACACTCCGTTGCGGAAACCGCTCTGCCCATTCGCTCGCCTGGGCGGCGAGCGCGGCGAGCGCGCCGGGATTGGCGCCGGCGACGCCCGGGACGCCGAACAACCCGCCCCGCGCGAGACTCACAATCGCGCTCGCTGGATGATCGAGATCGGCTGGGACCGCTCGCATGCCGATCACGACTCCACCGTCCACCGCGGCGCGCGTCGCGAGTTCCTCGAGGAAGCGCGTCTTGCCGCCACCGGATTCCGCTTCGATCACGAGGAGCGCCAGTCGCCCGCTGCGCGCGTGGCGCCACGGCGCGAGCGCGGCGGCGAGCTCGCGGTCCCTGCCGAGCAGCGGTACGCGACGCGATGCCACGTTCTTCGGCAGGTGCCACGCGCGCCCGCTGCGGAGACGGTCGACCAGCGCCTTGGTCTCGGGTTCGACCGCCATCCTCCCCTCGCGTTGCGACTGCTTCACAAAATCATCGAAGACGTGGAGCGCTTCGGACCGGTTGTCCGTGCCGGCCAAACGCCGCATCTCCCCGCGGACCGCGCGCTGCGAGAACGGGTCAAGCTTGCGGGCCTTGGTGATGGGCTCGTCGGCACTCAGCTCGTCGCCCGCATCGAGGCGCTCCTCGGCATGACGGAGCAGCGTATCGATGCACAGTCCATCCCAGTGCGACCGCTCGACCGTCAGCCAATCCTCGAAGCTCGAGGAGTCGGGGATCTTGAACCCGTGCAGGAACGGGCCATTGATCAGCGGCGTGGCATGTGACCAATCGCGTTGCTTCACCAGCTTCTCGAGCTGGTCCGTGTCGAGCTCCACCGCACCGTCCAGCAGCTGGATGACGTCGCCCTTGGCCGTGAACCGGTCGCCAACGTAGTGGCGGACCATGCGAATGGCCTCACGAACCGACTGGCGCGCCGCGGTGTCGTCCTTGTCCGGCCACAGCAAGCCGATCAGCTGCTCGCGTGTGCAGCGCCGCTTTGGTGAGCGCGCGAGGTAGAGCAGTAATGCGATGTTCTTCTTCCAGAGCAGCTCGGCGGGCGCTTCCGCGCCGTCCATCGTGACTTCGAGCGTCCCCAATGTCTGGAAGCGAATCATCGGGTCGTGGCGCAATTGAGCGCACGCGCGCGCGCGCGAGCGGTATCCGCGCGCGCGCCGAACGGTGGCGGTGCCTGCGACCAATGCCGGACCACGGCGGTGTAGGCCTCACACGCTTCGCCGCGCTCCCCGCGCCCGGAGCGGTCGAGCAGGCGCGCGAGGCGCCAGCGCGCCAGCGTGCCAAATGCCCAGTCGACCTCCGCCGCTTGCGGGAGGCCCGTCGGCAGACCCACGACATCCAGATGCTCGTGCCACAGCAGCTCGCTTCTGGCGGCTTCGATGTCACCGATCCTGGCGCGCCACGCGGAGCGCTGGAGATGTACGATGGCGCGAAAGAACGGATCCACACGTCTCGCGACTGCGTCGACGTCGATCGGATCGAGCAGCACGAGCGCCGCGCGCGGGTGGCCGGCGCCGGCTAACGAATCGGCGGCGATGAACAGCTCGAACGCGCCCGGGGCGCTGGCGCGGGAGGGCGTGTGGTGACCGAGCAAGGTGCTCATCCAGAGCGCACGGTCGCGCAGCGGATCGACACCGCTGCTCGCGATCCAGGAGCTCAGACCGTCGAGCGCGTCAATGGTACGGACGCTGCCCCGGTCGACGTAGGCGAGTGCCGCCGGCAGCTCGTCGTTGAAGAGCGCCAATTCCGTCTCCGGGGCGACTTCGGTGAGCCGGCGCGCCAGATCGCGGATTCGCTCCATCCGGCCGAGTGCCACCGCGCCGAGTGTTTGGGCAATCAGTCCGGAGCGACGCAGATCGGGTGACGACCCCTTCTCGAGCATCTCGCCCAACGCGATCGCTCCTCGTGGCACATCGAATGTCGGCAGCAGCCGTGGCCCGGCGCCGAAATCGGCATTGCTCTGCACGCCAGCCTGGCCGATGATCTCGGTGGTGACGCGGACCGCCGCGCTCTCCGGCAGAAACCGCCAGGCGAAGCCGGTGTAGAGGAGCGCGCGGTGCTCGAGTGAGAATGCGTCGAGTGTAACACCACGACTTTCCAGCGAATCGAGGGCGTTGGCCGCGGTACCGGAGTCGCCTTCGGCGGTGGCCGCCCACACGAGATGCTCCCACGACGCCCGAAAGTCGGGTCGCAGCCGCGCGGCCCGCTCGAACGCGGGGATGGCTTCCGAGCGCCGATGTCCCGCGAGCGGGCCACGATGGAATAGCTCCTCGCCCAGCTGGAACCACCCGAGGAAAGAATCGCGCGAGCCTTCTGCCACCGCGTGCAACGTGTCCAGGCGATCGCGGAGCGACAGCTGCGCGGCGTGAATGAAGCTTCGGTACAACGGCGGGAGAGAGTCGGCGTGGACCTGAACACGACGCACGCGCGCGGGATCCGGCTGGCGACTCAACCACCGTCCGATTTCGAGTATCCGCCACGAGCAGATCCAGCAGGTGGTATCGGCTGCTTCAGCCCGCCGGTAGGCCGTGTCCGCTCGCTCCCATTGTGACTGCGCGACGACTTGCTCGGCTTCCAGAAAACGAATCAGTCCGTCCCAGGTGCGGGGCAGTGCGCGCGGAGGCAGTGATGGCGCAAGCGGGCTGCGGTCGGCCCAGACCCCGAGCACGATCTGATAACCGATCGAGTCGCGCAACGCGGACCAGCTTTCAATCGGGACGTGGAACTCCGACACGGGAATCCCACCCGTGATGCGCAAACCCACGTCGCCGCCCGTCACCGTCATCCGCGCCCGGACGACGAGCGCCTGAGACCCGGAGTCGAAGTTGATGTGCGGCCCGAGGTCCGAGTGCACCATGCCGACGAGCGCATCCGCCATGGGGCGGCGGTCTGCTGGACCGGTGTATTCGATCTGGTTGAACGCAACAGTCGGCGAATGCACATTCGCAGGTAGTGGTGGGTGGTACCACGGTTTCTTGACTGCCAGAATCACCGCGCCCACCATCAGGCTACCACCGACGAATGTGGCGACCCATGGCATGAGGCCGGGAGCCTGCGTACGCTCCAGCGCCCTGCGAAATACCGCGGCGTCCGGCCAGCGGTCTTCCGGGCTCTCCGCGACCGCCCGTCGCACCACGCGCGCCAAGCCGCGCGGCACGCGGCTCCAGTCAACGTTCTTGCCTTGCTCGGCGAACCCGCATCCCGTCACCGCCTCGTACAGCACGACCCCAACCGTGTAGATGTCACCGCGTGGCGTGAACGGTTGGCCAAGCACTTGCTCCGGCGCCATGTAGTCTGGCGTCCCCTCCCCACGGGGCGATTCGCCCTCCCCAGGGGAGGACGTTCTCGCGATCCCGAAGTCGCTGAGTTTCGCGCCATCCGACAAGACGAACACGTTGCTCGGCTTCACGTCGCGATGCACCAGCCCGAGTCGATGCACCGCCTCCAACCCCCGGAGCAGATCGATGCCGAGTCGAACGACATCGTCAATCGGCATCGGACCCGCCGCAAGCCGCTCCTCGAGCGTCGGCCCCTTGATCAGCTCCATGATATAGAAGTGCAGGCCGAGCTTTGAGTCGGCGCGAAAGATGACGATGACGTTGGAGTGTGTGACGCCCGCGAGGATCTGCGCCTCGCGCAGGAACGACTCGGCGGCGGTAGCGGTGTACAGCTCGGGCCGCAGCACCTTGATGGCGACGTCCCGGTTGAGCAGTGCCTCGTGCGCGAGGTAAACGACGCCCATGCCCCCGCCGCCGAGCCTGCTCTCCACCCGGTAGTCGGGTGCCACCGCCAGCCGCAGACGCTCCATCAGGAGGTCGGGAGGGGCCGTCATACCGGGGTTGAACTTACGGCCTGAGACCCGCCTGCGCCGTAGCCGGCTACTTGAGTCGGGGAAGCTTGGGGGGCTTGGGGCCGTGCCGGAGGGCGCCGCGGACGGGCACGCACTCGAGTGGCGTCCCGGCAGTCGCGCAGCGCAGGAGCAGGCCGCCCCGGCTCATGTCGCCGCGGCCGGCGAACGTGACGGGGAAGAGCAGACGGTCGCCAAAGACGTCGAGAAGCGGGCCCACGTATTTGTTGGTGGCGACGCTGCCCAGCAAGACGACCTGGTCGTCGGCTGCCAGTCCGCGGTGCAGCGCGGTCGCATCGCGCACCAGGGGGTCACGAAACGCGGGCTCGGCTTCATCCACCGGCACCGTTGCCATGTTCCGCAGATCCTCGACACGGATCAGCAGATCGGCCGGCAGGAGCCCGCGCCCAGGGGCGATGACGTAAGCCCGCCCGAACGTAGTTGCATACGCAAGCTTGCCGCGGAAATACAGACTGCTCATGAACGTGAAGACCTCGCCGAGCGGCGCGCCGCCATTCGCGAGCCGCGCGGTCAGCGGGCTGGTCTGACTCTTGAGCAACATCTGCGCGCGCCTGCCGGCGCAGCTGGCGGGGGACAGCAGAAACACCGTCAACACATCAACGCTCCATGTACCGCCGCAGGAAAAACATCGCCGCGCCAAAGATCACAATTATCAGGATGAACCAGACAATGCGGGGCATTCTGTCACTCTCTGAATAAGTATCTACGGCAGAAAATATTGCATCCCAAAACCCGGTTTCACATATTAACGCATGCTCGGGCTCGGTGGTGGGCTCTTCACGTTCGCGGCGCTCTTCTACTTCGCCGCGGAATACGAGCACCTGACCGGCTGGAAATGGGCCGTGGCGAGTATCGCGGTCACGATCACCGTCGATCAGCTCTTTCCGGCGTCCTTCATCTTTGTGCTGCCCGCCCAGTTTGGTCTGTTCCTCGTGATGTGGTGGGCGCACCTCAAGAATCAGGCCCAACGCGAAGTTGAGCGCGACCAGCGGCAAAAGGATGCCATGCGCGAGCGCCAGCAGCGGGTCAGCCGGGCCAGGGAAGAGACCGCTGCCAACACCGATTGGAATGCGCAGGAGCGGGAGCGGGAGGCCGCCGCCGAAGCCGCGGCGAAGGAGCGTCAGGAGCGGGTCCGATTGGCGCGAGAACAGCGCGAGCGCGAGGAGCGCGATATGGGGAAGGGAACCGAAACCTAGCTCAGATCCGTCCCTGTCCCAGCGTCCAGGCCGTCGAAATCCCGAGGCCAATCCACAGGACGTCCAGCAGTCCGAACGTGCTCACCAGCAAGACCCAGAATCCCAGCTTGTCAATGAACCTGTCAAAGTGCACGTGCACGAGCCGGTCGCGTTCCGCGAACGATGAGGCTTTCGCGGCTGCGCCCGCTTCCTCGAGCATCTGCTGCCGCAATTCATGTCCCGGGCCGAAGAAGGTCGAATCGGAGACGAGGTCGGGGCGGGTATCGATGGTCGTCTGCAGTTGGGGCGAGAAGGACTTGTGTTGGACTTTTTCGAGCAGGAACAGCGCGGTCAGCGTTCCTGGATCGTTGGCGAGCTCCTGCCGGATCATCGGCTGCAGGGCAGCCACGACAAGCACCACTTTTGCCAGAAGGGCCGTCACGAGGGTCAGCACCGCCGCCAGCGCTCCAGTCGCTTTCGTGGGTGGCTTGGCTACTTTGGCGACCACGATACCCAACAAACCCCCTACTCCCCACGCAGCGACGCCGACGGCGTGGTGCGTCACGTAGGCCAAACCCACCCACACCGCCACGATCACAATGGAGACGAGCAGGCCTGCCAGAAACGGCGATCCCTCCGCGGGCCGCGGCGCTGCTTTACCGTAAACGCGCACCGGAGACATGGGTCATACGATAGTGACTGCCGTTCCGATTTGCACGACAGATTATGACGTTTGGCGCGCCGGTGCCTGGTTCAGGCCGTCATCATCACCGGTGCGTGATCGCTCGTTCCGACGTCCGCCTGCACGACGCAGCTGGTCGCCCGTTCGGCGAGCGCCGGGGAGGCGAGCACGTAGTCGAGTCGCCAGCCGATGTTGCGGGCGCGGAGATTCCGCCACGGCGCCCACCACGTAAACAGATTGCGATTGTCGGGATCGAACCGCCGTCCCAGATCCACGAGATGCGTGCCGAGGAGTGTTTCGAAGAGCGCGCGTTCTTCGGGGCGCTGTCCCACCGCGTTGGGTTTCCGCTCCTTGGGATGCACGTCCATTTCTGTGCGTGCGATGTTCATGTCTCCGCACAACACCAGGTCGCGCCCTTCCGCGTGCAGTCGTCTCGTCCACTCGGCGAGCTTGGTCACGAAGTCGAGCTTGGCGGGATAGTCCTTGCCGCCGTTCGGCACGTAGACGGAGGCGATCACGAGATTGCCGTGCTCCACCTGGACGATGCGCGATTCCATGTCGAACGGCGGCCGGCTGAAGACCGGATCGACGGCGAACAGGTCTTTGCGGACGTGTAACGACACCCCGGAATAGCCTTTCAGGGTGTGCCAGTACGCGTGATAGTCCGCGAGCTTGCATTCAGCGGGGATCTGCGCGGTTGTGGCTTTCAACTCCTGCAGGCAGACCACGTCGGGGCGGTCGCGCTGGAGCCACTCGCACAGCTGCGCCGCCCGCGCGCGAATCCCGTTGACGTTCCAGGTGGCGATTTTCACCCCCGAACGATAAGGCCTTGACGGCCGGACGGGATCCGTCTTATATTACCAACAGGTTATGAAACCAACTAGTGATATTCTCGACGCCACCTTCGCGGCCCTCGCCGATCCGACGCGCCGGGCCATCCTGGCCCGCCTCGCCACCGGCGAGGCGTCCGTCGCCGAGCTGGCCGAGCCGTTCGACATGACCCAGCCCGCCATCTCGAAGCACCTGAAAGTGCTGGAGCGCGCCGGGCTGATTTCGCGTGGCCGTGAGGCGCAGCGCCGGCCCCGGCGCCTGGAGCCGCGCCCGCTCGCCGAAGCAACCGACTGGATCGAGCGTTACCGCAAGATCTGGGAAGGGAATTTCAAACGGCTCGACGCCGTGCTGCAGGAGCTCAAGCACAAACAGAAGAAAACAATCGACGCGCTGTTGGATGAGGTTAAGCCCAAGCCGAACAAAAAGAGGAGAACAAGATGAAGACGGCAGCTCTCACGGTGACTACTCCATCCGAGCGCGAGCTCGTCATGACGCGAGAATTCGACGCCGCGCGGGGTATGGTGTTCGACGCCCTGACCAAACCCGAGCTGGTGCAGCGCTGGCTGCTCGGGCCCCCCGGCTGGACGATGCCGGTCTGCGAGATCGATCTGCGCGTTGGCGGGAAATACCGCTACGTCTGGCGCAACGCCGAGGGCCGTGAAATGGGGATGGGAGGTACGTTCACGGAGATGGTGCGGCCGTCGCGTCTCGCCGCCACCGAAGCGTATGACGACCACTGGACCGGCGGCGAGACGCTCGTCACGACGGAGCTTGTCGAGACTCGCGGCAAGACCACCGTCAGCACGACGGTCCGCTACGCGACGCGCGAAGCACGGGACGCCGCCCTGAAAATGGGCGCGACCAAAGGGGTGGAGGCGAGCTACGTTCGCCTGGATGAGCTGTTAACCGCGTAACCTGACGATCAAGGAGAATTCGTATGCAGAAGATCACGCCATTCCTCTGGTTCGACAACAACGCCGAAGAGGCGGCGAACTTCTACGTGTCGGTCTTCAAGAATGCCAAGATTCTCAACGTCAGCCGCTACGGTGACGCAGGGCCGGGTCCTAAAGGCGCCGTAATGGTCGTCAACTTTCAGCTCGAGGGCCAGCAATTCACGGCGCTGAACGGCGGTCCGCAGTTCAAGTTCAGCGAGGCCTTCTCATTCGTCGTGAACTGCGAGACGCAAAAGGAAATCGATGAGTACTGGAACAAGCTCACATCCGGCGGTGGGAAGGAGAGCGAGTGCGGCTGGCTCAAGGACAGATTTGGCTTCTCCTGGCAGATCGTCCCGGCCGCGCTCGGCAGGCTGATGAGTGGCGACCCCAAAAGAGCGAACCGCGTCATGCAGGCGGTGCTCCAGATGAAGAAGCTCGACATCGCCACGCTGGAGGAAGCCGCCGAAGGCAAGGTGCCCGTCAGCCGTTGACGGTCCGCATCCCGCCCTCAGGGTAACGCGCGCCCGCGGCGCTACCCACGCCCTCGATCTGCGCAAGCTCGGCGCCCGACAACGTCACGTTGAGGGCGCCGATGTTTTCCTCGACGTACTTGCGGTGCTTGGTGCCGGGAATTGGGACGATGTCTTCCCCCTTGGCGAGCAGCCATGCCAGTGCGAGCTGGCCGGGCGTGCAGCGCTTCTGACGCGCCAGCGCTTCGACGCTCCGCACGAGATCCAGATTCTTCTGGAAGTTCTCCCCCTGAAAGCGCGGATGGTTCTTGCGCCAGTCGCCCTCGGCGATGTCTTCGGGACCTTTTATTTGGCCTGTGAGGAATCCCCGGCCGAGTGGACTGTAGGCGACGAAGCCGATTCCGAGCTCGCGCACGGCCGGCACGATCTCGTCTTCCACGTCGCGGCTCCACAGCGAGTACTCCGTCTGGAGCGCAGTGATCCGATGCACCGCGTATGCACGCCGCAGCGTTTGGGCGGACGCCTCGGACAGCCCGAGAAACCGCACCTTCCCTGCACGCACCAGATCGGCCATCGCCCCGACAGTCTCCTCGATCGGCACCGCGCGATCGACGCGGTGCTGATAGTACAGGTCGATGTGATCGACGCCGAGGCGCCCCAGCGAGGCATCACACGCGACCTTGACGTATTCGGGCCGGCCGTTTTGGCCGATGAACTTGCCGTCGGGAGCCCGTACGTTGCCGAATTTCGTGGCCAGGATGACCCCCTGGCGTCTCCCCTTGATCGCCTTCCCGACCAGCACCTCGTTGGTGAAGGGGCCGTAGACGTCAGCCGTATCGAGGAAGTTGATGCCCAGATCCAGCGCCCGGTGAATCGTCGCGATGGACTCTGCGTCATCCCGGCTCCCGTAGAAGTCCGACATCCCCATGCATCCGAGGCCCAAGGCGGATACCCGAGGGCCCTGATCGCCCAGTCTGCGCTCTTTCATGACTCCTCCGAATTCCGGTGCTGTTGCGTGGATGCAATATGATGTTAAGCGCGTCCACGTGACGCGACGGGGGTCTGCCTTGGTATCCTTTTCGAAAGGGACCCTTTTCCGTCGAGGTGTCTATGGCGCCCTCCGGCCTCCGGGCCGTTCGTCTCGTCGTTCCACTCCTCTGTCTCGACGCTCCCGTACGCGCGCAGCTGATCCCGATCAAGACAATCCCCATCGCCCAGGGCGATCAATTTCAGCTCTTCCCCGCAAACAATCTCGGCATGGGGAGCGTCTCGATCGCGCTCGCGGATTCTCTGAACGATCCATTCGTGAACCCGGCCACGGGAACGCGAGTCGCTGGTGCTCGCTTCTTCAGTTCGCCGACCGTGTACGGCCTCTCGAAGAACACCGGCGGGGGCAGATCGTTGCCGCTCGCGGTCCTGGCCCGCAGGGCCGCGTGGTACGGTGGATTGGCGCTGGCCTTGCAACAGGTGGACCCCAGCCGGCCACCTGGGCCCGATCAGATTTTCGCCGTCGCCACGCCAAACGATGTCCGCGTCGTCGCAGTCGATCCCCCCATCCCCCAACCCGACACTCGAGCGCACGGCAACGAGTACGCGTTCGCGATGGTCGGTCGTGATCTGTCGGGGAGCAACGTCTCGATCGGCGCGAGCGCGTTGTGGACCGGACTCCACGCGCTCGACGGCGTCGATCTTCTGTATGCCGGCAGCCGCCGCGTCGTGCAACGGGGGCATACCCTCGATCTCCGAGTCGGTGCCCTGAAAGCGTGGCCGGGGCAGTGGGGTGCGCGTTCGTTCGAAGCGCTGATCCTCCACAACGATTTTGCCGCCACACACACGGTGACCTACGTCGACAACTTCTGGGACCCGGCCGCCGAGGTGATTCTCCAACGCGCTCGTGTCGAGCAGAACCTCGACCGGACACATACCTGGGGAATGCATCTCAAGTACGCGTTTCCCTTCAACGCCGCGGGTTGGCGGATCGGCTGGATCGCCACCGTGAATCAGTCGTCACACCCCAAGATTCCGAATTATGAGCTGGCGAACGTTCCCGCCATTCCTCGCGACCCCGGACACTCGACGGCCTTTGATGTTGGCATCGGGCTGTCCAAGGTTCGCGGCGCGTCGACGTTCGGCGTGGACTTCGTGTACGAACCGATCCGCAGCTACACCTGGGCCGATGCCGTCGCGCCGATGAGCACCACCTCCGGTGACACGCTCGCGGCGGGCGCAAAGACCGTCGAAAACCATTTTCACTTCTCCAATACGCTGCTGCGCATCGGCGCCGGAC
>WNGI01005007.1_pt1 | contig 11889 bp, 6 predicted proteins | sample 5400621 | NCBI WGS metagenome assembly WNGI01 (sample SAMN13153374, study PRJNA577476) | soil metagenome | isolation source: 20 cm soil or saprolite under Garry oak tree replicate 1 | place: USA:California | collected 2016-06-15
TGGAGTTCTCGCTGCAGGGCGTGCCCCCCGAGAAGGCGACCCTCGGCCTGCCAACCTACTACCACGATTGGACGGGCGTCGGACGCTTGACCTCGAGCTCGTACGACGACGCGATGATCCTCGCGCAGCGTTATGGCGCGACGCCCGCCTTCGACGCCGTCGAGGAGGAGATGCACTTCGGCTACGACGTTTACGGTGTGCACCACGAGCTCTGGATACAGAGCACGGAAACCCTTCGGCGCAAGCTGCCGCTGATGTACGAGTACGGCCTGAAGGGGATCAGCGTCTGGCGGCTGGGCTTCGAAGATCCTTCGTTCTGGAACCTGATCCCGCCGCGCCGCTAGAGGGAAACAGCAGCTCATATAGATGTTGCTGGCGGCGTCGCGCGCGCTCGTAACGCGCCTGCACCGCGGGACGTGGGCGGAAGCTGCGGCCGCGCGCCGGCGTGCTCGACCATAGCTTCGGGAGTTTGCCCAGGGCGTGAAGCACGAGCAGCGCCGCTCCGCGGCTCGAAGCTTCCCGCTCCGGCGAGGTCGTCACCCGCACACCGAGCGCATCGGCGAGCATCTGCGTCCACGCCGGCGAGTGGATCAACTGGCCGCCGGTGGCGATGACCGATTCTGGCCGAGGGACGACGCGCTGCATCGCGGCCGCGACGGCGACGAGCTGATAGGTAATCGCCTCCATCGCCGCCCGAAACAGCTGCGCTGGCTGCGTGCCCAGCGAAAGGCCCGCGATCACCGCCCGCGCATCGCCGCGCCAGTTCGGACTCCGCTCACCGGCCCAGAAGGGAAGGACGGTCAGGCCATGGCTGTCGGGTGCGAGGGCGCCCGCCGCGCGTTCGTATTTTTTCTTGGGTTTGAGGCCGAGGTTGTCGGTGAACCAGCGCACGACATTGCCGCCCTCACTGAGCGCGCCGCCGAGGACGTAGCGGTGGCGATCGACGCGGTAGACGAAGGTTCCCCACGGCACCGTCACGCGCGGCCGATCGAGCAGGACGCGCAGGGCGCTCGAGGTGCCAATCGTGGCGCACGCCCAGCGGGGACTGACGCAGCCGGCCCCAATGTTCGCCAGCCCACCGTCGCCCAGCGCGAGATACCAGGGCGCATCGCGCAATTCCGGCCAACGAGTGACAAAGATCGGGCGCAACGAGCGGGCTGGTTGATCCCAATCGCTCAGTGGCGAGAGCTGGGCCGGTGTGATGCCGGCCACCCGGAGCGCGGCAGCATCCCACTGGCAGCGATTGACATCGAGCAGCCCGGTCCCGGATGCGATCGAATGGCTGACCCGGGTCTCGCCGTGGAGCTCCTGGTAGAGGTATTCGCCCAGCGAGATCCAGCGGACCGTCCGGCGCACGGCGGCGCGGCGGGTGGCGCGCAGCCAGCGGAGCTTCGCCGGCCAGTAGCTGGCGTGGAAGAAACAGCCCGTGCGCGCGTGGTAGGCGCGCTCGTCGAAACGCGAGCGCATCCTGCCGGTTTCCGCTGCGCTGCGCGTGTCGGCCCAGGTAAGGAGCTCGGTGGTGGGGCGACCGGCCCGGCCGACACCCATCAGGCTGTGCCAGTAGCACGAGACACCGACGCCGAGGATGGCGACCTTCTCTTTGCGCGCCGCCTTGAGCGCGCCGTCGACGCTCTGGGCGATGAGCTTGACCAGCGCGTCCGGATCGGAGGAAACTTCGCCCGCGTTCGTCGTGCGGACCTTGTACGGGAGGTCGGTCAGGGTCTTCTCCAGCATCGCGCCACGGGTGTCGTAGACGACCGCGCGGACCGACGACGTCCCGAGGTCGAGCGCGAGAACGCCTTCACCGGATGCGGCCCTGGGCATAGCTGAATTGTGATCGACCCTCTGCTAGACTGTCCCAGCCTAAGCCGACCGCTGGGGCGTGGCCAAGTGGTAAGGCGCCTGACTCTGGATCAGGTAAACCTAGGTTCGAATCCTAGCGCCCCAGCCATTTTCACGATTCCCTGCTGATGGGCAAGCCGCGGCTATCGGCGCCGCCGTTGCCGCGACGTCCACCCCAGGAGGAGTAGGAACAGGATCGAGACCGTCAAGAAAGGTGCCGTGGATCCGTACCAGCGACGCAGGTTGAACGTCATCGAGCGTTCGGCGAAACCGGGCCCAGGCAACGTGACGTTCACCGAGACCTGCGAACCCGCGGCCACTGAACCAATGTCCACCGTCTTGAGGTGGCCGGCCACAAGCCGGATGGTCTGGGACTGACGCCGCCCACTCGGGAAGTAATAGTCGATCGTGGCCGGTCCAGATACCCGTGGAACGAACAAAGTAAGCACGTCATCGAAGCCGGGTGCGGTGAGGCCTCGCTCGAAGGTAAAAGTCTTCGCGGTAGTGCCTGAGGGTGGAGTCGGCGTAGCGCCGGGGGCGGGGCTGCGCGGACGGAATGGAACTGGACCCTGCGTGGGGACTGGCGCCCGTGACGAACTCGCGGCCGGCGAGGGGCTTGCGCTCGCCGTCGGACTCGGGCTTGCCGTCGGACTCGGGGAGGGAGACGGGCCGGGCCACGTCGCGATGTTCGACAGCAGCCCGATGTCCCCGGACAGCGAGTCGGATACCGCGATGTCGGGCCGGCCATCGCCGTTGAAGTCCGCCACCGACAACCACTGCGGGCTTCCACCCATCGGGATACCGGTGACCGGAATGCCCACTCCCGGATTCGCAGCACCGTTGCCCTTGTTGATGTAGACAGTTACCTGATCGACATTGGGATCGGCCGTCACGTAATCCGGAATGCCGTCCCCGTTCACGTCGGCCACAGCGACGGATGCCTCCCAGCTCTTCGCGGAACCCGTGCTTCCGTCCACGAATCCGGCGTCGGTAAAGGTGCCATCACCTTTCCCGAAGGCGACTTCCAATGAACCGTACCCGGCGAGAATGGCATCCACCTTCCCATCGCCGTTCATGTCGGCCAGCGTCACCGAGAGCACCTCGCTGTCGCCGCCCGCGGCGATGGTCGCCGCCCGGAAGGTGCCGTCGCCGTTTCCTGGCAGGGTCATCAGGTAGTTGGAGTAGTAGCCATCGACGACCAGATCGATCTTGCCGTCTCCATTGAGGTCAGCGGCCCGAATCGATTCCGGATCGTTTCCGGCGGCAAAGAAGGAGGCAGGCCTGAAGCTGCCATCGCCCTTTCCCAGCAGCACCGCGACGTCGGCGGAGCCGCCATCGGCCACAGCGATGTCGAGATTGCCATCGCCGTTGAAATCAGCGAGGGCGACACCGTTCGGGTTCAGACCAACCGGGTAAACCGCCGCAGCCTGAAACGTCCCGTCCCCGTTGCCAAGCAAGACGGAAACACTGTTACCAGGCAAGCCGTAAGCGAATGGCCGGTTGACGATGACCAGATCCATTTTGCCGTCGTGGTTGAAGTCACCGGCCCCAATTGCGATCGCCTGTCCCGCAACCCCGGTCGATACATCGTGCGATGGCTGCCAGCTTCCGTTGCCGGCGTTCAGGAAAATGCTGGCCGTCGAGAGGTCGCTGTTGGCTACCGCAAGGTCTGCTCGTCCGTCTCCGTTCAGGTCCGCGGCCACCGACGCATACGGTCGCGAGCCATTCGTGTTCGAGGCCGGTTGAAACGATCCATCGCTGTTCTCGTAGAGCATCGAGGCGTTGCCGGATCCCCTGTTGACGGTCGTGAGCGCCGTGACCGGTTCACTACCCACCTGTATCGACGCCGGACGATGGCCGGTCGCATACGTGACCGGATTTTGAAAGCTGCCATCACCGTTGCTGCGCAGCAGGGAGATGGTGTCCGATCCAAGGTTTGCGACCGCGAGGCCGGAGAGGAATCCATCGTCGATCGCCGCCAGCGAGTCTGGTTGGTCCCCAACCTGGTAGGGCGTCCGGGCGCCGAAGCTGGCGCTGCCGAGGCCGAGCAAGACCGACATCGTGTTGCTTCCAGACTCCGTAATCGCGAGGTCAGGCCGCCCATCTTTATTGAAGTCGTGGAGGAGGGCGGCCGTCGGGCGGCTCCCCGTCGGCAGCGCGTGCTGCACCGGGGCCTGGAAACCGCCGGTGCCGTTTCCCAGGAGGACAGAGTAGGCGTCGCTATCGCGGTTGGCGACCACCAGGTCGGGATGGCCGTCGTTGTTCACATCGCCGACCGCGATCCAGACGGGTCCAGCACCGGCGGCCGAGGTGATTGGAGGCAGGAAGGTGCCGTCTCCATTCCCGAGTGAGACGGACACGCTATTTCCGCCGCCGTTCGCGGTGATCAGGTCCAGATTTCCATCCTTATTGATATCGGCGGCCATGAGGTAGGTGGGGGCGATCCCTACCGAATAGGTCCTCGACAGCGAGAGACCACCGGAGCCGTCGTTGAAGAAGACCGATACGCTACCGGCCGTGCTCCCGTTTCCGGCGCTGGCCACCGCCACATCCGGCCTAGGCACACCACCTCGGAATCGGCCGCCGGTGACGGCTGTGGGGTTTGCCGCGACGTAATAACGAGCGCCGTCGTCGAAGCGGCCGAAGCCGTAATGGAACATCACGTCGAGGCTGTTGTTGGCCGGGTCGGCGACCACCAGGTCATCCCCGGAGAAACCGTCGAGGTCTTCGGCAAACGAGGCGGCCGGCTGCATCGAACCCGTGGCGGCGTGGACGGCCGATCCGAAATAGGGATTTGACGGCGGCGGCGTCGGTGACGGCGTGGGTGAGGGGGATGGCGTGGGTGATGGCGTGGGCGTCGCGGTGACCAGCGGGCCGCCGCCGCCAAAGACTGCCAGCTCGCCGTACATCGAGACCGCAAACGCGCCTTGCCCGGCGGCCATCCCGGGAAGCGGTTTGGTCGTGGTGCTTTCGTCGGGGGCCGGGATCCCGGTATCGAGCGTGCCGACCCAGGCCTGCTGGCCGGTCAACTCGGAAAGCGCGAAGAGCCGGCCGCTGCCGCCGCCAATGTAGACGTAGCCGTTCACGACCAGCGGCGCGCTTTCCAGCGTGCCATCGCCGCTGAACGTCCAGCTGGTTGTCATCGTCGAGAGGTCGCGCGCCTCGAGGGTATGGCCATTCAGGAAGAAGCCGCGCGTACCGTCCAGGGCCGGTGGAACGACGCCAGGGAATGAGCCGAGGACGCCTCCAGTCTGTGCGTCGAGGACCAGGTTGCCGGACGGGTCCCGGACGTAGAGCTTCCCGCCGAAGAGCACGGGAGTCCGACCGCTGGTTCCCGTACAGCCTCCGTTGTGCTGCCAGATCAAGGCTCCGCTCAGCGGATTGAAGGCGTAGGTCTGCGCGCAGCTGTAGGAAACGTAGACACCGGTGGACGAGACGGCCGGCGAGCTGCCGTAGCCGCCCGCGACCGGCGCCGTCCATAGCACCTGCCCGTTTGATTCGTTGACGGCGTAAACCGAACCGATGCCGGCGCCACCCGTATAGAGGATCCCGTTGAGCGCCGTTGGTGCCGAGGTGAACGACACATTATTGGGCAACTGAATTTGCCATAGCTGGTTTCCGCTTGAGGCATCGATGGCGGTCAGTTGCCCGCTGTCGAGAAGGTCGAAGACTTTGCCGCCGTCATAGGCGATCGCCGACCATCCGTGATTTGGATAGAAGGTTTTTCCGCCCGAGGTGTAGTTGCCGGTGGCGAGGTCAACGGCTGTCAGGACGGCGCCGCAGAGGTAGAAGAGCTTGCCGCCGGCAATCAGCGGATAGGACACGTCCCACTGGCACGACTCCGCGTATTTCTTCACCAGGCCCGGAGCCAACGAGTCGGCCGTCTGCGTGCCGCTGTGGGAGGCATTCATCTGGTACGCGACCGCTGTGTCAGGGATTGGGCCGCTGGGGGTCGGGGTCGGTGATGGCGACGGTTTGGCCGCCGCTTCGAGCTGTGGACGTATCGCGGCAATCAGGAGGAGCGCGGCCGCCAGACCGAGTAGCGACATTCGACGAATCGCGGAACCCCGCTTCACAACCCGTCCTTCCCCCCGGAGATCGTGCTTAGAAGCTTACGCTGCGTGTCCGAAGGGCCACGACCAGGGTGATCGTGTCGACGAAGACCGCGGCCAGGAACGTGAACTGATAGAGCGTCAGGGCAAAACCGGCCGCCGAGTCCTGCTCGAGGCCGAGCAAGGCGGCGGCGAGACCCGACCAGAGCCCGCCGAGGATCATGAAGGGCAAGCCAAAGCCGGTAATCATGCGTACCCGGCCGATGACCTGCTGCTGGGGCTGCTGGCCTTCGCCCACGGGCGAACCGGCTCTCACGATGGCCCAGGCCAGAAGACCGGCCGTGATCAGGAAGGGAAGGGCGCCGATCGCCATGATCGGCACGAACCCGGCGATGTTGCTCCCCGGCTGTCCGACCACATAGAGCAGATAGATGAGGGTCAGGTTGGCAGCCGCGACGATTGCCAGCACCGCGGCGAAGACCGAAAGCCGGATCAATCGACGACCCCTGGCCGTCATGTTCCAGAGCGCGGGGCGGGAAGAGCCCGGGCGCGTGCGACCTCGCCGAACCACCGGGCACTCGGCTTGGGATGGCGCGCGAACGTCTGACGATCGACGGCGACCATGCCGAAGGTCGGACCGTATCCCAGCGACCATTCGAAGTTGTCGAGCAGGCTCCAGTAGAGATAGCTCCGCACCTCGATACCCGCCGCAAGACAGGCGAGCACCTCTCGCATCGCGGCGTCGACATACCGGATGCGTTTCTCGTCGAACGCCGTCGCGATCCCGCTCTCGGTCACGAGGATCGGCGTCCCGCCGCTACGCTGCCAGGCCCGCCGGATCGTGTTGCCGAGGGCCTGCGGGTACAGCTCCTGACCCAGCTGAGTCGTGTCGGGCTGCTCCGGCGGAAGCCTTTTGCCCAACTCGGCGTGCGGCCCGCGCAGGCCTTGCGGTCCGAACCGGTTGCGGGTGTAGGTCTGGACGCCGACGAAGTCGTCGTCGCGTGCCAGTTCGAAGAACTGATCGCTGACGCGCGCGTTGAGCTCGAGGGGATGGGCGCCCGGCGTGGCCCCGTCCTCGTACTGCAAATCCGGCAGGGCGAGCGTGACGCCGGCCGGAACATGGGCCTCCGCGCGGATAACGGCCGCGCCTCGCCGGTGCGCCTCGAGCACGTTGCCGGCGACCCGCCACATGCCATCGATGTCCCCCTTGCGCCCGGGCGGGTTGATCCCGAGGACGAAGCCACCCTCGCCGAGCCCCTCCGGTTCGTTGATGGTGCAGGCATAGGCCATGAGGTCGCCAAGCGCGGCCGCGGAGCGCCGGCAGTAGCGCTCGAACAGCGCCGGGAATCTATCGAGGAGAAAGCCGCCCTTCGCCTGCAACCAGCGAGGCAGCGTGAAGTGGTGGAAGGTCACGATCGCCGCCAGCCCATGCTCGCGGCAGCCCAGCAATATCCGACGGTAGTGGTCCAACGCCGCCCTGGAGAACTCGCCCTCCTCGGGCTCGATCCGCGCCCACTCGATGCCGAAGCGCAACGCGTTGAGGCCGAGCCCCGCCATCAGGGCGAGGTCGTCGCCGTAGCGGTGGTAGAAATCGCAGGCGTCACCGGAGGGCTCGACACAGGCTGTGCCGGACGCGTGTTCCCAGGCCCACCAGTCGCTGTTGACATTGCCCCCCTCGACCTGGTGGGCCGATTGCGCGGTGCCGAACAGAAATCCGTTGGGGAAGGTTCCCATCCGCCGTACATTAAGGCGTTGTCCATCACTCGGGCTCAGGCGTTGCCGACGACTCCGCGTCCCGAGTACCCGCGCCCGCGGCTGCGCCGGCGGCATTGGGCGAGCCTCAATGGCACCTGGCGCTTCGGCTTTGACGCCCCCGACTTCGATCGATCGATCATCGTGCCCTTCGCCTATCAATCCGCGCTCTCGGGCATCGGCGAGCGCGCGCTCCACGATACCGTCTGGTACCGGCGTCGCTTTACACGCCCGGACGCGGATCGGCTGATCCTCCATTTTGGTGCGGTCGATTACGCGGCGACCGTCTGGGTCAATGACGTCCAGGTGGCGCGCCACGAGGGCGGCCACACCCCGTTTAGCGTCGACATCACCGCCGTGGCGCGTGGCGGGGACAACGAGCTGGTGGTGCGGGCCGACGACCCAGCAACCGATCGCAGCCTGCCACGGGGCAAACAGACCTGGAAGGAGAAACCGGAAGGGATCTTCTACACGGCCACGACCGGCATCTGGCAAACGGTCTGGCTCGAGCCGGTGCCCGAGCGTCATGTCAGCTCCCTCCGCCTCTGGCCCAGGCTCGACGAGGGTGCGCTGGAGTTCGAGGTGGGAACGTCCGATCGGGATGCCAGCGTCGAGCTCAACGTCACCCGGCAGGGACGCGCCGTCGGCGCGTGTGCCGGAAGGAACGGGCGCGGCCGATTGGCCCTTGCGGAAGTGGACGGCTGGAGTCCGGAGAGTCCGGTGCTCTACGAGCTCACGGTCAGGCTCGTGGACGATGGCGGCCGCGACCTCGATCGAGTCGAAAGTTACTTCGGGCTGCGCACGGTCGCGACGCGCGACGGGCGTTTCCTCTTGAATGGCGAGCCCTACATTCAACGACTGGTGCTGGACCAGGGATACTTTCCGGGCGGTTGGTACACGGCCGCCTCCGACGCCGATCTCCGTCACGACATCGAGCTCGCGAAGGCGCTCGGCTTCAACGGGGCGCGCAAGCACCAGAAAGTTGAAGACCCCCGCTGGCTCTACTGGGCGGATCGGCTTGGCTTCCTGGTCTGGGCCGAGATGCCCAACTTTCACGAGCACACCGCGCAGGCGGAGCAGCGACTGATGGATGAGCTCGCTGCCGCCATCGAGCGCGATAAGGATCACCCCTGCATCGTCGCCTGGGTCCCGATGAACGAAAGCTTCGGTCTTGCGCGGCCGTTGCAGGACGGCGTCGCGGCGCGCTTGATCAACCGGCTCCACGACCTGGCGCATCAGCGCGATGGGACGAGGCCCGTCTCATCGAACGACGGCTGGGAACACGCGAGCACCGACCTCTGTACCTTGCACGATTACGGCGTCCCCGCCGACCTGCAGCGTCGATACGCGACGCTCGCGTCGGCGCTCGAGCCGTCGGGGCGTCCGCGGCGGCCCTACCTGCCCGGTTACGCCTACAAGGGCGAACCACTGCTGGTCACCGAGTTCGGTGGCCTCGGGCTCCAGGGCTCGGGTGGGTGGGGCTATGACATGACCGCCGGCGCACGCGAGCTCGTCGACCGCTATCGGGAGCTGGTCGTGGCCTTGATGGCGCCGGGTCCGGTGGAAGGATTCTGCTACACCCAGCTCACTGATATCGAGCAGGAATGCAATGGCTTGCTGACGTTCGACCGTCGGGCAAAAGCGGATGCCGCCATCCTGTGCGCCATTACGCAAACCGTGAAACGGCGCTAACACTTCCTATCACCCAAACTGCGAACGCCGCTAATACTTCCTAATGCGTCCGCCGGCGGGACCTCAATTCATTGACCCTTCATTGACAAAGGAGGGACACCGGTCATAGACTCGCTGCCAAGGGGTCCTTCTTGGGACCTCCGCGTGAGCGCGCCGGGACGCTGTCCCGGCCAACGGGAGGAGGAATCAATGGGAAGGCTAACCCGACTTTTGGCCGCGATGGCCATCGTGGTTCTCGGCGTCACCGCGTGCGGCACCAGCAACGCGGCAGGGGGGAAGATCGGCGGCACCGTCCACATCCTCGGCACCTGGACCGGCGCCGAGAAAGATTCGTTCGATGCGGTCATGAAGCCATTCACGGATCAGACCGGCGTCAAGATCTCGTTCGAGGCCACCCGAGACCTCGATGCCATCCTGCAGACGAAGATCGCGGCCGGCAACCCACCGGACGTCACCGCGGCACCCGGCATCGGCACGCTGATCAAGCTCGCCAAGGCCGGGAAGGTTGTTCAACTCGACGACAAGCTCGATACGGCTCAGCTCAACGCGAACTACGGCGCGGACTGGATCAACCTGGGGAAGATCGACAACAAACTCATTACGCTCTACGCCTGGGCGGCGCTAAAGGGGCTCGTGTGGTACGACCCGAAGGCGTTCCAGGCGAAGGGCTACCAGATCCCCAAGACCTGGGACGACCTGATGACGCTGCAGGACAAAATCAAGTCCGACGGCGGAAAGCCTTGGTGCGTCGCGCTTGAGAGCCAAGCCGCCTCTGGCTGGCCGGGAAGCGACTGGGTGAAGGAGATCGTCCTCAGCCAATCCGGATCAACCGTTTATGACAGTTGGTGGCAGGGCAAGCAGAAGTGGACCTCGACGGAGATCAAGCAGGCCTGGACGACATGGGGCAAAGTCCTGGGTTCCGGCGACAGTAACGTCTACGGCGGTTCCCAGTACATGGTGGCCACCACCTTCGGCGACGGCGGCCAAGGGCTGTTCAGCAGCCCGCCCAAGTGCTACATGTTCAACCAGGGATCGTTCATCACCTCGTTCTTCGACGGCTACACCCCCAAGCCGACCGCGGGAACGGACTACGCCGTCTTCCCATTGCCGGATGTCAGCACCGCGAATGCGGGCGCCCACGTGGTCGCCGGTGATGCCTTCGTCATGACGAAGGACACGCCCCAGTCGCGCGCGCTGCTGAAATACCTGGCAACGGCGGACGCGCAGGATATCTGGGTCAAGCGAGGCGGCGGCAAGATCGCGATCAACAAGCAGGTCAGCCTCAGTGACTACCCTGATGCAATCTCCAAGTCCCTTGCCCAGGTCGTGGTCGACACCAAGATCGCGCGCTACGATGCGGGCGACCTGATGCCAAGCGACATGCAAAAAGCCTACTGGGGTGCCGTCCTCAAGTTCGTCCAGAACCAGTCAAAGCTGGATTCCATCCTGGCCGACCTGGACAAAACGCAGACGACCGCCTATGCGTCGCCATAATGGGACGCGCTCGCTGACGGGATAGGGGTATGGACGGGAGCTTAGGCTTGATCGTCCGGATGCCGGCGCTCGAGATCGACTGGGCGACGCTGGTGTCGGTCAATCTGCCGACGCTCCTGTTCGTGATCGTTGGTGTCCCGCTTGCTCTGGTCGGCTACATCGTGGGTTCGGATGTGCTGGTGCGACGGCTGCCGAAGCGCAGCCAGTCCTCGGTTCGTCCCTGGGTGTGGGTAGGACCAGCCATCCTCTTCGTCGGCGTGATCCTCGTCTACCCGATGGTTGGCACCATCGTGCGAAGTTTCTTCGACCGACATGGCAGCACGTTCGTCGGACTGGGCAACTTCACGAGGCTCCTTACCGACGGTGGCATCTTGATTGTGCTGAGGAACAACCTTTTGTGGTTGCTTCTTTACCCGGGCTTGGTGCTGATATTCGGTCTGCTTCTCGCCGTCCTCGCTGACCGCGTGCGATACGAGAAGTCGGTCAAGACCCTGATCTTCATGCCAATGGCCATCTCCTTCGTGGCGATGGCCATCATCTGGCAGTTCGTCTACTACTACAAGGATCCCTCCGAGCCCCAGACGGGCACCCTCAACGCCATCCTCGTCAACATCTTCCATGGCCAGCCGATCACGTGGATTCAGGACCCTCGATTCAACAACTTCGCCCTGATCCTCATCGGTGTCTGGGGCGGTACTGGCTTCGCCATGGTGATCCTCTCGGCCGCGCTCAAGGGCATCCCGGGTGAGCTGCTGGAGGCCGCCCGAGTGGACGGCGCCAACGAACTCACGGTGTTTCGCCGCATCATTCTGCCGCTGATGATGCCGACCATCGTCGTCGTCGGCACGACCATGGTGATTTTCGCCCTCAAGGCCTTTGATGTCGTCTACGTGATGACGGCCGGCAACTACAATACCGACATTCTGGCGAGGCGAATGTACTCAGAGCTCTACAGCGCCGGGAACAATGCCAACGCGAGCGCTCTCGCCGTGATCCTGCTGCTTGCCGTGGTCCCGGTCCTGATCTTCAACCTGCGCCAGTTCCGGGCCGTGGAGTC
>WNGI01005009.1_pt1 | contig 11887 bp, 9 predicted proteins | sample 5400621 | NCBI WGS metagenome assembly WNGI01 (sample SAMN13153374, study PRJNA577476) | soil metagenome | isolation source: 20 cm soil or saprolite under Garry oak tree replicate 1 | place: USA:California | collected 2016-06-15
CATCAATCCGTTTTGCTTCTGGCTTCATCTCCGATTTTCAGCACAACCTTGCCTCGTGTGTGATGCGTTTCTGCCTGCCTGGCGGCTTTGGCTGCATCAGCCAGCGGCAGCACTTGCGAAACAACAACCCTGATCTTTTTCTCATCGATTAACTGACCGATCGTGGTTAGTTCGTTCGCATTTGGCCTAACGGCAATCGGCGCGCCGCGGATCTCATATTTATCGAGCTCCGCCTGATCAGGGCGCCCTCGCAACGACATGACCATGCCGCCCTTCTTAATAATGGCATAGGAGCGGGCCAGCGTGTCTCCTCCCACCGTATCGAGTACCACATCGACCTGTTTTACAACGTCTTCGAATTTGGTTTTCGTGTAATCTATCGCCACATCTGTGCCGAGCTCTTTGAGCAGGTCCTGATTTGCCGTCGATGCGGTGGCGATGACTTTGGCACCGCGGACTTTTGCTAGCTGGACAGCAAAACTGCCCACGCCGCCGGAACCGCCGTGGATCAGCACAGTCTGGCCCGCGCTCAACTGCGCGGTATTGACGAGGGCTTGCCAGGCCGTTAAGGCGGCAAGTGGCACTGCGGCCGCGTCTATATAAGTAAGCGACTTCGGCTTTAGCGCGGCTTCGCCTTCGGTTGCAAGCACGTACTCCGCCCAGCCGCCTCCCCAAAGAACGTAGGCGTAGACGGGATCACCCATTTTCAATTTGGTGATCTTGGCTCCGCTTTTGACCACGACTCCGGCAATGTCGTATCCAGGGATGAGAGGCAGGTGCGTTCCGAACTCCTTTGCGTATTTACCCGAAATAATGAGCGGGTCCGCTGGATTCACCCCACTGGCAATGACCCGGACGAGAATTTCGTTCTCCTTTGGCTCTGGCACGGGCGCGTCTTCATACTTCAGGACTTCGGGACCGCCATACTCATGAACAACGATTGCTTTCATCGTTTCCTTGCCTGGCTGGGCAACAGCGCTTCCGGCGAAAACGATCAACGCCGTGAAGTGCCAAATTGTGAACCATCGTGGTGAAATTCGCATATACCTAACGTGGCCTTTGCTGGGAGGACCTGAAGGGTCGAAAACTTGAAAAGTTAAAGAGACGCGCTTCACTGGTTTTTTGAAATCGCAACGACGTAGGCGGCTTTCGGGATAGCAAATCCCTCACCCTTTGCATATGCACTGACGCGGTCCTCGATCGCCGACCGAATGGCGTCGAGTTTCTCGGGCGTCTGGCGTGCGAGCAGCCCGGCCGTACGCACACCCGCATTGCGTTCGGCGTCGAAAATGAAACGGGTTGTCGGAACACTCCATTCGATGGTGTGAAGTTTGAAAACCATCGAAGAGCCGTTGAACCCGGCTCGCTCCAGCGCTTGGCGAAATTTCTCTTTGCCAACGAATAGATAGTGGGGTGGACCAATTGGCAGATCGACCTCCAGATCGGCGTTCGCCTGGATCGCGTCGTCGATGATTTTCGCATACGGACTCTCAGTGGGCGGTGCCCAAATCGTAAACCCGAACTTACCGCCAGGTTTCAAGACACGAAACGCTTCGGCGCAAGCGCGCTCCGGGTTGGAAAGATGAAGCAAAGCGAAGTTAGCCAAAACACGATCGAAGCCGCCATCGACAAACGGCAGGTTTTGCGCGTCGCCCTGCCGAAAGTCGATTTGCGGAAACATCTTCTTCGCGATCGCAATCATTTCGCTTGAAAAATCAAGACCTGTCGGAATGGCGGCGTGTTGCGCGGCAGCGGCTGAGACATAGCCGGGGCCACATCCGATATCCAAGACCGACATGGCAGGAGAAACTTCGGTGGCGTCCAGTAGAGGTGGAATGAATTGCCGCGTGGACGTCGACCAAACTGAATCATATTTGTCGGCGACGCGTTCCCAGCCTTCATATTCAAACTGGGTGAAAGAGTCCATAGCCGCAAATTAAGCAGGGGACCCAGGTCTTAGCCAAGCGTTCTTGGACGAACAAGACGACAGCAGGCAGGATTCAGGAGACGGCTATCACCACAGAATCGAAAAGCGGATTTGGGCTCGGTTTTCCTCGCAGCGCTCGCCCAGGACAAGTTTTCGGAATAGGATCGCCCCGGTTGATGACTGAGCGCGAACAGGAAATAGCGTCCGGCTTACCGGCGGAGCTGGATGCGCTGCCCCGGCTCGGCGGATTTCGTCTGCGCGGCATGCAGATGACGCGGCTGGAAACCTTTATCGACGCCGCCTTCGCCTTCGCCATAACAATGCTGGTGATCGCTGCGCAGCAGATCCCCGACGATATCGAAACGCTCCTGGCCGCATTCAAGAATGTGCCGGCCTTTATCGCGAGCGTGATCGTGCTCGGAATCTTTTGGCGAGGACATTGGTTGTGGAGCCGACGCTACGGGCTTGAAGATGGCGTCTCGATTTTTATTAGCTGGGCGATGTTGGTCACGATCCTGATCTACGTCTACCCGCTCAAAGCAATTTTTAGCTCGATGTGGTTTCTCCTCAGCGATGGTCGGGTCGGCCACGCACTCGGCCTGCATTCCGAGACGCAAGCGCGCTCTCTTTTTGCGATCTTCGCGCTTGGGTTTACCGCCATCGCCCTGGAGGTGGTGATGCTGAATCTGCGCGCCTGGCAATTGCGGGAGCCGTTACGATTGGATACGCGGGAAAGATTGATCACGCGCTCTGAGATAACCGGTTGGGGCGTGCCGGTGGGAGTTGGGATTGTCTCACTTGTGCTCGCTCTGATCTTGCCGCCAGCAGAGATTGAGTGGAGCGGATGGGTTTATTTCTCCATGGTCATTCTTGTACCGCTACATTCCGCATACCAGAGAAGGAGACTAAAGCGCGTAAGCGCCTTTTGATGGTTGATGGCTGATTGCTTCCTACTCGCCTGCCACGTCCGTAGGTCGCCGTGGCGACCGAAAGCAGGTCACGGTCACTGAGGTTGGCCACCATTCGCGGGATTCCGGTTTGGATAGGGCGGAACGGGGGGTAAATCGTAGCGTTTGGTTTTTAGCTCTTCCTGTATTTGTTGAATGGCTTTGTCCAGCTGCTGATCTTCGCCGCGGAATTCTTTCGCCGGATCATTATCAACCACAATGTCGGGATCGACGCCGTGACTTTCGATGATCCAATCTTTGCCCTCCTTGGAATAAAGCGCGAACTCCGGTTTGAAGAGTTGTCCGCCGTCGGCCAGCGGGAGCGGATCGCGAATGCCGATGACGCCGCCCCACGTTCGTTTGCCAATCAATTTGCCGAGTCCGAGCATTTTGAATCGGTACGGAAAGATATCGCCATCAGAGGCCGAGAACTCGTCGATCAGGGTGACCATCGGGCCGATGAAAGAGTGCGCCGGATCGGGCTGCGGCATACCATTGCGCGCCACTGCGATCATGACGGCGGCGCGCCGGAGTCGCTCAATCACGAGCGGCGAAACAAATCCGCCGCCGTTGCCGCGAACATCGACGATGAGCGCTTTTTTGCGGATCTGTGGAAAGTAGAGCTTGGTGAACTGATTCAAGCCCGGCTTTCCCATGTCGGGGATGTGCACGTAGCCCACTTCCCCGCCAGTTTTCTTGCTGACCTCATCGATATTTTTCTCCACCCAGGCCTGATAATAGAGGGGGGCCTCGTCGGCCGTGGGCACGACCGTGACCTCGCGGGCACCGTCGTCGGACGGTTTCGAATTTACTCGCAGAATGACCTGCTTATCGGCGGTACCGATCAGCGCTTCGTACAGATTCGGCATCGTCGAGACAGGCGTGCCATTGATGGCCAAAAGATAATCGCCCGGTTTCACATTCAGGCCCATGGCGGTGAGTGGTGAGCGGGTATGCTTGTCCCAGTTTTCACCTGGCAAAACCCGCTCGATGCGATAGGCGCGTGTGGCCGGGTCGCGAGAAAATTCGGCGCCAAGGAGGCCAAGCTTGATTCGGGGTGTCTCTGGGCGTTCGCCGCCGCCGACATAGGCGTGACCGTTATTCAATTCACCAATCAATTCGCCGATTAGATAGGTGAGATCGTTGCGGTGATTCACGAATGGGAGGAGCGCGGCGTACTTGTCCCGCTGAGCCTTCCAATCGACGCCGTTCATGATGGGCGAATAGAAAAAGTCGCGCATCTGTCGCCAGGCCTCGAAGTAGATTTGAGTCCATTCGGCCCGTCGATCGAGCTGCATGTCGAGACCTTCGAGTTTGAGTTTATAATCCTTCCCGGTCTTCTCGTCTTTTGTCTCCAGTTTGTCTTTGGGCAGGTCGATGATGGCGTAATCCTTTTTGATTTTGACGAGCATCTTTTTGCCATCATCGGTGATTTGGTAGTCGTTTACATCGCCCAGAACAGTCTCTTTCCGATCTTCCGTGCTGTATGCGCAGAGGTGCGATTTTTTGTCCTTACCGGTGTCTTGCTCTTCCTCGTCCTCGGTTGTCTCATCACCGACCGTGCGACGAAGATAAAAGATCCGGTCATCTACCATCCTAATGTCGCGATAATTGCCCGGCGGAATCTCGAGGCCAACGATGCGGTCGTGAATGCCGTCCGTGTCCACTTTGACAGTCACCGGCTTTTTCGGCTTGGCCTCTTTGGTGTCGCTCTTCTTATCGCTAGGCTCATCGGATTTCTTTTCGTCGGGCTTCTTCTCCTCCTCCTTGTCCTTAGTTTTCTCTTTCTTTTTCTCCTTGCCGACTTCGTCACTGCGCGGAGCGAGCGGCGATTCCGTTTCTTTAGCAAGGGTGACCAGATAGACGCGTTCCATGTCGCGATAGACATTCTCAAATTCTTCTTCGCCGAAGATCGGTTTGAAGTCGCGGGCTGAGACGAGCAGAAGATATTTCCCGTCGTCGCTAAAGACAGCATTCCCAGCACCGTACCAACTATCGGTCACAGCCACCTGCTGTTTGTTAGCGGTGGAGAAGAGATAAATCTTGGACAGGCCGTTCTCTTCCGGTCGCGCCCAAGTGATCCACTGGCTGTCGGGCGACCAATCGTAAGATTCAATCTCGCCGTATTTATCCTGATCGACTTGCGTGACGGCCCTGGAAGCCACATCAACGTAACGCAGTCGTTGCAAACGATCGCTCCAGAGCAGCTTCTTACTGTCGGGCGACCAGATGGCTTGGTAATAATAGGTATCGGCGCCACTGGTCAGCTGTTGGGGCTGGCCTTTGCCGTCCTGGGCGCGAACATACAGCTCATTTTCGCCGGTCGCGTCCGAGTTGTAGGCGATCCATTTACCATCGGGCGACCAAACGGCATCGCGCTCGTGCGCGTTGGAGGTTTTCGTAAGATTGCGCGGTGTGCCTTCCTTCGCCGGCACGGAAAAAAGATCGCCGCGCGCGACCGCGATTACGCGTTGGCCATCAGGAGCCAGATTCACTGATTCAAGGTGTTTCGACGCGTCTTCCAGCGCGGAACGCCCGGAGACGAAGTCTTCCTTGATCTCGATCGGCACGGGCGCGGCTTGTCCACTGCCGAGATCGTAACGCCAGATGTAGCCCGCTTGTTCGAAGACAATCGCGTCCTTGCCGATCGATGGAAACTTGATGTCAAAATCCTTGAAGGTAGTGAGCTGCTTCGTCTCCTTGTTCGTTAGGTCGATCGAGAAAAGATTCATTCGGCCGTCCCGATCGGAGGTAAAATAAATGTGGTTATCCGGGCCCCACATCGGGCAGATATTCTGTGCGGAACTATTGGTCAGGTTTTCTGTCGTGCCGGTTTTAAAATCGTATATCCAGACGTTATCGGCCATCCCGCCCCGATAATGCTTCCAGGTACGGAACTCCCGGAAGACGCGGTTGAACGCCATCTTCGAATCATCGGCTGAGAACGAGACAAATCCCCCGCGCGGCACGGGTAACTGCTGGGGCAGCTCTGCCTCCATGCCTACGGTGTAAAGCTGCCCGATGAAATCGTTGAATGATTTCATGCGCGAGCGGAAAACAACGAGCGGCTTCGTGTTTTCCCAAGTCATGACAATGTTGTTCGGGCCCATTCGGTCCGAGATATCGTCGCGACCCAGCGTTGCTGTGGTCGTTAGGCGCTTCGGCGTCCCGCCTTCCCCTGGCATCACGTAAATTTCAGTGTTGCCGTCGTATTGGGAGGTAAACGCGAGCTGTCTCCCATCGGCAGCGAAGCGCGGGAATGAGCTGTAACCCGGGCCGCTGGTCAGTCGGCGCGCGATACCGCCTTCTTGGCCGACCGTGTAAAGCTCCCCCGCGTAGCAGAAAACGATTTGCCGTCCGTTGGTGGTTGGGAAACGCAGCAGGCGCGTCGTATTCGGTAAATTCTGAGCAGCCGCGTGGCGGACCGGCAGCAAAACGAAAGGTATAGCAAACAGGAAGATAAAGAATCGGAAGAAGATGCGCATACTAATTATGAAAGTGATCAAGCTGCTGTTGAATGGAAGAGATGCAACGCGATTAAGTGCTAAAGTTTTAAGTGTTAGGTGTTAAGTTTTAAGTCTGCTCTCGTTTCCAGGTTCGCAGCAATGGCGCAACCTCCGACTGACAGAAACGCAGGGTTCAGGGTTCAGTTCGGATCGAGCATTGTGCCTCGGCAGGTCGAGCTGCCGCAGTAGCATTCCGATTCTTTCTCGAGCTCTTTGGTGCGCGGTTCGTCCATCTCCAGCGCGTAATCATAAAAAAGCTCTTCGCCCGGTCGCAGATCGCGCAGCGCGTAGATAAAAATTCGGCTATTCTCCTCGATCGCCTCACAGTTAGGCTCGCAGGAATGATTAATCCAGCGAGCCTCATTTCCGCCGATCGCCGGATCGATCACGTCTTTTCCGTTTTGGAGACCGAAGAGGAACGTTCGCCGATCTTCCGAGTCTTCGGGTATGCTCTCCCATAAGACCCGTTTCCCCGCGTATTCGATAATCCGGGTGCCCTTGGGAATGGCTTTTGTCGCGTAGACTCCGCGGCCATGCACACCTGACTTACGAACTTCGATCCGGCCGATTGACTCCCAGGCTTTATTTTGAGCCGATTTTCTCCGCGCCATGAAGCAACGTGACGAGGTACTCTTGAATTTCAACCAACAGCCGCGCTCAAAATTAGAAGATAGAAGTGGGTGATGTGACAAGAACAGAACGCCCACCGCCAACGTTTGCACCCATTAAACGAAGCTAATCGAAGAGTATTGCGAACGGTCGGCTGTTTTTGGCACAATGAACGCTGAGTAGATTCGCATGAACGTTCGCCATCATCACGCTTTGGCTTTTGGAAGTTGCATTTCGGTGGCGGCTTTCCTCGTGGCCGGTCATGTGACGGCTGCATCGGATCCTTCGCAGGCTCGTGTCACCCGAATTATTCGGGAGGTTAAGCTCCTCCCAGCCAAATCAACGGCACGGCCCGCCGCTATCGATGACAAAGTGAGCGAGGGCACGGGCGTTCGCACCGGAGACGAGTCCCGCTCGGAACTCACTTTTGTGGATTTAACAATCACGCGCCTGGGCGCGAATTCGATTTTCAGCTTCAACCGGGCGGGGCGCAGTGTTGATTTGGGCGGCGGCTCGGTTCTGTTGCGCGTGCCGAAGGATTCAGGCGGCGCTCGCATCAGCACGAGTGCTGTGACAGTGGGGGTTACCGGCACCACAGTCATCATGGAGTCCGTGCGTCGAAATAAATTGATCGTCCTTGAAGGAAGCGCGCGCATCAATTTGAGAAAATTCCCGATGGAAGCGGCGAGTGTTCGCGGCGGCCAAATGATAGATATTCCGCCTGGTGCGACAACTCTTCCGCCAGTGGTAAACATTGATGTCAACGATGTCATGAAAAAGCACCCGCTAATCACGGATTTTCCCCCGCTGCCGAGCCGTGATTTAATTTACGCGTCGAAACCAAACCCACCCCAGGGGCAGCCGGCTGGTGGTGGATCAGGCGGGGGCATTTCTGTTAATGTTCCCATAGTAGGAAACCTTGTCGGTCCAGTGCCTTTTCGACCAGATTTTGGGCGGCATGACAGACACAAGCCCACCCATGGCGAGGGAACAAAGGGCGGTGTGAAAGGCGAAGGCTCCAGCAGTGATGGTGTTGCTACCGGCTCGAAAGGGTCGCAGCCCCAGGCCTCGGATGGGACGAGTTCCCAAGCGTTGAGCCGGGGAAAAGCATATAGCAAACCAACGCCCGCGCCTTCGCGAGTTCGGAAACGCAAAACTCACGGGGGCTATTAGAGGAGCCCGGGACGGCTGTCACCACAGATCCCTGATCGGTGCATGGTGCATGGTGATTGGACTAGGAAAGAGCTGCCGTGTGGGGGCCGTGAAGCGCGGGTGGCGATTTCGCGTCTTGCCTTAATCAGAAGACATGTTGTTTTTTCCGGCGTGGAAACAAAAAAAAGGAGTGGCGAGTGACGAGTAACGGGTGATGAGTTAGAATAGGATCGGAATGTTTTATACGGTCGTTGGGTGTCTAAAATGGGCTGCGGTCGGTTTCGTGGTGGCTTACTTTTTAATGAAGCTTTACGAGGCCAGTCATCGCCACGATGACATTCCCAAGCCCGACTTTAAAATACGGCAGTCGAAGCGCGCGGCCTTGGTCCTATCGACATTTGCCGCCATGCTTTCGGCACTGGTGTGGCTGTTGGTGCAGAAACTCGATTGAAAAAACTGAAACGCCGCCCAAGGCAACGCAGTTAAATTAGCGAGCGATGCGCTGGCGATGCCTCATTTCATTCAAAGCAATCTGTACTTTGCTCGCCCCTTCAGTTCTGGCGGAAGCCGCGGTGGAGGGACGGGTGGAGTTGCCAAAATCGCATTCGGCGTCGGTTATGGCAAAACGCTATGAAATTGTCACCCGCGGGGGGGTCCTGGCGACCCAGCCGCCGCTCGCGGTGGTTTATCTCGATGGCCCGTTTGCAAAATCGAGTTCCCAACCGGCAAAGCAGATCGCACAAAAAGATCTGGCTTTCGTTCCACCGCTCTTGCCGGTTCAGGTGGGAACCAGAGTGGAATTTCCGAATCTCGATGACACTTATCACAACATTTTTTCTTATTCCCCAGCGAAACGCTTCGATCTCGGCCGTTATCGTCCAGACGAAAGGCCGATCCCGTCCGAAGTTTTTGACAAACCAGGCCTGGTCACACTTCGCTGTGATATTCACGAGCACATGCGCGGCCTGATTCTGGTTCTCGACACTCCCTATTATATTATGACGGATGCGGAGGGTCGGTTTCGATTGCGCCGACTTCCTTCCGGGCACTACACGCTTAAAGCATGGGTCGACAGTAAGACTACCCGCGAACAGCCCGTCGATCTGAAGAACGGCGCGACGCTTCATGTCGATTTTCCATGACCGACGAGAACAACGCCACGCAATCGAGGGTGACGAGTTTTCGGACGAAATTGCTGGCGGCGATGATGCTGGTTGTGTCGGCAGTGACTGCGCTGGGACTTCTTTTGGCGCAGCGAAATGTCGTAGCCACCTCCGAGCGCAATTTGAGGAAGAATTTTCAGATGGAATTCTCGGCGCTGAACAAGCTGCAGGAGTTTCGCGAAGCCGCCCTGGCAGAGCGTTGCCGCACGCTCGCGGCCAAACCGCGGATTCATGCTGCGCTCGAAGACAATGCACTGGATTTACTGTATCCGAGCGCGAAAGATGAATTACGTGATTTGATGGAGGGCGAGGAGCCGCCTCCCGACCAAGCTGCGCGTTCTCTCCACGCGAAATTTTACCGCTTTCTCGATGCAAGTGGCGCGGTCCTGCCTCCCCCGAATCCAAACGTGGTCGGCGAACTGAGCAGGGAAGCGGAAGCCCAACTGGCGCTAAGAAAATTACCCGAAGCGCAGCAAACCGGTTACCTGGCCGAAACCGCGGATTTATTAGGGGGATTAGTTGACGAAGTAGTCGTTGTTCCAATCTTCTCCACCGACACCGGTGACGTCATTTCTGCACTGGTTGTGGGATTCAAGCCGTTCGAGGTTTCGACAAAGGCGGCAGGTGCTGGGATAAAGAGCGGGATCTGGGTAAATGGCAGATTAGATCTGCCATCACTGCCGGAATCTGCGCGAATCGCACTAAGTCGCGAAGTTGCGAAAACGTTCGCGAACCTGAACGGAAGCCAAAGCGGTTTGACTGTAACAGTGAACGGAACGCCGCATTTGTTGTTCTACAAACGGCTCAATCCGGGATCGCTGTTCCCGCCGGCCTATCAAATTTCCGTTTACCCGTTGGCCGGTTCGATCGCGCGACTGCATCGGCTGCGCTGGGGAATTGGCGGTGCAGGTGCGTTGCTTTTGTTAAGCGGATTCGTCGTCAGTAACTTCGTCGCGCGGCGTTTGTCCGTTCCGGTCGAGAAACTGGCGATCGATTCGGAACAAAACCGCGCAGAGCGACAACGCGCAGAAGCTGCTCTCGCTGTCACCGCTGACGAATTGGAAAGATCGACAAGGTATTCGGCAGACGCCTCGCATCAGCTGAAGAGCCCGGTTACGGTTCTTCGAGCGGGTATCGAAACACTCCTGGTGCGCGAAGATTTTAAACCAGAGATTTATGAGGAACTTTCGACCCTTCTGCATCAGACGAGTCGATTGACCGGCGTGATTGATGATTTACTGCTGTTGTCGCGAATGGATGCTGGGCACCTGCGAATTCAGGCCGCGCCCGTTAATCTCAGCCGACTGATTGACGAATGGCTGGATGATCTTGGCGCATTGCCTGATGCAATCGATGTGAAGATCGAGAAGGAATTCCCCGCAGATTTATACGTTGCCGGAGAGAAGCGATACACGTCTTTGATTGTGCAAAATCTGCTCGAGAACGCACGAAAATATAATCGACCGGGTGGGCGGATACGGGTTACCGCGCGCAATAACGGGGGCGATGTTGTTCTGACAATCGGTAACACCGGCCCAGCGATCGCGCCTGATGCGCAGAAATATGTCTTCGAACGATTTCATCGTGGTAACACCGGTTCGCAGATTTCCGGACACGGCCTCGGATTGAATCTGGCGCGTGGTCTGGCGCGATTGCACCGCGGGGATTTGAAATTAGTTCGATCCGAAAACAATTGGAGCGAGTTCGAGGTGCGCTTTCGTGGCGCGCAGCCGGTGCCGAATTGGACGGGGCATATTGCATGAAGCTGATGCCAGCGCTCGGCCTGTGCCTGCTCGCCTGCACGGCCCGCGCGTTTGATACCGAAGATTTCTTTGATCGGCTCGACAGTGCGCTGACGGTCTCTGCGTTTCACGACAATCTTCGAGCGCGGTTAAGCGGCACGATCGATCTTGAGGTTTATCATTTTCAACAGCCTGCGCCCGGCCTGATCAACAGCAAGATCGATAATCTGTTCAATCCGCGCCTGACACTTTTCCTCGACGCGCAGGTCGGATCGCAAATTTATTTCTTTGTCCAGTCACGGATTGATCGTGGGTTCGACCCGAGCGATCGCGGCGCCCAGATCCGGCTCGATGAATACGCCTTACGCATTACGCCCTGGAACGACGGGCGTTTCACTCTGCAACTCGGTAAGTTTGCCACGGTGGTCGGCAACTGGGTCTCGCGGCATTTGTCATGGGACAACCCGCTCGTCAACGCGCCGCTGGTTTATGAAAACGTCACTCCCGTCAGCGACAAAGTCGCGCCCGCTTCACCTCTGGATTTCATACGCAGATTTGACCATGGAAAGTACGAATTCAATCCGGTGATTTGGGGGCCCAGTTACGCAAGCGGCATTTCTGTTTCAGGCCGGCTCGGCCAGTTTGATTACGCCGCCGAAATGAAAAACGCTTCGCTCTCTTCGCGCCCGGAATCGTGGAACGCCACGGCGATTGGTTTCGATCAGCCGGCCTTCAATGCGCGCCTTGGCTATCGGCCAAATCAAATATGGAACTTTGGCTTGTCGGCAAGCGACGGCGCGTATTTTCGTCCTGAAGCTGAGCGAACATTGCCGCCTGGACG
>WNGI01005010.1_pt1 | contig 11886 bp, 9 predicted proteins | sample 5400621 | NCBI WGS metagenome assembly WNGI01 (sample SAMN13153374, study PRJNA577476) | soil metagenome | isolation source: 20 cm soil or saprolite under Garry oak tree replicate 1 | place: USA:California | collected 2016-06-15
TGCCCTCCACGCCCGGGCAGGGCGCGCGGCAGGCGGCGCGCGAGATGCTGTCGGACATCATCCACCAGCGGCTGGACGAGATCTTCCACATGGTGGATCGCGAGTTCGAGAAGGCGGGGTACGGGGGCGGGCGGCTGCCCGCGGGCGTGGTGCTGACCGGCGGGACGGCGCATCTGCCGGGGATGGTGGAGCTGGCGCGCGAGGTGTTTGCGATGCCGGTGCGTGCCGGGACGCCGGAGCAGGGGATTTCGGGGCTGGTGGACAGCGTGCAGGCGCCACGCTACGCGGTGCCGGTGGGGCTGGTGCTGTACGCGGCGCGCAAGGTGGCACAAGGCGCCGCGCCGGGCGGCTCGGTGGTGCAGAGCCCGGGGGTCGAGCGCTGGTTCGCGCCACTCAAGCGGTGGTTACAGGACTTCTTCTGATCGGTCACCCGAGGGAGCCATGATCTTCGAGCTCGAAGAAACCGTCTCACAGAACGCCCGGATGAAAGTCGTCGGCGTGGGCGGCGGCGGCGGCAACGCGCTGAACCGCATGGTCGACGAGGGGCTGCAAGGCGTCGAGTTCATCTCCGTCAACACCGACGCGCAAGCCCTGCTCAACAACAAGGCCGACGTGAAGACGCAGATCGGGAAGAAGTTGACGCGCGGCCTCGGGGCGGGCGCCCGGCCCGAGATCGGCCGCCAGGCGATCGAGGAAAACCGCGACGAGGTGCTGCACGCGCTCCAGGGAGCGGATCTCGTGTTCGTGACGTGCGGCATGGGCGGCGGCACCGGCACGGGCGCGTCGCCCATCATCGCCCAGATGGCGCGCGATCTCGGCGCCCTCACGATCGGCATCGTGACGAAGCCGTTTCTGTTCGAAGGGCGCAAGCGGATGCGCCAGGCCGAGATGGGCATCGCGGAGATGCGCAAGCACGTGGACACGATGGTCACAGTGCCGAACGAGCGCTTGCTCGCCGTGGTGGGGAAGGGGATACCTTTCCAGGACGCGCTCAAGAAGGCCGACGAGGTGCTGCTGCACGCCACTCAGGGGATCTCCGGGCTCATCACCGTGACGGGCATCGTGAACGTGGACTTCGCGGACGTGCGCACCGTGATGCAGAACGGCGGCGCGGCGATCATGGGCACCGGCATGGGGCGCGGCGAGAACCGCGCCATGGAGGCGGTGCAGCAGGCGATCTCGAGCCCGTTGCTCGACAACATCTCGATCACCGGTGCGACGGGCGTGTTGATCAACATCACGGGCGGTGAGGACCTGACGCTCGGCGAAGTGACGCAGATCTCCGATGTCGTCAAGGACGCGGCGGGCGAGGACGCCGAGATCATCTTCGGCACGGTGAACGATCCGGCGATGCACGGCGAGATCCGCGTGACGGTGATCGCGACGGGGTTCGACCGGGACAAGGCGGCCGAGACGCCGGGCCGCGCGGCGCCGGGGGTGCTGCCGTTCCGGGAGCGGGTGTCGCGCCCCACGCCGGTGCCGCCGTCAGGCTACGTGAAGCCGGCGGAGCCGGCGCGGCGCGCGCCTCCCCCGCCGCCCCCCGACGTGAACGAGCTCGAGATCCCGACCTTCATCCGGCGACAAATGGATTGATGACCCTGTTCTCCCGTTGGCGGGCGAGCCACTACGTTGCCGCCGGCGTGCTGAGCGCCGGCGGTCTAGTCTGGGCCACGCGCGAGGCGTGGCCGTGGCGCCGCCCGCTCACCGCGCCGCCCATCGTCGTGAGCGAGGCCTATGCCGAGTTCACGGAGACGCTGGGACGGCGCGAGACGCTGGCGGACGTGCTGGCCCGGGCGGGCATCACGGGCCGCGACTACGTGGCGTTGCTCGCGGCGGCGCGGCATCTGCCGGCGCGGCGGCTGCGGCCCGGGCTCGCCTTCCAGGTGCGCCGTCTCAAGACCGACAGCCAGGCCGAGCGGGTGACCGTCCGGCTGTCGCCCGAGCGGCGGCTGCGGCTCGACCGCGGTGACTCCGGCTGGGTCGAAACCGTCGAGACGATCCCCTGGACGATCGTGCGCCTGCGGGTCAGCGGCGCGATCGAGTCGTCGCTGTACGACGCGCTCGACAAGGCCGTCGCGGACACGTTCCTGCCCGAGGGCGAGCGGCGCACGCTCGCCTGGGCGCTCGCCGACGTGTACGACTGGGAAGTGGACTTCACGCGCGACGTGCGGCCGGGCGATCGCTTCACGGTGCTGCTCGAGCGGCTCGAGTCGCCCGAGGGCGAGCGGCGCTTCGGCCGGGTGATCGCGGCGCGCGTCGACGTGGCGCGCACACCGACCTACGCGTTCTACTTCGAGGACGAGGACACCGGCATCGCGGGGTTCTACGACGATCAGGGGCGGTCGCTGCGCCGCGCGTTCCTGCGCGCGCCGCTCGCGTTCCGGCGCATCTCGAGCCGGTTCGGCAGCCGGTTCCATCCCATCCTCCACATGTGGCGTCACCACGAGGGCGTGGACTTCGCCGCACCGTACGGCACGCCGGTGCGCGCCACGGCCGATGGCACCGTCACCCGCGTGGGCCGGGAAGAGGGCGGCTACGGCAACGTGATCGAGGTGCGTCACGCCAACGGCATCCGCACGCGCTACGGCCACTTGTCCGCGTTCGGACGCGGCCTGCACGTGGGCCAGCGCGTGGAGCAGGGAGAGACCATCGGCTACGTGGGCTCGACCGGCCTGTCGACCGGTCCGCACCTGCACTACGAGTTTCTCGTGAACGGGCGACCGACCAACCCGCAACGCAAGGACATGGGATCGGGCACTCCGGTTCCGCCCACCCTCCGGGCCGCCTACGACTCGGTGCGGCTGCAGCTCGTCACGCAGCTCGAGCCGCACGGCCCGCCGCACGTCGCTCCGACCGTCGCCGCGCGCGACGATTAATTTCCAGTACCTCCGTGGAGCTCTACCCCGCCGTTGACGTGCAGGGCGGGCGCGTGGTGCGCTTGCGCCAGGGCGAGGCGCGGCACGCCACGGCGTACGCCGACGATCCCGTGGCCGTGGCGCGCCAGTTCGCGCGCGACGGCGCGCGCTGGGTGCACTTCGTCGATCTCGACCGCGCGTTTGGGAAGGGCGACAACCGCGCGCTGGCGCGGCGCTTGCTCGGCGCGGCCGAGGTGCCGGTCCAGGTGGGCGGCGGCCTGCGAACCGAAGCGGCAATCGCCGAGATGCTCGCCTGGGGCGCCACCCGGGTGGTGATCGGGACCAAGGCGGCAAGCGATCCGGCGCTGGTCGAGCGGCTGCTGGCGCGCCACGGGCCGGAGCGGCTGGCCGTGGGGATCGACGCGAAGGACGGCCAGGTGGCGGTGCGCGGCTGGACCGAGGTGTTCGACTTGACGCCGCTCGAGCTCGCCCAGCGGGTCCTGGGTCAAGGAGCGCGGACGGTGATCTATACCGACGTCGCCCGCGACGGGATGCTGGCCGGGCCGGATGTGGCGGGCGCGCGCGCCATCGCGGCGCTTGGGCTCGACACGATCGCGTCGGGGGGCGTCGCGTCGCTCGACGACCTGCACGCGATCCGCGCCGCCGGCCTCGCCGGCGCCATCGTGGGACGCGCGCTGTACGAAGGCCGCTTCACCCTCGTCGAGGCGCTCGAGTGCGCGGCCGCGTGACGGCCGGCCTGGCCCTGCTGCGCACGACCGGACTCGGCGCGCTGGTGCTGCTGCTGTGGAACCCGACGACGGCGCGCTTCGCCGCGGGAGAGAGAGCCACCCCGCCGCTCGTGTTGCTCGACGCCTCGCTCAGCATGGCGGGCCACGGGGGACGCTGGCGCGAGGCACTCGACACGGCGCGCGCTCTGGCGCGGAGCGGGGGCGGGGGGGGCGGGGGGGGCGGCGGCGTCATCTGGCGCTTCGGATCGCAGGTGCGGGCGTACGACTCACTGCCCCCGGGAGACGGCGCGACGCGGCTCGCCCCGGCGCTCGCGGCCGCCGCCGGGCGCGAGGGGCCGGTGGCCGTCGTGACCGATGGCGCGATCAGCGACCTCGCCGACCTCCCCGCCGATCTGCTGGCCCGCGTCCACATGATCGTCCTGCCGCGGCCGGCATTCTTCGATGCGTTCGTTTCGGATATCGTCGGACCGAGGAGGGTCGGTGCGGGAGACACCGTCCGGCTCAAGGTCAGCTACGGAACGACCGGGAAAACGGCCGGGGAAGGGGGAAGAGGGAAGGGGACCCTTCTCGTGAGTCTGGGCAATCGGCGCCTCATGTCGCGTGTTGTTTCGCTGCCCGACAGCGGGATCCTCTCGACCGAAATCACCCTTCCCCCTTCCCCCTTCCCCGGGTCTTTGCCGGCCGGCTGGCAGGCGCTCGAGCTGCGGCTGGAGGGGGTTGCCGGCGATTCGGAGCCCCGCGACGATGCCCGCTGGTTCGTACTCGAGGTAAGCCCGCAGCCCTCCGTCGTGCTGCTCGCTGCGCCACCCGATTGGGACAGCCGGTTCCTCGCCCGTACGCTGAGCGACGTAGCGCGCGTACCGGTGCGGACCCTGGTACAATCCGGCTCCGACGGCAGCACCGGCTGGCGCGACGCGGCCGGCCTGACAGCGGTCTCCGCCGCCGACGTGGCCCGCGCCGTGGCGGGCGCCCGGCTGGTCGTCCGGGTGGGAGATCCGAGTGTGCTCGATCGGTTCCCCCCTCCCGTCAAGGGCGCGGTGCTGACGTGGCCGACGCAGGGCGGCCGGGACGGCGATTGGTACGTGCAGCCGCCCGAGCCGTCTCCGCTCGCCGGGCCGTTGGCCGGCGTCGCGTGGGATTCGCTGCCGCCCGCCGCGGCGCTGTCCGACCTCGCTCCCGTTCCTCCCGGGGACAGCTCGGCGGTGGTGGTGCTCACTGCACGACTCGCGCGGCGGGGCGCGGCGCGCCCGGTGATCGTGCTGTCGCAGGCGGGGGGCGCGCGGCGCGCCATGGTCGCGGCGTCCGGGTTGTTCCGCTGGGCGTTCCGCGGCGGAGCGAGCGCGGAGGCGTATCGGGCGGTGGTAGCGGCGCTGGCGGACTGGCTGCTGACCGAGGGGGCGGGGAGCAGGGAGCGGTTCGTTCCGGTAGCGTACTCCGCGCCCAACGGGATGCCGATTGTGTGGCGCTGGAGCGGGTCTGGTCCGCCGCAAGACGGCGTCGTCACGCTGGCAGCCGGCGGCACGCGCCGTACCGACACTCTGCGATTCGATGCGACCGGGCGCGCCGAGCTGCCGCTGCCGCCGGGCGTGTACGCGTACGGAGCGCCGGGCGGGGCCGAGCGGGGCATCGTCGCGGTGGAGACGTACTCGGACGAGTGGCGGCCCGCGGTGCCGTTGGTGCGAGCCCAGGCGGGGGGCGCGGCGGGAGGGCGAGTGGCGAGCACGGCGCTGCGCGATCGCTGGTGGCTGTTCGTGGTGGCGATCGCGGCGTTCGCGACGGAGTGGGCGTGGCGCCGCCGGCAGGGCCTGCCCTGATGGCGTCGTTGTGGCAGCGGCTGGGCCGCGTGTTCGCCCGGGGCGACGCGGGCGCGCGCGAGGAAGCCGAGCGCATCCTGCTCGAAGCCGACTTTGGCGTCGCGGCGACGGCGGAGATCCTCGAGCAGGTGGCGCGGACCCCCGACGGCGATGCGCGGCGAGCGCTGGAGCAGGCCGTGGTGTCCATCTTGTCGAAGGCGGGAGCTCCCGGGGCGCTGGCGCGCGCGTCCGAGCCGCCGACCGTGATGCTCGTGTTCGGCGTGAACGGCGTCGGGAAAACGACCACCATCGCAAAGCTGGCGCACCGGCTGGTGCGTGACGGTCGCAGCGTCCTGCTCGCCGCCGCCGACACGTTCCGGGCCGGAGCGCGGGAGCAGCTCGAGATCTGGGCCAACCGGCTGGGCGTCCCGTGCATCCGGGGCGGGGGGGCGGGGGCGGGGGCGGACCCGGCCGCCGTGGCGTTCGACGCGGTGGCGGCGGCGCGTGCCCGCGGGATCGACAGCGTGCTCGTCGACACGGCGGGCCGGTTGCACACCGAGGAGCGGCTGCTGGAAGAGCTGAAAAAGGTGGTGCGCGTGGTCGCGAAGCAACGCTCTGTTGGGGGGGCGGGGGCTCCGCACGAGTCGCTGTTGGTGCTCGACGCGACCGTGGGTCAGAATGCCGTCCACCAGGCGCAGGCGTTTGCCGCGGCGCTGCCGCTCACCGGCCTCATCGTCACGAAGCTCGACGGGACCGCGAAGGGCGGGAGCGTGGTCGCCGTGCAGCGCATCATCCCCGTGCCGATTCGTTTTGTCGGCACCGGCGAAGGGCTCGAAGACCTCGAAGTGTTCGACCCTCAATCCTACGCCAAGCGCTTGGTGAGCGGGTGACGCTGCAGCTGACCACCTCCGTGAAATATCTCAAAGGCGTGGGCCCGAAGCGCGCCGAGGCGCTGGCGCGGCTCGGGATCCGCAGCGTCGGCGACCTGTTGTATCACGCGCCGCACCGCTATCTCGACGCCACCAACGTCACCCCGCTGGCCCGCGCACGCGTGGGCGAAGAGGTCAGCTGCGTCGGTCAGGTGATCACCACCGGCGTGCTGCCGACGCGCCGCGGGCTGCGCGTGTTCCGGGCCGTGCTGCGGGACGAGAGCGGCCTGCTCGAGTGCGCCTGGCCGGGCCAGCCGTTTCTGGAGCGTCAGATCAAGCCGGGGCAGGTGCTGCTCGTGACCGGTCCCGTGCGTTATTACCACGGGCGCCAGCTCGTTCCCCGGGAGTTCGTGGTGCTCGCGGACGAGGGCGAAGCGCGGCCGGAGCGCGGCCTGGTGCTTCCCATCTATCCGGCGACCGAAGGCCTGACGCACCGCCAGATCCGCACGCTCATTCACCAGCACCTCGACGCCCTGCTGGGACTCGCCGTCGATCCGCATCCGCCGCGCCTCGCCGCCGCCGTGGGGATCCCGGAGCTGGGTTGGGCGCTCGCCGCGGTGCATCGACCACGCGACCTGGCCGAGGCGGAGGCGGGCCGGCGGCGTCTCGCGTTCGACGAGCTGTTCGATCAGCAGCTGGTGCAGGCCCGCGCGCGGCACCTCGCCAAGCGGGCCCGCGCGGGGATCGAATTCACGCTCAAGAAGGAGCTCACCACGCAGTTGAAGCAGCATCTCCCCTTCGAGCTCACGGAAGCCCAGCGCCGGGCCGTGCGCGAGATCACGGCTGACATGACGGCGCCGCTCCGCATGCACCGGCTGCTGATGGGCGACGTCGGCACGGGGAAGACGGTGGTGGCGCTGTTCGCGATGCTGCTCGCCGTGGAGAACGACTATCAGGCCGCGATCATGGCGCCGACCGAGCTGCTCGCCGAGCAGCACGGCGCGACGCTCGCCCGGCTGCTCGAGCCGCTCGCGCTCCGCCCCGAGCTGTTGATCGGCCGGCTGACGGCCGCCGAGAAGAGCGCCGCGCGGGAGCGCATCGCGCGCGGCTCCGCGCGGCTGGTGGTGGGGACGCACGCTCTGATCCAGGAGTCGGTCAAGTTCCACCGGCTCGGCCTCGCCGTGGTGGACGAGCAGCACCGCTTCGGCGTGGAGCAGCGCGCCGCGCTGGTGGAAAAGGGCGATGCGCCCGATGTGCTGCTCCTCACCGCGACTCCGATCCCGCGCTCGCTGGCGCTGACGCTGTACGGCGACCTGGACGTAACGGAGCTGCGGGAGCGGCCCCCGGGACGGGGGAGTGTGAAGACCGCGCTGCGCGGCGACGGCGCCCGCAAGAAGATCTACGCGTTCATCCGCGCCGAATGCGCCGCCGGCCGGCAGGCGTACGTGATCTATCCTGTGATCGACGAGTCGGAGCGCGCCGACCTGAAGGCCGCAACGACGATGGCCGAGGACTTGCGGGAGGTGTTCCCGGAATTCCGCGTCGGCCTGGTGCACGGCCGCCTCAAGGCGGAGGAGCGGGACGGGACGATGCGCGCGTTCCGCGACAACGCGGTGCAGATCCTCGTCGCGACGAGCGTGATCGAGGTGGGGATCGACGTGGCGAACGCGACGGTGATGCTGATCGAGCACGCCGAGCGCTTCGGGCTGGCGCAACTGCACCAGCTGCGCGGCCGGGTGGGTCGCGGCGCCGCGGCGAGCCACTGCATCCTGCTCTCGAACGTCCCGGCGGCCGCCGCCCGGTTGAAGGCGTTCAGCGAGACCACCGACGGCTTCAAGATCGCGGAGCTCGACTTACAGGAGCGCGGCATGGGCGAGCTCGCCGGCGCGCGCCAGTCGGGCGGCGTGCCGCTGCGCTACGCCAACTTCGCCACCGACCTGCCGCTGCTCGAGGCGGCGCGCCGCGCGGCGGGCGAGATCATCGCCCGGGACCCGGCGCTCGTGGAGCCGGACCATGCGGCGTACCGGGAGCGCATCGTGGCGCGATATGAGCGGGGGTTTGAACTGTTCAGGGTGGGGTAAACCAGACCAAATGCGGAATGCGGAATGCGGAATGTGGAATGCGGAATTGAAGTGAGAGTTTCGTGTGCCACGACGCTTACCCTTACATTCCGCATTCCACATTCCGCATTAGAATGTCAGCCGCACCCCCACCAGCGCTCCGCCCGTCCGTTCGTCCACCGCCACTTTCAACGGCGCAAACGGTTTATTCACCGGCCCTCCCGCCTGCCGCGTCAGGTCGGCGATGAACAGCCCGGCGGCGACGAGCAGCGTGGCCTGGCCCGCCATCAGGCGCAGCCGGGCGCGGCGGTCGAAGTGAATCGAGGACTGATACAACTGCTCGGCGGTGGGGTCGACGTACGTGCCGCTGGTGCCAAGCAGGCAGTTGGCGTTGTCGCTGCGGCACAGGGCCAGGAGCTGGTTGAACTCGCGGTTCGACTGGGCGTGCTCGTGCGCCCCCATCACCGTGAACGCTACGGCCCCGCCGGCGGCGAGCCACTTCCCCCAGTGGACCGTCGCACGTCCCACGTTCCACGTTGCATGAGACTGACGTGCGACGTGCGTCGTGGGACGTGGAACGGTGTCTCGCTCCTGCGCTGGCAGGCGCGTCGAGGCAAGCAGCGCCAAGCCGCCCAGCAGGCTAACGGTTCGTCTCATCGGTACGCCTGAATGTCGCCCCGCCCGGCGACGATGACCAGCTGCCGGTCGCGCACCAGCGGCGGCTGCTCGATCGGCCCGTCGAGCTCCACGCGCCACAGGATCGCGCCGGACCGCCGGTCCACGAGCAACACCTCGCCCGACACGCTCGCCACCAGCACGCCCGACGCCACCGGCGTCGGTCCCGCCGTGGCTGTGATGCCGAGCGGGAACGAGCGTGCCTCGGACGGGCGGTTCGTGGGCGCGAGCCACAGCGTGCCGTTGCGTGCCAGGACGTAGACGGTGTCGTGCGCCACCGCGGGAGCGCCGAACACCGCGTCCCCTGCCGGGAGGTCCCAGGCGACGGTCAGGGCCGGGAGGTTTATGGCCAGGATGCGGCCTCCGGTGGTCGCCGCGTAGAGGCGCGAGCCGTCGAGGGCGGGCGCGGCGATCACCGCGCCGGGCGTGTGGACGCGGGTCCGCACCTGGCCCGAGTCGCGCGCCAACAGGTACAGGGTATCCGCCGTCGTGGCGACGGCGATGCCGTCGCCCGTGGGGATGGGCGCGGCGCGGGCCCCGCCACCGCCGAGCCGCCGGCGCCAGGTGACCTTCCCACCGTCGGTCTCGAGTCGCAGCACCGTGCCCGTCTCCGTCGCGGCGTACAGCGTGTCACCGTCCAGCGCCAGCGGCGCCACGATGCTCTCGGTCTTGGTGCTCCACAGGATCCCGCCGTCGCGCAGGCGCAGGGCGTAGACGCGCGCGTCGGGTGTGCTTTCGGTGGCGACGTAGATGCGGTCGCCGTCGAGCAGCGGCCCGGCGTGAATGGTACCGGCGAGCCGCGCGCGCCACAGTGCCTGGCCGGTGGCGCGGTCGATCAGCGTCACCACCCGATCGGCGACCCCCACCACGATCACGGTTTCACCCAGGGCGGGACTGCCGCGCACCGCCCGGCCCACGCTGGTGTGCCACAGCGGCCGTGGATCGGCGTTGACGGACTCGGCGATGCAGGCGTCGTGGCGCGGCGTGCCCAGGTAGGCGGGCCAGCTCGCCTCCTGGTGTTGGGGACCGAGCCGCGAGGGCGGCACGTACGGGCTCGCGCAAGCCGTCGCGTTGACAGCCCAAAACCCCGCCACTAGTATGCCGCGCCTATGCCCGAGCTTCATCGTATCGAGGCGTTGCCGCGGCTCGGCGGCCGCACGGTCGTGGTGCGCGGCTGGGTGATGACCACGCGCTCGAGCGGCAAGATCGCCTTCGTGATGCTGCGCGACGGCACGGGCTATCTGCAAGTCGTGCTCTCCAAGAAGGACGTCCCCGACGCGGCCTGGGAGGCGTTCGGCCAGCTCACCCAGGAGACGTCCGTCGAGGTGACGGGGGTGGTGCGCGCCGACACCCGCGCGCCGGGCGGCGTAGAGCTCACGGCCGCGGACCTGAAGATCCTCGGGCCGAGCCACGACTTCCCGATCACGCCCAAAGAGCACGGCACCGCCTTCCTGTTCGAGCACCGGCACCTGTGGCTGCGCAGCCGCCGCCAGGTGGCGATCGCCCGGGTGCGCCACGAAGTGATCCAGGCGATCCGCGACTTCTTCTACGAGCGCAACTTCGTGCTGGTCGACACGCCCATCCTCACCGGCGCGATCGGCGAAGCCGCCGGGAACCTGTTCTCGACCGAGTACTTCGACCTGGGCACGGCGTACCTGGCGCAGACCGGCCAGCTGTACGTCGAGGCCGCCGCGGCGGCACACGGCAAGGTGTACTGCTTCGGGCCCACGTTCCGCGCCGAGAAGTCCAAGACGCGCCGTCACCTCACCGAGTTCTGGATGGTCGAGCCCGAAGTCGCCTGGAACGACTCCGATGACAATATGAAGCTGCAGGAGGAATTCGTCTCCTACGTCGTGGCGCGGGCCCTCGAGCGCAAGCGCGCCGAGCTGGCCGATCTCGAGCGCGACACGACCGCGCTGGAGCGCGTGCGGCCGCCGTTTCCCCGGATTTCCTACACCGACGCGGTGGAAAAGCTCAAAGCGTTGGGGAGCGACATCGAGTGGGGTCGCGACTTGGGCGGGGACTCGGAGACGCTGCTCGCCCAGCAGTACGACCGTCCCGTCATGGTCTACAACTACCCCAAGGCGGTGAAGGCCTTCTATATGAAGGAGAACCCGGCCGACCCGCGCACCGTGCTCAACAACGACATGCTGGCGCCGGAGGGGTACGGCGAGATCATCGGCGGCAGTCAGCGCGAGGACGACTACGACCGGCTGCTGGCGCGCATCCGCGCGGACAAGCTGCCCGAGGAGGCGTACAGCTGGTACCTGGATCTCCGGAAGTACGGGACGTTCGTCCACTCGGGCTTCGGGCTGGGCGTCGAGCGCACGGTCGCGTGGATTTGCGGCATCCCACACATTCGCGAGGCGATCGCGTTTCCGCGGACGTTGTACAAGCTGTGGCCCTAAGGGGAGCATGACCGAGCCTCAGATCTTCGGGACCCACGAGCCCCAGACGCTGGCCCAGCTGCGCGACGTGGCGAGCCGGGCTGCGCGCGCGGCGCTCATGGCGGATGGCCACCTCGGGTACGTCATGCCGATCGGCGGCGTGGCGGCGTACTTGAACCAGGTGTCCGTGGTGGGCGTGGGGTTCGACATCGCGTGCGGCAACGCCGCGATCCGCACCGATCTGAGCGCGGCACGGCTCGCCCCGCACCGCGCTGAGCTCGCCGACGCCATCCAGAACACGATCTCGTTCGGGGTGGGTCGGAAGAACCGCGCCGGCGACGCGCCCAGCGACGACCCGCTGTTCGAGGATGCGGCCTGGGACGCGGTGCCGGGCAAGCACGAGCGGGAGCGGCTGCGCGCCAAGGCGCGCGACCAGCTCGGCACCGTCGGCAGCGGCAACCACTACGTGGACGTGTTCGCCGACGAGGCGGATCGCGT
>WNGI01015013.1_pt1 | contig 11886 bp, 8 predicted proteins | sample 5400621 | NCBI WGS metagenome assembly WNGI01 (sample SAMN13153374, study PRJNA577476) | soil metagenome | isolation source: 20 cm soil or saprolite under Garry oak tree replicate 1 | place: USA:California | collected 2016-06-15
TGATTGAACAATCAAACTTTGATACATATCCCGTCGCGCGAATCAACGAAGCTCCGTACCAGACGAATGTTTACCTGGTGGAAAGCGATGCACCGCCGGCGGGCGTAGGTGAACCTGGCGTACCACCGTTCATTCCGGCACTCTGCAACGCGATTTTCGTTGCGACCGGTAAACGGATTCGAGAGCTGCCGCTATCAAGAACCAGCTTGGGGAAGAATTCCTGATTTTCATTTGGGTCAAGCGCACGGTCTCAGCAAAATGAAAGTCCTTTTGTAAGGCGCAGCAACGGCCGGAATAAAACCTCGTCCGGCACGGCCTTCCAGCTTGGCCCACAAGTCCCACCAGGGCGCGAACGAGGTAATCGTAAGTTTCAGGAATGTTCATTCGCTTTGTGTTACAGTTGGCAACATAAGTGAGAAGAGATACTTCTCGCTCCGAAAAATCTGCAGCCGATCAGGGGGGCCTATGATCACTCGCCTTCTCTCTCTGGCACTACTCGCTGGTTCGGCGCTGGCGCAGAACGTCGTTCACTACACCACCACCATCGACAACGTGAAGTACGTCTTTGCGACGGCGGAGCCGGTGGCGCGGTTGAAGCCGGGAGACATTCTCGACACCAACACGCTGGACTGCTTTGGCAATGTATTGCGCAAGCCGGGCGACACGATGAGCATGGTCAAAGGCGACAATCCGCTCGCCGGGCCGTTTTATATCGAGGGAGCCGAACCCGGCGATACGCTCGCGGTGAAGATTCTCGATCTGCAGGTAGATGGCGATACCGGAGTGGGCGCGTACTCTCCTGGATTTGGCGCACTCAGTGGTTCGCACTACACGCCGGTGCTCGAGCCGCCGCTGAAGGAACGCGTGTGGTTTTATCACATCGATCATGCGTCCAACATGGCCACGTACAAGGCGCTCGATTCGGATTTTTCGGTGAAGATTCCACTTCATCCTTTCTTCGGGTGCATCGGTGTGGCTCCTGCGAATGGCGAGGCGCGCAGTTCGATCGTGCCGGCGGAGTTCGGCGGGAACATGGATTCTCCAGAAGCTAGCGTGGGCAACACGGTGTACCTTCCAGTGAACGTGAAGGGAGGACTTTTCTACATCGGTGATGGACATGCCGCGATGGGCGATGGTGAAGTTGCCGGGTCGGCGATCGAGGTTCCACTCAAGGCGCGCGTTCAATTCAGCGTGATTAAAGGGCGCACTATCGAGTGGCCGCAGTTTGAGAATGACCAAGCGATCATGACCGTCGGTGCTTATCGTCCCGTCGACGACGCGGTGCGTATTGCTTTTACTGAACTGGTGCATTGTCATCGTGACTACGGACTTTCCGATCTAGATGCCTACGAGTTGCTGTCGAAAGTCGCGAAGGTTCATTTCAATGAAATGGTGGATCCGAATTACGTTGTCGTGGCTTCCATCGAAAAGAAATACCTGCCTCCGAAGAAACCGTAGAGTCGTAAAATAATTCCTGAAGAGTTTCCTGCGGTTACGGTCTCATTGTTTTCAGCAAGGCGGTAAGTATGGCCAAGACTCCCCCAAGCACGATACTCACCGAGGGATTTGAGGCCACGAGCATTTCGGTACTACCGACGACTGCGCATTCTCGCCTCTCAGCGACGACACTTCCAAAATGCGTGACACCGCGTTTGCCAACATACGGGTGCGGGCTGGGCACGAAACTCGCGGAGAATCTTATCCGGAGGTGACTTGTGACCGCGAAGGGCAATGAAAACGGGGTACTGCAGTCGGTGGCTCTGCGGAATGCGGAGCTCGCGCGCATCGGTCGGGTGACCACAATGGGAGAGTTGACGGCTTCGCTGGCACACACGAGGTCAATCAACCGATTGCCGCCGCGGTTACCGACGCCAATACCTGCCTGCGCTGGATCAAGCACGATGACCCCGATCTTGAGGAGGCATGTGAGGCTGCGTCGAGAGTCATCAAAGACGCAACCCGTGCTGCCGAGATCATCAGCCGGATCCGCCTGCACTTTAAGAAGGCCGCTCCGCAACGGGAGCTTTTGAACGTAAACGAGATTATTCGAGAGATGGTTATTATGCGCAGTGAGGCAATGCGGTACTCTATCTCAGTCCGGACCGAACTGGCGTCAGATCTTCCGCGCGTGATGGGAGATCCAGTGCAGTTACAGCAAGTGCTGATGAACCTCATGACCAACAGCCCCCAGAACGTTGAGGGCCGCAAGCAGAAGCTCATTGGCCGGTTTTGGGTGACCCCTGAGGTCTATAGAGCGAGCTTCGTGCAATCGGATGTTAGAACTGAAGTTTTAGCGCCAGTCGGATCGAGCGCGGGCGCCGATTTGAGACCAGGGAATGCATGGCCGTGGGACCGCCGGAGCCCAGGCTCGAACAGACGTACAATGGCGCAACACGGAACCATTTCTTCACCTCTGCAGCCGCAATGGCCACAAATAAACTTCAAAATAGAAGTTTGAGGCCCAATCGGAAGTACCGTTCTGCAATTAGACGGCTTCCAGGATTGGTGGACGTGATCAGCCCGAAGTCCGGGTCGGTCACGCCGTTGTCTGGATTGCTGAAGTTTGGATGATTGGTAAGGTTGAGCGCCTCAATCCGGAATTGCGCCTTCAACGGCTCCCGGATTGCAAAAGTGCGGAAGAGACCAAAATCGAGATTTCCGTATCCCGGCCCGCGAAGAGAATCAAAACTTGACGTGCCGAAGCGCGCGGTTGTTACTGGAGCGAACGCGAAGATATCAAAATACGGCGAGGCCAGACCATGTGCGCCGTAGATTGCAACATGTGGCTTGATTTGGTCAGCCAGTTGCGGACTTCCAGGCGCATTGAGAGAGGTGCCAGGAGCGCTCACCCAGAATAGCGCCCCTGAATAGAGGGAGAGAACGCCATTGACCTGCCATCCGCCCGCGATGGCCGCGGAGATGCCCTCCGTTAGATATCGCTGATTTTTCCCGAACGGCAGCTGATAAATCGCACTGAGTTGGAAGTTGTTGGTGCGGTCATCGGGCATCCGCGCGTAATTCCGGTGGTAGTACTGGGGAATCGGAATCTCCGGCTGACCGTCCCCATTCTCGTCGCAGCAAAGCCCCATCCACTTGGACCAGGTATAACTCGAAAAGAACTGCAGCCCGTTGCCGAATCGTTTTTCGAGTTGGGCTTGCAGGGAGTGGTACTTCATATGTTCAAAAGGCTCGATGATTGTTTCGGCAGCAGTGACTCCGAAAGAAGGATATAGTTGTTGACTTTGTACGCCACCTCCCGGCAAACCGTAGTTCGCGTTGTAGCGCGTATGCTGGTGAATCGTTAAAGTCCCGACATACCCGATCTGTGCGAGGAGATTCCAACCCAACTGTTGCTGCACGCTTAGATTGTAGGATTCTGTATACCCACGGACAAAGTGCTTGGGAGAAGAACTGACACCAACGACTGGCGGTAGAGGGATGGTACCGGTACTGATATCCGGGCTCTGTAAGGCCGGAAAGCCCTTAGCCAGAGTTGTGGATGCTGTATAGGTATTCAACGCTGGGAGAGACTGGCTGAGTGTCAAAGGATAGTTATACAGGCCATCACGGTACATGTTGATCTGTTCCGGATTGAGGGAATAACCGGCACGAATGACTGTGTTTGGTTTAACGCGGTAGGCCAGGCCTGCGCGTGGAGCGAAAAGGATCTTTTGGACGGAAATCCCACAGTTCGTCGGAATACGTCCTTCTCCACAGATGTTGTAGACGTTGGTAGCGGGGTTGTAGTATTCGACACCACGATTCTCGCGCCGAGGCACTGGGAAGTAGTCCCAGCCCGTTCCAACGTAGAGAGTCAGTTTTGGCATGATCTGGTACGTATCAGAGACATAGGGAGCAAACATCCAACTTCGCAGCGTAATGTACGCCGGGACATTCAGCACATTGTTTACCGCGTTTTGCGGCGTGCCGAGAAGAAAGTCGGCCCAGGAATTGAACTGGTTGGTGGGCGGGCTTCCGGCCGCGCAGCCGGGACTGCTTGCAGATGGACAGTAGAGCGATGTAAGGCCGCCGTTGAAGTTGAATTGAGTTGGGGTAACTTCTTTGTGATTCATGTGCTGCTGGCTAACATCGATACCGAAACGGATGCTGTGGTTTCGCTTGACCCAGCTTGCGTTGCCAGTGTACTGGAAGACTGGATCCTCGTAGACGAGGGAAGGATAACCATACCCGAACCCGTTCAGTGACCCCGTCGTAAAATTAAACTGAGGCACGCCACCCGCCGTGGGCAGCGGTCCCAGGTTGGTGTTGGGAATACCGAGGACATCCGCCCCGTAGCGTGTGTTGGACAACGGCGCAAGTAGATTCTGAGTTGTATGGGTGAGGCCAAAGATAGCGTCCACTACGAAACGTGGGCTGGCCACATAGGTAGCCATCGCCGAGATCGCATAGATGTTGCCAAACTGGTTCGTGTTGTAGCCTCTTCCGGGTCCCAAAACGTTTCCAAATGCTGGAGGCTGGGTTTGACTGTATGGATAGTCACTGAAGCGTCCAGAAATTCTCAATTTCTGGGTTGTGTTCCAGTCGATTTTGGTGTCGATCTTCTGCAAGTCATATGAGTAGGGAGTATTGATAAAGATGTTGTTGGCATACACGCCATTGGGAATACCGCTCGGAATCTGCGCGATGAGCATCTTTGAAATTGAACTGATTCGACCGGAGGGAATGATATAGTTCCCTGTAGAATCTTTTGGAAATGGCGTCCTGCCACTGCCATCTGCATTTCCAGTGGTGGGATCAAAAATCGGAGTCGGTGAGGCCAGAATACCGCTGGCCATATCGGGAGTTGGCAGCGTGTAGAAATTTCCCAGAGCTTCCCGCAAAAAGTCACCCTCATAGCTGCCAAAGAAAAAGAGCTTGTCCTTTATGATGGGCCCACCGAGGGTGCCTCCGGCATCATTATCGATGTACTTTGGCTTTTTGGTCCCAGCTGGCTGGAAATAAGGCTTGGCCTTGAGCGCATTGTTTTCGTTGTACCAATACGCTGACCCGTGGAAAGAATTGGTTCCGCTTTTGATCTGCACGTGAATGCCGGCTCCATTCATCACTCCCTGGTCAGCGGAAGAACTGGCGGTCACCACGTTTACAGTCGCGATCGCTTCGGTAGATGGGACCGCGGTCGAGTAGAACTGGACCCAGACATTGGTAGCGCTGACACCGTCGACACTGACATTTGTACCGTTCGCGCTGGTGCCGTTAACATTGATGATCATGGAGCGAGCAGGATTGTTGGTACCGCCTGCTCCTGCAAAGCCGGGATTCGGAGGGGTCACGCCCGGCAGCAGACCGATTAGTCCCTCGTAGGTTCGAGTAGGCTGTGGCAGTTGCTGCAGGTCGTCGGAGGTTACGACACCGTGCACATCTACGCGATCGGTTTGTAGCTCAGCGGCATTCGATAAGACGTTGATCGTCAGCGGTTGTCCGCCAACCGTAAGCTTCGCATCCACGCGAACGGTCGTGTTAATTGTCAGTTTGATACCCCTCGCTTCAAATGCATCGAACCCTGATTTCGAAATGGACACCACGTACGTACCTGCCGGGACTGTCGAGAGGGTGTAGACCCCGCTGGCGTTGGTAGTCGCGCTTCGCTTCTCATTTGTCTCAGTTTGCGTCGCCTCAACTTTCGCGTCCGGGACTACGGCTTCCGATGGATCCGTCACGACGCCGACGATGGTCCCATACAAACTTTGGGCCGTTGCAGGCCTGGTCGCGACTAAGCAAATTAGCGTGACAAGAATGGGAAACGCTAAAATTGATTCGAAGGCGTGGACCCCACTTGAGCATCGATGTGCTCGCCGTCGACAACCTCTCAAAGCGCTCATTGGCTACCCCCATTAATAGTTCAGACCAGGGCCGCCCAAGCCAAGAGTTAAAACGAAGCAGGTTCGAATGCGAAAGGTATGTGCGCGCCCAATCAAAGACCTCGCGAATAGCACCCGACGAAGGCGCTACTCCGGTACCGTTCAAGATGCTGGAATTTGAATGGGCGCCCGGCACGACCCAAGAGGAAATAGTGATCGAGAATTGCGCGCTGGGATACGCATAACCACATCGGCTGATGCCAACGGAGTTTTCAGAAACTTGAGGAAAATTCTAGCCCCTTGGACGGGGCAGTGTCCAGACCGCGCGTGCTGAAATGACCTGTCTGGAGATCTGCTCGTTCTGCTGCCTAGCGGGTCTTCGTGAGGCCGCGCGGCTTCACCCGCGATTCCTGACGAGCGACGCGACTGTTTGCAGAGGTCGGCCGGGAGTTTCCTGCAATGACGAAGGCTGACCCGCTGAAAACCCTCTCTTTCGGGTGTATTATGACGGCAAATGAGCAGGTCTGGACGTCCGGACAGGATTGACAAACACTGTGATTTCGATTGTCCACCAAGGAACGATCAAGCTGACGGTTCTCGTGCGCTTGGCCGTTTGCTGCGCCCTTGTCGCGCTCTTGTGTGATGCCACATTGGGGATGGCCCGAGACGGAGCAGGCCGCCCCGACAATCAGCCCAACAATGTCGGAGCGGTGCGGCAGGCGTATGTGGACCCTCGCACTATCACCCTGCCTGTGGTCGATGGGAAGGGCATCCGTTTTACGCGACTCTCCACGGACGAGGGGTTATCGCAAACGAGGGTACTCCAGATTGTGCAGGACGATCAGGGCTTCATGTGGTTTGGTTCGCAGTATGGGATCAATCGCTACGATGGCTACAAGTTCAAAGTATTCAAGCACGAGCCCGGGCGCACCAACAGTCTGAGCGGGGTGTTCATTTCTTCCCTCTTCAAAGACCGTTCCGGCTCGCTGTGGGTCGGATGCGATGAGTTCCTGGATAAATTCGATCCCGTGACCGAGACCTTTACTCACTACCGCATCGATACCGAGGGTGCGCAAGGCGAAACCGTTCCCGTGACCCACATCAACCAGGACCACACGGGTATGTTGTGGCTGTCAACCCTCCGCGGCCTGTTCCGATTCGATCCCTCCACCGGACAGACCATCCGCTATCGCCACGATCCCAACAACCCCTTTAGCCTGAGGAGCGACGAGGTCAAACAAAGCGGCGAAGACAGGACGGGAACTTTTTGGGTGGGCACCAGCGAAGGGCTGGATGCGCTCGATCGAGATACAGGCAAGGTCACACTGCATGTTCCGTTACGTGAACACCGCGAGATGTTGTTCTATGAGGACCGCTCCGGAGTGTTCTGGATCGTCCATGTCACCGGTGGTTTGCGACCCTGGGCAATGGCCTTCTCAAATTTGACCGTGAGGGCCAGAAGTTCATCCGCTACCGTCACGATCCCACTAACCCGGATAGTCTCGGTGAAGACGATGTGGCTGCCTTGTTTCAGGATCGCGAAGGGAACATCTGGGCGGGCCTGCACATGATGGCGCCTACCCGCTTTGCGACTCGCCCCCCGCTTTTTGAGAAATTCAAGAACGAGCCAGGAAACCCCAACAGCATGAGGGGCACGATGGTGAACAGCATCTATGAGGACCGTCAGGGATTCCTCTGGATTGGCTCGACTGACGCGCTCAACCACGTCGACCGCAATACCGGACAATACACGTTCTACTGGCCCGCGGGACCAGGAGTCAGACCTCGTCCGACTTCCATCATCGAAGATCGACCAGGTTTTCTTTGGATTGGTACCGGCGGCCTCGGTTTGACCCGTTACGACCCTAAGACCGGAACGTTCAAGAAGTTCCGGCACAGCCCAACGGACCCATTTAGTTTGAGCAGCGATCATGTGGCTCAACTGCTCATCGACGATGCCGGTAGGCTTTGGGCCGCCACCTTCGATGGTCTCGATCGTTTCGATCCGGCGACTTCTCACTTCACCGTGTATAAGCTCGACCCGCAAATCCCTGCCCTCGATCTCGGGGTCAAGGAGGACCCTCAGGGAACGTTATGGATTGGCACGCATTCCTCGGGCCTGCAACGCTTCGATCCAGCCATCGAGCGTTTCACAGCCAGCTACAAGCACGATGCCAATGACCCCACGAGTCTGAGCAACAACCGCGTTAACTCCGTGCATTTCGATCACTCAGAGACCATGTGGGTTGGCACGCAAGACGGACTGGACAGATTCGACACCAAAACAGGCAGATTTAAGACCTACTACGAGGAAGATGGTCTCTCTGGAAATGTGGTGAGCTGCATCCTTGAGGACGAGCGCGGCAATCTATGGATGAGCACAAACAACGGGCTGTCGGTGTTCGATCCCTCAAAGCAAACTTTCAAAAACTACTCCGCCGCGGACGGCCTTCCCGGGGCTGACTTAACCGGTTGGGGCGCTTGTTTCAAGAGCCCGAGTGGCGAGATGTTTTTTGGAGGATTCGATGGAGGCGTAGCATTTTATCCGGACAAGGTGGTGGACAGTTCATACGTTCCGCCTGTCGTTCTCACTGATTTCCGGCTTTTCGATCGCCCCGCGACGGTTGGAACTGGTTCCCCGCTCAGTAAGTCGATCGGTTACACCAGTGCACTGAGTCTCTCTCATGATCAGAATATCTTCTCGCTGGAGTTTTCCGCGCTCAGCTATTTCAATTCTCCGACCAACCGCTACCGCTACAAGCTCGATGGATTAGATCACCAATGGCACGAGGTAGGAAGCGACCAACGGTTGGTGACTTACACTACCCTGCCCGCAGGGAGGTATACCTTCCGTGTGCAGGGCGCAACCAGCAGAGGTGCTTGGAACGAGCCAGGGTTGGAGTTAGCTGTCAAGATCCTGCCTTCGTGGTGGAATACGTGGTGGTTCCGTGCGCTATGCGCAGCCGCTTTCCTGGGAGTGCTTTGGGTTCTGTATCAAGTCCGTATCCAACAAATGCGGCGTCAGGAAAGGAAACTTCGGGATGTAATCGAAACCATTCCGACATTTGCCTGGAGCGCTTTGCCAGATGGCTCCGTGGACTTCGTCAATCGCCACTGGCAGGAACACACGGGTTTGTCCACCGAGAGGACAATCGGCTCAGGCTGGCGAGAGGCCGTTCACCCAGAAGACTTGGAACGACATGCCGAGAAGTGGCGAGCGTCTCTGGCGACCGGCGAGCTCTTCGAGAATGAGGTGCGCTACCGGCGGGCAGCGAATGGGCAATATCGTTGGTTTTTGACTCGCGCCGTGCCGCTGCGGGATGAACGAGGCAACATACTCAAATGGTACGGTATCTCAACCGATATCGAAGATCGCAAGCGCGCTGAACAAGAGCGCGAGCAACTACGGGCGGACCTCGCACACGTGAACCGGGTCAGTATATTGGGAGAGCTGGCCGCCTCCGTGTCCCACGAGCTGAAACAGCCGATCGCCGCGGCCATGACAAACGCGAAGACCTGCATGCGCTGGCTTAAGCGCGACCACCCCGATGTGGATGAGGCGCTCGAAGCCACCAGCAGAATTCTGAAAGACGGGACTCGTGCGACCGAGATCATCGAGCGTCTGCGGTCGTTGTACAAAAAAGACCTTCCACAGCGTGAACTGGTCGAGGTAAACGAAATCATCCGCGAAATGGTCGAACTGCTACGCGCCGAGGCCAACCAGTATGCGGTCTCGATCCGCAACGATCTTGCTGCCGATCTTCCCAAGATCACAGCAGACCGTGTGCAACTGCAGCAGGTCTTCATGAACCTCATCCTCAACGCGATTGAGGCCATGAACGAAACAGGTGGGGTCCTTACGGTCAAGACGCAACTGGGCGAGGATGGTCAACTGCTGATCTCGGTCAGCGATACCGGCGTGGGGCTGCCCAAGGAAAAAACCGAGCAGATCTTTGATGCGTTCTTTACCACCAAACCTCAAGGCAGCGGCATGGGTCTATCAATCACCCGCTCCATTGTGGAATCGCACGGCGGCCGTTTGTGGGCCACTGCGAACAACGGACGGGGCGCAACATTTCATTTCATTCTGCCGACATCAGCCGACATTGTGAGAGTGTCCGATACCGGAACGTGATTTCAGTGTCACCGGAGCTGCCTCGCGGTGATAAAAATCGAGGTTAGGGCGGGAAGCCGATCGCAAAAAAGGTAATTGCTCTCCATCACGCCCAATTCGGAAAGTATGTGCGAGAATAGGCCCAGATCGGGCGCCATGCGGTTGAAGCTGAAGGCAGAGGCGATGCAAAGGGGCCGACTCGAAGCTGGGAAGATATCCTTCAGCCCGGACGAATTCGCACTTGCAGTGGCCGAACAGCAAGAGATCGTGGCGAGCCGAAAGGCTGCAAAAGAGGCGGATAGTGCGGCCCAGCAAGGTATGACTGCGGCAGCGAAGGCAGAATCCTCAGCAGATCAGGCAACAGTCTCGGCTAACCGGGCTGATGCAGAGGCACAAATCGCGACTGCAGTCGGTGTCGCGGATGCGACCACCGCATCCATGCTGAACAAGCGCGTGTCGGAGTTAGACGACTACAAGAACGAGTTCGAGGTTGACGTCTTCTTTGCCAGAGACTCCTCCGTCTTGGACGATAAATCCAAGGAAGACCTCGATAATCTCGGTGACATTGCCAGGTCACTGGACGGCTACATGATCGAGATCGCGGGATACACTTCCAACACCCTAAGCAAAGAGGCAGACCAAAAGCTCAGTGAAGAACGGGCGGCAGTGGTCGCACAGTACCTTCGGGAAGTGAAGGACATCCCGATGCGGAGGATTCTTGTGCCGGTCGGTTATGGAGCAACTCATCCGGCGGTCAGCAACAAGGACCCCTATGATCGCGAACTCAACCGCCACGTAGATATCAAAGTTTTAGTGAACCAGAGCCTCGGGCAGGGCGAGTAGGTTGCAACCGAGCCCCGTCGCTGCGGCTCGGGCGATTTCGACCAAGACTTGTTATGAGGTGTGTGGAAAAAGAGGAGGAAGTTGCTCATGCAGAAGACCCGTAACTCTAACAATCATGCAGTGGTGCGTGCGCAGCCCCGGCTTCACCAAAACGCTACCGAAATTCAGCCATACGGCACAGTCATTTCCTTGCTTCCGCTCGAATTGGAAGAGGCGGTGCGACTGGAGATGACCGAGCGCCTCAATCAGCTGCTTGCCGATACGATTACTCTTCGTGATCTCTACAAGAAGTCTCACTGGCAAGTGGCTGGGCCGACTTTTTACCAGCTCCATCTTTTGTTTGATAAACACTTTCAAGAACAATCGGAACTGGTGGATGCCATCGCAGAGCGAATTCAATTACTCGGTGTGCAGTGCAATCGCGGTCCACACAGTATCGATCTCCTGCCGGGAGATATTGTGCTGGTGGAGGAACGCTCGCGCACTGAGAACCACCACTCTGCCAGTTGTTGGGACATTCCAAGCCGCAGGGGCTCTTACTCAACAGGAATATTTGGTGTGGTTTCCAATGGCTCTGTACGCCTTGGAATGTAGAGATTTTTGAGGCCGGCGCGATTTTAGACGACCACCGCAGGATCGCTGGCCATCTGGAGGAAACGTGAACGACGCACTGTTTCTCCACCGCATTCATTTTGCCTTTACCATCACCTTTCATTACTTATTCCCACAACTGACGATGGGCCTTGCGCCGCTGAATGTCGTGCTCAAGACGCTGGCTATCCGCACTGGCAACGAAGCCTACAATGAGGCGGCGCGCTTCTGGACGAAGATTTTCGGCATCAACTTTGCGCTGGGTGTCGTCACCGGCATCCCCATGGAATTTCAGTTCGGCACCAATTGGGCGCAGTTCTCGCGCCTTACCGGCGGCGTTATCGGCCAGCCGCTGGCCATGGAAGGCACATTTTCCTTCTTTCTGGAGTCGGCGTTCCTGGGGCTGTTTCTGTATGGCGAAAAACGCCTGGGGAAATGGGGACACTGGTGGGCTGGCTTCCTGGTGTTCCTCGGGTCATGGATCTCAGGTTTCTTTATCATCGTCGCCGACGCGTGGAT
>WNGI01012353.1_pt1 | contig 11885 bp, 7 predicted proteins | sample 5400621 | NCBI WGS metagenome assembly WNGI01 (sample SAMN13153374, study PRJNA577476) | soil metagenome | isolation source: 20 cm soil or saprolite under Garry oak tree replicate 1 | place: USA:California | collected 2016-06-15
GATCGCATCGGCCCTGATCACGGGCAAGCGCGACGCCATCTCAACGTCGGTGAACGAGGCCATGTATGTATCGGGTCTCGCCCACGTGCTTTCGATCTCGGGCTATCACATGGCGGTGGTGGCTGGCGTCATGTTCTTTGCGTTCCGCGCGCTGTTTGCGCTGATGCCGGCCTTCAGCAGCCGTCATCCCATCAAGAAATGGGCGGCGCTTGCCGCCCTGATCGCCGCGGCATTCTATCTTCTGTTGTCGGGCGCGGAGGTTGCGACCCAGCGCTCCTTCATCATGATCGGCATCGTTCTCATCGGCGTGATGGTCGATCGCCCGACACTTACCTTCCGCACGCTCACGGTAGCGGCATTTGGCGTGCTGCTGCTCGCACCCGAAGCAATCGTTCACCCCAGCTTCCAAATGTCGTTTGCGGCAACGCTCGCGCTTGTCGCCGGCTATCAGCAGGGCCTGCCCTGGATGAGCAAGGGCGGCGATACCCCGCTCGCGGCGAAGATCGCGCTGTGGGGCGGCCGGGAGATCGCCGGCCTGTTGCTCGTCTCGCTGCTCGCCGGCACCGCGACCATCCCATACGTCGCCTATCACTTTCATCGCATATCTCCCTATGGCGTGATCGCGAATCTGGTGGCGATGCCGGTGGTGTCGGCCTGGGTCATGCCGGCGGGGATTCTTGGCCTGATAAGTATGCCGCTTGGCTTCGACGGCCTGTGGTGGCGGTTGATGGGGCAGGGCATCGACTGGATGATCTCCGTTGCGCTGTGGGTCACGAGTTTTCCCGGAGCGCTGGGCCGGATGGCGGCGTTCGGCACCGGCCCGCTGCTGCTGTGCACCGCTGGGCTCGCCGTGCTCTGCTTATTCAAGACGCCCTTGCGGTTCATCGGTGCCTTGCTGATCGGCGGCGCCATTGTGCTGATGATTCGGGCGCCCCAGCCCGATGTGCTGATTGCCGCCGACGGCAGCGCCACCGCCGTCCGTGGTGAAGATGGCCGCTTTTCCATGGTCAAATCGGGTGGCGACGTCTTTGCGTTGCGCGAATGGCTTGCGGCCGATGCCGATGCGCGCACGCCGAAGGACACTACGCTTGGCGACGGGATCAGATGCGATCCGGCGGGCTGCATCGGAAGGTTGCGCGACGGCTCGCTCGTCGCCATCGCAAAGACGAACGAGGCGTTCGAGGAGGACTGCCGCCGCGCGGTGCTGGTAGTGAGTGCGCGCGATGCGCCGCCCGGTTGTGCCGCGCTTGTGGTCGACCGCCAGGTCTGGCAGCGCTCAGGCGCGATGGCGTTGCGTCGCCTCGGCGAGCGCTTTGAGATCACCACCACCCGGCCTTTGGGCTATGACCCGCCCGTGGAGACGCGCTGTCGCGCCAGAAAGCGACGCGCCCGCGCCGCCTCGCGCGATACCACCCCAGCCGCGCGACGCCACGCCGCGCGAAGACGATCTGGAGGCAGGCGACTGAGGCCGTTGTCCCGCTTCGAGGAAATGCGGGGATTGCGGTTAATAGCGTCGGAACAGCCCGACCAGCTTGCCCTGGATGCGCACGCGGTTGGGCGGGAGGATTCTGACCTCGTAGGCGGTATTGGCGGGCTCGAGCGCAATCGAGGCACCGCGGCGGCGGAAACGCTTGAGGGTCGCCTCTTCTTCGTCGATCAGTGCCACCACAATATCGCCGGTATCGGCCCCCTCGGTCTTCTTGAGCAGCGCGATATCGCCGTCGAGGATGCCGGCCTCGATCATGCTGTCGCCGCGCACCTCGAGCGCGAAATGCTCTCCGGTCGACAGCACGTCGGGCGGCATGTTGATAACGTGGCTCTTGGTCTGGATCGCCTCGATTGGTGTGCCGGCGGCGATGCGGCCCATGACAGGCACCGCCACCGGGCGTCCGCCTTCGTCCTCCGATGCGGTCCGCACCCGGCCGAGATTACCCTCGATTACGCTCGGCGTGAATCCGCGTGCGCGGCCCGCGCCGATGCCGTGCGCGACCGACTCAGGCAGCTTGATCACTTCGATGGCGCGGGCACGATTGGGAAGACGGCGGATGAAGCCGCGTTCCTCCAGCGCCGTGATGAGACGATGGATCCCGGATTTGGAACGCAGATCGAGCGCGTCCTTCATCTCGTCGAAGGAGGGCGGCACGCCGGTCTCTTTTAGGCGCTCGTGGATGAAGCGCAGCAATTCGAATTGTTTGCGGGTCAGCATCTTGCATTTCCCCCATTGCGGCGGCGCCAAAAGACTCGCCGAAACAAATCATGAACAGACACTATATGTTCGATATGTGTTCCGCAACCATTTAATTTGGCGTGAACGCGTCAAAGAAACCCCAAGAGCTTGCGCCCCGCAACGGTGCACCTGGCGTGCCGGGGCTGCCCGAAACCGGTGTCCTTTGGCCGACTGAGTGGGCCTTTGGACGAGTCGCCACGAGTGACTCCACGAGGGCTAGTCTCGCGTTCGCGATATTAGGAGCGGCCACGCCACATCTTGCTGGCGTCGCCCTCGACCATGGCCTTCCCATCGCCACTGGCGCTAGGGCCCGAGCCTGATGATGGAACAGCGCTCGCCCGCCTTAACGGGCGGGGCGTGCGGTTCGCGAACAAGCAGGCAGTCCGCACGCGCGAGCAGCATGAGCATGGAACTGTCCTGCGCCCGCGCCGGCGTCGCGATCGGGACGCCATCGGGACCGGGCGCTAGCGTGGCGCGCAGGTAGTCGGCGCGCTCGTCGTTTGCCGGGAGATCACAGCCGAGGCGCGCCGGTTCCGGTGCCGGCGCAACATCGCTGCGGCCGGCAAGGCGCCGGATGAGAGGAACCAGAAAGAGCACCGCGCAGACATAGGCCGACACCGGATTGCCTGGCAGGCCGAGGACGTGCGTCGCGCCGAGCCGCCCATGCATCATCGGCCGGCCAGGGCGCAGCGCCACCTTCCAGAACGACAGCGCGAGTCCCTCGGCCGCGAGCGCTTTTTGCACGAGGTCGTAATCGCCGACCGAGGCGCCGCCCGAAGTGACGAGGATATCGGCGCCCACCTCGCGCGCACGCCGCACCCCTACGGCGGTCTCGGCAAGGCGGTCGGGCACGATGCCAAGGTCGACGACTTCACACCCCTCCCGGCGCGCGAGCGCCATCGTGGCGTAGCCGTTGGAATAGACGATTTCGCCGAAACCCGGCGTGGTGCCGGGCATGACCAATTCGTCGCCGGTTGCGAGCACCGCTACCTTGGGGCGCCGATGCACCGGGACGGTCGGATGATTCATGGCGGCCGCAAGCGCGAGATCGCGGTCGGTAAGACGATGACCTTTGGCGAGCAGCACCTCGCCGCGCTTGAAGTCGAGGCCCTCGACGCGGACGTGCTTGCCTTTGCTCGAAGCGGTGGTGACAATGACGGCGTCGACATCGCGCGCCGTGTTCTCCTGGATCACGATCGTGTCGGTGCCGGGCGGTAGCACGCCGCCGGTGAAGATGCGCGCAGCTTCGCCGGCCCCGACCGCGCCTTGAAACGGATGTCCGGCTGCGACTTCGCCGACAAGTTTGAGCTTGACCGGCGTCCTGGCGACGTCCGCCGAACGCGCTGCGTAACCATCCATGGCCGAGACGTCGGCCGGCGGCTGGGTGCGCAACGCCGCGACGTCAGCGGCGAGCACGCGTCCGTGGGCCTCGGTGAGCGGTGTGGGCTCGGCCGCTAACGGCTCGGCGTCCGCGAGCACGCGGGAGAGCGCCTCTGCGACCGGCATCAGCGCCACGGCTCACTCCTGTGCCCGATAATGCCCTGACCTTCCGCCGCGCTTCTCGAGCAGGCGGATGCCCTCGATGCGCATGCCACGCTCGATCGCCTTGACCATGTCGTAGATGGTCAGGCAGGCGACGGCGACCGCGGTCAGCGCTTCCATCTCGACCCCGGTCGGCCCGGTGACTTTGACGCTGGCGCGCACCCGAAAGCCGGGCGGCTTGCGTTCGGGCTCAATGTCGACAGCAACGTTCGAGACGGGGAGGGGATGACAGAGCGGGACCAACTCATGCGTGCGCTTTGCCGCCATGATGCCGGCGATGCGGGCAGCGCCGAGTACGTCGCCCTTCTTCGCGTTGCCTGCGAGCACCAGGTCGAGCGTCTTTGCCGTCATCACGACGCGGCCCTCCGCTATGGCCTTGCGCTCGCTCGGCGTCTTCGCCGACACGTCGACCATGCGCGCTTTCAAAGGTCTTGAGGTTGCGGTTGTTGATGCCGATCAGCCGCGAGCGCAGGCGCAGCGCGCGTTCGAGCTCCTGTTCGTTGTGGACTTCCAGCAGGACGTCCATGCCGAACGCTTGCGCGGCCTCCTCGAGATCCTGTGCCGCGCGGTCGTCGACCGCCGCCATGATGATCAAGATACAATCAGCCCCCCACGCCCGCGCCTCAGCTATTTGATAGATGTCGTACATGAAATCCTTGCGCAGGACCGGAAGCTTGGTCGCGGCGCGAGCGGCGACGAGGTCTTCGGCCTTCCCTTGGAACGAGGGCGCATCGGTGAGCACCGAGAGGCAAGCCGCACCCCCCCGCTCGTAGGCGCGCGCCAATGTGGCTGCATCGAAATCAGCGCGGATCAGGCCTTTCGAGGGGCTCGCCTTCTTGATCTCGGCGATCAGGGCATAGTTGCCGGCGGCGAGTGCCTTGGCGATGGCGGCGATGAATCCGCGTGGGGCAGGAGCCGATCTGGCGGCGGCCTCGATCGTGGCGAAGGAACGGGCGCGCTTGGCAGCCGCGATCTCTTCGCGCTTGTAGGTCTCGATGCTGGTGAGAATGTCCGCCATGCCGGCTACTCGGCCCTCGGGTTCGCCTGCTCCGCGGGAAGACCGATTGCGTGATCCTCACGCATTCGAAATCGCGACCAGTTGCTGGAGTCGACTTGCGGCTTCGCCGGAATCGATCGACGTCTGTGCGAGTGCCAGCGCTTGCTTGAGATCCTTGGCGCGAGCCGCGACCACCAGCGCCGCGGCCGCGTTGAGAACGGCGACATCGCGGAAAGGCCCTTGCTTACCTTTGAGCACGTCGACGAGCGCCTGCGCGTTCTCCTTGGCCTCACCGCCGCGTAGGGCTTCGGACTTGACCCGCTGCAATCCCATCTCCTCGGGTGTGATCTCGAAGGTACGCACTGCGCCGTTCTCGAGCGCCGCGACATGGGTTGGCCCCGCCGTCGTGATCTCGTCGAGACCGTCCGAGCCGTGGACGACCCACACCGACTCGGAGCCGAGATTTTTCAGCACGTGAGCAAGCGGCTCGATCCATTGGCGCGAGAACACGCCGACCATTTGCCGCTTGACGCCGGCGGGGTTAGAGAGGGGGCCCAGCAGGTTGAAGATGGTGCGAGTGCCAAGTTCGACCCGCGTTGGGCCGACATTTTTCATCGCTGGGTGGTGCGCGGGCGCGAACATGAAGCCGATGCCGGCCTGCTTGATGCACCGACTGACGCCCTCCGGCGTCAATTCGATGTTCACCCCGAGCGCCGCGAGCACGTCGGCAGCGCCCGAGCGCGAGGAGAGCGCCCGGTTGCCGTGCTTGGCAACGGGAACGCCCGCCCCCGCCACGATCAAGGCAGCGCAGGTCGAGATGTTGAACGAGCCGGAGGCATCGCCGCCGGTGCCGACGACGTCGATGGCATCGGCCGGGGCCCGCACGCGCAGCATCTTTTCCCGCATTGCGGTCACCGCGCCGGTGATCTCGTCGACCGTCTCGCCGCGCACGCGCAGAGCCATCAACAGGCCGCCCATTTGCGAGGGCGTCGCTTCGCCCGACATCATGGTATCGAAGCCGCGGGCGGCCTCCTCGCGGCTCAGCGCCGCGCCGCTCGCAGCCTTGGCGATCAATCCTTTGAACTCGTCGGTCACGTTCGCGTCTCACAACACACGGCGCGTTGCCCGAAGCCCGGCCGGTTGCCTCCCGGTCGAAGCGTTCCAAGCCGCAGCGATCTCGAGAAAGTTCCGCAAGATGAGATGGCCATGCTCGGAGGCGATGCTCTCGGGGTGAAACTGAACCCCGTGCACCGGAAGCGTGCGATGTACAAGCCCCATGATCAGGCGATCATCGGTCTCGGCGGTCACCGCCAGCTCGTCCGGCAAGCTCGCTCGTTCGATCACGAGCGAATGATAGCGCGTGGCCTTGAACGGCGCATTGAGGCCGCGAAAGATGCCCTCTCCCTGGTGTCGGATCACGGAGAGCTTGCCATGGACCTGCACCGGAGCGCGCACCACGCGGCCCCCGAAAGCCTGTCCGATCGCCTGATGGCCGAGACAAACGCCGAGCACCGGGATCGTCGGGGCGACTTTGGCGATGAGCTCGAGGCAGATGCCGGCGTCGCTCGGTGTGCGCGGGCCGGGCGATAGCACGATGGCCTCCGGCTCCATGGCTATGACCCGATCGGCCGCGACCTTGTCGTTGCGGTAGACCAGGACATCCGCCCCTAGTCCGCCTAGATAGTGGAACAGGTTGAACGTGAAGCTGTCGTAATTGTCGATCAGGACGATCATGGTTTTCGTGCCCGCTCAGGGTCTTAGACGCGGGTCTTGAGGGAATCAAGGCGGCCCGGACACCGCCGCGCCAGAGGATTTGGGGCGCGCAGCTTGCAGCGCCAGTGCGTAACCCGCCGCTGCGCAGCGACCGCATCCCCGCCGGGAGGAGACGCACTCATGACGATCAGTACTTGGCCTGCGATTGGGCGGCAATTCGTTCTTTGGACCATAACGAGCGCGTTTCTCGTTTTGGGCGCGGCCGTCGATGCGGGCGCGCGGGCCGAGACCGCGGAGCCACCCTCGCTCGACTCGATCAAATCGTCGCTGGACGAGATCGAATCCTCCGTCGGCAGCGACGAGATCACCGCTGAAGCGCTGGCAACTTTTCGGCAAACGCTCAACACAGCGACGGACGCACTGCGGACCAAAGTCGACGAACTCGAGCCACGCACCCGCGAGGCGGAGGAGCGCTTGAAGCAGCTTGGCCCCCCGCCCGCCAAGGATGCGGCCCCCGAGAGCGCCGATATCGCCAACGAACGCGAAGAGCTCACCAAGCAATTCAGCGAACTCGATGGCGAATTGAAACAGGCTCGGGTCTTGTTGCTCAGGGTCGACCAATTGAGCGACCGTGTGTCTCAGAAACGTCATTCTCTGTACGCCAGCGAGCTGTTCGCGCGCAGTCCAACTGTGCTCGATCCTTTCTTCTGGTTGGAGACTTTCCAGGCTTTGCCGAAGGAGGTGCGGACCGCAAAGGCGCTGCTCGAAACATGGTTCGGCGAACGCGGTGATCGCCTGCGCTGGACCGCAGGCGCCTTGATCATAATTGGGGTCATTGCGCTTGCGGTCGGATTGACGCGATGGTGGTTTCCCCGCTTTGTCGCCCAACCGATGGACACGCCGTCGGCCAAAGCGTGGGCGGCCTTGTGGGTGTTCGTTTGGTTCGCGGCGCGCACGCCGTTGGCGGCCGGCGCAGCTCTGTTGGCATTTGATGCGCTAGGGCTGTTGACAGCACGCCTTGAGCAAATCGGCGAAGGACTTGTTGCGGGCATAGCGGCCGCGACGTTCGGCTATGGCGTGGCGCGCGGACTGCTTGCGCCCAAGGAGCCCGAACGGCGACTTGTGCAAGAAGACGACGCCACCGCGCTCTGCTTCTACAACCATCTGGTCTGGTCGGCGCGCGCACTCGGGGTCCTGGTCGTCTTGCAGGTCGTGCACAAGACCTTGTTCGCACCACTCATCATCACGGTCGCCACGAACGCGGCGTTCGCGGCGGTTACGGCCGCGTTCTTGACTCACCTCGTCATTCGCTTGGGGAAAATCAAGAAAGATCGCGGCGAGGCGCTGCTTGCCGCGTCATGGGCCCATCCACTCGGCTTGCTGATGGCTGTGTTGATCTCGCTGGCGCTCGTCGCTGGCTACGCGGGCCTGGCCGCCTTCGTAGCATTGCGGGTCATTGTCGCGGCAGCGGTATTCGGGGCGCTATACCTGCTGATGGTCATTACCCATACGCTGTTGGCGACGGTCGGCGAGCAAACCGCCAAAGGGCAGACGCTGGCTGCCAGCTTAGGCGTCAGTGCCCGCACGATTGGGTTCGGGGGAGCGCTGCTGTCGGCGGCTATTCGCGTGATTCTGATCTTGGCCTCGTTCTTGCTGATCATCGGTCCGTGGGAGGTATCCACCGCCGATCTGTTCGACACCATCCGTAACATCCCGTTCGGATTCAAGATCGGGGAAATCCACCTATCGTTTGAAACGCTGCTGACGGCCGCTGTTGCCTTTCTGCTGTTGCTCATCGTCACGCGCATTGTGCAACGTTGGCTGGAGACTGAGCTGCTGCCGCGGACCAGATTGGAGCCCAGCCTCCAGCTCTCGATCGTCACGATTTTCGGCTATATCGGCGTGATCACAGCGATCGTGGTTGCGCTCACGGGGCTCGGCTTCGACCTGCAGAAGATTACGTTGATTGCCGGCGCCCTTTCGGTCGGCATCGGGTTTGGGCTGCAGTCCATCGTGTCGAATTTCGTATCGGGCCTCATCCTGCTGACCGAACGGCCGATCCGCGTCGGCGACTCGATCGTGGTCAAGGGCGAGGAGGGATGGGTGCGGCGCGTTCGCGTGCGCGCAACCGAGATCGAGACTTTTGATCGCGCGAGCGTGATCATTCCGAACTCTGAATTCATTACCGGCGTCGTCAAGAACTGGACGCGCACGAATACATTGGGCCGCATCGTGATCAAGGTCGTCGTCGCCTATGAAAGCGATCCGGTTCAGGTCCGCGAAGTCTTGACTGACATCGCCAAAGGGCACCCGCAAATTGTGCAGTCTCCGCCTCCCGGAGCATTTCTGTTGGGCTTCGGGCTAGGCCTCGCTCACAGCGCGCTGGAATTCGAACTGCGTTGCGTTGTCGCCGATGTGGAGAAGGCCCTGTCGGTCCGCAGCGACCTGCACTACGCCATAATCAAGCGGTTTCGCGAGGCGGGCATCGTGATTCCGTAGCCGCAGCGCATTCGAGATTACGAAGGGTCCCCGACGATGCGCCAGATGACCTTGGTCGCCTTCCTGCAAGCGCAGAATTGCACGAATCTTCCGAGTTCCTGGCGCCATCCGCAGTCGCGCAGCGATGCTTGGTCCGCGGACTACTACCGGCATATTGGCCGTGTGCTTGAGGAAGGGAAGTTCCATCTCGGCTTCTTCGACGATCGTTTATCGATGCCCGACATGTACGGGCGCGACCACGAACACACGGTGCGACACGGCATCCGTTGCGTGAAGATGGACGCGGTGACCGTGCTCACGGTCATGGGGATGGCGACTGAGTGGCTCGGCCTCGGTGCGACCTATTCGACGAGCTACTACGAGCCGTTCCATGTGGCGCGCCTGTTCGCCACGCTCGATCTGATGACCAACGGGCGTGCGGCCTGGAACGTGGTCACATCGCTCAACGATGGCGAAGCTCAGAACATGGGCTGCGAGCAGGTGATCGAGCATGATTTGCGCTATGATCGCGCCGACGAATTCATGGAGGTGGTGCTCGGCCATTGGGATAGCTGGGAAGACGACGCCATCGTGCAGGACAAGGCGGCGGGCCTGTTCGCCAAGCCGGAGAAGGTCCATCGCCTCGATCACAAGGGCCGTTTTTTCCGCTCGCGCGGGCCGTTCACCGTGCCGCGCTCGCCGCAGGGCCGTCCCGTCATCATCCAGGCGGGCCAAAGCGGTCGCGGCAAACGTTTCGGGGCGCAATGGGGCGAATTGATCTTCGTCGTCTACCCGAACATCGCAGCGGCCAAGCGCGACTATGCCGAGTTCAAGGCGGAGGTGGCCGCCTGCGGCCGCGACCCCGAGCAGGTCAAGATCACGCAACTCATCAACACGGTGGCTGCCGCCACCAAGGTCGCGGCCGAGGATAAATGGGCGCTCATCAGCAAGCTGCCGCTCGAGATCGACGCGCTCTCGCTGCTGTCGGAAGCGCTCAATTTCGACTTCTCGACCAAGGAAATGGACGAACCATTCACTGACGAGGAGATGGCGGCCATCTCCGGCCTCCAGGCGATCCGCGACCGCGTCGTGCGCGCGAGCGGCAACAAAAATCCAACGGTGCGCGACTTCATTCACTTCAGCGGCCGCGGCCGCGTGCACGATGCGATCGTCGGGGGTCCCAAAGAGATTTGTGATCAACTCGAACAATGGTTGGTCGAGCGCGCTTGCGACGGGTTCGTCGTTTCCGCGACCCACGTTCCGGGAGCGTACGAGGACTTCGTCCGTTTCGTCGTACCCGAGCTCCAGCGCCGTGGCTTGTTCCGGAGAGACTATGCGGGCAAAACCCTGCGCGAGAATCTGGGGGTGCCCATCCCGCCGCTAGCCGCATGGGGCGGCATGCGCGCACAAGGGCGGCGAGATGGAGCTGGTTGAGCCAGGTATGAATATGGTGCTCCTGCCCCTGCTGCAGACGCGAGTTGGCGTCTTCGCCGCAGGTGTGCCTCACATCGGATCATGCGAGTTACCCGTCCCGGGATCTAATCCGAAGATGGCGGAAGCTTCGTGAATGCCTCCTCGAGATCGACGGTGACGGCAATCTTGTCATCCAACGATCCAGGTTGCTTCCATGTGCTGGCGATCAGCGTATGCGGGCCGGCAAAGTGGAAATCGGCCGAAACGGTCGGCCCGCCGTGGATCATGTCGCTGAAACCGGCAATGCGGTTCTTCTGACGGCTGTATACCATCATCGGAAATGACCAGGGCGAGTGGCCGCCGGACGACGACATGCTGTAGACGAAGAATTGCGAGTCGGGCGACCATTTTGCGTTGACGACATAGTATCCATTGGCGCCGCGCGGCGAGGAATAGTCCTTCGAGATCAGGGTGTCGCTGTTGCTGGTGCGGATGACCACGCGGCTCTCCATGTCGGGCGTGGCATAGAGGCTGACATCCACGGGAAACACGAGTGCGCGAAGAGCGCCATCGGGCGATGGGTAAATCTGGGGTTTGACATCGCTGCAGCTCGATTCCGGTCGCGGTATCGGCAGCAATTTGTGTCCGCTGCAGGCGACTTGGGCGGGCGCGTTCGTAGCAAACGTCATCGACGCGAGGCCGAAGATCGAAAACGAAAGCAGCATCGATACCGCCATTTCGCAACGCATGATCGTTCCTCCGGGATTGAGAGACTTCAGGGGCGGCGCGGGAGAATGCTCTTTTGCGGCCCGCGTGTCCCATCTAAACTGTCATGTCGTTGCGAACCGGAACTTAACGAGCTGGCCTTGGCCGGCTTTTTCCGGTCTTCTTGTCGAAGGCGATACGGGGATCACCTGCGTCGATGGGCCTGGCCGACTCCTCGCGGCGCATTCGCATCGCTGATATCGAGCTCGCCTATCGCATCACGGGCCGCGGCAAGCCGGTGATCCTCGTGCACGGAGAATGGGGAACACAGCGGAGCAACTGGGTGCACCGTTGAGCCATTTTCTCTTGACAAATCCGAATTGTTCCGCAGTGTGAGGGAGCACGGGGTAACACACGAGGACAGACGGTTTCGTTACCCCCTTGAACGCCGGGGTAACAAATGGCCAAGAAGCTCACGAGCAAGTTCGTCGAGAACGTCAAACCCTTACGCGAGCGCAAGGAGTACCCCGACGGCGGGACCGGCTTGTACTTGGTCGTCCAGTCAACCGGCGTGAAATCGTTCGCCGGCCGCTATCGTCACGTCGGGACACCCAAGAAGTTGACGCTTGGCCGCTGGCCCCAGCTCGCGCTGGTCGCGGCGAGGAAGGATTGGGCGACGGCTCTCCACGGGCTGGCACAGGGCTGCGACCCGGCTGCGGCACGCGAAGACGCCAAGCTCAAGGCCGCCGAGGCCAAACTCAACACCGTGGCGAACATCTGCGCCGAATACATGGGGCGCGAAGGCTGCAA
>WNGI01039836.1_pt1 | contig 11885 bp, 10 predicted proteins | sample 5400621 | NCBI WGS metagenome assembly WNGI01 (sample SAMN13153374, study PRJNA577476) | soil metagenome | isolation source: 20 cm soil or saprolite under Garry oak tree replicate 1 | place: USA:California | collected 2016-06-15
ACGCGCAACCCGACGCGCGACGCGCTGCAGGCGGCCGTGGCGAGCCTGGAGGGCGGCGCGGCCGGCTTCGCCTTCGCCTCGGGCATGGCCGCGACCGCCACGGTCCTCGAACTGCTCGACGCCGGCTCGCACATCGTCGCCATGCACGATCTGTACGGTGGCAGCTACCGCCTGCTGGAGAACGTCCGCAAGCGCTCGGCCGGGCATCGCGTCTCGTTCGTCGATCTGTCGAACCCCGCGGCGCTCAGCAGCGCCATCCGTCCCGACACGCGACTGGTGTGGGTGGAGACGCCGACCAACCCGCTGCTGAAGCTGGTGGACCTGAGCGCCGTGGCAGCGCTCGCGCGCCGGCACGCTCTGCTCAGCGTGTGCGACAACACCTTCGCGACTCCTTTCATTCAGCGCCCGCTCGAACATGGGTTCGACATCGTCGTGCACTCGACCACCAAGTATCTCAACGGGCATTCCGACGCCATCGGCGGCGCTGCGATCGTGCGGGCGGGCTCGGATCTTGCCGAGCGGATCGCCTATCTGCAGAACGCGGTGGGCGCCGTGCCCGGCCCGTTCGATGCGTTCCTGACGCTGCGGGGCATCAAGACCCTCGCACTGCGCATGGAGCGGCACTGCGCCAATGCGCTCGCCATCGCGCAGTTCCTGGAACAGCAGCCCCAGGTCGAGCGCGTGTACTACCCGGGGCTCGCGAGTCATCCGCAGCACGCGCTCGCCCGCGCGCAGATGGCGGGTGGTTTCGGCGGTATCGTCACCGCAGTGCTGCGCGGGGGCCTCGAGACGGCGCGCCGCATGCTCGAGCGCTGCCGTCTGTTCGCGCTGGCGGAGAGTCTGGGCGGCGTCGAAAGCCTCATCGAGCACCCGGGGATCATGACGCACTCCTCACTCCCCGCAGCGATGCGCGAGTCCTTAGGGATCGGCGACGGTCTCATCCGCCTGTCGGTGGGGGTGGAGGACGTGCAGGACCTGATCGCGGAGCTGCGCCAGGCGCTCAGCTGAGCGCCCGTGCGGCGATCCGCTGCAGCGGGCGCGATGCGGCCTCTCATGGCTGCATGTTACGCTGCCGCCCGTGACCGAGCCTCTTGCCGTCGTGTTGATTCCGGGCCTGCTCGACTCGGCGCGCCTGTATGCAGAGCAGATTCCGGCGCTGTGGCGCTTCGGTCCGGTGACGGTCGCGGACCACACCCGCGATGACAGCATGGCGGGGATTGCGCGCCGCATTCTCGCCGACGCGCCGCCACGCTTCGCGCTCGTCGGCCTGTCGATGGGCGGTTACGTTGCCTTCGAGATCCTGCGCCAGGCGCCCGCGCGGGTGGTGAGACTGGCGCTGCTCGACACCACCGCCCGGCCGGATACGCCCGAGCAGAGCGCCGCGCGCCGCGCGCAGATGGCGCTCGCCGCGGCGGGGCGCCTTGCCGAGGTGCTGGACGCCGCCTTGCCGCGCCTGGTCCATCACGCGCGCCGCGACGACGCCGCCTTGCGCCAGGTCATGGCTCTGATGGCGCAGGAGGTGGGTGCGGAAGGCTTCATCCGCCAGCAGAGGGCCACCATGGAGCGCAGCGACTCGCGACCGATGCTCGGCGGCATCCGCGTGCCGACCCTGGTGCTGGTCGGCGAGGCCGACGAGCTGACCCCTCCCGAGCGCGCCGCCGAGATGGCGCACGGCATCGCCGGAGCGCGACTCGTGAGCGTGCCGCACTGCGGGCACCTGTCCACTCTCGAGCGGCCGCGGGAAGTGACGCAGGCGCTGCTCGCGTGGCTGCAGGCCTGATCAGCGCCTGCCATGAGCCCCGCCGATGCGCATTGGACGGTGCTGGTTTCCCATCCTGACACGTCGCGTCCCCCGGTGTCCGGCATCGCAGTCGAGGTGCGCCTGGCGACCGCCACGACGCTGGTGTGCAACTACTCGCTGCACGGGGAGATCGGACGCGTGCGCGTGTCCGGCGCAGGTGCCGGTAACCGCGCCGGTGGCTTGTGGCAGCACACCTGTTTCGAGGCTTTCATCGCCGCCCGGGGTGCCGCGGGCTACTACGAATTCAACTTCTCCCCGACGCTCGACTGGGCGGCGTATCAGTTCACGGATTACCGCGACGGCATGGCGCCGGCGCAACTCAAGCAAGCCCCGGGCCTGCAGGTGCGTCGTTCTTCCGATCAGCTCGAGCTGACCGCGACCGTGCATCTCGCCGGACTCACGGCGCTGCGCGACGCGCCGGTGCTGCACCTCGCGCTGGCCGCGGTCATCGAAGATCATCGGGGCGGGCTGTCGTACTGGGCGCTGGACCATCCGCCGGGGGAGCCCGATTTCCACCATCCGGACGGCTTCACCATCGACCTGCGTCCCCCATGAAGTTTGGCATCGACCGCCTCATCGACGAACCCGCCCTGCGCAAGCCGCTCGCCGGGCGGCGGGTGGCGCTGCTCGCGCATCCCGCCTCGGTGACGCGCGACCTGACGCATTCGCTGGATGCCCTGGCCGCCCTGAGCGACCTGCGCCTCAGCGCGGCGCTCGGCCCGCAGCACGGGCTGCGCGGCGACAAGCAGGACAACATGATCGAGTCGCCGGACTACGTCGATCCGGTGCACCACATCCCGGTCTTCAGCCTCTACGGCACGGTGCGCCGCCCGACCGCGGCCATGATGGACAGCTTCGATGTGCTGCTGGTCGATCTGCAGGACCTCGGCTGCCGCATCTACACCTTCATCACCACGCTGCGCTACGTGCTGGAAGAGGCCGCCAGGAAGCACAAGGCAGTATGGGTTCTCGATCGGCCCAATCCGGCCGGCCGACCGGTGGAAGGTCTGAGGCTGCGGCCGGGTCAGGAGAGCTTCGTCGGCGCCGGCGCACTGCCCATGCGTCACGGCCTCACCATGGGAGAGCTGGCGCGCTGGTTCGTCGCCACGCTGCACCTCAACGTCGACTGTCAGGTGGTGCCGATGCAGGGCTGGCAGCCGCAGGCCGCCCCCGGCTACGGCTGGCCGATAGGTGAGCGCAGCTGGGTAAACCCGAGTCCCAACGCTCCGAATCTGTGGATGGCGCGCTGTTATGCCGGCTCGGTGATGGTGGAAGGCACGACGCTGTCGGAAGGGCGCGGCACCACGCGGCCGCTCGAGCTGCTGGGCGCACCGGATCTCGACGTGCCGGCGCTGTTGGCGCGCATGCGCACGCTGGCACCGGCGTGGCTGCGAGGTTGCCGGCTGCGTCCCTGCTGGTTCGAGCCCACTTTCCACAAGCACGCCGGCAAGCTGTGCGCCGGGTTCCAGGTGCACGTCGAGGACGCCGCGCACTACGACCACGAGGCGTTCCGGCCGTGGCGGCTGTTCGCGCTCGCGTTCAAGGCGCTGCGAAGCCTGCGGCCCGACTATGCGCTGTGGGCGGACTCTCCCTACGAGTACGAGCAGGGGCGCCTCGCCATCGATGTGATCAACGGCGGCGAGCTGCTGCGGCGCTGGGTGGATGATCCGGCCGCGACCCCCGCCGACCTGGATGCGCTGGCGGTCGTGACGCTTTAGCAAGATAAGACCACTACGCCCGTTGATGGGCGTAGATAGCGCTGTACGGCACCCTTTCGCGCAGTGGCAGGAGCCGCTGCAACAGCGCTGAGCGGCAAGAGTCATCGGCATGCCGCATTCAGCCTATTAAAATTGTCTAGTCGGAAGGAGATGACACTATGAACAAGCATTTGCTTAACCGACGTCAATTTAGTGCGCGTTGTGCGGCCTTCGGCTTATCGTTTCCCGCCTTGAGTGCAATGATTGCGGCGCAAGCAACTGCACAGGTTCCTGGTACTGGCGCGGCATCGAAGCCTGCGGCGCGTACCGTAAAGCTTCCAGACGGCACGACCGTCCCGCCGCTCGGTCAAGGCTGCTGGCATCTCGGTCAGGGAAGGCATCCGCTAGCTGTCGAGGAAGAGGCGCTGCGCACAGGCATTTCCCTCGGCCTGACGTTGGTCGATACGTCGGGTAATTACGGCAACGGCCGCTCCGAGCAATTCATTAGTCGCGTGATTGCCGGTCAGCGCGACCGCATATTCCTGGTCTCCAAGGTGGAGCCCAACCAAGTGTCTGGAGATGGCATGGCGCGTGCTTGCGAGGCGAGCCTCGCTCGTCTCGGCAGCGACTATCTCGATCTTTATTTGCTGCATGCGCCAGTCCCCAGCACGCAATTCTCCGGCGTTGTAGCGGGATTCGAACAACTACGCGCGGCGGGAAAGATTCGCGCTTGGGGTGTATCCAACTTCAACAGCGGCCAGATGGAAGATCTGTTCCGTGTTCCAGACGGCCATCGCTGCGCAACCAATCAGGTCCCTTACAGTCTCAACTACCGTCACATTGAGCCTGCGGTTCTGTCGTGGTGCAAGCAGCACAATATGCCGGTGATGGCGTACTCTCCGCTCGGCGGCGACCATAACCTCGTGGTAGGCGACCGCACGCTGGTGCAGATCGCCGCCATGCATGATTGCTCGGCCGCCGCGGTTGCGTTGGCCTGGGTCATTCGCAGCGGGAGCGTTATCGCAATTCCCGAATCCGGCTCTCCAGCGCACGTCAAGGAAAACGCTGTGGCGCTTTCGATAGCCCTCACGCCGCGAGACCTTCAGACTTTGGATGCAGCGTTTCCCGGACCATTCGGCGCAACCTAGCGAGGAGCTGGTAACTTTGCGCCAATCATCGACGGACTGAGGCATCCTTCCGCCTGCCAATTTCTGCTAGCGGACCACAATCGGCCGTAGACACCCGGAGATGGATGTGACTCTCCCAGCAGCCGCCACCACTCAATGAAGTGCCAGCTGCAGCGGAGCGGTCTGTGAGGTCACTGCGAACGGACTGCCCGGAACGAGCGTCAGCGCGCCGGTGCTCGCGTCCCGCGTGTAGGCGTATATCCCCTGCTGACCGGAGCCGGCGCTCGCGCTTGCGTACAGGAACTGCCCACTGGGGTCGATCTGCGTTGCAGTGGTGACCCCGGGGGCGGCAAGTGTCTGCCCAGCCGCTATCTGCAACGGAACCGGAGAGCCTACTGAATTGAGCAGCCCGGTGCCGTCGATCGAGTAGATGTACAGCCCCCCGCTCGCGGTGACGTAGGCGAATCGTCCGTCCGGGGAGATCAGCATCGAAATTGCCGCCGGCGGCGCCGTGAAAGGTCCAATGTCCGCGACCGCGCCGCTAACGTGGTTGATGGCGTAGGCGTCTATTAAATCGGCGCGGATGCTGTAGACGAATCGTCCGAAGGGGTCGACCGTGGGGGGTACCGGACCGCTCTCGACCAGCGTCGGCGGCGAATACCCCGGCAGTGCGGTTAGCGCTCCCGTCGTCGGGTCAACTGTATTCGCGACGAGCGAATCCAAGCCGCTGCTCACGAAAGTCCCGTAATAGGCGAACTGTCCGCTCGGGTCGACAATTGTCGGCGTGTCACAGTCATTGGGCACTGCCAGCCCTGGAAACTGCGGGACTCCCGAGGCGGTGGTGAATACGTAGGTGCCATTGTTCTGCGCTTGGTTCGCACCCAGGAGGTCGTAGCCGAACGTGCCGCTCGGCGCGAATGTAACTGCGATCGTCGAGCCTGGGCCGCCAATGCCATTGCAAGCCGCCGGGGTTGCTGACGTTCCATTCAGCGTGAAAAATGGATTGCCGCCATTGGCAGTCAGCAGCCCGTTGTTGGCGTTAGCGGTGTAGACATAGATGCTGCTCAAGGTATTGTTATCGGCCGCGGACGCATCGCCGATGCTCAGCGCCCACAGGTAGGACGAATGGGGTACCAACTGCACGGTGCCAACGGCCGGGCCTGTCGGTATTGCGCTACCGGGCACGAGACTCAGCGCTCCAGAATTCACATCGATCGCGTATGCGGACAACGAGCCGGGTACCGACGGCACTCCGGGCGTCGTTGTGATTGAGCCCGTTGTCGCGACGAAGGCCCACGCGCCGACGGCTTGCGGGCAGTACACCAACACCGAGACATCGAAGTTACCCACCGCTCCGCTGCCGTTGCTGATGGTGCACGTTTGCGCCGGGTTCGTTGGCTGATTGGCGACCGCGACACTGTACTTGGTCCCGACAGGGAGATTCATAGCCAAAGTGATGGCCCCGTTGCGCGTGATCGCGACCGGCGTGCCGCCGTTGTAGCTGAGCGTGAGCCCTGAGCCAGTCAGTTCCCCCACGTAGCCGAGGACGCTGTATGTTGGGGGCGGTGGAAGTGGCGGTGCGCATTCCCCGGGGTGAGCGTGAACGGTGACGCATCCACTGCCTCCACTGCAGGCTGCCAGCAGCAACGGTGCCACTATCATGACGAGGTCGCGCGTATTACCGGCGTTGGGTCTCGTAATGACGGACATCATGGAAGACCTGTTTTTGCGGTACCTAGTCTACACGTAACGTACGTCTGACGCTGGGAACCCTTGGGTAAAAATCAGGCTGTTCAACTGTCCGCTCTGTCTCATCGCAACGGCCGCTATGGGGGGGATCATCAGACTGCTCGGGGTCAATAGGGACCGGACGCGATCCTGAACGCAGGCTTCGGGGAGCAAAGGAATGGTCTTAAATCTTGCCCCAGAGTTCGGTGCGGCTGATGTCTTGGATGTCTTCGGTCCTATCGACTTTTTAGAATGCTGCTGCTGTGTCCGCCTGCGACAGCGTGCGATCGAGGAGGACGATGAGCAGCGTGCTCGCGGCGTACTGCAGGAAGCGGGTCGGGTACTCTCCCTCGATAGCGGAGATCACCTGTGCGCCGGCGAACACCAGGAGCAGCACCGATGCACCGATCCACTCCGTTCTGCGCCACACGAGCAGCAGCGCGCCCGCGATCTCGACCGAGGCGAGCAGCACGACGTGATGCGCGGGGCGGGCCGCGAGAGTCTGGAGGCTCGCCACCGCGATCAGCGTGCTGAACGTCACCCGATAGGCCGCCAGGATCCGCGCCGCGCTCATGACGCCGGCTCGGGCAGCACGAAGGTCCGCCGGGCGATCTCGGTGGCGAGCTGATCGGGGCGGTACCAGCGCGAGAGCGCGCGCTTGTCGAGCATCTCGGGATGAGCCCGCACGAACGCGGCGAAGTCCGGCGCGCCGCCGCGCGCCAGGCGCTCGGCGATCAAGGACAGGAACGCGATGGTCGTGGTCTGATTGAAGGCCTCCGGCTTCCCGACCCGCGCCGTCATGAGCCGCAGCGCCCTCGAGTAGAGCCAGGCGGTCTTCGCGAAGTCGTGGCGGCGCAGCATCTCGAAGGCCATGCGCACGTGCTCGCGATGCGGAAAATCCGCAGCATCGAGCTGGCCGCGCACGAAGCGCTCGAGGTCGGGGCAGTCAGCGCGCATGCTCGTGCGCCTCGCGCAGCTCATGGGAGTCCTGGGCGGTGAGCTCGAGCCCGTAGACCGCCTTCAGTGCCCGGATCTTCTTCAGGGTGGCCGCCGAGAACGGCGCCTTGCCCTCGAAAGCGTGCAGGACGATTCCCTCGAGCAGGTCGCCGAGCGACAGGTCGAGCTCGGTCGCGAGCGCCTTGAGCACCTTCAGCAGCCGGCTCTCGAGGCGCACGCCGGTCTGGGTACGGGTGATCTCCTTCATGGGATCATGGTACCAAGGTACCAATGTACCATCAAGCCGGCGCCGGGGCTCTGATCTAATATGCGGTTCCATGCAGACCGCCCCCGACATCACCGGCTATCGCCGGCACTGGGCCGAGCGCTTCGGCACCGCGCCGTTCCTGCCCATGTCGCGCGCCGAGATGGACCTGCTCGGCTGGGACAGCTGCGACGTCATCATCGTGAGCGGCGACGCCTATGTCGATCACCCGAGCTTCGGCATGGCCATCGTCGGGCGGGTGCTCGAGGCGCAGGGCTTCCGGGTCGGCATCATCGCGCAGCCCGATTGGCACAGCGCGGACGCCTTCGCCGCCCTCGGCCCGCCGAACCTGTTCTTCGGCATCACCGCCGGCAACATGGATTCGATGGTCAACCGCTACACCGCCGATCGCCGTGTGCGCAGCGACGATGCGTATACCCCGGGCGGGGCCGCGGGTCAGCGGCCGGACCGCTCGGTGATCGTGTACGCGCAGCGCGCGCGCGAGGCGTTCCGCGACGTGCCGATCGTCATCGGCGGCATCGAAGCCTCGCTGCGCCGCATCGCGCATTTCGATTACTGGTCGGAGACGGTGCGCCGCTCGGTGCTGCTGGATGCCAAGGCGGACCTGCTGGTGTACGGCAACGGCGAGCGGCAGATCTGCGAGCTCGCCCACCGCCTCGCGGGCGGTGAATCGATTCGCGACATCACCGACGTGCGCGGGACGGTGTTCGCGCGCCGCGGCCTGCCGGCGGACTGGATCGAGATCGATTCCACGCACCTGGATGCGCCGGGGCCGCTGAATGCCCCGGCGGACCCTTATGCCATGGCGGCGAGCGCACCTGCGGCGCCAGGCGTGCCGCCGAGTGCGCCGTGCGGGGGCGCGCCAGCCGCGCCGGGCGGCGAGCGAGTCGTGCGCTTCGTGCGGCGCGTGAAGAACGCCGATCGCGAGCGCAGCGTGATCCGTATGCCCGCCTGGGAGGCGGTCGCCGCGGATCCGGTGTTGTATGCGCACGCCTCGCGCATCCTGCACCTGGAGTCGAATCCGGGTAATGCGCGCGCCCTGGTGCAGCGCCACGGCGACACCGAGGTGTGGCTGAACCCGCCGCCCATTCCGCTCACCAGCGGCGAAATGGACTGGGTGTACGAGCGCCCCTACCGCCGCGCACCGCACCCGCGCTACGGCAAGGCGAACATTCCCGCTTACAAGATGATCCGCTTCTCGGTCGCGATCCAGCGCGGCTGCTTCGGCGGCTGCACCTTCTGCTCCATCACCGAGCACGAGGGCCGCATCATCCAGAGCCGCTCGGAAGATTCCGTGCTGCGCGAGATCGAGGCGGTCCGCGACCAGGTGCCGGGCTTCACCGGCGTCATTTCCGATCTCGGCGGACCGACCGCCAACATGTACCGGCTCGCCTGCAAGAGCCGCGAAATCGAAAGCGCCTGCCGCCGGCCGTCGTGCGTGTACCCGGGCATCTGTCCCAATCTCGACACCGATCACGCGCCGCTCATCCGCCTCTACCGCCGCGCGCGCGCGCTCCCGGGCATCAAGAAGGTGCTGATCGCCTCGGGCGTGCGCTATGACCTCGCGATCGAGTCCCCCGAGTACGTGAAGGAGCTCGCCCAACACCACACCGGCGGGTACCTGAAGATCGCACCCGAAGCGCTCGCCGAGGGGCCGTTGTCGAAGATGATGAAGCCCGGGGTTGCGGCCTACGACCGCTTCAAGGAGCTGTTCGACCGCTACTCGAAGCAGGCCGGCAAGGAGCAGTACCTCATTCCCTACTTCATCGCGGCCCATCCGGGTACCAGCGATGAGGACATGCTGGAGCTCGCGCTGTGGCTGAAGAAGAACGGCTTGCGCGCCGATCAGGTGCAGGCGTTTCTGCCCGGCCCCATGGCGACCGCAACCGCGATGTATCACTCCGGCAAGAACCCGCTCCGACGCATCACGCGCAGCAGCGAGGAGGTGCTGACACCGAAGGGTCTGAAAGTGCGCCGGCTCCACAAGGCGTTCCTGCGCTATCACGACGCCAACAACTGGCCGCTGCTGCGCGAGGCGTTGCGGCGCATGGGACGCGCGGATCTCATTGGCAACGGCCGCCACCAGCTGGTGCCCGCGTACCAGCCGGCCGGCACCGCCGGGACGCCGGCGGCCCGGCGCGCCGCGCCGGTCCGGCCGTTCCGCACGCAGCACACCGGACTGCCGCAGCTGCCCGGGCGGCGCGGCCGGCGGGGGCCGCAACCCTCCTGAAGGCCCCGCGTGCGGGCGGCAGGCGCCCCGAGCGCACCGGCGTCATACGCAGCAGTGCGCGATTGCGGATGCGGTCAGCGCAAGAGTAGGGTGAGTGCAGATGAAGACCCTCCTGAGCAGCACTGCGCACGGCTGGCGCGCCGCGCTCGTGCTGTTGGCGACACTGGCCCTGCGCGCCGCACCCGCTGCTGCCGCCCCCGCGCCGGCGGCCGCCGACTCGGCCGCCGGGACGGCCGCGGTGCTCGAGATCAACGGACCGATCGGGCCGGCAACCTCGCGCTACGTAGTGCATGGCATCGAGGCGGCGCACGCGAACGGCAGCCGCATCGTGGTGCTGGAACTCGACACTCCCGGGGGACTCGACAGCGCGATGCGCGACATCATCCGCGCGATCCTGGCCTCCCCGGTCCCGGTGGTGAGTTACGTCACTCCTTCCGGTGCGCGCGCGGCGAGCGCCGGGACCTACATTCTCTACGCGAGCCATGTTGCGGCGATGGCGCCGGCCACCAACCTGGGGGCCGCGACGCCCGTCTCCATCGGCGGGGAGCCCGAGCCCGCGTCCCCGCCGGTCCCCACGCCGGGAACCAACCCACCGCAGGACGGGAATGCCAAGGTCCCCGGTTCGCCCGCTCCCGCCGGCGGCGCGGCGCCGCCCGGCCTGCCGGGGAGCACCATGGAGCGCAAGGTCGTCAACGACGCCGTGGCCTACATCCGCGGCCTGGCGGAGGAGCGCGGCCGCAATGCCGACTGGGCCGAGCAGGCGGTGCGCGGCGCCGCCAGCCTGTCGGCCACGGCGGCGCTGCAACAGAAGGTGATCGATATCGTCGCCCGTGACCTGCCGGAGCTGCTGGCGCGCATCGACGGGCGCGAGGTGCGCATCGGCGACCGTACCGTGAAGCTGGCGACCCGCGGACTCGCCGTGCTGCACATGAAGCCCGACTGGCGCACACAGCTGCTGGCGGTCATCACCAACCCCACGGTCGCGTACGGACTGATGCTGATCGGCATCTGGGGACTGCTGCTCGAGGGGTACAATCCCGGCGCGGTGCTGCCGGGGGTGGCCGGCTCGGTGTGCCTGCTGATCGCGCTGTTCGCCTTCCAGATCCTGTCGGTGAACTACGCGGGGCTGGCGCTGGTGGTGCTCGGCACGGCCATGATCATCTCGGAGTTTTTCTTCCCGACCTACGGCTCGCTCGGGGTAGGGGGTCTGATTGCGTTCGTGGTCGGCTCGCTCATTCTTTTCGACACCGATGTGCCGGGCATGAATGTGGGCCGGCCGCTGATCGGCGCCTTCGCCACCGTGGGCGGGCTCGTGATCGCGGGCATCGTGTACCTCGCGAGCCGCTCCATGCGCCGTCCGGTCGCCACCGGAACGCAGAGCATGATCGGCGAATCGGCCGAAGTGGTCGCGGACTTCACCGGCAAGGGCCGGGTGCGCTACGGCGGGGAGCTGTGGAACGCGCGCAGCGACGTCGCGCTGCATGCCGGCGACCTGGCGCGCATCGTCAGGGTGGAAGGTCTGACACTGTGGGTCGAGCTGCGTTGAGCGCCGCTCGCGACTGGAGACACTCATGTCGTTCCTGATCGCCATCGCCATACTCATCATCGTGCTGGTATTCAGCGCCATCAACGTGCTGAACGAATACGAGCGCGTCGTCGTGTTCACCCTGGGGCGCTTCACCGGCATCAAGGGTCCCGGGCTGGTGCTCGTCTGGCCCGGCATCCAGAGGACGCGCCGGGTCGACCTGCGGGTCATCGTGCTCAACGTACCGAAACAGGACGTGATCACGCGCGACAACGTCTCGGTGAAGGTGAACGCGGTGGTCTACTTCCGCATCGTCGATCCCGGCAAGGCCATCATCCAGGTGGCGAACGCCTTCGATGCCACCAGCCAGGTCGCGCAGACCACGCTGCGCTCGGTGGTGGGTCAGCACGAGATGGACGACCTGCTCGCGCAGCGCGACAAGCTGAACGTCGACCTGCAGCGCATCCTCGATCAGGCCACCGAGAACTGGGGCATCAAGGTCTCGAACGTCGAGATCAAGGACGTGGATCTCGATGAGAGCATGATCCGCGCCAT
>WNGI01020402.1_pt1 | contig 11884 bp, 8 predicted proteins | sample 5400621 | NCBI WGS metagenome assembly WNGI01 (sample SAMN13153374, study PRJNA577476) | soil metagenome | isolation source: 20 cm soil or saprolite under Garry oak tree replicate 1 | place: USA:California | collected 2016-06-15
ACATCCCACAGCTTGATCGTGTTGTCGTGACCACCGGACGCCACCGTCTTGCCGTCCGGCGAGTACGCGAGCGCGCGGATCATGTTGGAGTGGCCCGCGAACGTGGCCAACTCCTTGCCCACGGTCCAGTCCCAGAGCTTCACCGTTCCATCGTAGCTGCCGGTGGCGAGGAACTTGCCGTCCGGCGAAAAGGCCACGGCCTCGACCGTGGCGCCATGTCCCGCCAGCGTGACGAGCTCCCTGCCGGTAGCCGCCTCCCACACTTTGGCGGTGTGGTCGTAGCTCGCCGTCGCGACGTACCGGCCGTCAGCCGAATAGGCCACATCGGCGAGTGCCAGCGTGTGCCCCTTCAAGATGACGCGCGGCTCCGCGAGCGCGGGGAGCGCAAGTGCAACCATCATCAGGAGCCCGCCGAGCGCCGGCAAAGACAATACTACCCAGGGCCATCGTAGAGAGGTCGTGATCCTGTCCGCAGATCTCGGCACGCATGTCCTCCACAGCGCATCTTTTCCAGTCGTGAAGCCAGCCATAGCACCATTGCATCTCATCGCGATCAGTCCCGGGCAATCAGATGAATGGCCGGCGCTTTGACGACAGCCACGATCTCGTCCCGCTCCCGCAACTCCATGTCCTGGTAGGCTTGATTGGTAACCAGGGCTTTGAGAGGAAAGCCACAGTCGAGGTCGACGCGCATCATCGGCCCTTCGCGATCCACGGACCGAATGTGCCCGAGCAGGTGATTGCGAGCGCTGCTTTGCGACAGGTTGGCAACCCTCTTCTCCAGCATCACGTCCTCGGCGCGGATGCAGACATACACTTCCCCATCGCGCCCAGCGTTCCGGCCGCGCGGCGCGAGAGCGATAAGCCGCTTTGGGCCGACCTGAATGGTTGCCAAGCCGTCGACCACCTGCACGACCATGCCGCGCTCGATGGTATCGACGCCTACGATGCGCGCCACGGCGCGGTCGACCGGCGCGGAGAATACTTGTTGCACCGAGCCGCTCTGGCGCACTCGTCCTGCTTCGAAGACCACCAAATGATCGCCAAGCGCGAGCGCCTCGATGCGATCGTGGGTCACCAGTATCGTCGACATTCGCAACTCGACGAGCCAATGCCGGAGCTGCCGCCGCAAATGCTCTCGGGTGGGAGCATCGAGCGCGGAAAGTGGCTCGTCGAGCAGGAGCAGACGCGGCCGGCAGATCAGCGCGCGCGCAAGCGCGACGCGTTGCTGCTGCCCTCCGGACAACTGCCTCGGGTAGCGATCATCGAGACCGGCCAACCCGAGCAGCGTCGTGATCTCCTCGATGCGCTGCCGCCGCTCCGGCGCCGCAATCTTGCCCAGGCCGTAGCCGATGTTCTGGGCTACCCGCAGATGGGGGAAGAGGGCGTAATCCTGGAATAGGTAGCCGATCCGGCGACGCTGCGGCGGGAGAAAAATACCACGCATGGCGTCGAACCAGATTTCGTTATCGAAACGGATGGTGCCGCGGTCCGGCCTGTCCAGGCCGGCGAGGCATCGTAGCGTCGTCGACTTTCCGGAGCCCGACGGACCGAATAGGACGGTTAGCGAAAAGACGTCGGCGGGGCGGCGCAGCTCTACCTGGATGACGGGTCCGCCGGGAAATTCCTTTTCGAACTCGGCGGTCAATTCGGCCGCCGCCGGTCCTGCGCTGCCCGGCGAAACCTCCTCGTTCCTGGTCAACGTAAGCGGCTGTGCCGTGCCCGCCGGATCGAGCTGCACCGGTTCGCGGCTGTTGGCAGCGCCGTCTAGTCCGGCCGTTTCGTCATGGCTGCAGGACACGACCGTCTTTTGTCCCTGAGTAGGCGATGAATGGTATCATATCGGTGTGCCTGCGAAAGGGTGGCGGCCGGACTCGGCTGATGCGAGCGCGATTGCTGGCCCGCTAAAGCGTTTTTCGATTCACGAGGTGGGTCACGCTGAGCGCCAGAAATGAGGACGCCAGCAGGACCAAGGAGGTCATTGCCGCCTTGCTGTAATTGACCGCCTGCACTTCATCATAAATGGAAATTGATACGGTTCGGGTGACCCCGGGAATATTGCCGCCGACCATGAGGACGACGCCGAATTCGCCGAGCGTGTGGGCAAAGCTCAGAATCACCCCCGTGAGAATTCCAGCCCACGAGAGCGGAAGGGCGATGCGAAAGAAGGTGCGCAGTCGGGACACGCCGAGACACCACGACGCCTCGACCAGGCGCCGGTCCACGCCCGCAAAGGCCGCCGTGAACGGTCGAACCGCAAAGGGGAGGCTGTAGAGGACGGAGGCGAGCAACAAGCCCTGAAACGAAAAGGCGAGGGACCGCCCCACCACCGCTTCATAGGTACGTCCAAGGGGGCTTAGCGGGCCAACGGCGATCAAGATGTAGAAGCCGAGCACGGTGGGCGGCAAGATCATCGGAAGCACGACGACGGCTTCAAGCAGGAATTTTAGGCGCCATCGCGTGACCGCCAACCAGTATGCAAGAGGCAGCCCCAAGACAAACAAAATAACCGTGGTCCACCATGCCAACTGCACGCTCACCCAAACCGCGTCAAAATCCATGATCTTCTCCCTGAAGTCGGAAGCCGTGCCGGCGGAGAATCGCCCTGCCGCCTTCACCGAGCACAAAGTCGCGCAATGCCTCGGCGGCAGGTCGATCCTGGGCCCACGACAGGATCACCCCGCCCTGTTCCCGACGCGGATAAGCATCAATCGGCACTTCCCAAAAGCGGCCCTTGTCCCGCAAGGGCGGCGCGAGCGCGAGCGAGTAGCTGATGATTCCGACTTCCGCTCCGCCGCTGTCGACGAACTGGGCCGTCTGCATCACGCTGTCGCCAAGCACGAGTCGGTCCTTTGTCCGGTCATAGACGCCCAGGCTCTTCATGGCCGCCTCCGCTGCTCGGCCGTACGGTGCATGACGCGGATTGGCGATGGCAATCCTACGCACCGAAGGACTGAGCAATGCTTGGATCCCGAGCTTCTCGACTTCGATGGGCGAAATCCGCGGCACCCAGACGACGAGGCGCCCTACTCCATAAAGAAATTCGCTGTCGGCGAGTGCCAGGCCTTGCCGAACGAGCCGGCGGGGATAGTCGACGTCAGCCGAAAAAAAGATGTCGAAAGGGGCACGGTTGGAAAGCTGCGCGTAGAAGTTTCCAGACGAGCCGTACGTGACCGAGACCTCGACGGCGGGGCGCTCTCGACGAAACGCTTCAACAATCTCGCTCATGGTGAACTTGAGATCCCCCGCGGCAGCGACGCGGACCGAACCCTGTTCGGCTGCCCTCGCTGGGTGCACGCAGTCGGCGCACGCCATGGCGGCGAGAATTGCAAGCGCGCCGCAGATTTTTTTCAACCGATTCCGCACAAAGCACCTCGTCATGCACATTGTTCGGCTCGGAGCGAATGAGGGAATTGCCGCGTAGCCATCCCATGAATCGATCTGATTCGATCCGCTCGATTCGGCGCGGTAACTATTTCTGCCGTACGGGGTAGCTCGAGGCGCCCAATTTCGAAGGCTCGGCTAACAATTGATTCGGCGGTATCTCGGCAGCCTCGTCTGGCTTGGTCTCGACCGGGGCATCTCGATTCTTGTTCACGTTGTCCTCTGAACGTGCAAACGCACGAAGAACGAAAATCGTCACAAACCCGCTGAGGAATCCTGCCAGCAGGTTCGGTACCAGGATGGCGGCTGGGAAGAGGTACACCTCGGCTCGAGCCCCGAGCAGGAGCACCAACACCAGCTCGGTGGTGATCCGCCCGGCAGCCGCTGCCAGGCCGAGAAAGCAGTACCCCAAGGCCCAGGCTGGCAGGCGGCGCACCAGCGGGCCCGCAAGGTCGATCACCAAGCCGGGCGCCACGTGCCTGAGGATATCCAGGACGCCGAACCGGCCATCACCCTGCAGGAACCCGATCACTCCCATGATGGACCCCGCAGCCGTTCCGCCCCAGCGCGAATGGGTGAGGCGAGATGCCAGGACATACAGCGGGAATAACAGGAGCGCCTTGTGTCCGGGAGCAAATGGCAGGCCAGGCAGGAACTTGAGCACCTTGACGGAAGCCATGCACAACGCAATGCCAGTCACGATGCCGATATCGTGGACCAACCGGGGGCCGAGACGGTAGTCGTTTTCGTGGCCCGGGCGCTCCCCGGCGCGCTCGATGTTTGTCCTTATTGTTTCGACGAACCCGCCGATGTCGCCGCGCAGCAGTCGCTTCACCGTCGAAAGCGTGCCGCCTTGCGCCACGGGTTGGGCTCGGCCACGACCGGATTTTTTTGCTCCCCCGAGCACCTCGAGCGTGTGGTCGAGCGAGTAGACGAACAGGTCGGGCAGCCGCAACGCTCGCAGGCCGTCCACCAGATCGCTTCCGGAGCCCGTCACCCGAACAACCGTCGAGGCAAGCAACAGCGTCAGGATTTGCAGACACATCAGTGCTGCGCGGTCGAGCCCGGTGACGTTCAACGGGAGCAGCCAGCCGACGAGTGGAACGCGCCAGCCCAGAACGAGGTCGCCTGCGCCGGGGCTCTCCGCGGGCAGAAGGACGTAGCAGCCGATCAGGAATAGAAATAACCATTTCAATCGCCAGACCGGGCGTACGATTTCGGTAATATGAAACCGGCAGGCCAGCAAAATAACGAGCTGAAGCGCAAGCAACGCTGGAATGACGAACCATCGGGCAAGCCGCATTGTCGCAAACGCCGGCACCATAAAGGCGACGGCGGTGACTGCCAGCAGATAGACCACCTTCAGCACCGAGGATGTCGTGATGCCGTTGTGGTCAGGTACTCGGCGTCTCGTGATCTCCTCCGCACGATTCTCGCGTTTTGTCGGCGAGTAAATGTCTTCAGCAGGCTTCGCCGGGATCCGCTGCCGTGAGCAGATTTGCTGCAAGAACAGATGATATTGGGCCCGCCATGCGACCGACCAGGTGCTGCGAAAACGTCCGAGGCTTCGAGCCACCGCTATCGGGGCCCGTGCATGCCGCCCTTCTTGCCACCCTTCATGGCGCCCATCATGCCGCCGGCACCACCACCGGTTCCAGCCATGTCGCCCTTGGCGAGGATCTCATTGCCCCCCAAGAAGCCTCCCTTGCCACCTCCGGCGACGCCGCCGGAAGGGATTTGGCGTTTTTGGATGGCACCCCCAGCGGCTCCGGATTCAGGGTCTCCGACCAGCCCTCCGCCGGCCGTCAACGCAATCAATGCCGTCGGTGCCAAAAAAATGACTGTCAACGCGAGGATTAGTCTACGCATGGCGCTCCTCCGTATGGGAAACACATGGGAAATTCCCAATCGGCACGTAGGTTCCCAACACTCTATCACGCAAGAGCACGCGACCCATGTCAAGAGAGGCATGCGAAATATTTAAGGTCAGCTGTGTCGCGATTCCACCCTCCCTGGAGGCCCAAGGGCCATGCAGGAACACGGTTCTTTTCTGGTGGGAATCCCCTGGAAGAGTCGCGAACATAGGCGCAAACCCTGCCGCTCCTTTTGAGCCTTCGCCGCCTTACGTGGACGTCGCTAGGCTGCTAGCATTCACTTGAGTGCCGTGGTCGTGCGGCCACCCTCATCGTAGTCCTTCGCCATAGGCTGAAAGCGCACAAAGGCTGGGACATGTGTGCTTCCGAGCTCCCCGCGAACAGGATGACGCAGAGCGACTCGTGGCCCTACAATTTGTTGTTGGCAGCCTTTTCGGCCGCCATCTTCATCAGTGCCGCATTGCTGTTTGCGGTCGAGCCGATGTTCACGAAGATGGTGCTGCCACGGCTGGGGGGTGCTGCCGCTGTCTGGTCGGTCGCGATGGTGTTCTTCCAGGCGACGCTACTTGCCGGCTATGCCTATGCCCACCTGCTGACGCGCTTCGGTTGTTTGCGGTCTCCATCGGGCTGCCGTTCTTTGCTCTCGCTGCCAATGGGCCCCTCATGCAGGCGTGGTTCGTGCGGACCGATCATCCTTCAGCACGCGACCCCTATTTCCTTTTTGCCGCTAGCAACGTCGGAAGCTTTCTCGCGCTCATCTCCTATCCGACGGTGGTTGAGCCGTTCCTGCGGCTTGGCGAGCAGACATGGCTGTGGACCAGCGGCTTCTATGTCCTGATCCTGCTGATCGCAGCCTGCGGCGTGCTGTTGCTGCGATCAGCCAATTTGTCGCCGCCGGCCGCCACAGCTCGCAGCGAGGAAACCGCGCCCACTTGGCGCGACCGTTTGGTACTCGTTGGACTCGCGGCGGTACCCTCGGGCCTTCTGCTCGCGGTCACCCTCCACATCTCCACCGACGCGGCGGCTGTCCCGTTGTTCTGGGTGTTGCCGCTCGCGATCTATCTGTTGACATTCGTTATCGCTTTCCAATCCCGGCCGGTCGTTCCGCATTCGCTGGTCGTCAAAGCCTTCCCGTTCGTCATTTTGGCTCTGGCCGGCCTCATGATCATCGACCCGTTCTCGACCATCATCGAACTGGTCGTCGTTCATTTGACTGCGTTCTTCGTGATTGCGCTCTTATGCCACGGCGAGCTCGCGCGGCGGCGGCCGGCGCCGAAATACCTCACCGCCTTCTACATGCGGATTTCGGCCGGCGGCATGATCGGCGGCATCGCGGTCGGGCTGATTGCCCCGCAGGTGTTCAACTGGGTGGCCGAATATCCCCTGCTGATCGCGCTCTCGGTCCTGTGCATGCCGGGGCTCGCGTTGCCGGCGAAGGGAGCCGGGCAATACCTGCTGTTCGGTGCACTTGCCGTGGCGGCGGCGCTGCTGACAATACTCATGTCGTCGGGCCTGAAGCTCGATAACAACCTGATAACGCTCTTGATCGGCGCCCTTTTTGGCCTGACCGTATATTTCTGGCGGGCCCCTCTGGCGTTCGCCGCTATCATCGCGTTCGTGTTGGTCCTCGGAAATTATCAGTATAACGACGTTATCAACAATTTTGTGGTGCGCAATTTCTTTGGCGTTCTCGCCGCCGCGGAAACGGCCGATGGTCGGTTTCGAATCCTTTGGCATGGCGGCATCGGGCAGGGTGCCCAGCGCATCCGCGACCGCGACGGAAATCGCATAACCGGCCGACCCGAAATGATCTCCGAGTTCCAGGCTGGCGCCGGCATCGCGCAGACGTTCGACGCTGTGCGCGCCAAGGTTGGCGGACCGATCAGCTATGCCGTTATTGGGCTAGGCACCGGAAGTCTGAGCTGCCAGGCGCGGCCCGAGGACAGTGCCATATTTTACGAACTCGATCCCGACGTCATCCGGATTGCGCGCGATCCCGCACTGTTCAACTTCGTCTCGGAGTGCCGGCCGAACATTCCCATCGTGCAAGGCGACGCGCGGCTGACGATCGCGAACGTGCCGGATGCCGGGTACGACCTGATCTTTGTCGATGCCTTCATCGGCGCTGCAATACCGGTACACCTCCTCACCAAGGAGGCGATGGCGATCTATCTGCGCAAGCTCAAGCCAAACGGCATCGTGGCGCTCCACGTGTCGAACTATCATCTCGAACTTGGGAGCGTCGTCGCCGGTGTCGCACATGCAAACGGCGCGATTACGCGCCTTTATGACGGCGGCGACGTTCAAGAAGATGCGGCCGAGCAGAAGTGGGTCCCCATCGTCGCCGCGGTGGCGCGCAAGGATGAGGATTTCGGGGCGCTCGCCAAGTCGCGATTTTGGCCGCTCCTGCCGCCCGATCCCGCTCAGCGCGTCTGGACCGATGACTATTCCAACGTGCTGGGAGCTCTCGTACGCAGGTTGCGACAACGCAGTGAGTAGAATCCCGCTCCTTTTCTGGGCTCTCATTATCGCTGCCGTAGTCGTGCTAATGCAGGTACCTGTTCGGGTGGGGTGATCGTCCGCTCCGTTCGGAGTACCGGCCACCGACCGGGTGCGCGTCCGCGTGTGGAAGACAACTGATGTCTCATATTGGCACTTCTCAGACTTGGCGCGATGCCTGACTTGAGTCCGTAATGCGCTCCAAACCGGACGTTGACTAGGCGCTGCCGACCAACCTCGATTTATGATTGCTGCAGCGAAATCGCCGCAGGGCCGAGCTTGGGTTTTGGCTGCTCGGCAGCCAGCGAGCTCGCGGCGAGCGCGATGCACGCGAAACAAGCGAGCGCCTGCGCGATCCGTCGGCCTGGGCCGCGGGATCGTGGGCGGGCGGGCGCGGAGCCAGCCGACCGCATCGCAGGCTCAAGGGGTATGTTCGAGCGAAACCGCGGCGGGTTCCGGGAGCGCCGGCGCCGGCATCGCGTTCGGCGACTCGTTCGGAGGGGGCAGGGGAAGCGCGGTCTTGCTCGGAACCTCGGTTGCGGGGTCCGCGACCTCGACGATCGTGGGCGCGGTGCGCGTCGTCGCAGCGCGGCGGATATAATCTTCGATCAGTTGACGCATGCGCGAATCGCGGGCACCGGTCGATCTTCCGCCGAGCACCACCGCGACCAGATGCCGGCCCTCGCGACGCACCGAGGAAACCAGATTATAGCCCGAAGCCTCCGTATAGCCGGTCTTGATGCCGTCGACGCCCTCCATCTGCCGCAGCAGGGCATTGTGATTGCTGATCGACATGCCGCGATATTGGAAGCTGGGAAGGGCGAAATAGCGGTAATACTCGGGGAAGCGCTCCTGGATGGTGCGGCCGAGCAGCGCCTGCTCGCGCGCGGTGGTGATCTGGGCATCGGCCGGCAGACCCGAAGCGTTGACGTAGACCGTGTTGGCCATGCCGAGCGTTTGCGCCCTGTGCGTCATCAGCGCGGCGAACTCTCGCTCGCTGCCGGCGATCGCCTCGGCGATGACGACCGCCGCGTCGTTGGCCGAGCGGGTCACGATGCCCTTGATGGCGTCCTCGACGCTGATCATCTCGTTGGGCTTGAGGCCGAGCTTGGTCGGCGCCTGCGCCGACGCATGAGCGGAAACCGGAAGGCGAGAATCGAGGCCGAGCTTTTTGTCCGCCAGCTGCTCGAACAGCAGATAAAGCGTCATGATTTTCGTCAGTGACGCGGGATGCCGTGGGCTGTCCGGATTGATCTCGTGCAGCACTTGGCCGGAATTGTCGTCGACCACGATGTCCGCATAGGGCGGCTGATAATCGGGGCCGTGCAGGAAACGGTGGTGGCGATGGTGGACGCTCTGCTTGGATTTGGTCCCTTTGCGGTGCTCGGCCTGGGTGGAAGAACCGGCCTTGACCGCGGCCCCGCTGAGCGTCGGCACCACAAGCGCCGCCGCCAAAACGATCGCTGCCGCACCATGGATGCCCCGCCAGCCTCGGCCGGCGCAAAGGACCGGTGCCCTTCGCGTCGAACTCGCTTGCCAGCCCATCGCTGCGCGACGCATCGCCGGTTCCCCCAGGTGCTTGAATGACATAGACGATTTTCGGGTACGCTGCCAAGTCGCCGGGTCCTGCCGGGCGAATTTTCAACGGGAAATCCAGGCGCAACCCCGGGAAACGGACGGATCGGCGGAGCCGGAAACCATCGCCGCCTTCGCCCGTTGCCAAAACGAGCCGCGCCGAGGTGCCCCCGTGCCGAGACCTGATTCGCCTCGAGCGAGAGGATTTTGGATGAAGCGGCTCCATGCCCTGCTGCTCGCTACATGGATGGCGGCCATTTGCTTGCCGCTGCGTGGGGCGGCCCAGCCGGCGTCGGTCCCGACCTACCACGGCCATTCCGACCGCAGCGGCAATTTCGTCGTCCCGGGGCTGACGTGGGAGAAGGCGCGCTCCCTGCGTTCGGACCGGGGATTCAACGCCGCCGTTTCCGGGCATGTCTACGCCCAGCCGCTCTATTGGCGTGCGCCCGGCTCGAGCTCCGGCATGCTGCTGGTCGCGACCGAAGAAACAAGGTGCACGCGCTCGATGCCGGCACCGGCAGGGAGCTCTGGCAGCGCGCGGTCGGCAAGCCGGTCGCGCGCTCGGCGCTCGGCTGCGGCAACATCGACCCGCTCGGAATCACCGGCACGCCGGTGATCGACCCGGCCGGCGAAGCGCTCTACCTCGATGCCATGGTCGAGAGCGCATCGGGCCCGCGGCATCGGATCTTCGGACTCTCGCTGAACGACGGCGCGGTCCTGTCGGGCTGGCCCGTCGACGTGACGCAAGCGCTCGAGGCTCGCCGCCAAAGCTTCAACGCCCGCGACCACAACCAGCGGAGTGCATTGACCATTCTCGACGGCGCGGTCTACGTGGCGTTCGGCGGCCACTTCGGGGACTGCGGCCAGTATCACGGCTGGGTCCTGGGCGTGTCCCTGAAGGATCCGCAAAAGCTCACAAGCTGGGCGACGCGCGGGCGCGGCGGCGGCATCTGGGCGCCAGGCGGGATCAGCAGCGACGGGCGCTCGCTGTTCGTGGCGACGGGAAACACGCTTTCGGTCACGAGCTGGGCCGACGGCGAGGCCGTGTTTCGCCTCGCACCCGATCTGCATCGATCGCAGGACAAGCGCGACTTCTTCGCGCCGCCGTATTGGCGCGAGCTCGACGCGACCGACGCCGACCTCGGCGGCACCAATCCCGTTCCGCTCGATCTGCCGGCGGCTAGCGGCACGCAAAAGATAGTCCTCGCGCTCGGCAAGGACCGCCACGCCTATCTGCTCGATCGCAACGATCTCGGCGGGATCGGCGGCAGCCTCGTGGCCGAGATCGTTGCCAAAAATGCGATCCGCACGGCTCCCGCGGCCTACCCGGCGGCCGACGGCGTGTTCGTGGCGTTTCAGGGCGCGGGGGCCCAGTGCCCGAGATCCGCCTCCGACAACGATCTGACCGTGTTGAAACTTCGCGCGGGCGCGCCGCCGGGTATTGCGACCGCGTGGTGCGGCGCGCTTCGGGGCGCCGGGGCTCCGATCGTCACCACGACCGACGGGCGCTCCGATCCCATCGTATGGATCGTCGGGGCCGAGGGCGACAACCGGCTCCATGGGTTCAAGGGCGATACCGGCGAGCCGCTGTTCACCGGCGGCGGGCCTGCGGAGGCGATGGCGGGCGTTCGCCGGTTCCAGACCCTGATTGCCGCCGAGGATCGCCTCTATGTCGCCGCCGACGGCCGGGTGTATGCGTTCGGATTCCGACCATGAACTCCCGCCGCCTCATTCGATCACCTCGTCGGCGCGGGCGAGCAGCGTCGGTGGGATTTCAAGACCGAGCGCCTTGGCGGTTCTGAGGTTGATCACCAGCTCGAACTTGGTCGGCTGCTCGATCGGCAGGTCGGCGGGCTTGGCACCTTTCAGGATCTTGTCGACGTAGGTGGCGGCGCGCCGGAATTGGTCGGCACGGTCGATCCCATATGACATGAGCCCGCCGGAGTCCGGGTATTCCCTGAGATGAAATATCGACGGCAGGCGGCTCTTTACCGCGAGGTCCGCGATCATTTTTACGTTCCCGGCGAACAACGGGTCCGGCGTGATGACGAGAGCGCCGGCGCCGGCCCCGGTCGCGTTCTCGAATGCTTTGTCGAGCTCGCTGGAGCCTCGTACCTCCAGCGAATGCAGCTGAAGTCCCAGCTGTCGTGCTGGAATCTGCATTTCTTTCCACATGAGCGTGGAGCTGGAAGCTGAATTGTTCGGATTCCACAGTACCGCGACGCGAGAGAGCGCGGGAACGCTTTCTTTGAGGACTTCCAGTCGTTTTCCCGCCAATTCCGGGGCTAATTGCGATAGACCCGTGATGTTGCCGCCGGGCCGCGCCAGGCTCTCGGCGAGCCCACTGGCAACGGGATCTCCCGCGGAGGCCATTACAACGGGAAGCGTACTGGTCGCTTTTTTGACGGCCAGAGCATCTGTGGAAATGGAAGCGACGATGATATCGACGTTGCGGCGGACGAGCTCGGCTGCGAGCTCGGGCAGGATATCGACTCTCCCCTCCGCATATCGGTACTCGATGATGATGTTCTTCCCCTCGACCCATCCGAGGT
>WNGI01018593.1_pt1 | contig 11883 bp, 13 predicted proteins | sample 5400621 | NCBI WGS metagenome assembly WNGI01 (sample SAMN13153374, study PRJNA577476) | soil metagenome | isolation source: 20 cm soil or saprolite under Garry oak tree replicate 1 | place: USA:California | collected 2016-06-15
CCGGCTTTCTCGGCCTCAAAGACGCGAAGCATTATATTATGATGTTCGACAAGCTTTGCGCCGCCGGCTACGCCTGTCTTTGTTTCGATTACCGCGGCTGGGGCGACAGCGAAGGCAACGAGCGCGGCTGGGTGATGCCGAAATGGCAGGCTGAAGACATCCGCAGTGCGTTGAGTTATCTGGAAACCCGTCCGGAAATCGATGCCGATCGCCTCGCCACCTACGGCTCCGGCGGCACGGGCGGCGGCAATGCCGTCTATGTTGCGGCCATCGATCCGCGCGTCAAGTGCTGCGTCAGTTATCTCGGCGTGAGCAGCGGCCGCGAGTGGCTCCACTGCATGCGTCGTGAGTATGAATGGGTCGATTACCTTAAAAGTATCGACGACGATCGAAAGCAACGAGCTCTTACCGGTAAAGGCGCCATCGTCAGTGCGCGCGAAGGCGGTGTCATGGTGCAAACTCCGGAGCGTCAAACGACGACTATTAAAAAAGACGTTGCCGATAAAATTCCCGATGCCATGCCGCTGGCCTGCGCTGAGGCGATTTTGGAGTACAGCCCCATCGACGTCGTTCATAAAATTTCGCCGCGCGGTGCTTTGTTCATCGCTGTCGAAGGCGACGCAGTTACGCCGGAACAGCAGTCGTTTGATTTATACGAAAAAGCCGGCGAACCTAAGAAACTGGTTTTGTATAAAAAAACCACGCACTACGGCATTTATAACGATTACTTCGACGATGTCGCGGCCAACGTCGTTGACTGGTACAACCGTCATCTCAAATATCACAAGGTCGAAGTCACCGAAAAGAAATAGGAGCTAGCAATGAACAAGATTTCCTTTGGCGTCAGGGTGCCCAATTCGGGCCCGCTCTCCAGCATCGAAAACATCGTCAATGCGGCCAAGTCGGCCGAGGAATTGGGTTTCGATGCAATCTGGGTTCACGACCACGTGGTCTGGAGCTCGGAAATGCACAAACATCATATTTCGTCCGGCGCCGCCGAGGCCCTCAGCGATACCCAGGATGCCAATTTTTACGAAGCTACCACGATGCTTTCATACCTCGCGGCCGAAACAAAAAAGATCATCCTCGGCGTCGCTTGCTTGGTCATGCCCTGCCGCAATCCGATTTACGCCGCAAAGCAGTACTCGACTCTCGATCATCTCGCCAAGGGACGTTTATTGGTCGGCGTGGGTCTCGGCTCCAAGGCGACGCGCGAGTCGGACGAGTTCGGCGTCTTCGGCGTGCCCTACGAGCGGCGTGGCGATCGCACCGACGAATATATTGAAGCGATGAAAGCGATCTGGACGCAAGAGCTCGCTTCTTACAAAGGCGATTTCATCCAATTCAAAGACGCCGAAGTTTATCCGAAGCCATTCCAAAAACCCCATCCGCCGGTTTGGGTCGGCGGTTGGATGAAGCTTGCCGCCAAGCGCGCCGGAAAATACGGCGAAGGCTGGATCCCGGGCTGGCTCTCACCCAAGGAAATGAAGGTCGGCTGCGACATCCTGGCGCAAACCGCGAAGGACGCAGGCCGCGATCCGTCGAAGATCACCATCGCCGTCGAGAAGCTCGCGACCATCGCCAAGACGAGGGACGAAGGATTGAATCTCGCGATGCCGACACTCAAAACCAGCAGCGAGAGCTACGAGCGTGACATCGACAGCATGCAGTTTGCCCTCGACCGCCATATCTTCGGCTCGGTGGACGACGTGCGCCGGCGCATCGATGAGTTTATCGAAAGCGGCGTGCAGCACTTCGAGCTCAAGGTCATCTATCCGACAATGGATAGTTTGAATCGGCAAATGGAGCTCTGGGCGGAAAATATTCTGCCGCGCTACAACTGAAGAAGAGTCGTTGGAGTATTGGTGTGATGGAGTAACGGGTTGAAGAAAGCCCAACACTCCAATATTCCATCGCTCCATTGCTCCAATTATTATTGCTTATGAAACTTTCATTGCAACTCAACGGTAGAGCCATCGAAGTCGACTGCGAACCGGCGGACACCCTCGCCGAAGTTCTGCGCAACACGCTCAATCTCAATGGCACCAAAGTTTCCTGCGAAGTCCAAGTTTGCGGCGCCTGCACCGTATTGATCGACGGCGCACCGGTCAGCGCCTGCACCTACTTGGCATACGAGGCGCGCGGCAAGGGCGTCACGACTATCGAAGGGCTGGAAAAACCCGACGGCACGCTCCATCCCTTGCAGCAAGCGTTCATCGATGAGTTTGCCTTTCAGTGCGGCTACTGCACCCCCGGCATGATCATGTCGGCAAAAGCGCTGCTCGACGAAAATCCTCAACCAACCCGCGACGAGATCATTCACCATATGGACGGCAACATTTGCCGCTGCACCGGTTACGTGCCGATCGTCGCCGCGATCCAGCGCGCCGCCGACATGATGTCGAAGGAGTCGAAAAAGTGAGCGCCGAAAAGAAGACCGATTTCCACGTCGTCAATCATTCCATCCCGCGGCGCGATGGCCGGGTCAAAGTCACCGGGAAAGCTCAATACGTCGCCGACTTGAAGCTGATCGGCATGGCCTACGCCAAGGTTTTGCGTAGCCCTTTCGCCCACGCCAAGATAATCTCCATCGATAAATCGCGTGCGGAGGCGCACCCCGGCGTTTATTGCGTAGTCACCGGCTACGATCTCGACGGATTGAATCCCTATTTCGGCCACGCCGTCAAAGACCATCCCCTATTGGCCATCGAAAAAGTGCGTTACGCCGGCGAACCGGTGGCCGCCGTGGTGGCGATCGATGAACGGACCGCGTTTGAAGCGTTGGAATTTATCGACGTCAAGTATGAAGAACTGAAAGGCGTCTTCACGCCGGAAGAAGCGATGGCCAAGGACGCCCCGCTCTTGCACGAAAAGAAATTCGAAGCGGGGGCGCTGCGTGGTTTCGAAGGTGAAGTGACCGCGGGCAAGGGAACGAATATCTGCCAAACTCACAAAATCCAATGGGGTGACGTCGAGAAAGCATTCAAGGAAGCGTCCACGGTGGTCGAGGGCAATTACTATTTTCCCATGACCTACGCTTACGCCATGGAGCCTTACGTCGCCGTAGCCGATGTCACCGATCAGGGCGTGACTATCTATTCTTCGGCGCAGCATCCATTTATGGTGCGCCATGATTTGAAATCGATCTTCAATCTGCCGGTGAGCAAAGTGCGTCTGATCGTCCCCTTTGTCGGCGGCGGTTACGGCAGCAAGTCGTACACGAAAGTCGAGCCACTCACCGCAGCCTGCTCTTGGAAAGCCAAGCGTCCGGTGAAACTGCAGCTCACGGTAGAGGAAGCGATGCTGACGACGCGCAGCGACGATGCTTACACCTGGATGCGCACGGCGGCGGATGCCAACGGCAAGATCATCGCCCGCCAGGCGAAGATCGTCATGAACACGGGCGCCTATGCTGAGAACAGCCCGCTGGTAGTCGAGAAGTCGACTAACCGTTGTGTCGGACCCTACGCAATACCCAATGTTCTGATCGAAAATTCTTCGCTCTATACCAACACCGTGCCCGCCAGCTCTTATCGCGGCTTCGGCTGCGCTCAAGTGACTCTACCGGGTGAATCGCAGATCGATGAGCTGGCGGCAAAGATCGGCAAAGATCCCTATGAATTTCGTTTGGCCAATGCGGCCAAGCCGGGCGAGGAATTTTTCCCCGGCATGCGTCCTTTCGACGGCACTTTGAAAGAAGACCTGGAGACCGCGGCCAAATCGATCGGCTGGGGAACGCCCTTACCCAAGGGACATGGCCGCACCGTCGCCGTGTCCGGCAGCGACGCTGGCGCTTACCCGCTGACGTCGACGGCCGTCCGCGTTCACGCCGACGGCTCCGTGACAATCATGACCGGCAGCACGGCATTGGGACAGGGAAGCCACACAGTATTACCGCAGATCGCGGCGGAAGCGCTGGGAGTTCCGTTTGAGAATGTGAACGTGATTTCTTCTGACACCGCGATCACACCTTACGATCGGTCTACCGGTGCCAGCCGCACGCCAACTTTAATGGGCAGTGCCGTGTTGGAAGCGAGCCAGGAGGCCATTCAGCAGATGGTCGTCATGGCCGCCGACGTGCTGAAGGTGAAGGTCGAAGAAATTCAAACCGTGCGCGGCGGCGTACGCTGCGGCGAGGTCCAGCTCAATTGGTCTCAAGTGATTAGTAAATTTTACGCGCTTCCCGACGGCGAAGTGATCGGTCGCTCTTATATCAGAAAGTCCGGCAAGTTCGCCGCGCTGCCGGTTTTTTGGGAAGCCGCCGCCACCGGCGTAGAGATCTCCGTTGATGAAGAGACCGGCAAAATCACCATGGAGAAACTTGCCACTGTCGGTGACGTGGGACTCGCGATCAATCCGGCCTTGGCCGAAGGCCAGGACATCGGCGCCGCGACCATGGGCATGGGCATTGGTCTTTTTGAAGAGCTCGTTTACGAAGGCTCGCAGTTGATGAATGGTTCAATTCTCGATTACCGCCTGCCGCGTTTTTCCGACCTACCGAAAAACGTGGAGCTCCACCTCGTGCAAAATCAGGACGGCGTCGGCCCCTTCGGCGCCAAAGGCGGCGGCGAAGCGTCGTTGAATTCAATGGCCGCGAATATCGCCAACGCCGTCGACCGGGCCGTCGGCGTGCGTATCCGCCAAGCGCCGCTGACTCCGGAAAGAGTTTGGCGAGCCCTTAAAGAAAGAAAGTAGTTCAATGTTCAAGGTTCAAAGTTCAAGGAACGGAAGTCCGGAACTCATTGAACCTTGAACGTTAAACTTTGAACCAGACAAATTTATGATGCCTTTACGAAAATTCACCATACACCAACCAAAGACAATAGCTGAAGCTTCGCAGATGCTCGCCGAATTCGGTGAGAAGGGCCGGCTCTACGCCGGCGGCACCGAGCTTTTGCTCGCGATGAAGCATGATCTGCTCCGCTACGAGCATTTGGTCGACGTCAAAACGATTCCCGATCTCAACAAGATCGAACTGAAAAACGGTTCGTTGATGATTGGCAGCACGGCGATACACCGCGCCATCGAGCGCGCTTCGATCGTCAAGCAAAACCTGCCGGTGCTCGCCGAGATGGAAACCAAAGTCGCCAATGTGCGCGTGCGCGCCAGCGGCACGCTCGGCGGTAATCTCTGCTTCGCCGAGCCGCACTCCGATCCCGCGACGCTGCTCGTCGCTCTCGGAGCCAAAGCTCAGGTGCAAGGGAAATCCGGCGCCAAAACAGTGGCAATCGATAAACTGATCACCGGCGCGTATGAAACTTCCCTTGCCGCCGACGAGATCGTCGCCGGCGTCGAGATACCGTTGCCGTCGAAAAGCCAGCGCGCGGCCTATTTGAAATTCCAACTGAAAGAACGTCCGACTTTGGGCCTGGCGTTGGTGTTGGACGTCGACGGCGATACGATTAAAGAAGCGACAGCCGTCGTCGGCAGCGTGAGCGCTGTGCCGACGCAGTCGAATCAAACCGATTCACTTCTAACAGGAACGCGGTCCCAGGTGGAAAAACAACTCACCGACGCGGCCGAAGCGCTGGCGCAGGCTGCCGATCCCGTCGACGATCTCGAAGGCAGCGCCGATTATAAACGCCACTTGATCGGGGTGCGCGATCTCCCAAATGCGGGTTTAGCTCGGCGCGAGCTAATGCCACGCTTTCGCTATTTGCGTCGAAATTGCCTTTTGTCCGTGGCTTGCGCGGCCGTTGGAGCGCGCCGATTTTTCTTCCGGCGCAAGCGTCCAGCGATGTCGTGTTTTGTAGTTTTTTAACCAATTTTGCGCGGCCGATTATTTTGCAGGACCAATGTTCATCCCTTGTGCGCTTACTCAAACCCCGGCTAGCATAGAGGCTACTCCTCGCTCGCGCGCGAATTGTTTTTCCCGGAGGTGGTCACATGAACATGATCGGGGAATTCGTCAAGCGGATGATCGGTGAGTTAGCACAGTTTGTCGATTGGTCTTTGAGGAATTGGACGGTCACGATGATCGTTCTCATAGTGATGATTTACTGGGCCGGGAAACAGCGGCGGCTCAATCGGCATCATCTCTGATGACCCCATAGTTTTCTCCTCTCGAGTTTATCCTGAGCGAATTTCGCGGGCGCTTGCGTGCCTGAGCAATTTCGGGCAGATGCACTTGACGCTGAGCGCTTTCTTAAGCTAGTTTCACTCGACGGTTTGCTCGATCAGAATTGCGAATCGCTCCCACGTCAAAGCTCCGGAGAGAAAATGGCTGATGAAAAAACCGTAAACGACGTCACATTTCGCATTCGCCACACCATGATGCTGGTGAGCGACCTCGATCGCAGCATCGATTTTTACACGCGGCTGCTCGGCATGGACGTGCAACGCATCCGGCCCAACCCGGAGAAAAGCGAGCGCGTCGGCTATCTCGGTTACGGTAGTGAAGATGAATATCCCGGCCTCGAGCTCATCGAAACCGGCGGGCCTGGACACGTGAAAGAAACACCGAAATGGCACGGCCACGTTGCCCTCTACGTGTCCGACCTCTATGCGCTCAGCGAAAAGTTGAAATCAGCGGGCGTGAAATTTACGCTTGAACCGCAGCCCAATCGGCCCGGCAGTCAGGACAAAGTTGCCTTCATACAGGATCCCGATGGTTACACGTTGGAGCTCACCGAACGCCACTCAAAGAGCGGCCCGCCGGTGAAAGTAACCTGAAACACGCTATTCGCTTGCCAAGCTGTGGCGGAGATTATTGCAATCCCCTTTTAGGCTGGCGCCGTGCTAGTGCGCGCGCAAGAACAGCGACTCGTATTGCTGCGTGTAATCCGCCAGCTTCTCCGCAAGCTGGACCCGGCTCGGCGCGACTCTTAAATTCGCCGGATAGCCTTCGGGCTTCAGTCCCGCCTTTGCCGACTCGCGGCCACGCTGAACAAAGAGCTTTTGGCCATCGTCGGACAACGCAAAATCGATGAATAGCTTGGCCGCATTCGGGTGTGGCGCTTTTTCCACCATGCTAATCGGATGGAGCGCCACGATCGCAGGCTCAAAGCCCACCCAATCCACCGGGGCGCCCTGTTTTTTCATCAGCTGCGGACGATACCAGTAAGCGACGATTTGTAAATCATATTCACCGGCACCGAGCAGTTGCGTGACCAGGGACCGCCCGCCGCGAATCGCGATATCCTGCTTGGCCAGCGCCTGCATAAACTCCAACCCTTTTCTCTCTCCCATCAAATAGACCATGTTGGCAAACCAACGATCCTCGTTCTGATCGAGCACCATGCGGCTTTTCCAGCGCGGCTGGAGCAAATCTTCGTAACGTTTGGGGATCTCCTCGCGCTTGACTCTCGTCGTGTTAAAAGCCGTGACGATAAGATTGTCGTAAAGATCGGTCCAATAGCCGTTGGGATCTTTGAATCCTTCCGGATACCCTGTCGCCTGCGGCGATTTATACGGCGCGATGAATCCCCGTCTCTGCAAGTGAAAAGTCTCGAACTCGCCGACGCTCACGACGTCGGCGGTGAAAGTGCCGGTCTGGCGCTCGACGTTCATGCGGCTAAGAACCTTCTCATGGGTCGAGCGGAAAATATCGGTCTTAATAAACGGATATTTAGCTTCGAAGGCGGCGGTCAACGATCTCGCGAACTCGGTCTCTACCGAAGTATAGAAAACCATTTTGCCATCTTTCTTAGCGCCCTCGACCAGCGCCGCCGACCGCGAGTCCGCTTCGCCACCGTAGGCGAGCGCGCACAAACCGGGCAGAAGCAAAAGACAAAGCATCACGACTTTTATGGTCATTTCTACCTCCGGTCCAAAAGCGCGAGCTCGCTCGTCGCTTTGGCGACGGTTTGCCAGTCGCGGTAGCGCTTGACGCGCTCATGCTGGACGTCGGACTGATTCCACGGACAATCGATCAGCGCTACCGGCAACTTCATCTGACCGGCTAAAAACTGCGCCATCGGCAGTGAGTCCTCCACGGCCCAGCAAAATTGCCGCGTCGATAATTCGGCCAATGTGATTGCCTTGGTATTTTCCGTAGCAAAGCGTGAGTACTTGTCGACCACGGTCAATGAGCTATGCGGTATCTCGTGCTTCGCCAACCACGCAAGCGACACCTCGTAGCTTTCCGGCGGGCGGCCCGTGACGATGGCGACGTTAAATCCCTCTGCACGCCAACGCTTTAGAACTTCGATCGCCTCCGCGATCGGCGCCATGCGCAGCAATTCCTCCGGCCGATGCACGATGCGATACAACTCGTCGCGTTCGTCGGGCGTTAGTCCGCAAGAATGACCGACGTCGAAATGGGTCAATTGCTCGTAAGCGATTTGTTTGCCGAACTCGCGGTCGATGATAACGAGGAAATGGCGCGCCGCCTGGCACAGCACGTCGTCGAGATCGACATAAATCGTCCTCGGTAATAGAACCATTAGCGCTAAGATTCAAAAATCGTCTTCAAGCGTTGGGTAAGATCTTTGCGCAACTTATGAGTTTGTCCGGCTTCGTAGCGGGTGGTTTTCCACTGCGCCACATCAAAAGGAATTTTCTCCAGCGGCGTCGAGCAAATATGGATACAGGGCTTTTTCAAAGCATGGGCAAAACCCGCCTCGTAGAGCACGTTGGGTTTCGATTCCGACAGGTCAACGATCACCGCAGTCGATTTACGAATCAGCCGGTGCACCTCATCGACCACGTTACCTTGAAACTCGCGCCGGTCCACTCGGTCACAAACCGCGCCGACCTGTTCTGCGGCATAGCTCATCGCCACGAAAAAAACATCTTCGTATTGAGGCGCAAACGGCATGGCCGCGAAGATCAGCTTATCTACTTTCGTCACCTCGGCAGAATGTCCAGGCGTTTTCGTCTCTTGAAATTCTGCTTGAAGCGCAGGCACGAGTCCATCGATCGTTACGACGCCTTTAGACGGTAGATTTCTCTTCAATCCGGCGATCACGATAAACGCGCCATCAGCCTTTGCCGTATCCTGGTAGTGCTGCGCCTGTCGACTCGCTTCCGCCGTCAATCCCGGGAAGTCCCAGTTGCGCGTCTCAACGACAAACTGGCGCCCGTCGGGCGCGTACACGGACGAAATCGGGTGCGAGTCCGCCGATCGCTCGCTCCGTCGCGAACTTTAATCCCGCTTGGCGCAAGCGCTCGGCGATAACCTCTTCGAGTTCCTTCTCCTGTGACTCCGCCATAGTCTGTCTTACTCCCACCTCGCCGCCGGCATCGAGCCGAAGCTTCTCATCGTTCAGCGTTGTGTCGAACGAATTACCCAATCTGCAAGACGATCCGGCCGGTCTTGCTGTCAATTTCCAGATAGGCGGCTTGAAGAAATGCTCTTCCCAATATGCCGATTACGTGTGCATTCTGTTCACGGCTTTTCTCCAACAAGGCAGGCACCCCGACGCATTCCATGACTTGTTCGAAATAACTGTCAGCCCCGCTCGCAGTCTTGGCCGGCAGGCGCACCCTGGCGAGATATTGCTGCAACGTGCCGTAGCCGTGAATGCCGTGAATTTCCCTCGTGCCTTGCTCCCGAAGCTGCAACGATACGGCAACGGCATAATCGATCATCGCTCCATACGCGCCCGTATCGATCAGGAATTCACCGCGCGCTTCCCGACCGAGTTCATCATCGTGCCGGCTCCAAGAACCGGGGATCAGCGGACCGATCGTTTTTAGGCGTTCAGGGAGCTCTTCGACTGTAATGCGGTGCATCTAATTTGGACTTCAACGAGTAATTTGGTTCGAATAGACCCCGTTCCTCGTTGTCGCGATTGTGCACGCAGGGAAGATGTCCCGCAACCCAGATACAAAAACACCTAAGGCCATTGAGCTCACCAGCCAACTGAGCAATCCATGATCTTGGAACAAAAAGCCGCTAGGTAATCGTGACCAGCGCACAATCTCCGGTAGCAACCTTGCCAAAAAAGCGCCGTACACAAGTCCCATGACCGCGTGCATACTTCGCTCTACCGGCGGTACCTTCCGCGACCGATCTTCTTCTAAAAAGTCCCATAGCGTCATGAAAACTTCTGCCGCCAAGAGTCCAATCAGAACTCCGGCCCAAAGACCATTCCAGTTTATCCAAGCTAGCGAGCCAAATATTACAGCGTATATAAAATCACGTACCGGGTGCAGTTTAAGTTCTTTCCGCGCGGTCGCAACCGAGGGAAGTCGCAAACGAACCTCGTGATAATAGAGCGTATCGAAGGCTCCGAGTAAGCCCTGTAGAATCAACAAGAGAAGCACTGCTTCCATACGGCAAGAATCGATAGTTTCGGCGAGTTGAAATTATTCCTATTCGCCGCCTTGTCTCCCCAAAACGTTTCAATTAGTCAGTGTGAACCCGTTTGCATCTTAATTGGGTATTACTTCGACACGAACTCGCTGCCGCGAATGAAGAACCGATACGGTTTATCTTTCCACTTACCAGCGTAATCGACGCCAATCCGCGGCGTGGCGTTAAATTTTGGCACCGGCTCACCGCGATCCTCGACGTAAAGGACGGCGTCGAACAGATCGGCGCCGTTGAGTGAGCGATCGATGGCAAACGCCTGGCAAAGTTTTCCTGGCCCGCTGGCGAGCCCGCGCAGTTTATCGAGCCCCCTTCGAGATTTCATTAAATCGACACCGTCCACCGGCTCCACTGCGCGAATCAAGACCGCCGCTGGATAACCCTCTTTCTCGGTCACCAGATTAAGCATGTTGTAAAAACCATAGATAAAATACACGTAGGCATGACCGGCCTGACCGAACATCACCTCCGTGCGCGCCGTGCGCCCTTTTGCCGCGTGACACGCCAAATCCTGTGGACCGACGTACGCTTCGGTTTCGGCGATACGACCAACCGAGTCGCCTTGCGGATGTTTGCGGATCAAATATTTGCCCAACAATTGCTTCGCCACGCTGATGGTTTTTTGTTCGTAGAATGCGCGGGGAAGCTTCAAGGCAGCGCTAACGAGAGCTGATTGCGGAGATGGCGATTGCGAACTCTGTTTTCTGACGAGAGCCTTCTGCATTCTTATTTGGACTGCGGCAATCCGTCTTTGATTTCCACCCACGGTGCTTTTGAACCGACGTGAATGTGCTTTGAGGCTTTGATGCCGGGATCGCTGTCCAAGGTTCCCGGACGGAAGCGAAGGTGCTCAGAGTCTTTATCCTTTCTCTTTAGAATCGGTGAACCGCAGCGTCCGCAAAACACGCGATGATAACCCGGCGACGACTCCCACTCTTTGAGCAAATCTTCACCGGCGACAAAACGGAACGAAGCCGCCGAAATCGTTGAGCCGCTGGAAAATGCCGAACCGGACATCTTGCGGCAGAGGCTGCAATGACAATTGGTCACCGCGCCAAGCTCACCGTCGATCTGATATCGAACACCGCCACAAAGACATGAACCTGTTAACATGAGACCTCCTCTCCCGCGTATCTTCGTCGTTGCAGATTTTAGATCAAGTGTTCTTCTAGTAGCAAATTTGTGATCTCATGATCACACAATTGATGGTCGCCGCTCGGCTCAATATCTTACTAGCCGCTTAGAGAAAATCCACCAGGACGTCCCGCGCTTGTACAAAATATTTCCTCGGCACCAGAAAGCGAACAGGTATGTTACGCGCCAGGTTAAAATTCTCACCCTGGGCGAGATAAGGAATTTCTTCTGCGTCAAGAATCGATTTAATAAGTGGAATCTGTCCTGCGTCGGCAATACTTAGAACTTCAACGAGATCGACAAACTCGGTCTTTTCCGCCGCAGGTAATTCAGCGACAAGCGCTACGTCACAATCTTTACACCATGTGAATCCCACACGGTATTCGGAACGGCAACTTCGGCAGTACATGAAATCTCTTCGAGACAACTTGGCCGACGAGTCAGAAACCGAAGTCTACTCGATCCCAAGTTGTTCCTTCACTTCTCGCGCCTTA
>WNGI01013185.1_pt1 | contig 11882 bp, 1 predicted proteins | sample 5400621 | NCBI WGS metagenome assembly WNGI01 (sample SAMN13153374, study PRJNA577476) | soil metagenome | isolation source: 20 cm soil or saprolite under Garry oak tree replicate 1 | place: USA:California | collected 2016-06-15
GTCATCGCGGCCGGCTACACCGCGGACATGGAACGTTTCCTGGCCAGCAACGCCGGCCTGGCGTCCCGCTTCAGCCACCACATCGAGTTCCCCAGCTACACCGCGGACGAGCTGGTCGCGATCTTCGAGCGGCTGGCCACCGCCGGCGGCTACCAACTCGACGGTCCGGTGCTGGCCGCACTTCGCGAGCACTTCGCCGCGGTGCCCCGCACCGGGACCTTCGGCAACGGCCGCTACGCGCGCCAGGTGCTCGACGCCGCCATCACCCGCCAGGCCAGCCGCCTGCGGCGCATGCCCGCTCCGACGCGGCGTGACCTGCAGCAGCTGACCGACGCCGACGTCGAGGCCGCGATCGCCGCCCGCACCCGAGCCGCCGGTGCCGGCAGTACGCGCCGGCGGTGAAGGGGAGGAAGCTCGGCGAACACGCCCCGCTGCCACTGCGGCTGCCCGGTGGGATCGATCCCCGCGGACAGTCGCGACGAGGGCGCCGTCCGCCTGGAACGCCTCCCCGGTCTCCAGCATCATGTCGGTGGCGATCGAGCTGGTCGCGCAGTCGGTAGCGAACTCCACCCCGCCCGGCAACCCCGACGCCGACGGCAGCCCCGTCGGCGACGAACCCACCAGCCCGTCGTCATCAGCACCCGCGGCCGGCTCACTGCCCTCGTCGGAGGTCGGCGCTTCGGCCGAGGTGGTGCTGGCCGGCGGACGCGGGGGCTCCGATCTCCCAACCCGACAGCGATCCTGTCGGCTGGTCCGAGGACTGCTGGGCTGTCGCAGCGGTGATCTGGGGCGACCGCGGCTCCTCGGCGACTGGAATGCGAGCGGGCAGGGTGTCCACCGCGTCGCCGCCCGGTGCCGCGGGGACGGTGTCACGCAGGTGGATCTCCCGCATGCCCGTGTAGTCCGGCTCGGTGACCTGAATGACGTCGTAGTGGGCGCCCCGCGGGAGGGCCACCTCGGTGTGGTCCCCGTCCAGCAGCGGGCCCGCCGCGCGGCCCTGGGCGGTCTGCACGACGAACCGGACGTTGTGTCCCTCCCTGCGGGTCGGCCGACCGGGCTGGGTGACCACGAGATGGGGGAGGTTGACGGGCATGCCCGGCACGTAGTGGTCGAGCTGCTCGCTGCTCAGCCAGGCTGTGTGCCCGTACCCGCCCTCTGGAGCCGGCGGCAGCAGCCGCGTGGCACGGTCCGTGCGGGCAACCGTCTCCGGTTCGCCGGTGGCGAGCGCGGTCCGGGTGGCGCGGTCGCCGTCCACGGCGGCGGCGAGTGCCGCGAGCGCTCTGACCTGATCGTCGACCGTCTCGCCGGGGTCGAGCGCCGGGGGATCCGCGGCCTGGAACGCCGTGGCCAGCGCCTCGTAGTTCGCCGATGTCCCCGGCCTGGAGGTCCCCCGTGGCGCTCGGGATTCCGGCGTGGCCGGTCGCTGGGAATCCGGTCGCTGGGAATCCGGCGCCTGCGAGTCGGGCGCCGGGCCGGGCTGCGGGCCGGGCGGCGGCGGATGTGAAGTATCGGACGGGGCGTGGTCGGCGGCGGGACGCGGGACTCCGGTGCCGGCGAGCTCGTTTTCGACATCCTCGAGTGTCTGGTTGCGGGCGGCGATGGCGTCGTGCAGCTCGCGCATGCCGGGGTGGAGTCGCGCGAGGGCGGGCACGTCGAGGTGGTCGAGCGTCTCGGGGAGTGCGCCGAGGGCGTCGGAGGCTTGGGTCACTCTGGCGTTGGCAGTGTCCAGGTTGTTCCTGAGCTGTCCTACCTCGTGTCCGGCGGTCTCGGCCTGCTCGAGCCAGGCCCGCAGCCTGGCCTCCCGGTCACGGCGGGCGGGTTCGCTGGCCTGGTCGTCGCGGATGGCGGTGTGGAAGCCTTGCATCGGCACGCTGAGCGCCTCGGTGAGGCTCTCCAGCAGCGTGTTGGCCCGCAGGCGGGTCTGGGTGGCGAGGTCGCCCGCGCTGTTCACCGCTGCCTGCAAGGAGTCTTCCAGGTCGTATGCCGCGGGCGTGGTCATCTGCAGGGGGTCGTCGCGAAGCTGGGCGGTGGTCGGGAGCCGGGTGGGCAGGCGGGCCCGATCGTCATCGACCTGCTGTTGGCCGGCGCGCACGTCGATACCGGCCGCCGCCGCGGCGTCGACCGCCTCCTGCATCGTGGCAAGCTGCTCGTCTCTGCGCCCGCCGTGCTCCTGCAGTTGGTTGCGTAGCCCGTTGATGCGGTCGACGACCGCCTGCGGCAGCGGTATCGCCGTCAGCGCTGTTCCCACCGACCTGATGGCCTGGCTGTACTCGGTCTGGGCGTCGCGGTAGTCGGCCAGCTCGGTGTGCACCTGGCGGACCTGGCGCAGCGTGTAGGTTGCCGGGTCGGGGCCGTGTCGTGGCGGGGCAGTCAAGGCGGCCAGTGTCTGTGCCGGTTGGTCGACCTCGGCCAGCCGCTGCCGTGCCGCGCCGACCTCGGCGCCGTCATCTTCGGCGCGGGTGATCATGTCCTCGAATCGGGCGGCCCGTCCGGCGAGGGCGGCCTGGTTGACGTCGGCCATCTCCACCCGCAACCGGGGGATTTCCCGGCGCAACTGATCGGCTAGGCCAACGGTGGGCGGGCGCACGCCGGGCTGGTCGTGGTTGTTCCGTAGGTGGGTTTCGACGTCCTGGAGGGCGGCCCGGTACTCCTCGCGCGGGCGGTTCTGGGCCGGCACGTCGGCCGCGCGTTGGGTGAGCTCGCGGGCGGTAAGCCTGGCGAGATCGACCAATGACATGTGGATGTCGCGCCGGGTGTCCCGGTCGGCGCGCTCGACGGCCTCGGCAGCGTTGCGCAGGCGCTCGGCCAGGGCGGTGGTGTCGGCTCCTCGTTCGCGCGCGGCGTCCAGCCATTCGTCCAGCCGAATCCGACGGTCGGCATGGTTGGTGTCGTCCCGCAGATTGTCGCGGTCGTGAGTAGTGACGTATGTCACCAGCCGCTGCCGGCTCGCCACAGGGAGATCGGCGAAGTCATGGTCGACCGCTTCGACCACCTTGCGCCAGTTGTTGAGCGCCTCCTCGCGCTCACGCAGCGCGTCGTAGTGCAGTTGGACGTCGAGCGCCTGCAGGCCTGCTAAATCCTCGGGGATCCGACCGGCTTCAGTGGCCGGTCCTGCGGTCCGGGTCATCCGGTTCTCAGCGTCGGTCAGCGGGCGCCTAAGTTCGGATACGTCGACACCGGCGTCTTCGGCGCCGCGCAGCGCATTCTCCAGGGTGTCGGCCTTGGCGCGCTGGTCGGCGTACTGGCCGTTCAGCGCGGCGAGGGTGTCGCGGGCCTCGGCGCGCTGGTGGGTGTGCTCGCCGAGCAGCACGAGTTCCTCGTTGGTCAGTTCCCTGAGCCGGACCTCCTCGTCGCCCAGACGCAGCCTGCCCAGCGCCTCGGCGTGTTGGTTGATCGCCGCCAGGGAGCGGACGATGTCGTCGATCCGGTCGGCGAGAGTCTGCACGACCTGCGCAATGTCGGCGGCCGACGGGGTCTGCGGGGCGCCGGCCGCCTCGGCCTGCGCGGCCTGCTCGGCCTGCTCGGCCAGCGCGGCTCTGGCCGCGTCGGCCGCGGCCAGCACGGCTTCTCCGGATGCCTCACCCTGCCTGGCCTGACGTTGCGGGTCGACGAACCATGCTCTGAGCTCGTCCAGCTTCGTGGCATAGTCGAGGAGGTCGATGTCGGGTTCCTCGTCGCGGAACGCGGCGGGTTTGGGCAGCCGCGGCTGGCCATCGCGACGTGGGGCGTCGAGGAGGCCGGCGACACCCTCGGTGGGCGACAAAAACACCATGGCTTCGTCGTACAGGGTCGTTTTGACTGCGTGGCTGCCCAGTTCGGCCCGGTAGGTGACTTCGCGGGCGACGATCCGGGTGATGTCGGCTCCGGTCCTCTTGTCGCCGCGCTCTGCCGAGGACTTGGTGCTGCCTGGGGTGGTCACGGTCGTGGCCGAGGCCGTCGCGTTGACGCCCACCTGCGGTCCGATCACGTGCACCTTGTCCAGGACGGGCACCATCTCGCCGGTACTCGGTGGCGACGCGGCCGTCGGTGTCGGTGCCGGTGTCGAGGTTGCCGTGGGCTTCGCCCCGGATCCGGATTTCGGCGACTTCTCTGTCAACGGCAGATCGCGGGTGTTGGTGGTGCCCTTCAGGGTCGCGGTCACCGCAGCCTGTGCACTTTCGGTCGAGGATTGACTGTACTTCGCGCTGGTCTGGCTGGATGTGGTGTCCTTGAGGATCTGGTTGTCGATGGTCACGCCCGTGCGGGGGTCGTAGTCGACCGGATAGCATTCGACGATGTCGATGGCGAGTTTCAGCGTGGCGTCGCTGTCCCACAACCGGCCCGGCATTCGGAGCTCGACCTCGAACTCGTCGCCGTCCTGCATCTGTCGCCAGTTAGCATTGGTGCGCTGGTCATGTTCATCCCGGACAACTGGGCCGGGGTCAGCTCCGGGCCCCTGCGCCAACCCCTCTGGCGGTCCGCGGCAGCGTCGCTGATGTATTCTACCAGCGGTTCGGGACGCCGCGGGTTCGCCGGGTCGAGCCTGGCCGGGACGCCGTCGAAGATGTCCCGGATCAACTTGCGGACCCTCAGGTTTGCTATGTTCCCACCCGCGGCAGCCGGGTCGGTCTCCTCGTCGTCGACCTCGGTGATCCGTGCGCGCGGGTCGATCTGGGTCAGCTGCCGGGGGTATCCGAGGATGATCGGATCGGGTACGACGGGTTCGAAATCATGTTTGACCCTGGTCTCCCCGACCAGGTAGGGACGCAGCCACTTCAGGCCCAACAGGTCCAGACCACGCTGGAAGGCGGAGAACAGCGGCTCCAGCGACCCGATCCACGCAGTGCTCTCCATGATCTTGAAGTCCAGCTCCACGTTGAACACGAACTTCTCCGGTTTCACCGTGGTGAAAATCGAGGAGGAGTGCCCGGTGGTGTCGCTCGCGCTGAGCGCGAAGTTGGTCGCTTTGGTCAGGGTGAGCTTCGAGCCGAGGCTGAATTCGCGGAGAAAGTCGTGGGGAAGGTGCTTCAGGGCCGCATCGACTTCAGGGGTGAACGTCACAGTATAGGAAGGGGGCAGCAGCTCGAGCGGGAGGCTCCACGTGCTGGTGGTGGCCTCGGTGAGGCTCGTGCTCCGGCTGCCGCCGAGCGTGCGCCCGATGATCATACGGCTGGAGGCTGGCCCTGCGTACGCGGCGTACTCCAGCCTGGCCTTGGCCTCGAGCGTGTGCGTCCACTGGGTCAGCAAACCCCGGTGCGCGATGGGCAGGGAGATCCCTTTCAGCAGTTCCGGCAACAGCACATGGGAGAGGTTCGCCTCGGTGATCGGCGTCAGTTCGTCCTCGATCGCGTCCGCGTCCGAGGGCCTGAACAGCCGGCGGACGTCGGCCATCAAAAGCGGGTGCGCAGCAAGCAGGTCGAGCGGCACGATCGCCGCCGAATGGCCCTCGGTGTCACTGAACAGCACGGCCCGCGGCGGCAGCAGTGTTCCAGGAGGCAGGTCCTTCAACTGCTTGGCGGTCAGGTCCTGCAGCGCCATGTAGCCGCCGCGCGCCTCCTGGTGGAACCGCCAGCGGTCGAAGGCGGCCAGGCCCGGGTACGCGCCCTCCTCGTCCGCGGTGGCCAGGCCGCGGTTGACCGCATCCTCCAGTCGCAGCAGGACGATCCCGACGGCAGGCACGGCGATCCGCGGCCGGGCCGCCCGCGGCTCTGGCATCGGCCGGACCTCCGGCGGGTGCCCGGTCTCCCGCTCGTCCGGAAAGATCGGCTCGATCCGCGTCGGGACGGATCTCCTGGTCTCCCACTCTGTCAAGCGGTCGGTCGTGAACGACACCTCGGTGGGCCGCCGTCCCGATGCGGCGGACATCAGCGCCAGGCTGGACTGGCGCGCCGCGCTGCTGGCCCGCCGGCGCGAGGGGTCCGGCGGCAACAACCCGGTAGGCCGCAGCGCGACGCTGGGCCGGCGCGCCGCGCTGCTGGCCCGCCGGCGCGAGGCATCGGGCATCGTCGAGCCCGAGGGCGGCGCCGCGAGGTCGGGCCCCGGCGTGCCAGGCGCCGGCGTCGTGCCAGGCGCCGGCGGGCCAGGCGTCGGCGTCGTGCCAGGCGCCGGCGTCTCACTGGGCTCGGCGTCCTCCGCCGACTCGGCTGTCGGGACGACGTGGGCGGCCCCGCCTTCGAAGTCGTTGCGTTCGTAGACCCGCACCCACGGCACCCACACCCCTTGGAAATTGCCCCACACGTGGTTGCTGAGTTCGATATCCAACCTCTCTGAACTGCCTGAGAGGTCGAGCCCCTGGCTGTGCGGCTTCGATTTCGAGTACCCGAGCGACGCCGCCGAGGTCAGCTTGTGCGAGCCGTCCTTGACCAGCTTCACCGGGAAGGCAAGCCGGCCAGAAAGCGACCAGGACCAGCCCCACGGGCCGGGGTCGCGGGTGCGGGTGCGGCCCAATACCGCATCGACCGTACCCTGCTGAAGGGTGTAGGCGTGGTCGGTGCGGCCCACCGCGTCGATCCGGTCCGGCTGCAATTCCAGGTACACGTCGACCATCTTGTTCTTGTGCGGTCCCCATCGCACCCGGCCGCGCCACAACAGCCGTGGACCACCCAGATAGGACCGGGACCGCGGGCCGACCGCCTTCACATTTCCCAGCAGCTCGTCGTATTCGGTCGCCGACAGGCAGAGCACCCCCTGGGCGTCCATCTGCGTGAATATCGCCAGTGCAATACCGCTGGTGTTCATCAGCAAGGCGCCTCGCGGCGGAAACCGACCGTAAGGAAGGTCGGGATCCGCGTACCACTGCAGCGTGTCCTCCGGGTCCACCAAGCTACTTCCGATCTGGATCGGCGGCAACGCGGAGCGGGTCGCCAGGGTGTACAGCTCGGCGGTGGCGCGCTTCCGCAACCCCATGCGCTCCGTGTCGCCCACGTCGACCTCCAGGCAGAGGTCTTCGGGGACCACCAGCTTGGCGCTGACCGTGAACGCCGTCCCCTCCTGGGGGGTCCTGGTCGTCCGATCCCTGGGGTGGTCGGGGGCCGTCTCGGTCCCCGGTAGGGCGCCGGGTATCGGGGTGCTCAGCTCCACGGCCATCTCCACCGCGCTGACCCGGAAGCTGAACGAGCCCTCGAACAGCGCCTCGTAGTCCGAGCCAGCGATTGTCCCCCCGCTGACGCCGAGGCCGCTGTTCTCCGCGTGCGCGCGAGAAATCGACACCTTCGGCACGACCGACACGTTGCCGTCGATCTCGGCGAGGTGGCTCGGCAACTTCGCACCCTGCCCGGTCGGCAGGAAGTTCAGCGGGTTGACGTCGGCCCTCGACTCACGCGCCATCGACCGCTTCAGATCGGCCGAGGCGCCGGAGACATACTCACCCACACCGCCCAGCGTCCGCTCGTAACGGAAATTCGTCCGGTCGTAGGACGCGCGGAGTTTCAACACCAGGAACGAGTCGTTAGCGTAACCGGGGTTCACCAGCACGATCTCGTCGGTGGCCACCACCTCGGACATTCGCCCGGCCAAGTCGGTGGGGTTCCACGAGTTCCAGATCTTGACCAGGTTCGCGTACCCGTCGATCCACCCCTCGCCGAGCCGCACCCGAGTCGCCATCCCCGGCTTCCGCGGGCCCGACGTCGGAAGCGGCTCGACCGTGACACCAGGCAGGTAGGATGGGAAACGCCGCGACACGAAGTCGACCGCGTTGTCGACGACGTCGACGACCTCCTCACCCCACCAGCGGACCCGGTGCCACGGCGGGAGCCAGCCCTGGAACTCCGCGCCCCCGAACTGCGGCGGCAGCAACAGCATGCGGAACGGGTCGGTGCGCCGCCGGTACTGCTCGGCCGCGGCCCGCTCCGCATCCTCCTCCTGGTTCCCGGTCGTCGGCACCTGCTGCGGCTGATACGGCGCGGTCGGCTTCGCCGGCGGCAGACGGTTCGTGAACCGGTCCTTCAACGCCGCGTCCGCGATGGCGTCGCTGTACAGCAGTCGGTACAGCACCCGCAGGTCGACCGGATCGGATGTGGTGTTCCTGGTCAAGCTGGTGACCCTGACTCGCACCCGGTACGGGAACAGCGACTGCGGCTCCCGGGTGTACTTCACGTTGTGCACCGACGTCGACCCGACATTCGCGCCCGGCCTGGTCAACGTCACTTGGCGCCGCATGGACGGCACGAACTGCAACCCGAAAGAAAACGCCGTCTTGAGGAGCCCCATCCCCAGCGCGAAACCCGGCGACCACGAGTCGGCCACCGACCGAGGGGTCCCGGTCGGGTTGGCGTAGGAGTCGTTCGCGTCCGGGCGGGTGAACTCGTCCCACTCGCGGACCGGGTCGTCGACCTCGACCAACTCTGCGGTGAACAACAACGCGTCGCGCACCCACTGGCCCGCGTCGTCACGTTCAGCCAGCACCGGCGACAACAACCCGCCATTGAGCATCCGCTGCAGCCCACCACCCTTGAGCATCGCAACAGTCAAGAACCGGCGCAGCGCCTCACGGCTTTCGGTGTCCACACCGGTGAGCACCGGATCCAACACCCCCAGTGCCGCCGCCCGCACCCTCGCGGCGTTCGCCACCGCCTCCGGCCACGAGTCACGCGGAAGCCTCATCGCCGGCCGCTGAGCATCCGCCGGCTGACCGTCCGCCGGCTGACCGTCCGTCGGCTGAGCCTGCTGCTGCGACTGCGGCTGCTGCTGGGACTGCTGCTGCGGCTGGCTTCCGGACGGGCCGGCCGCGCCGTCCCCCGCCGGGGGCGGCGGCGGCACCACGACGATGCCACCACCCGACTGCGGCTGCTGCCCGTCGCCATCCGGCCGGCCCTGGCCGGGGAAGCTCCCGGGCATGACCTCCCGCCGCGCCGCGGCGGCCTGATGCGCCGCGGCGGCCCGCTCCCGTGCGGTGGTGGCCTCCTCATGGCGTCGGAGGACCGCCTCGTGGGACCGGCGGACCGCGTCGGTGGTGACATCCTGCTCGCCGACCGGCGCAGTCCACAGCGCCGAGGTCGCCCCGCGAGGCGTCCCCTGCTCGGTGTGCCACGGGTCGTCTGGCTTGCCGGTCGGTGCATCCCGGTCGCGCGACCGGCACACCTCGCGGGGATACCGCAGGAGCAGCGAACGGTTCACCACGTCCGCACGGATCGTCGCCGGCTTCCCCGTCGTCTTCACCGTGACGATCACACCACCGTCGTGCACGAAATCGACCGAGCGGTACGAGGACCCCTTCCCGGTCGCGCTCGTGGTGACCTCATCCGTGGTATTGCGGCCCAGCGTCTTGTTCGCCAGCGGAGCGCTCTCCGTGAACGTGTAGGGCACCTTGGTCACCACGTCGGCGCCGGTGTCCTTCTCGCCGGTGAGCGCACCCGAGCCGACGGCCGAGGTGTTGTACGAGCGGGACGTGCCAGACGAGACGCCCACTGTATGCGTCTGCCGGGTGCGGAGCTCCGACTTACCCGGTTCCCGAGCCAGATCCCGGTGCCGGTCCGGGTCCAGCACGTTCCCTTTCGGGTCGGTGACCTGCTCCCAGTTACCCAACTGCACATTCACCGTGACGTAGTAGACCCCCGCGCTGGTCTTGATCGGCAGCAACGGCAACTCGTCGCTGTGCGCCTGCTCGAAGTTCTGATAGAAACTCCGCAACTGCCGGTCCAACTCCGCGTTCACCTCGCGGTGGACCGCCTGCGGTACCTGATCGCGCACCAGGCTGCGCACCGCGTCGAGGAACAGGCCGCCTACCGGCTCGGCAGTGTGGTTACCCGTCGCCTGCTGCTCCGGATCCGCAGAGACCGCCCACTTCGGCGGCGCGAAGACAAGGTTGGCGTCCGCCTTGTCAGCATTCTGCGCCCTCGCCGACCTCTCCCGCTCCGGACGGGGTGGGGGCTGCCGCGGCTTCGCCGCGCTGGGCCGCCGGGCACTCGGCCCAGCCGGCGCGACCAACGGACCGCCTGTCCCCGCCCGCCTCCGCGTCAACGGCGGCCGGAGCGACTGCCGCCGCCCGCTTGGCACCGACAACCCGCTCGGCGCCAACGACTGCCGCCGGCCCGGCTGCGTCGCCCCGGACACGAGCACCGGTGCACCCTCTGCCGGCACCGGTGGCGCGACCGGCCGCCCGTCGCCCCCGGCGACCACCGGCTGTGCCGCCCGCCACCGCACGGGGTCTGCCAGGAAGGCCAGCCGCTCGCGGTCGACGACCGGCACCGCGCGGCCGGCAGCACCCAACGCGGCGCTGGCCGCCCGGTTGTACACGTCCGCCGCGACAGCCAACGTCTGCGCAGCCCGGAGTATCGCGTCGGCCCGCGCCTGGTCCGTCACCCACATCGGCCCAGTCGGCCAGCGACCAGCGTCCCGCGCAATCCGCTGCACATCGACCCAGGCCTCCCTCACCGTGGCGGCAGTCGGCGCGTCCACCCCCGGAAGTCCCGCGACCTGATTGACCCACTGCTGCGTGGCGGACACGTCCCGCACATCCCGCAACAACGCCACCGAATGGTCCAGCCGGTCGTAGTCGGCCTCCACGCGATCCGCCAGCGCCACAAGCGCCTGGCTGCTGCGACGCAACTCCTCCAACCGCTGCCGATCGACGTCGGGCGCCGTAACGTCCCCCCACCTGGCCGTGGCGCTTTCCTCGTCGGCCGCCGTGCGGAACGCAGTCACCTGCTCCTCGAGCTGGTCGCGCACCGCCCACCATCGCGGCAGCGCGAACAACAGCGATTCCAGCCGCCCCTGCGCCTCAGCCAGAATCCCGCCGTACTCGTCCACCGCCGAGGGCTGCTCGGGCCGCGTCAATCCGGCCCAGTCGATCGTCGGCGGCGCTCCCCGATGAAGCGCACCCACGTAGCCTTGGCCGCTGAGCACCAGCACGATCCGGCCACCGAACTCGGCCGGCGCACCCGCCGGCCCGAGGTACCGGACGCCATCCGGCCGAGCGAGCGCGGCAGGCAGACCCAGCGCGTCGACCATCACCCAGGGGACAAGCTCGCTCAGCGCAGGGTTCCAGGATCGGGGCGCACGGATCTCGTTCACCCACGCCGACTGCTGGGCCTGCCGATCCTCACCCGGCCGGTACGGGAACCAGCCCGCATATCGCGTCGGGAATCCCTCGTTGGCCGCCGCGAAATCAGGCGCCAGCCAGTCCGCCAGCCAGCCCCGCAGCTCGAGCACCGCATCCTGCCGCGGCTCACCATCCGCGCCGAACAACGGCCGGTCATCTGGCCAACCCCGGCCACGGAACACGTGGTCCCGCAGATACCGCTCGTCGACCAGCTTGAGGATGCTGTAGTAGAAGTGCTCCTCCGCCGGGAGCTCGGGAGGAATCGGCATCTCGGCCAGACCGTGGTGCGCGAGCACCCGCTCGACCTCCTCCGCGCCGACCGACCCCGACCACGGCTCGGGCACCGGCCGCGTCGGCCGGTCACTCGGCCCAGCGTCCCCCTCGGCCGCCCCCTGCGTGTCAGCCCGCGGTTGCCAGAACGAGAAACCCGCCAGCATGCTCCGGGTGGTGCGCCTGCGCCGCATGGTCGGCCGCGTATCCGCCGGCGTTTCCTCCGGCCGGGTCTGATCCGGCTGGGTCTGATCCGGTTCGGTCACCGCCGCCGCGGCACCCTGCCAGCCGCCGAGCTGCTCGGTCACCAGGTGATGCAGGTGACCGACGGCGATCAGTTGGAGCTGCAGAATCTGAGCCTCGTTCGGTGTGAGGTGCTGGCCGCTGCGCGCGGCGGCCAGGCGGGGGTCGTGCACGACGTAGCGGACCAGGTCGGCCAACTGGTGGCGGCGGATGCCGAGCTCGGCCGGCGCTCGAGGGCGGCGGGTGGGGGCGCGGGCGGCGTCGACGGCCCGCCCGAGGTCGGGCAGCCCGGTCTCGATGGTGTCGAGGACGGTGATAGCGTCCGGCAGTGGGGTGTCGTGGGTGATCGGCC
>WNGI01006128.1_pt1 | contig 11878 bp, 8 predicted proteins | sample 5400621 | NCBI WGS metagenome assembly WNGI01 (sample SAMN13153374, study PRJNA577476) | soil metagenome | isolation source: 20 cm soil or saprolite under Garry oak tree replicate 1 | place: USA:California | collected 2016-06-15
CGGCAGCGACGATCTGGAATTACCGGAGTTGCTGAACAACCCGGGCGTGAATTTCTTGAATCTGCGCGGAGCTCAACACTTGGATGCCAATCTCCGATCAAAGGTAACCAGGCTGCTGCGTTATTATTGGCGGCTTCTCTGTTATGCTGCGACCACCAGAACCAAAATATTTCATATTCTCTGGAATAACAAATTCGAGTTATTCGACCGCACTGCGCTCATGCTCTACTACAAAGTCGTGGGGAAGTGCATGGTGTTGACTGCTCACAATGTAAATATCCGCAGACGAGATGGCACGGACAACTTCCTAAACCGCTGGTCGTTAAGGATCCAATATCATTTGTCGGATCACATTTTTGTTCATACCAGCAAAATGAAAGCTGAACTGGTGGCTGATTTTGATATCTGCGAGGAAAAAGTAACCATGATTCCCTTTGGGATTAACAATACCGTTCCAACGACAAATCTAGGCCCGGTCGAAGCGAAGCAACTACTGGGAATTTCGACGGACGACAACACACTACTTTGTTACGGCCAAATTGCGCCTTACAAGGGAATCGAATACTTGATTGCGGCATTTGCTGAACTTCAACCTGAATGGAACGAGGTCTATTGGAATGGAATCGAGCAGCTCATCGATGATCTAAATGTTGGTGACCGGGTCATCCAGAAAATTGAGCATGTTCCGGATGATGAGACGGAATTATATTTCAAGGCCGCTGACGTTCTTGTTCTGTCGTATACCGAGGTATTCCAGAGTGGAGTAATTTTCCTGGGATACAGCTTTGGTTTGCCAGCAATCGTGGCAGACGTTGGCTCGCTGAAAGAAGAAATTATCGAAGGCAAGACTGGTCTTGTATTCAGGCCGCGGGATTCATCTGATCTGGCGTGTAAGATTGAGACTTACTTCAATAGAGAATTGTTCCGGGATCTGGAAAGCCGACGCGCGGAAATCAAGGAATACGCAAATGAGCGATATTCCTGGGGCAAGATAGCAACCATCACGACCGCCGACTCAAGATTTCTGGCTGCTGACTTGACCTCGGTTCTCTGCCTTCCATGAAACCTCTAGTTTCAATTCTGATACCGGCCTATAACGCCGAGCAATGGATCGCTGACACCATTCAATCGGCGCTGGCGCAGACATGGCCGAGGACGGAGATCGTTGTCGTCGACGACGGATCAGGTGATGAAACATTTCAAATAGCACGGCAGTTCGCTTCCAAGACCGTACGTGTCGTGACACAAGAAAACCAAGGCGCGGCCGCGGCGCGTGACAGAGCCTTGCAGCTTTGCCAGGGAGACTATATTCAATTGTTGGACGCCGACGACCTGCTCTCGCCAGACAAGGTCGCGCGGCAGATGGCATCAGCACAGGACTGCCAGGACCCACGCACACTTCTATCCTCGGGCTGGGCATACTTTATGTATCGTCCATGGAAGGCAAGTTTTGTTCCCACTGCTCTTTGGTGCGACTTGACTCCAATGGAGTGGTTGCTTCGCAAGTGGGAGCAAAACCTGCATATGCAAACTGCAACATGGCTCGTGAGTCGCGAATTAATTCGAGCTGCGGGACCTTGGGACACGCGATTGTTGGGAGATGATGATGGAGAATACTTCTGTCGTGTGCTCCTGGCGAGCAGTGGCGTTCGGTTTGTGCCAGACGCCAAGGTATACTATCGAATAACTGCTTCCAATCGCCTGAGCTATGTCGGCCAGTCAGAAAGTAAGCTGGAGGCTCATCTTCTGAGCAGACGGTTGCAGATTGGTTACCTTCGATCAGTGGAGGACAGCGAGAGAGTTCGCACGGCGTGTCTGAAGTACCTCCAAACGTCCTACTTCAACTTCTATCCGGAGCGCGTGGCGCAGGTGAGAGAATCGCAACAGCTTGCCGCGATGGTCGGCGGTAGATTAGAGATTCCAAAGTTATCCTGGAAATACCGCTGGATTCAGAAGCTATTTGGTTTCGTCGTCGCCAAACGGGTCCGCCAGCGCTGGAATCGATGCAAATCGGCGGTGATTAGGTCCTGGGACAAGACCTTGTTTTACCTACAGGGTGGAAAACAAAGTTTCCGCGAAACCTCCGCAGCTTAAGCTCACCGGCAAACTGTCTCCTCCATTTCCATGAACCACCGAGCAACCAGTGCGTCACCCAGCCAGATAGGCAACGTGTTTGACCCCTCAATCAAGGCGGAGAAAGGGGCATATAACGACGAACACATCAAGACTGACCATCTTTTGCCAGATCTGAAGCGGCACACAATCTCGGGCGGTGCTATTACCATAGCCGCTCAGATTGCCAAATTCGTGTTGAATCTCATCTCGACAGTAATTTTGGCGCGCTTACTAAGTCCACGCGACTTCGGTCTAGTTGCAATGGTAACTGCCGTTACCAGCTTTCTGATAGTATTCCGCCACGCCGGGTTAGCTACGCCAACAATTCAACGCGAACATATCACGCAGGCACAGGTTTCCAATCTTTTCTGGGTCAACCTTGCCGTCAGTGGAATGTGCACGCTGATCGTCGCCGCCTTGGCTCCCGTGCTCGCAATGTTCTATCGCGATTCCCGTCTTATCCCAATAACTCTGACGCTGTCACTCACATTTCTTATTGGTGGTTTTAGGGTGCAGCATTTGGCCCTGCTCAGACGACAGCTGCGTTTTTGGTCAATTGCTGTTATCGACGTCGGTTCCATGGCCGCAGGGGCGGGCATCGGAATCATCATGGCACTTATGCATTTCGGAGCATGGTCCCTCGTCGGCCTTAGCTTGGGAACCGAAATTGGAAGCTTTATATTGACTGGTTCTCTCTCACGCTGGCGGCCAGATTTGCCGTCGAGGGGTAGCGGGGTGCGTCCGCTCCTGACTTTTGGCGCCCATCAAACAGCTGCCAGTTTAATCTTTTCCGTAGCTCGCGGCTGCGACACGCTGCTAATCGGTCGCTTTTACGGTGCCGCTGCCGTTGGGCTTTATAGTCGCGGTGCCGCACTGATTATTCGGCCATTGGAGCAGTTCCTTCTGCCAATCAATTCCGTTTTCCTCCCGGCGTTGTCGCGATTGCAATCACAGCCGGCCAGGTATCGATCGACCTTTATGCGGGTGTATGAGGCAGTGATTTTGGTGGCTTTTTTCTTCACCGGCATGCTTCTGCCGCTTTCCCATCCGATTACACTCGTCCTACTCGGCCACAAGTGGGAGCAAGCGAGCGTTATTTTCGCTGGATTCGCAGTTTTGGCGATTTCGCTTCCTCTGGCCAACGTAGCTAATTGGCTGCTTACCAGCCAGGGTCGTGGGAAAGACATTTTCATTCAAAATTCGATTGGAGCATTTGTTTCGCTGGCTTCGTTCATTGCTGGTCTGCGGTTTGGACCTGTCGGCGTAGCAATCGCGTTTTCTCTTTCGGGACTCCTGCTGCGACTGCCGATCCTCTATTACAACGCCGGACGAGAAGGGCCAGTCAGCACGAAGGATTTGTGGACTGGATTTTTGTGGCACTTCCCGTTGTGGCTTGTTGTATTTGCTGCAACTTGGTGTGCGCATCAATGGGTAGCCGCAGCACGCCCGTGGATGCAGCTTCTAATATGCCTACCGGTAGGTGCGGCTGCGGGTATTGCGTTTATCTCACTTTCCAAGCCGCAGCGACGCGTCGCCAACGACTTGTGGCAAATTGTCAATGAATTTCGGCGGAAGCGCGTAGGCGAATAATAACAGGAATCAACTACTTTTATGCGCACGTGTTTTGTGGCCCGCGAGGAGCCGAAGCCCGCTTGACTACGTGGAGAGAAGAAAGGGAGATACCTTTTAGTTACGATCGGTGTATGGAACGAGATGCCACCAGCCGCAAGTACCTATTTGTATGTGGGCTCCCCAGGAGCGGTACTAGCATACTTGGTCGCAACATTGCGCGCATGAATGACTGCACAGGATTCAAAAACACCGGTGTTTTTGAAGATGAAGGGCAATTTCTTCAGGATGTTTACGCCGTTGCCTCTGAATATGGAGGCTCCAGCCGGGTGGGTTTCGACCCGCGAGCGCATCGCACCGAGAATTCGAACCTTTTAACTCCAGCTAATGTCGCGAAGCTCAAAGCCAGCTGGGACAAATACTGGGAGGCGGACAAGGCAATTTGCGTGGAAAAGACACCCGAAAACCTACTAATGACGCGCTTCTTACAAGCAGCTTTTGCTAATTCCTACTTTATTGTCATTCGCCGCCACCCCGTACCGGTAAGCATGGCTGGTCGACGCTGGAAAATCAATCTAACCTCGTTCGACACTGCGTTCCGGCATTGGTTGCACTGCCAGGCGTTGTATGAAGGCGACCGGAAGTATTTGAAGCGGATTTATGAGCTAAGGTACGAAGATTACGTGCAAGACCAGGATAAGTACCACAAGGAACTTGCGGCATTCATTGGAACGCAGGTGCCCGAGGCTCCCGAGGAGGATACCTATCGGTATGTGATGCAATGGCGAAATCCGACTGGTTTGCGTGTTCCGGAGAAGGGGATGGAAAAGACAAGCCCGATTCACAATCAAAAGTATCTTGATCGATGGCATAAACTTCTGACGGAATCACCATTTAGAGTTTACTATCGATACCTTGTACGTAAGTATGAGTCTCAGTTTAGCCAATACGGCTATTCGTTGATTAGCGGATTGCCTAACGGGGATGAGGTATTGCGCGAAGGAGGGGTGATTGCCAATGTGCTGGGCGTCTTATCGTGCGTCGCGGCGGACGCAGGCGTGTTGATGGTGCGAGCCGCTCTTCGATGCAGGGTGGCATTGCGACGAGCAGCCAAGGCCATCCTGCCCAAGGTCGTCATCGAGGAAATCAGGCGCAGGCGAGAGCGCACTCTGGCCACGAATTGAATTGCCCCAAGGCAAAGCTCAGCGATTCACACTGCAGCAAAGGCTCGTCCAAGGGAACGCTACATTGAACTCAATCGGAATTCTTGAGAGCTGCGATGAGAAACAATACTGAATTTGATTATAGGTATGTGTTTATTTGCGGGATGCCACGGAGTGGTACGAGCATGCTTGGCCGCAATATTGGGAGATTAGTAGATTGCACAGATCTCAAAAACACGGGAACCATCGAAGACGAAGGCCAAAATGTGCAGGATGTTTATCCAACAGCACACGAGTTAGGAGGACCTGGTCGTTTCGGCTTTGACGCGCGCGCCCATCGAACTGAGAGCTCAACTCTCTTGGCGCCGGAGAAAGTCGCCAAGCTCAAAGCCAGCTGGCACAGGTACTGGGACGACGGGAAGCGTATCTGTGTAGAGAAAACTCCTGGCAATCTGCTAGCGACGCGTTTCCTGCAAGCGGCGTTTGAAGATTCCTATTTCATTGTTATTCGGCGCCATCCTGTACCTGTTGCAATGGCGAGTCAGAAATGGAAGTTCAACGTTACATCCCTCGATAACTTATTCCGGCATTGGTTACATTGTCATGCGCTGTATGAAGGCGACCGGAAATATTTGAAGCGAGTTTATGAGCTAAGGTATGAGGATTACGTGGAAGACCAGGATAAGTACCACAAGGAGATTGCCACGTTTATCGGGACGCAGGTACCCGAGCCGCCCAAGGAGGACACCTATCGGTATGTGGCGCAGTGGCGAAATCCCACAGGCCTGCGTGTCCCGGAGAAAGGAATGGAAAAGGCAAGTCCGATTCACAATCAGAAGTATCTTGATCGGTGGCACAAACTGTTCATCGAATCGCCATTTAGGGTTTACTATCGGTATCTTGCGCGGAAGTATGAGTCTGAGTTTAGGCGATACGGTTACTCGTTGATCAGCGGATTGCCGAACGGGGATGAGGTATTGCGTGAAGGAGGGCGGATCGCAAATCTGCTGGGCGTCTTGTCGTGCATCGCGGCGGATACAGGTGCTTTGATGTGGCGATCCGCCCTGCGATGCAGGGTGGCATTGCGACGAACAGCCAAGGCCATCCTGCCTCAACTTGTGATCGGGAAACTCAAACAACTTCGAACCACGGAACTTAGCTGGTAGCTTACTGAGTCTCGTATTCGTTACACGCTCGGTGCGCCGCCTCAAGTCTACACGGTTACATATGTTATCATCACCAGTAGTCAATCACACCATGATTCCACACGTGGAGCAGCCAATTGGTGCGCGCTCCATGAAACAGCGCATTTTCGGTCTCGGTCAATTCGCGGCGGTTGTTATTCAATTCGGCCTGATTGCTCTGGTCGTCGATTCTTGGCAGCTTGAGAGCCAGTTGTTGGCGCGATTGATGTGGCTGTCGTTTGCTGGCTTCATTATTCATCACTTCCTACCGCTACGATTTCGTCTCCCGTTCTTTGCCATGCTGTCCCTGCTGGCAGTCGTCATGGGTGTCGGTCACCTTGGTCCAAATGTAGGGATGGCTTGGTTCACTGGCAAAATTACAACTGCTAGCTTTCTGTACCATCTCGTCCCTGGCTTAACGCTCGTCGGCATCGGCTTGGGCCTGATCGGAGTGTGTCACCTTCCCATTCGATTTGGAGCGCGTGTCGGATTAGTGGCACTCATCGGCGCTGGGCTCACCTTTTTACGGGCGAATAGTCACTGGTTTCCTGACGTCACGGAAATGTGGATCATTCTTGGCTCGATGTTTATGTTCCGCTTAATGGTCTATCTATATGACCTAAGACATCGCACCGCGCCTTTCAGCCTCTCACGTGCAATATCCTATTTCTTTTTGCTACCCAATGTTTGCTTTCCACTGTTCCCAGTCGTGGATTACAAGACATTTTGCTCGACCTACTACAATGAGGATTGGCCGCGCATCTACCAAACCGGACTCAAATGGATGTTGCGCGGAGTAATCCAGCTGTTGTTGTACCGGCTCGTGTATCAGTATGCGCCGCTGGACGTTTACAAGCTCTCGTCCGCACTCGACGTAGCTGGATGCATGCTAGGAATGTACCTGCTCTACCTGCATATCTCAGGAACGTTTCACCTGATTGTGGGCCTGCTGCTCATGTTTGGCTTTAATCTTCCCGAAACCCACCATCTTTATTACCTCGCCACAAGCTTCACCGACTTCTGGCGTCGCATTAACATCTACTGGAAGGACTTCGTGATGAAGCTCTTCTTCTATCCCACGCATTTCAAGTTGCGGAAGATGGGGACCCTATGGGCTCTCTCGATAGCTACGCTGATAACCTTTCTCGCGACCTGGCTGTTGCATTCCTGGCAATGGTTCTGGATTCGCGGAAGGCCCCTGCTCGATTGGAAGGACTTCTCTTTTTGGATCATTCTCGGCGTGCTTGTGCTAGTCACTGCCATCTATGAGACGACTCGGGGCCGGAAGCGAACTCTTAGACCGTCCCGGGTGAGTTTGCGGCAACGGTTGACAGTTGGATTACAAGCTGCGGGGATGTTCTCTTTGATGTGTATTATTTGGGCTTACTGGTCATGTCAGTCGTGGACGGAGTTCCAAGCGCTCGTAGATGCAGCTTCGAGACCAACACTTCGCGAACTGATGATCGTCTTCGGCGTGCTGGTGTTGATTTGCCTCTGTGGAATGGTGTGGGGATGGTCGAGTCGAGAAACATCCGAAGGTCGCGGGACACAAGCGAGCCGCGCGCCATTTCGTTTCTGGCCTTCGGCCATTGCAGTTACGGCTGGCGCGGTATGCCTTCTGGCTGTTCCGTCAGTAGCTACCTGGATGATCCCAGCCTCCAAAGGCTTTATAGCACGGCTGCACAGTGACGTGTTGAACGCGCGCGATATGGCGCAGCAGCGCCGCGGATATTATGAGGAGCTCGACGTAGGCCGAACGGAAAACTGGGCGTGGCATGGTGCTGAAGAACCCGAGGGATGGAGTAAGGGTAAAATGGCATTTTTCCGCGGTCGATCCGACTTTTTGCTGAGAGATATTATTCCATCGACCAGCACGGTTCTCGGAGGTGCTCCGACTACGTCCAATTCGCTGGGCCTGCGTGATCGCGAATACTCAAAGGCGAAGGCGGCCAACACATATCGGATTGTGCTATTAGGCGCCTCAAACGACATGGGAACAGGAGTCAGAAACGACCAGACGTACGAGAACCTCGTCGAAGATAACCTCAATTCTCGCGTGCCAGACGCGCGCTATTCAAGGTACGAGGTACTCAATCTGGCTGTAGCTGCCGATAGCATCCTTCAAAGGGTGCTACGCCTCGAAAAGGAAGGCTTTGAGTATCAGCCTGACGCGGCGATACTGTCCGTTACCGCAGTGGATGAACAGTTCGTAGCGTCCCACCTAAGACAGGCTCTTATCCAAGGCGTGGAACCGCCGCCGGGTTATCGAGAAGTTGTAGAATCAGTTGTCCGCCGGGCGGGCGTAAACGGCAAGATGCCTGCGGTCATGATTGAGCGTCGTCTGCAACCGTATTACACCGAGCTCTGCAGGTGGTCGTTCCAAAGGTTCGCCCAACAGTGCGCTCAGCACGGGGTTCATCCGTTGGTCATCTACCGGCCGGCGCCGGCAGATTTTTCCGGTCAGGAGTCGGCCGGCCGCACGAAGTTGATCGAGCTTGCCCGTGCCGCCGGGCTGGAAGTCATCGACCTATCTCCAGCATTTGACTCCGTGGCGGACCGCAGCAAACTGATTCTCGCCAAATGGGACGATCACACTACGGCATTGGGTCACCGATTGCTGGCGGATAAGTTATACGAAGGGGTCGTCCCACTACTCTTTGGTTCGCCGAGTAACGAACAAACATCGAGTCGGCAAAAACCGTAACCAATTGTAACAGTGCAGTGCCTGGCCGCACTCCTTATCGAGAATTTTATGAATCCGCAAGATATAAAAGCTACAGTAAAGACATTCATTCTTAACGAATACCTGCCAGGGGAAGATCCTGCAGCGTTAACCGACACTACCCCGCTGATGACAACTGGCATTCTTGATTCGATCGCTGTTCTCAAGGTAGTGACGTTCTTGGAAGGCCAGTTTGGAATTACGATCGAGCCACACGAAGCCGTAGTCGAGAACCTCAATACATTGTCGGACATCGAGCGATTTGTAACGTCAAAGAAAGCTTGATGTCACCGCACCCGACCACGTGGTGCTCGTTGGTAAATTTACTAACCAGGGCTTCTATCGAGTAACGCGTGTAAAACCCGGACATAACAATGATGGCCACTAGAGCATTACATCAGCTTCTGGATCAGTCTGCTTCGCGGTTTTCCGAGAAAGTCGCAGTTGAGGAGTCCGATGCCGGTAACATCCGTTACGATGAACTGGCACATCTTTCGGATAGAGTACGCGATCGTTTGCGGGAAATGGGTGTGGAAGTCGGCGATCGGGTGGGCATCTGTGCGCGCAAGTCCGGTGATGTAGTGGCTGCAATATTCGGAATCATGAAAACGGGCGCTGCATACATCCCGACAGATCCAACTGCACCTGCTCAGCGCAACGCATTTATTTTTCAAAACTGCGCGGTCAAAGTGGTCATCATCGAAGCACGCCTGGTGGACCGGTTGGCTGAAGAATTTAAGCAGCTCGGCTTTGCGCCCGCAGTGATCGTTATCGATGGGGTCGGGGCGGGTGTTCCGCTTGGGCGCGCCCTTGATCAACTCGACTCGGCGAGGCTGGCGGCATCCAAACCCAGCGCGGCTCTCGACTCGGCGCGATTAGCCTACATCCTCTACACTTCGGGCTCAACCGGTCGGCCAAAAGGTGTAATGCTTTCGCATGGCAACGCCGCCTGCTTTATCGACTGGTGTTCGGAGGTGTTTAAACCGACCGAGCACGATCGGTTTTCTTCGCATGCTCCATTTCACTTCGATCTGTCGATTCTTGATATCTACGTATCGCTCAAGCACGGAGCGACGCTGGTGATAGTTGAGGAACAATTAGGCAAAGAGCCGGCGCGATTGGCACCGTGGATTGCCGACAAGAAGCTCACTGTGTGGTACTCGGCTCCATCGATCCTGAGCCTGCTCGCACAGTTCGGAAAACTGGATCAACGCGATTACTCTTCTCTGAGACATGTGTTGTTCGCCGGCGAAGTCTTTCCTATCAAATACCTCAAGTTACTGAAGTCTTTGTGGAAGCATCCGCGATACTTCAACTTATATGGTCCAACTGAAACCAACGTCTGCACCTTCTATGAAGTTCCACAGCTGATTCCTGAGTCTCAAAACGAGCCGGTTCCTATTGGCAAAGCATGTCCGTACTGTGAACCGCTTGTCGTCAGTGAAACCGGTAGCGAGGTCGGCGCCGGGGGCGAGGGAGAGTTATGCATCTCCGGACCCAGTGTGCTGCAAGGATATTGGAATTTACCGGAGAACACGGCCAAGGCCTTCCTCCCCGGGCGCGACACTCGCTGGTATCGGACGGGCGATATCGTGGCCGAGCTTCCAGACGGCAACTACAAATTCCTTGGGCGACGCGACCGCATGATCAAGAAGCGTGGGTACCGGATTGAGCTGGGCGAGATCGAGGCAGCATTGTATCGGCATCCGGCAATCAAAGAGGCCGCCGTCTTGGCGTTTCCCGACGAGGAAAATGTGCCGATCAAGGCCTTCGCCAGCACCCGAAACGGAACGAAGCTATCGATTATCGAGCTGAAGAAATTCTGTTCTGAAAACCTCCCGCTCTATATGGTTCCCGATTTGTTTTGCTGCCTCGAGGCGTTGCCGAAGACTTCGACCGATAAAATTGATTATCAGACGCTCAAGGGCATGAGGTGAGACGGTGCCTCGACGATGGAATGAAGATTCTTGTTCCCACTAAGCGTGTTCCTTCGACTGACGAAGGGGTCCGCATCCGCCCGGACGGATCGGGAATCGAAGACACAGCTCTGGTGTACATTATCAATCCTTTTGACGCCATCGCGCTCGAAGAAGCTCTGCACATTCGAGAGCAACGTGCATCGGAGGTGGAAGTGACCGCAGTCAGCATCGGCAATGCCGATTTCGATAGTGAACTGCGCACGGCGCTGGCAATGGGAGCTGATCGCGCAGTACGAGTTGACTTCGAGGGCGCCATTGATCCTTGGAGCGTAGCGCAGGTGCTCGCGGCCGTGGTGCGGCGCGAGAAACCTGACTTGGTGCTGATGGGCAAACAGGCTGTGGACGACGACTCCAATCAGGCGGGTCAGATGTTGGCGGGTCTGTTGAACTGGCCTCAAGCAACATTCGCGTCGAAAATCGAGTTTGTCGAACCGGCGCGGCTGAGCGTTGCGCGTGAAACCGATCGGGGCTTGGAGACGGTGATCGTCCGGCTGCCTGCTGTGGTCACAACGGATCTGCGCTTGAACGAGCCGCGTTACGCCTCGCTGCCCGCCCTGATGAAAGCGAAGAAACGGCCAATCGAAATGATTTCACACCGAGATTTAGGCGTATCGCCGGAACCAAAGGTGCGCATCGTACACCTCGAGCAAATCGCGATCGATCGCGTATGCGTGCGTGTTGCCGACGCGGCCGAACTTGTGCACCGGCTGCGATACGAAGCGAAAGTGATCTAAGCGCGAGCGTTACCAGGACTAAGGATGAGCATAATGGTGGTAGCGGAACACGATGGGAAACACCTCCGCCCCGGTTCCTGTTCTGCTCTGACCGTTGCGCGCGATCTCGCCGCTCATTCCGGAGAGCGTGCCGAATTACTGGTGATCGGTAGCGGGCTCGATTCTGTTGCCGCTGACGCAGCCCGGTTCGCGCCGGTGATCGTCGTTGATCATCCGTTGCTGGCAAACGCAACGGCCGATCGTTACGCGCAGACCATTGCGGATGTTACGAATGCACGCGAAGCGGGGAGCATCGTCGCCAACTCGACGACTTTTGCGAAAGATATTCTACCCCGCGCTTCAGCGCTGTTGAATGCTGCGATGGCTGGGGATGTAACGGGTTATTCCTTCGTGAATGGAGAATTGCTGTTGC
>WNGI01005017.1_pt1 | contig 11876 bp, 13 predicted proteins | sample 5400621 | NCBI WGS metagenome assembly WNGI01 (sample SAMN13153374, study PRJNA577476) | soil metagenome | isolation source: 20 cm soil or saprolite under Garry oak tree replicate 1 | place: USA:California | collected 2016-06-15
AGGATCTTCTCCTCGGGCACCTCGTTCGCACGGGCCTCGACCATCGTCAGCGCGTCCTTCGTGCCGACGACGATCAGGTCCATCTCGGCCTCCTCGCTCTCGGCGAGCGTCGGATTGACGACAAGGTTGCCGTCGATCAGGCCGATGCGGACGGCGCCCACCGGGCCGAGGAACGGCAGCGGCGAGAGCATCAGCGCCGCGGAGGCGCCGTTGATGCAAAGGATGTCGTGGGCCGTGACCATGTCCGCGCTGAGGACGGTGCAGATCACCTGCACCTCGTTGCGGAAGCCCTTTGGCCACAACGGCCGGATCGGCCGGTCGATCATCCGTGCCGTGAGGATGGCGCGCTCGGTCGGGCGCCCCTCACGCTTGAAGAAGCCGCCCGGGATCTTGCCGGCGGCGTACATCCGCTCCTCGACGTCGACGGTGAGCGGGAAGAAGTCTGCGCCCTCGCGCGCCTCGGCGCGCCCCTGGGCTGTGGCGAGCACCATCGTGTCGCCTCCGCGGACGACGACAGCGCCGTCCGCCTGCTTCGCGAGATGGCCGGTTTCGAAGCTGATCTCCTGGTTCCCGATCTGGACGGAGACCTGCGCCCGGCGCTCGGTCGCGATACTCATCAATTGTCCTCCACTCTGCTTGTGGAGGGCGGGAGCTCGAGCCAGCCCGTCGGGCTGCGTCTCGGTGGGCTCGCTCGAACTTCCACCCTCCGATTTCTTGGGAGCTAGCGGCGCAGGCCGAGCTCCTTGATGAGGGCGCGGTAGCCCTCGAGGTCGTGCTTCTGCATGTAGTTCAGAAAGCGGCGGCGCCGCCCGACGAGCTTGAGCAGCCCGCGCCGCGAGTAATGGTCGTGCTTGTGGACGCGTAGATGCTCGGTCAGCTCGTTGATCCGCTGCGTCAACATCGCGACCTGCACCTGCGTCGAGCCGGTGTCGGCCTCGCTGCTGCCGTGCTTCGCGATGATCTCCTGCTTCGCTTCCTTGGTCAGGGGCACGCCCTCTCCTTCCTTTCGCCTCCCGAGGCTCCGCCCGCGGCGCCAAGGAATCGTGGCGCGAGCCGGGCCTGGGTCGCGGGGTAGGGTAGCGAAAAGCGGCATGACGAGCGCGATTCCGCAGCAACGGCTGGCCGAGATAGTGCGCGAGGCCCGCGCGCGTACCGGTGTTCCGGCTGTCGCCGCAGGGCTCCTCGTCGGCAAGCGGGTGGAGCTCGCCGCAGACGGCCCCGTCGAGGTCGAGACGCCGTTTCGGATCGCCTCGGTCACGAAGTGGTTCACGGCCTCGGTCGCAGCGCTCCTCCTCGACCTCGATGCGCCGCTCGAGAGCGGCGCGAGCGCGCGACGGCTCCTCTCGCACACAGCGGATCTGCAGCCGAGCTCGAGGGCATTGCTCCCCGAGGCGTGCCGCGGGCTCTGGTCGTACTCGAACGCCGGCTTCGTGCTCGCCGGCGAGGCGTGTGCGGCGGCGGCGAGCTCGTCCTTCTCGGACGCGGTGCAGCAGCTGCTGCTCGACCCTCTCGGGCTCGAGCAGACGGGCTTCCAGGAACCGCCGGACGCGGCCCGCGGGCACGTCCAGGAGGGAGCGACCGGTCAGCGGCCCGCCCCCGAGGCCGTGTACCCGGAGCCGCGGCGCGCGGCCGGCGGGCTCTGGTCGACCGTCGGCGATCTGCTTCGGTTCGCGGCGCACCAAATGGGCGGCCCCGGGCCGCTGTCCGCTGCCCAGCTCGCGACGGTGCAGGAGCCACAAGCCGCAGCCCTCGGCGCCGGCTACTGCCTCGGCTGCTGGAGCCGAGCGCTCGCAGGCGGCCGTACCGCGCTCGACCACGAGGGATCGGTGGGCGGCTACCAGTCGCTTCTCCTGATCGCGCCCGAGGAGGAGACGGCGCTAGCCGTACTCACGAACAGCTGGCGCGGGAGCGGCCTGATCCGGCGAGTCGTGCGCGACCTCGGGCTCGTGCCGGGCCCGGTCGAGACCTCCCGCGGGGACCATGTCGGTCCCGGCCGGTATGCCCTCGACGACCCGGTCGCCGTTGTGTCGGAGCACAACGGCCGCTGGCGAGTCGCCGAGAGCGAGACGGATCCGCTGACAGGCGTCCGGATCGAGCGTCCGGAGTATGCGGTCGACCCGCTCGGCGGCGGCGTCTACGGATTCGCCGGCGGCCTGCTCATGAGCCACCGTGTCGACTTCCCCCGCGACGGCATCGCACGCGTCGGCTGGACCGCGTTGCCGGCCGCGAACTCCTGAGGCGCCCCAGGTCCGCTCAGCCGGGACGAACGGCGCGCCTCGTCTGCGAGACGTCGTCGCCGATCGCAGATACCAGCTTCTCGAGCGAGTCGAAACGGCGCTGTTCCCTGATCGGCGCCCAGATCTCGACCACGAGCCGCCGCCCGTACAGATCGCCGTCGAAGTCGAGCAGATGCGCCTCGACCCGGCGCTCGACGCCGTCGAAGTGCGGGTTCGTGCCGATCGAGACGGCCGCGCGACGGTCGAGCGCCCAGCCGGCGTAGACGCCGTCCGGCGGGACGAGGAGCCCCTCGGGCACGTCGAGGTTCGCGGTCGGGAACCCGAGCTCGCGGCCGCGTCCGTCCCCGCGCACGACGACCCCTTCGACCTCCGGAGGCCGCCCGAGCAACTTGGCCGCTTGCTCCGGCTCGCCGGCGTGCACGAGCTCGCGCACCCGGCTCGAGGAGGCGTTCTCGACGAGGGGCACTCGGCGCACGTCGAAGCCCAGCCCTGCGAGCAGGTCAAGATCGCCCTCGCGGCCTCGTCCGAAGCGGAACGTCTCCCCCGCAGCGACCGTCTCCGCTCCGATCCCCCGCAGCATCCGCTCGGCGAACTCCTCCGCCGAAAGCGCTGCCAGCTCCTCGTCGAACGGAAGGACGAGGACGTCCTCGACTTCCGCGTCCGCGAGGAGCTCGAGCCGGCGCTCGAGCGTGGCGAGGAGCTCGACCCGTCCGCCGAGCACGGCCCGGGGATGCGGATCGAACGTCACGACGCTCGTCCGCAGCCCGGCCCTCCGTGCCGCGTCGATTACCCGGAGATGCCCGCGGTGGACGCCGTCGAAGGTCCCGACCGCGGCGGCACGCCGCGCCTCAGGCAATCCGGAGGGCTCCCGAGCGACGTTCACGAGCCCGGTCCCGCCCGCGCGGCTTCCACCCGCGCGAGCACGTCGGCCTCCGCCAGGAGCCGCTCGGCCGTGAACGCCTCCGGCGCGACCGCGTCGCCGACCGAGAACGGCCCGACCTCCGTTCGCCGCAGCGTCGCGCAGTGCCCGCCGAGCGCGATTGCAAGCGACCGGACATACGTTCCGGAGCTGACGCGGGCATCGAGCGTCACGCTCTCGCCCGTATACGCGATGACGTCGAGCGCGTGCACCGTCGAGCGACGAACCGGCATCTCCACCTCGACGCCGCGCCGCGCGAGCCTGTACGCGCGCTCACCGCCGATCTTCACCGCGGACGCGGCGGGGATCGGCAGTTCGATCTCGCCGCGGAGGCGCTCGAGCCGTTCGCTGAGCTCTGCCTCGCCCGGCGGCGCCTGGCACTCGACGACCTCTCCCTCCGGATCGCCGGTGGAGGTGCGACGGGTCAGATCGATCTCGGTGACGTAGCGCTTGTCCAGACCTACGAGCCACGGGGCGAGCTTAGTTGCCCTACCGGACAACAAAAGCAGTAGGCCCGTGGCGAACGGATCGAGCGTTCCCGCGTGACCAGTCCGCGCGCCCGTCACCCTGCGGATCTGCGCGACGACCGCGAACGACGATGGGCCGCGCGGCTTGTCTACGAGCGCGACGCCCGCGGGCTCAAGCGCGCGCGGTGGCACGTTGGGCGAGGAAGCCTTCGCGGATCTGCTCGACGATCTGCTCCAGCGGGAGATCCGTGGAGAAGCCGGCGGCCTGGCGGTGTCCGCCGCCTCCGAAGCGACGCGCAATCGCCGAGACGTCGAGCTCGTCGATGCTCGAGCGGAGCGAGCCCTTGTATGCCTGCGCCCTCTGGGTCAGCTGCTCCCTGACCAGCACCGCAAGCTCGGCCCCTTCGACGGCGCGCAGGTAGTCGATGATCCCCTCGGAGTACGGCTCGGAAGCGCCCGCCTCCGCGAAGTCGGCGCGCAGGAGGTGCGAGACGACGATCCGCCCTCCCTCGAGCACCTCGGCGCGGTCAAGGGCCCGCGCGAGCAGCTTCAACTTCGCGAACTCGACGGACTCGTAGACCTCCTGGAAGACGGCGTGGATGTCGGCTCCCGCCTCGACGAGCTCCGCGGCGAGCCGCAGCGCCTTCGGCGTGGTATTTGCGTACTGGAATCGCCCCGTGTCGGTGACGAGCGCGATGTAGAGGGGCTCCGCCAGCTCCGGCGTGAGCTCGACTCCCAGCTCGGCGAACACGTCCCGCAGCACCTCTCCCGTGGAGGACGCGTCGGCCACGATGAGATTCAGGTCGCCGAAGCGTGTGTTGTCGTGGTGGTGGTCGACGTCGAGGATGAGCGGTGCGAGCGGGAGAACGGCCTCGTCGCCGATCCGGTCCTCCTTGGCGCAGTCCACCGCAAGCAGGACACGCTCACCCGCGTCCTCAGGGCGTTCGCGGACGAGCTCTTCGAGCGGCATGAACCCATATTCGCGCGGCAGCGCCGTCGGTCCCGGGAGGTACATGAGGGCGTCCTTGCCGAGCTGCCGCAGGGCCAGCGTGGCCGCGAGGAGCGATCCGAGCGCGTCTCCGTCCGGGTTCTCGTGCGTGACGACGAGGAAGCGGTCGTGCTTCCGCAGCGCGTCTGCGATTGCCTTCACGTCAGTCGTCTGAGTCATCGTCGTCCGGCGCGAGCTCGTCGATCAGGCGGGTCATGCGCACGCCGCGCTCGACGGTCGGATCGTACTCGAAGGTCAGTTGGGGGGTCCGTTTCATTCTGAGCTCGCGCGCGAGGCGCGACTGCAGGACGCCGTGCGCGGCCTCCAGCCCGAGCAGACTGGCGCGCTGCTTGCGGCCCGAGCCGAGCACGCTGATGTAGACGGTGGCGTGCCGCAGATCGGGAGCCGTGTCGACCCCGGTCACGGTGATGAGCCCGATTCGGGGATCCTTGAGCTCGGGCAGGGCCTCGGCCAGCACTTGTCTCACCGACTCGTTCACCCGGCGCATGCGCTCACTCATGGCCTCTATTCAAGCGCGTGGTCGCAGAAACCGCCGCTGCCACTCCCCACCCAGGGTGGGGATGCTCTCCCTCCGCCCTCGGCGTCGACGCTACCGGGCGAAACGTCATGAATGCCTGCCGGTCGGTCGCGAAATTCCGGCGATCATCACGAATCGGTCTGAGGCGCGCGGACGAGGGCGCGTCTCGGCTCAACGAATCACGTCGAGCACGAGCGGCCGCGGCTCCGGTTCGTCGCCGATCTCGTACGCGGCGAGGAGTGCCGCCTCGGCCGCTTCAGCCGCCGCCTCGTCCCGCGCGTGGATCTCGGCCAGCGGCTCGCCGGCCGCGACCTCCTCCCCGCGCTTGCGGAGGCAGACGACACCGACCGCATGGTCAATCGGCTCCCCGGCGACTTCCCGGCCCGCGCCTAGCTCCATCGCCACGACGGCAACCTCCCTGGCCGCAAGCTTGCGGACATAGCCGGTCGCCGGGGCAGGAACCAGCCGCACAACGGGCGCGGACGGCAGCCGATCCGGGTCCGGGTCGCCTCCCTGCGCCCGAACCCACCGGCCGTAGGCCGCCGCCGCCGAGCCGTCGCCAAGCGCCTGCTCGGCGCGGAGCCTCCCCTCTTCCTCGTCGACGCCGAGATCCGAGAGCGCGAGAAGCTGAGCGGCAGCATCGACAACGAGCTCGCGGAAGTCCGCCGGACCCCTGCCGCTCACCGTCTCCCAGGCCTCGCGCACCTCGAGCGCATTGCCGACCGCACGGCCGAGCGGCTGATCCATGTCCGTCAGCACGCAGACGACATCCATCCCAGCCTGTTCGCCGAGCGCACGCATCTCCCGCGCGAGCTCGCGCGCGTCGGCCACCGTCCGCATGAACGCGCCCTCGCCAACCTTGACATCGAGGACGACCGCACTCGCTCCAGCCGCGATCTTCTTCGACATGATGCTCGCCGCGATGAGGGAGACCTGGTCGATCGTCGCCGTCACGTCGCGTAGCGCGTAGAGCCTCTTGTCTGCGGGAACAAGGTCGGCGGTCTGCCCGGCCACTGCGATCCCGATCTCTCGCACCTGCTCGACGAGCTCGTCTGTGGCCAGCTCGACGCGGAAGCCGGGGATGGACTCGAGCTTGTCGAGCGTCCCGCCCGTGTGGCCAAGGCCGCGACCGCTCATCTTCCCGAATGGAACGCCACACGCAGCGACCACTGGTCCAACCGCGATCGTGATCTTGTCCCCGACGCCGCCCGTCGAGTGCTTGTCGACGACGCGGCGCCCGAGTCGACCCGCGAGGTCAACCGTCTCGCCGCTCGCCACCATCGCATCGGTCAGGGCAAAGGTCTCCGCCGGGGTCAGACCGCGGAACCAGACAGCCATGAGAAATGCCGCCGCCTGGTAGTCGGGGACGGCCCCGCGCACGTAGCCGGCGATGAACTCGCGGAGGTCGGCGGCGGAGAGCTCCGCTCCGTTCCGCTTGTGCTCGATCAGCTCCGCGGCGTGCATCCCGCGCGAGCCTATTCCTCGGGATCGACCACGAGGCGCTCCGTCAGCGCAACCTCCCACTCCTGGCCTCGTAACCAGCGCTCCGCCTCGTCGAGCAGGCGCTCCACCTCCCGGTGCTCGCGGGCGACGCACGCCGCGGTGATGCGCGCGCGCTGCCAGACGTCGTGATGGTCTACCTCTGCCACCGATGCGCCGACCCGGTTCTGGAGCTGTGCCTTCGCCGCGCGCAGATGGTGGCGCTTCTCCTTCAGCGAGTGCGCCTCCGGGAAGTGGAGCTCGCAGGTGAGGATTCCGACCCAGCCGCTCGTCACTTCAGCACCAGGCGGTCTACGATTTCGGCGGCTTCGCGGACGATCTCCACCTCGCGCGCGCTCGCACCTCCGAGCAGCGACTCGAGCACCGCAAGCCGCCTCTCGCGCCCGCGCTCGGCCATGCGACGTGCCTTGGCAGTCGCGTGCAGCCGCACGACCCTCCCGTCTCCCGGGTCGCGCTCACGCCGTACGAGACCATCCTTCTCCATCGTGGCCACGAGCTTGCTCATCGTCGGGAGCGTTACCTGCTCCGCAGATGCGAGCTCAGACAAGGATTGCGGCCCGGCGAAGACGAGCACCGATAGGGCCGAGCGGCGGGCCGGCGTCATGCCCATCGATTGGTCGTCGGCGACGCGCACCCGTCGCAGGAGATGGATCGCGGCGGAGTGCATGCGATCCGCCGCATGTCGTTTGGAACTTGACATTGTTGGTTAGGCTAACTAATAATCTTGGACGTGTCCATTTTCGAGCTCATCGATGCAGGCGACGCCGCCAGTGTCCAGGCGCTGATCGAGCGGGAAAGCGACGCGCTCGGCGTCCGCGACGACAGCGGCCTCAGCCCGCTCATGCACGCTGCGTACCGCGGCCGGGATGCTGTCTTCCACACGGTCGCGGCCCACAGCTCGGCTGATCCATGGGACCGGCTTCTCCTTGGAGAGTCGGACGGCCTCCCCGCTCCCGACGCGTGGAGCCCTGACGGCTTCACGCCGCTCCACATCGCCGCATTCGCGAAGAACGCGGCCGGCGCGCAGGCCCTCCTTGACGCAGGCGCCGACCCGAACGCCTTCGCAACGGCCTCGTTCGCGCGCGTGACTCCCCTCGGCACTTGCGCGTTCGCCGGTGCAACCAGGGTCGCGCGCGCGCTCATCCGCGGCGGCGCCAACGCAGCGCTGACGGAGGTCGACGGTGGATCGCCGCTCGATGCTGCGTTCCAAAACGGGTACGAGGATCTCGTCGCCGTGCTCGTCGTCGCACTCGCGCACGGGCACATCGAGTCCGTGCGGTTCGCGCTCGAGCGAGACGCGACGCTCGCGAACGCAACGGTCGACTGGGCCGACGGCGACTGGGAGAGCGCGCTCGGCGCGGCGTCGCACATGCACCGGCGCGACATGGCCGAGCTGCTGCTCGAGCACGGGGCACGTCTCGACGTCTTCGCAGCCGCGATGCTCGGCGACGTCGACGCGGTCAAGGCCGTGCTCGATGTACACCCAGAGATGCGCGACGCAACGGGCCCGCACGGCATCCCGCTCGCCGCGCACGCGACCGGCGCGGTTCGAGAGCTCTTTACGTAGCGGAGGAGGGAGCTTCGTCGAGCGACGTCCGCTCGACCTCGCGCGTCTCGAAGATCTCGAGCACGTCGCCTTCCTTCACGTCGTTGAAGCCGTCGAGGAGGATGCCGCACTCGAAGCCCTCCGCAACCTCGCGGACGTCGTCCTTGAACCGCTTCAGCTGCGCGATCGTCGTCGTGTAGATCACTGCGCCGTCGCGGATCACGCGGACGCTCGAGTTGCGACGGACGATGCCGTCGGTGACCATGCAGCCGGCGATCGTGCCGAGCCGAGAGACCCGGAAGAGCGCGCGCACCTCGGCCTCGCCGATCGTCTCCTCCGTCGTGACGGCGGCGAGCTTGCCCACCAACGCCTGCTCGATCTCCTCGGTCAGCTTGTAGATGACGTCGTAGGTGCGGATCTCGACGCCTTCACGTGCCGCGAGCTCGCGCGCCTCGGCGTTCGGGCGCACGTTGAAGCCCACGATGAGGGCGTCGGAGGCGGATGCGAGCATGATGTCGTTCTGCGTGATCGCCCCCACGCCCTCGGCGATCACGTTCAGCCGCACCTCGGGGTGCTCGAACTTCGACAGCTCCGAGACGACGGCCTCGACCGAGCCGACGACGTCGCCGCGGACGATCAGGTTGAGGTCCGAGACCTCGCCGGCTTGGAGCTGCTCGTACAGGCCCTCCAGCGAGACGCTGCCGCTCGGGCGGACGGCCGCGAGCTGCTCGCGGCGAAGCCGCTCGCCACGCCGGTTCGCGAGGTCGCGCGCCTCCCGGTCGTTCTCGACGACCCGCGCCAGCTCACCCGCTCCCGGCGGCTTGTCGAAGCCCAGAATCTCGATCGGCTCGCCAGGCGCCGCGCTCTCGCGGCGCTCGCCCTTGTAGTCGAAGAGCGCCTTGACGCGGCCGTACGCGTCACCGGCCACGACCGCGTCGCCGACTCTGAGCGTGCCGCGCTGGACGAGCATCGTCGCGACGGGCCCGCGCCCGACGTCGAGCCGCGACTCGATGATCGGACCGGAAGCGTCCGCGTCCGGGTTGGCCTTCAGGCCCTCGAGCTCGAGGTCGGCGACGAGAAGCACCTTCTCGAGCAGGTCGTCAAGGTTCTGCTGCGTCTTCGCCGAGACCTCCGCGAACTGCGTCGTGCCGCCCCAGTCCTCGGGTTGGAGATCTTCCTGCGCGAGCTCGCCCTTCACCCGGTCGACGTTGGCGTCGGCCAGGTCGATCTTGTTCACCGCCACGACGATCGGCACCTCGGCGGCCCGCGCGTGCGCGATCGACTCCTTCGTCTGCGGCATCACGCCGTCGTCGGCGGCGACGACGAGAACGGCGATGTCCGTCACCTTCGCGCCGCGGGCGCGCATCGCGGTGAACGCCTCGTGCCCCGGCGTGTCGAGGAAGGTGATCTTCCGGCCGTCGTCGACGTCGACCTGGTAGGCGCCGATGTGCTGCGTGATGCCACCTGCCTCGGTGGCGACGACGCGTGCGTTGCGGATCGCGTCGAGCAACGTCGTCTTGCCGTGGTCGACGTGACCCATGATCGTCACGACGGGAGGCCGCGCCTGCAGCGTCTCCTCGGGGTCGTCGAACGCCTCCGGCTCCTCCTCCTCGTCGGCGGCGTGCTTGATCGTGATCTCGCGCTTGACCTCCGTCGCGATCAGCTCGACCTCCTCGTCGCTCAGCGACTGCGTCGCCGTGCGCATCTGGCCGAGGCCCATCAGGATCTTGATGATCTCCGGCATCGGCACGCCGAGCGCCTGTGAGAGGTCGCGGACGCTGACGCCCGACTCGACGGAGACGGGGCCGGTCGGCGGTGCCGCGGGCGGCGGCTTCGGCTCTCGGCGCTGGGCATCCGGGCGCGCCTGCCGCTGATCGCGGGGCCGCGCCGCGCCCTGATCGATGACGACGCGGCGCCGGCGTCCGCCGGCGCCGCCGCCGCCCCGCGGGCGGAGGGGACGGTTCGGTCTGTTGCCTCCGTTAGCCATTGGTCACACCAAAGTCCTTTCGCTGCGCGGCGACGGCTTCGCCGGCGCCGCTTGCAGCATCAGTGTAAAGGCGCCGCAGCTCAGGCCCGATGCGGACTTGCTGCCGCAGGACACGCGCGAACATGCCACGGTCCGCCGCTCGTTCGAAGCACGCAAGGCTGCGGCACGTGTAGGCGCCACGCCCGGGCTCGTGACGGCCGACCACGAGCGCGCCCTCGCGGGCCGCGAAGCGGATCAGCTCGCCCTGCGGTGCGCGCCGACCGCAGCCTGCGCAGCGCCGCTGCGGTTCCGAGCTTACGAAGGCTCCTCCTCGGCGGTCGGTTCGACCGGGATCCCGGCCGGAACCTCTTCCGACTCCGCGACCTCAGCCCCCTGCTCTTCCGGCCGGGCGTCGTCGGCTTCGCCGGCGACGCTTCCAGCCGACGGAGCGACCGGCGGCTCGTCGCCGTCGGCCGGAGGCTCCTCTGCCACAGGCTCGGTCTCTTCGACCGCGACCTCAGCCTCGACCGGCTCGGCTCCGGTCTCGTCCGCCTCGGAAGGCGGCGCACCGGCGACGTAATCGCTGCCGGTTCCCTCGAGCGCCTGGTGGGCCGGAACGCCGCAGAACCGCGAGCCGGGCAGGGCCGCGTTCGGGCAGCGTTTGCCGTTGGAGAGGATCGCCGAGCAGCGGCCGGAGAAGTCCTCCGCCCCTGGCTCGCCGCCACCGAAGGCAGCATCCGCCTCCGCCTGAGCGAACTCGGTGTCGCTCTGGATGTCGATCTTCCAGCCGGTGAGGCGCGCGGCGAGGCGGGCGTTCATGCCCTCCTTGCCGATCGCGAGCGCGAGCTGATCGTCGGGGGTGACCACGGTTGCTTCGCGCGCCTCGTCGTCGAGGTAGACCTCGCGCACGCGCGCCGGCGACAGCGCCTTCGCGACGAACCGCGCGGGCTCGGGGTTCTAGGGGATGATGTCGATCTTCTCGCCGCGGAGCTCGGACACGACCATGCGGACGCGCGAGCCGCGCGGGCCGACGCAGGCGCCGACCGGGTCGACGCCCTGGGCGTGCGACTCGACCGCGATCTTCGAGCGGTATCCCGGCTCGCGGGCGACCCCGCGGATCTCGACCAGCCCGTCGGCGATCTCCGGCACCTCGAGCTCGAACAGCGTCTTGATCAGCTCGGGATCACGCCGCGACAGGATGACCTGCGGGCCCTTTGTCCCGGAGCGCACCTCGGTGATGACCGCCTTGATCCGCGAGCCCTGCTCGTAGCGCTCGCCGTCGACCTGCTCGGAGCGCGGCAGCAGCGCCTCGACCTTGCCGAGGTCGACGAGGACGTTGTTGCGGTCGCCTGCCTGCTGGACGATGCCGGTCACGACCTCGGTCACGCGGTCGATGTACTCGTCGTACATCATCCGCCGCTCCTCCTCGCGGATCCGCTGCAGGATGACCTGCTTTGCCGTCTGTGCGGCGATACGGCCGAAGCCGTCCGGAGTGACATCTTCACGCTGGACGTGCTCGTCGGGGACGTCGGACCAGTCAATGTCGAGGTCATCGTCGGAGATGAGGGTGTGCTGGCGCTCGCCGGTCTCCTCCTCGAGGCGCTCGAGCTCCTCGAGCTTGCGCTCGCGGGCCTCGTCGAGCAGCCGCTCCTCGATGTCGGCGGGCAGCTCGACCGAGAAGACGCGGAAGTCGCCGGTGCGGTCGTCCATCTCGA
>WNGI01027578.1_pt1 | contig 11876 bp, 16 predicted proteins | sample 5400621 | NCBI WGS metagenome assembly WNGI01 (sample SAMN13153374, study PRJNA577476) | soil metagenome | isolation source: 20 cm soil or saprolite under Garry oak tree replicate 1 | place: USA:California | collected 2016-06-15
TAGAATTAATGACGAGTAATACTAAAAAGTGCTTCACTTACTTCTCCACTTTGCTTGATTAGCCAGTATTATAGAGCTTTTCCCGACACTGGAAGGATCTTCAGCTTCAGGGACGATAAGCATATTCAACCCTACCAAACTCACCCTGGTGGCCCAACCACGATAACAACCTGAGTTCGTGGAGCGCGCGATTGAGAACGTAGCGCCACTTTCCATAATTCATTGCTAGATGGCAGAGACGCACTCATAGAGCTATCATAGGCAGGTGATCGCTGAGCTGACGGCAGCTTGGGGCTAATATTGCTATTCCTGCCAGCAGGTTTTGAAGACTCACTATGCGATGACATAGAATCACTATGGTCATCGTTTGCCCCTGAATCAAGGCTGATGGCGTCTTGTCCAGACGTCGACAACGAAACATATCCTTTAGACGATGAATAGTGCCTCGAAAAACTCGTGGATGTATTCCGAACTAGGGAAAATATTGAATGACCAACAACTTGCAATGGAGAGTATTCACTTACTGACGTTCCTAATCAAGTCTAGTTCCTTGTCCCGTCCAAACTGAAAATGGTCGGTTCATAAGCTAGAGCGCAGTCGCAGCACATACCAAGGCGATGGGCATTGTAAATTCCTGTATATCCAGAGAGTCAGCGAGTCAAGCTCAGCAAACTGAAGATAGACTTGCCATGAACCGATCTTGTTGTCCAATCTCAAAAAGGGGAATGAGCTGGCAGAAATCAGCATGCCGGTTCTGAACATATTTATCTCTTCACCTCTGTAGATTCTTCAGACGTCGACGAAACAGTGGCTAGGAGACGTCGTTGACATTCCATTAAATCTGTTTTCAGCCCATGTGCACTCTGATAGCGTGTATCTGGGTTTTTTGACAGCAACTGCCAATGAAAATGAATCAATTCTACGGCTATGCATGAAAACTTCAAACCTTCTCAATTATCAATGCTAACACTTGCGGCACGTCATGCCTAACTTCATGGACAGGCATTGGCCTCTTTTGGATGATGGAATGTAACAGTTCCAACGGTCCTCCTTCAAATGGCATCTGCCCACGGCCAACCAGGAGGGTCCAGAAGAGGATGCCTAGGGAGTAGAGATCCGTCCTGGAGTCTTGCGTCATGGTTTCAATACTACCCGTTTGCTCTGGAGCAAGGTAACAAAGGGCTTCCTTGACTTTGAGTTTTTCGACCTCCTCGAATGCCCTTAACACAAGAGACGATGGCGATCCATAATTCTCCAGCGAAATGGCACGATTTCCGAAATGAACAAGGCGGGCGATACCTGTGTGTGAATTGAGGTGGAATGCATTCGCTCGAACTAGTAACATCAGTTCCACTGGGTGAATCTCACATCTCGAACATAATACATACCTTCGCGATGTACGATGCCGGCTCTGTAACGAGGATTAAATAACATAGAACATAGAAACAATGAAAAGGCGACTCTACCGGTGAAGAGTCTCTAGACAATGAGTTGCTTGAATAGCGAACCTGCGTGCTGTTAGCTTGTCCACAAAGTAACGCTTCGGGAAATGTTTACTCAAGAAACGTAGCTAGATCCATGATATCAAATATCTCCATTTCCTCCATGAGATCCATGCCTTCTGTGCTTGTCATGTAAATATCGCCGAGGGAAGACGAAGGTCGTGCGCGAGCAACATCAGCCAATAGAAGGTCATTGACCTTGGATGGAGGCAAATATCGACCAAGTATGTTAAGACCGGGATGAACTAATAGAAGCACTACACAGTCGCCACTTTCACGGGGAATCTTGAAAAAATCTATCAAACGTAATGCCGTTCCATATCTTTCAGTCGAAGTCGTTATCTTTCCTAATCTGAGGAGGAACAGATGGTAGTTCAAGTATAGGGAAACAAGACTAGGACTCGTTGCACATACATGTGAGCTTCCCGCTCCAAGTACATGGACCCATTTGAGTTGGCTGGTGCAATCTTGGCTAGAACGTTCGAACCATCCTTGAGACTACTGCCTTCTGCTAATATAGTCATGCTGCCAGTGTCTTGCCATGGAACAGCCTATAACATGATGCATGAACAACGGCCTCTAAGACTAGGTGTACTGCTAGTCCAGACCTTTTCAAAGGTGTAGCCAGGAATGGATAGAGCACCATCACTGAAATACATCATCGGCTGTATGAGTCTGCGTGTCATCGTTAGGTATAGGGCTGCCTGCTGCCACCACTTGAACAAGAAGTCAACTGGCTGTGAACGCCAAGCAAGGTGGGCTTCCTAATTGAGCGTGACGTCAATTCTGACGATATAGGGGCAAATATCCGCCGTTGGAGCTAACGATTACAAGCGATGCACTAACAAACTATTAAGGAAGAAAATGACAATTCGATCCATATTTTACGATGTCACTGTTCGTTTATGCTTTAGACACTGGACTTGGTAAGATGTAAAAACAACTTACTATAACTTGCGGGATCGATGCGGTCAGGGAGTTCTGGTACTGCGACTTCGAAGCGGGACTGGATAGCACCCATAACTTGCTGATCGCTGTCCGACGACACAAACGTAATAGCAAGACCTTTCGTTCCAAATCGACCGGCTCGTCTGTGATGAATGGTTGAGCAAGGAATTTAGGCATGATCGTAACAATACTAACCCAACACGATGCAGGTAACTATCTGCGTCAGGCGGGCAATCATAATTGATCACGATATTAACACGTTCAACATCAATGCCTCGGCCAAAGATGTCAGTAGCAACGAGGATTCGCTTTTCGAACGCCTTGAACGCAGTATACCGATTAATGCTTATCACCATCCTCAGCCACAGAAACAATCGGAAATTGGCGATCATACCGTTCCTCCTGTTGCAGTCCGGAGTGGATGCTGATACTCGGGAAATTGCACGAAACCAAAAGCTTGTCTAACTCAATGGCACGGGCAACCGATTTTACGAATATTACGACCTTGGTAAATAGTGAATCAATGCCAATGTGGAAGAATCTTCCTTTACTTGATTGAATTCCAAGGTGTCCAGCAGGTCATTTAACTTCCTGTTCTTGCCAACTTCGTCTAATTTCACGTAGTGTTGTTGGAGGCCATGTAGTGTGAGTTTTGTTTCATCATCCACGAATATTTCCAGCGGCTAATTCAATTCTAATCAGGATAGATTATTGGGTGTGACGGATGAAACTCACGTTTGCCATAAACTTTTTGCACGTTATACGGATATCTTTGGAGAGGGTGGCGCTGAACATCATGACTTGCTTGTGGTGGGGAGTAGCTCGGAAGATTTCTTGTACGTCACGGCGCATGTCTAATTTACGATGTCGTCGTTAGATGAATTCGTCGACAGAAGGCGGCAGGAGAAAATAAGAGAAGCAAACACCCATGGTGCCAATGAGAAAGAAACGTCAGTTGCAGGATGTCGAGGCCACGGTGGTCGCTTTCAGCTTAGGCGCCTTGAATGGTCCCTTCGGTCGTGATCTTGATCGCCCAACGCAACGCACCCGAAGAACGAAATCATCAGATTTCTCGCTCGACATTATCCCATAACGAAGTTCGATCATTGGGGCAAGCCAAAATTAGGAAGTGCAACCGGACGAGAAAAGATGGAGGAGCGCCAGATGTCATGACTAACCAAGCTGTTCCAGCATTTTATCGCATTCGTCCAACACAAAGTGTTTCACATTCTTAGCATCGAGGACTTTGTCTCTTGCGAGAGCATTCAACCGCCCTGGCGTGGCGACTACTATATGGGGACACCTATTCTTGTCTCGAAGGATTTCTGCGTCTTTGGCAACAGGTGTGCCTCCATAAAAAGTGCTGACGCGAACGTCAGGCATGTACTTGGCGAACCTCGTGTACTCGTTTTTGATTTGGAAAGCAAGTTCACGTGTATGGCAAAGGACGATCACAGAGACCTCCCCATTCACAGGCTCCAGCTGCTGGAGTGTTGCAAGAACAAACACAGCAGTTTTCCCATGACCAGACTTGGCCTGACAAAGTACGTCCATGCCAAGAACTGCTTGAGGAATACATTCTTGTTGAACTGAGCAGTCATTAGTCGATACGTGGTTTCCGTAGTTGCGAGACTACCTTCCGAAGGGTGTTCGAAACCCAGGTCACTAATGGCTCGCAAAAGTTCCGGTTTTAGCAGGAAGTCACTAAGCGAAGGATAAGTAGGAGGAGTGAAATAACCGTTGCGCATACCGAAAGCCCGTCGAATGGATGCCAGAAAAATTTTTCTTGTCCTTGTCACCGTCATCACCAATGCCAGTCGCGATGCCCCCGTTTGTCGCAGATGATGTAATGGCACCGTTAGCAACGATGTCGTGCTCGTCTTCGTAGTCAATAAGATCTTCGTTATCGTGTGCACTCATTTTCAGGGATGAAATACAAAAGAAGAGGAATTTGAGGTGAAGTGTTCGAGAAGAGGGATGTCCAGCTGTTTGTGACGCCCGAACCAGAGCCAAACAACCACTCTCGCACGGACCCTTTTTTTCAGAGGGCCTTGAAACTGTTCATAATCATTATTTATAGGTGGGCGTTCATAGGTGACTGGCCGGCTATGCCTTTGTTTGAAATTCTCTCATTATTACATGTATTTTTTCAAAAATGTCAATTTGAGCCGTCTGCGGGTGTCCATCACGGAAACGGTAGTGGCTTATCCTTCTTGCGTATATTATATAGGTGAATCGACCCGACAAGGCCCGACAGCCCAGCTAGTCAAGCATCCGCCTCTGCCAGCAAGAGGACGTAGAAAATCTAACAGCGTGGGGGCGCCGGATAAGGGTTGGAAACGAGCCAGGTTTGAGAGGGCGCAACTAATTCATGCTCTTCGCACAGGCGTCGCGGCATCCAGTATGTTCCTATTGCCCAGTTTGTCAGTGGATCTGAGGTCGCTTTAGTGGCTGCTTGTTGCACACACCCGTTGGATCTCACTAAGGTGTCAGTACAAATTCGGGTCACCCAGTGAATGTTAATTTCAATAACCAACAGTCGCATGCAAACACTTGACTTGTCATCCGGACGCAAAGGAGCATCTACGGTCTCAGTTCTTCGAGCCTCCATAGTGCAATCCGGTTTCCGAAGTCTCTACACAGGACTATCCGCCGCATTGATGCGACAAATGTCGTATTCGCTTGTCCGAATTGGGGCTTACGAAAAGTTGAAAGCGAAGATATCTCAACACGGCAAGCCGCGGACTGCGCACCTATTGTTAGCCGCAAGTTTTGCAGGTGGTTTAGGAGGGATGGCTGGCAATCCTGCAGGTCAATCCACCGTGAACATCTCTAAGGGAAAGTCTCACTCGTAAGATAGATATAATCCTAGTCAGGATGACCAGCGACTCGGTGCGACCTCCTAAGGAACGGTATAACTATCGCAATGCTGTCGTCGGCCTGTCTAGGCTGGTAAAAGAGGAAGGCTTCAAGGGTCTGACTCGTGGTCTGGGTGTTAACATGGTAACAACGCAACAAGTCCATGCCGTCCCAGTATAACTAACTGTACTTTCCAATCATCAGTCCCGTGCAATACTCATGAATGTAAGGCAGCTCTACCATCAAAACTCTCGATACTCATTGTTAATTCTCAGGCATCACAAGTTGGATCGTGGGTGGATCCTTTAACTTGTGCTTCAAGGTCGTATTGATTCAGCAATCTAGCTACGATTTCTTCAAGTCAACACTCCTACACCGCCGTCTTCCAATCGTTGACTATCAAACGCGGGATAATCTTTTGCTACACGTCATCGCAAGCTGTCTATCTGGTACTGTTGCTACGAGTCAGTTTTTTTTTTTCATGCCACTTGCTAGTTATTGACTATTGACGGGCTATTAGCTGTTTGTTCCCCGGCTGATGTGATTCGGTCCCGCCTCATGGCATCGGTAGGTCACGACAGTGCCTTCTTCAGGGTTTTATGCTTAAGCCGATCTACTAGTCTGCTGACACCACGTTCATTAAAGTTCTGGGCCAATCTTTCCGGGACGAAGGTCCTAGATTCCTCTTCAAGGGTTGGACTCCTGCATTCATCCGTCTAGGACCGAACACAGTTTTACTTTTTGTTTTTCTTGAAGTGAGTATAGTGTTTGGATAATCTCACTGGCAGCCACTAATATCGTATTGGATAGCAATTAAAAGCTGCTTGGAATACGCAAGCTTCATAGGATGATACATTTGATTCGGTACTCCTTATATTTCGTTGGCAGTGGCTACCCATCTTCGTTATAGATACATCCGGGGTCCCAAGGCCGTATTGAATAGAAGTATATAGACTAGGCATATAGAAGTTATATCCGTCGCTACAGTACCATTTGACTTCTAGTGTTGGCTTACGTAACTGATAATTTACTGGCTCTGGTGACTGGTCGTACATCTGGACAATCATGGAAGCGTTCCAACTCTTGTCCCGCGGTGGTACGAAATTTGATAAAACTAAATTCAAGAACGATGTCTTCCTTTTCAAGGTAAGTCGCATTAATCAACTTCTATTCATGATTTGATCGACACTCACTGTCAGAGGGGGAAGAATGACCAGCCCACGACTTGTCCCACCTCATCACAAGATGATATCATACCAAGCGAACTCGACTTCTTCCGTTATGCTCAGGGGACGACTAAAAGAAAGGCCGAGCATGACGTTGGAGTAAAAAACAAAAAGAAACGTGTAGATATGCCGAATGCAGATGCAGAACTTGAAGAAACTAAAACAGAAGGCAGTTTCGCGACTTCGCAGGCTCACAGAGTCACTGCTAAAGGATCTGATATCCCTGTCAAAATCAACGTTTTCGAAGAACTGAAAGAACGATATTCCGTGTCAAATCGTCTTCTTGCCAATCTCACCAAATGCCGTTACTTCGAACCGACTGGTATCCAATCACACGGTATACCAGTCCTTATACAAGTCAGTTGGTACATGAGTACATCTGTGACTGGATTAATGATTTTACAGGGCCGTGATTTGGCCGCCATTTCGCCTACTGGGACGGGCAAGACCCTATCCTACTTGTTGCCCGCATTTGCGCGTCTGAAGGCTCCATCTGCGTCAAGTGCCGTAGATGGTCCTGGAAATGGTGTCAGGGCTCTTGTAATCTCCCCAACACGAGAATTGGCCCATCAAATCCATAATGAATGTTTGAAGCTTGCTTTGGGGAAAAAATGGAAGGTCATTTTATTCAGCAAAGCAACAGCTAATGCATTGACGGATAAGAACGTCCGGGATAAAGTAGGTGAGCCATTGTCGTGTTTTCAGTTTCCGAAGATAGGATTTACCTGCTACAAAGACATCATCATAAGCACGCCGCTTAGGCTAGTCGCAGCATTGCAATCCGGGGTTATTGATCTAAGCAAGTAAGTGAATTATATATCAGGTGGATGCCATTTTATGTATTTCGTCAGCGTTCGCTTCCTCGTACTGGACGAGGCAGATCGTTTATTGGACGTGGAATTCTTGCCCCAGGTTGAAGAGATTTTTGCCGCTTGCACCTATGCCACTCTGCAGAAGGCTGCATTCAGTGCAACATTACCTGCTGGCGTCGAAAAGATAGCAATGGGCATGTTACGAGATCCAATCAGAATAGTTGTTGGTTTGAAGTATGAACAACATCATGATCTCTCCTACTCTACTGATGAATTTCCAGGGATACACCTCTCCCTCTTATTGCTCAAAAGTTGACTTACGTTGCCGACGACCAGTCAAAATTGCCAAGTCTTATAATGCATCTATCTCAACCCTTCGAACCCCCTTTGCTTATTTTCACTTCTACACAACCTCGTGCAGAATCATTAGCAGAAGAGCTTATCCTTAATGGAGTTCGGAATGTGGATTGTCTACACGCTGGAATGACCAACAAGGAACGCGAGGACGCTGTTGCGCGGATGCGTAAAGGCGAGAGTTGGGTTATGGTCAGCACCGAAGTCATGGCTCGCGGGATGGACTTCAAGGGAGTACGTGAAGTCATAAACTATGATTTTCCCACAAGCATCCAGAGCTACGTTCATAGAATTGGTCTGCATGTGCCTCGCACGATAACTTTGGCCACTGAAGCTTTATTTTAGGGCGCACTGGCCGAGCCGGTCGAGAAGGCAAGGCGATCACGTATTTTACAGATGAGGACGCTCCCTATCTGAAACCGTGTGTTGATTCTTTCTATCCGTCGTATCTCTACCTGATGCAAAATAGGATCGCAACGGTTCTATCTCAATCTGGTTCATCTGTACCCGATTGGATATTGAAGCTTCCAAAGCCTTCCAGGATGAAGAAAAAGGCTATGGGAAAAGTCAGCCGTCCAGAAATGGTCAATGCTGCACGAAAGATTGGGCAACGGGATGCGCTCAAGAAAAGGTGCGTCTTGGTTCAAGTATGTGAATGATGAATCCGACCTTCAATCTACCATGAAACAGGGATATGATCAAAGCATCAAAGAGATTGAAAGAACGATCAACGCCAGGCTCAGGGGAGCGTTGACTATGCACCTCGTGTGATGTCGAAAGGACTGATAAGTCGTGTGACTTTGTCGCACGTAATGAGCGATATCGAATCCTCAGGCCTCAGCGATGGTAGATGCATGCGATGCACAAATGGATCCCGGTGGACGGTAGTTGGCCACGTTTGCCTAACATTATATCTAGACAGCTAGTATCACTCGCATCTCATTCTGAAACGCGTGGCAGAGAGATTGTTTTCTGATATAGCCTCGAGGTGTACACGAACCATCGTCAGTCTTGCCGTGGCTTTAATATATAACCCATCATCAGTATCCTATATGAATTAATCGCTGTCGCTCTTGTACCACATCGCGAAATCAACTCTCCATGCCTCCGCAGAAATCAGGTGAAATTCGTCGTTCCCGACGTTTGTCAGAGCAGAAACAACGAGTTGACAAAGGTATTTGTAGTACCCTAATAATCTATATGTATTGATGGAAATTACGACGTCCCGTTCTCTGCATGAATCGTCCAGGATCTTTACCTGGGAAAGGAGGCCATAACTCTCCCCAGTTATCACCAACGATAGATCTAACTGCAGAGCAAGCGGATGCAGTGCCAAGCGGCTGTCAGACTCCTGACAATACCCGTAAGAAAGCACCCGCAACGCGGCCCCCGAATGCATTCATGCTCTTTCGATCTGATTTTTGGGCGAGGGAGAAACTCAAGGTCGAACCTATTGAGCGTGATCATCGGGATATCAGCCGCATTGCAGCAATCTGCTGGAATAATCTTGATGATGAGACAAAGGGTGTTTACCGGAAGCGAGCAAAAGAGCACAGGGCTCTTCATCGCTTACAACACCCCGAATATATATATTCCCCTGCTCTCCAGGAAACTGCAAGGAGAGGAAGAAGACGGACGGCGAAAAATGGAAGCGTGGAGGACGAACGATGCAAACGATTAGCCGTCAAAGTGATGGGAGAATTCCAGCGAGGCAAATGGTCTCGGAACAATACGAGGCGTGTCGCCAGGGACACCGACTTTCAGGATCCTTTCGAGGGCGCAGAAGAGCTGATTAAGCTGACCGAGGACGTCGAAGGGACCACGGAAGTTTCGCGGGGGGATCCCGCCATGGTTTGCGGAGATGAACCCGCACCCACGTTCTACAGCGAAGGAAAGGTGATTGATGCACATGAGTATTGACAATCCGCTCACTGCATATGAAAGGAAAACTGGATGAATGGTCAAACTCTGATTGCTGATGTCGTTGGCTTCCAGTTTGGTCATAAGCCTCGATTGGAGCAATACACACCAGAGCTACAATTCTGGTATGCTGTAGTATCACATAACGAGGCCGCAGATCAACTACTTCTAGATAGCCGGAACGATCCAGAGTCTGCGCCCCGCATTGAGACATGGAATAGGGCTGGTAGGGAAGGGGTCACCAGTCTTGACTGCGAAGTCGAACTAGATGAATATTTTCAGTTCGACAGATGTGATGAGAGCTAGAACAGGGAGTCGATAGCGGGTGTTGGAGAGAGCAAAACATGATATCTTGTCCGTGATCATGCTACTGCACCCGCGCACGTTTGGACACCGGCTCCAGAGTTTCTACAGTTCTTTTGTCCAGGGACCTCCTTTCAATACACCCAACACCTTGAATAATTCGCGACCCTAGAAAGGGCTAAGACCGATGTTAATTGAAGAGTAAGTAAAATGACTAACGTTAATTATAGACCTAAGCTCTGATACATCCCCCAAGTCTAGTTGCTCAATCTCTCTTAGGAACGTGTTGTATTTTTCAACAATTTTCGAAGCCTCGGCAGCTAGTTGTTTTCAATTAATCATATCTCGTAATAAGCTTACTTCCTACCGTTGGACTTGTTCTCGTCAAATCTATAGAAAGGAATGAGATCCTGCACAAGGGAAAAAAGTACAGTGGAAGTCCAATGGGAACCAGTGTTCGGGTTGTGAATTGTCTCATGTCGAAGTAATTTACCTGACATCATCGACATGTCAGTGCCCTCAAGAAACATATGGAAGATTCAGTAACACACCGAGCGCAACACGCCGCGAGGAAGAATGAACTTCGCCATGAAGGGCACTCCTAAGCAGTTGATTTGCAGAAAACAAAGGTGGGATGCCATCAAGGTAGTGATTCTGAGTTCCAAGCTTGAGTGATTCCCGCAGGACTGTGCCAGTCGCTGAATGCAATCGTTGTTTGTTATCCGTATAGATGATATGCGCAAAAGGGGTCAACATAGACGCAAGATACAGGCGAGAAGCACAAGAGGGGTCAGTTTTCACTGCTCTAAAAAGTGACGAATGCAAGGGGGGCAAATTCACATCAGATTCGGTAAGAAGAGCATGAAGAATGATAGCCGAAGTCAAAGCACTTGTGTCGGAGCCATGTGGCTCAGAGAACGCAGCTTTAATCTCGGCCGGAATCACGAAAAAAATCGCTCGATAGAGGGATAGATCGTGGATCAACTGGATCGAATGCAAGGGGTCACGACCTGCGCGCTGTCAATTTAATGTCAATTAGCGGGGTCTGAGGTACCTTTTAACATTTTATCGAGTTCTTCTCCGACCCGCTCTCTGGTGACTTTACATACGAGAGCATCCTGTCACATGGGAATTGAGATAGGAAAAAATAAATTATTTCATCCCCTACCTGGATGGCAGGATCCTTAGCAGCCTCTTTAATCTCAGAAACCATGCTAAATCCAAAGCGTCCCGCAAATCTGATGCACCTCAAGATTCTCAACGGGTCGTCTAGGAATGTTTCCCTGGGTGGAAGCGGAGTACGGATGGTTCCATTGCCTAGATCCGTAAGGCCCTAGAGCTGGTCTCGGCATATAAAGGGAGCAATAGCGAACAGCAACCCGACCTTCTCAGTAAAGTCCTCGACAGAACGCGTGTGTATATTGTAGAAAAGGGAATTTATTGTCATGTCTCTCCGCAAAGCATCCTGTAACGGCGTGCCGAAAGACTATTCTGTCGATAAGCAACAGTTTTAGTTAATGAATTCGACATACGGACGACTTGTGTTGGGATCCGGCTATCGCCAGCGTATTCTTCATCCCGTAGATTGACGAGATCTATGTTCAGGTTGAAGAGCTTCAAGGTCGCTGTTTCCAGATGTTTTGACTGGTCAGGGTTCTGAGCGATCCTGCTGATCGTACCGGTTTCGACGCCCTTATTAATAGCAAAGGTAGCGAGATGTTGTGCAAACTGGAGGCCCATCATGTCGCTGAGTGCGATGTCGATGTCGTTGGATTGGAGTCCTAGAAGCTGAAGCTCGTTGTCAGCATTGAGACGGAGTTGTCGAGCGGCAACCAACTTTATCTCTGACCCAACCGCCTGCAATTCTGCAGGTCACATTTGCGATGTTTTGTTGTTTGAGATGAGTGGTGCAGGCATCGAGAAGAGAGCAGATATTTTCCTCTGTGTCCGTA
>WNGI01005021.1_pt1 | contig 11875 bp, 14 predicted proteins | sample 5400621 | NCBI WGS metagenome assembly WNGI01 (sample SAMN13153374, study PRJNA577476) | soil metagenome | isolation source: 20 cm soil or saprolite under Garry oak tree replicate 1 | place: USA:California | collected 2016-06-15
TCGCCTACAAGGTGTTGTGGTCCGTGGTGCGCTTGCTGTCGGCGAGACTGCGGGTGACGAACGACAATCTCCGGTCGTTCCTCGCCATGTCGATGTTCTAGGCGCCCCTCGCCCCTCGCCGTCGCTTCCCGTGCCCACCGTAATACTGGAACAGCTGGCCGCCGATCTGGACGGCATCCCCGCCAACCGTTTGGCCGACGTCCAGGAGCTCGCGGGCCTGCTGCTTGCGGCGGCGAACGCGGCGGGCCTCAATCCCGCGAGCCCCCCTGTCGTGAAGATCCACCCGCGGGGCGTGAGCGCCGTCCTGTTGTGCCACGGCGGTCACGTCCTGCTACAGGCGGTACCTGAAGCGGGGGTATGTTTCGTGGACGTGGCGGGGATCGGCCGCGTGCAGCCGCAGCGAGGCCTCGACGTCGTGACCCGGCGGTTCGGCGCGCGTCAGGTGCGGATCGACCACCGGCGGCGCGGCCCCGCCACACAGCCTACACCCAGCTCGGAGGGTGCATGAACCAGTTGAGCCCTTATGCGGCCTTCTTCATGCGTCTCGCCGTGGGCGGCGTCTTCCTGCGCCACGGCATCGTCAAGATCCACAGCGGCGTGCCAGCGGTGGCCGGGTTCCTCCACGGCGTCGGGTTGCCATTTGCCACGGTGTGGGCCGTGGTACTCATCGCGGTCGAGACGGTCGGCGCCGCGTGCGTGCTGCTGGGCATCTTCACGCGCTTCTGGGCGGCGTGTATGGCGGTCGAGATGGTCGTCGCGATTCTCGCGGTCAAGGTACCGCAAGCGGGCAACTTCGAGCTCGAGGGCCTGCTCCTGGCGGGCGCGATCACCCTCGTCGCGCTGGGCGATGGTCCACTGAGCATCGCCATCGGGCTCAAGCGGGGGCTCTAACAGACGGGAAAGGGGAAAGGGGAAAGGGGAAAGGGGAACGGTCTCCCGGAGCGACTGTGCTGTCTTGTCGCGCAGGGAGACCGTTCCCCTTTCCCGTCTCCCGATTAGTGCAAGATTCGGATCAGCCCCGCGTCCGCGCTCCCTTTCAGGAAGCTTTCCGGGTCGGTAGCGGGAATCGTCACGCCGGTCTGCCGTCGTCCGCGTCGGGCGCTCGCCGCCATGTATTCCTCGAGTGAGCCGTCCACCCACTCCGCCGCGTCGTCCTTCATCTGCCGGACGATTTCCTCCCAGGTGCCGACGTAGGTCGCGCCGGTGAGCGTGCTGACGCGGTGCAGCTCGCCCGTTCCGGGGCGCGCGCGCATGCCCTTCAGCTCGGTGAGCAGCGTCCCGAACAGCTCCAGCTGCCGGGGATCGCGCACTTGGCCGTCGGACCCCGTCGCCTCGATCTCGGCGAGCAGCAGGTCGTCCGGCCCCGCTTCTCCCGCCAGATCGTCGAGGCGGCGGTGCCAGGGCACCAGCTCAGGGTCGCCGTCGGGGAGGCGGTAGACGCTCCGTTTCAGCTCGATGAGCCGCCAGATGGCGAGCCCATCGAAGTGCTCGTCCGGCTCGGTGCGCTCGAGGTGAAACAGCGCCGCCTCGTACTCCCCGCGATCATATAGCAGGTTCGCGAGGTAGACGCGCGCTTCCGCGTGGGCGGGGTCGAGCTCGAGCGCGCGGCGCAGCCACGCGAGCGCACCGCCCTCGTCCGTCAGCCGGTGCGTCGCGTAGCCGACGCAGGCGGTCGCTTCCGCCGAATCCGGGTGCGCCCCGACCACGATCTCGAAGAAGCGGCGTGCCTGGTCGAGCACTCCCTCCCGGAACAGCGCGCGGCCGACCTGCAGCATGAGGTCGTGATCGTCGCGGAAGCCGAGGGCCAGGATGCGATCGAAGCACGCCGCCGCCGCCGCCCGCTCCCCGAACTTGAGCAGGACCTCGCCGAGCCCGGCGAGCGCATCCTCATGCCCGGGATCCAGCCCCAGCGCCTCCTCGAACGCCCGACGCGCCCACACATACTCGTCGCGGGCGAGGCGGGCGTACCCCATCCCCACATGCAACTCCACGGCGTGCGGGTACAGGGCGAGCCCCTCGCGCAGGGCTTCGAGGGCTTCGTCGTAGCGTCCTTCGTTGTAGAGCTGATGCGCGCGTTCGTCGTAGTCGTCGGAGCTGAGGAACGGTTCCGACATCGAACGTGCCTCCCGGGAAGGTTGTGCTATGATAAGAAACGCCGTCCGGTTACACAAGCGACGCGCGCCCGCTATCTTGCCGCCGATGAGCGAACCGCTCGCCCCCCGCCCGGACGGCTCGATCACCTCGCCGCGCGGGTTCACCGCTGCGGCAGCACACGCCGGCCTCAAGCCTGATGGTGCCGTGGACGTCGCGTTGCTCGTCAGCACGACGAGCTGCGCTACGGCCGGTGTCTTTACCCGTAACGCGATCCGAGCGGCCCCCGTCGTGTACGATGCCGACCTCCTGAGCGAGCGGCCGGGGCGCATTCGCGCCGTGGCGATGAACGCCCGCGTCGCGAACGCCTGCACCGGCGCCGCAGGGCTCGAGGCGGCACGCGCGATGGCCCACGCGGCCGAGCAGGCGGCCGGCCTCCCTCCCCGGACCGCTCTGGTCCTCTCAACCGGCGTCATCGGCGTGCCGCTGCCCGTCGATCCGGTTGTCGCCGGTCTGCGCGCGGCCGCGGCCCAGCTGTCCTCCGAGGGCGGCGTGGACGCCGCGCGCGCCATCATGACCACGGACACGCGGGCCAAGCACTGCGCCGTCCGCGTCGAGACGGGCCACGGAGCGGTGACCGTGGGGGGCATCGCCAAGGGGGCCGGGATGATTCACCCCGACCTTGCGACCCTGCTGGCCGTGCTTACGACCGACGCTGTGGCCGAGCCCGCCATGCTGGCCCCGCTGTTGCACCGCGTGGCCGACCGCACCTTCAACGCCATCTCCATCGACGGCGACACCAGCACCAATGACACGGCGCTCCTCCTCGCGAACGGCGCGTCCGGTGTGGACCCGGCCCGGGACGGCGCCGTGTGGAAACAGTTCGAGGAGGCCGTGCAGCTCGTCGCGCGCACCCTGGCGCTCGCGATCGTGGAGGATGGCGAGGGCGCGACCAAGCTGCTCGAGCTTCAGGTCGTCGGCGGAGCGAGCGAGAAGGCGGCGCGCGAGGTGGGTCGCGCCATCGCCCGGTCCACGCTCGTCAAGACCGCGATTTACGGCGCGGACCCCAATTGGGGGCGCGTGCTGGCCGCCGCGGGAGCCGCCGGGGTCCCCCTCTCGGTAGAGCGGCTCACGTTGCAGGCGGCGGAAGGCGCCACCTGGCTCACCCTCGCCAGCGGCGGAGCCACCGCCAACCCCGACCCCGCGCGGGCCCGTGCCATCTTCCAGGAGAAAACGATCCGCCTCCGCCTCGACCTTGGTGTCGGTCGAGCGGAGGCGGTGGTGTGGACCTGCGACCTGTCTCCGGAATACGTCCGGATCAACGCCGACTACACGTCCTGATTACATCTTCGACTTGGTCGTGTCCTTGGCCGCGGGCTTCGCGGTCTTCTTCTTCCCGCCCGTGTGCTTCTTGGGCGCTGCCTTCTTGGCCTTCGCCGTGTCGGCTTGCTGCGCCGGTGCGGCGGCCTGAGCGGGTTGCTGGGCCACCGTGATCGCCGGTGCCGCGAGCAGGGCGGCGGCGAGGATGAGGCGACGAATCATGTGCGGGTTCCTCCAGAGGGAAAAGTGGCGGACCACATGGTCCGCTTCACTCGGTGAGACCCACGTTCCCGCCGCTCCGTCACGACGGGTCTGGGCACGTTTCGTCTTGAAACTATCGCTCCGGCTGCTGTCCCGTGGCCGCAGGGCGCCGGGCGCGCTGCACCGTAGCCCGGGTGGGGGGTGGCGGGGGTGGCACGTTCGGGAGCTCCCGCCGGACCAGTGCCAGCGCTTCCGCGCGCGTGCGTCCCCGCTGCACCTCCTGCGCGGCGGCGCTGGAGACGTCCAGCAGCCGCTCGCCTCGGACCCCTTCCCGCACCGCGGCGAGAACCAGATCGGTCCCCGAATCCGCGTCAAAGTGATGCGCAACCAGGTCCGCGACGGCGTGCAGGGCCGCGCCGCGCGGCTCGTTGGGTAGCGCCGCGACCACGCGCTCCACTTCGGCGTCCGACAGGCCCCGCTTCTGCGCCGTTGCCACCGTGATCACCTCGCCCGGCGTGGCGGGAGGCGAGTCACCGGCACGCCGGAGCAGCGCCTGCGCCCGCCGCAGCTGGTCCAGGTTGAGGCCGACGGCCTTTACAATCCGCTCGCCGGACACGCGCTTGGCGCCGCCTTCGATGGCTTTCTGGACCAGCGGGTCGGTCGGCAGGTCCTCGCGCGCCGCCACCTGTACCAGGGAGTCGATGACAGGGATACTGGCAGCGGGAACGCGCCCCTCGAGCCGCGCCTGCACCGACTGCGCCGCGAGCGGGGAGGCAAAGACCATCAAGCCGGTCAGCAGCCCTTTCATTGCCTGACCGGCTGCACGATCAGCACGGAGTTCTCGCGGCCGAAATCATCTTCCACGTATCGCCCCGCCAGCGGATCGGCGACCCAGCGTTCCCCATCCACGACGAACATGTACTCGTGCATTCCGGTGGGGAGCACGACGACGGCGTGCCAGACGCCGTCGTGATCCGGATCCTCGAGCGCGATCGATCCCGACCGCCAATCGTTGAACGAGCCGACGACGGCCACAGACCGAGCACCGGGGAACCGGGCCACGAACTGTGCGATCCCTTCCTCGTCCCCGACGTCGGCGGGGCTCGGTTCGCGCATCGGCAGGAGCATCACCAGGAGCACGGCCGCGGCGAGGGCGAGGCTCCACACCGGTCGCATCCGGAGGACGACGGCGTGGGGAGTGACCAGCCACCGTACCAGGCGGGACCGGCGCTTCGGTGCCGGGCCATCGAGGGTCGCCATGACGCGAGCGCGGACACTTCCCAACGCGTGGGACGAGGGGAGCGTCGTGGCGAGCAACGCAGCGGCCGCCTCGAGCAGCTCGGCCTGGCGCCGAAGCGCAGGGGGCAGCGTCTCTGGAGAGATTTCGCCGTCCAGCGCCTGATGAATCCGCGGATCGATTGTGCTCATCGATACTCCTCCAGCGCGTGCAGCAGCGCTTCGCGCGCCCGATGCACGCGCATTTTCAGCGTGGGGATCCGCTCTCCGGTCGCCGCCGCCATCTCCTCGTAGCTCATCCCCTCGACGTGTTTCAGGACAAACGCCTCCCGCTTCTCGGGCGAGAGCGTCATCAAGGCCCGCTGCACGAACTCCAGCTGCTCGGTTCGCTCCACCGCCGTCTCGTTGTCCTGCGGATCTGCCATCGGTGGCGCCTCATCCAGCGATATGTCCCCAGTCGGGCGTCGGGCAAGGTGACTCTTGCACCGGTTGGCCACGATGCGGTACAGCCAGGTGCGCAGGCGCGCCGGGTCGCGGCAACTCGCAAGGTGGCGATACGCTCGGACCAGCCCCTCCGCCACCGCGTCCGCGGCGGCGTCGCGGCTGCCGAGCATGCGCGCCGCGTAGCGCAGCAGGCCCGGCTCGTACCGGCCGATCACGACACCGAATGCCTCGCGGTCTCCGCTCAACACCCGGGCCACCACCTCCGCGTCGGAGGGTCCGCCGGTTACACTCATGAGACCTGTAGTCGGATTAGGGCGTCACGCTACACCCGCAATGACGCCGCGCGCCAGGGGCGTTGAGCGTGGGCGACGTGCGGCGGGGATGCGGAACGAAACGCGGGGACTACCGGACGGGCAGCGCGGCCTGAGCGGCGGAGAGGAGGCTCGAAGCGCGCATGCCCTCCGCCGGGACGACGCCGGCGAACGCCTCCAGCGTCGCCTCCGCGCGCCGCCGGTAGCCCGCGTCCCCGGTGGCGTCGGCAAGCTCGAGCAGCACTCGTGCCGCCCAGGCGTTCGCTCCGGGAAGCAGATCGTCGAGGACTTGTTTGGTCCGGTCCGCCAGCGCCGGAGCCGCGGGGTCAGCCCTCGAGGCATCGAAGTAGCCGCCCATCGGGTCGGCGAAGTCGCGCTCGAGTATCTCGGCAATGTCCTTCCCCACCCGGAGGTAGCGTGGCGCGCCCGTGGCGCTGTACGCCGCGACACACGCCTCCGCCGTCTGCACCTGATCCTGCAGCAGCGTTCGCACCGCGTTGCGCCGGCTCCCGACATGGCTCACGCCGCGGCCCTCGGCGTAGGCCCGTGCGAGCAACGCGTCCAGACTCGCCAGGGCGCTCCGCTCCGCCGCCGAGTCCGCGATGGTAGCGGCGGCCTGCAGGACCGATCCGATCACGTACGCCTCGCGATCCGTGAACGCTACGCGCTCGTCGGCTCCCACGAGGTCCGGCAGCAGGGAGTGCAGCAGCGGGCGGGCGGCCTCTCGATAGCGGGGCTCCCCCGTGAGTGCCCAGCCCACGGCGAGGTTGCGGAGCATCCCGGCCCGCACCAGGCGGGGAGGATCGTCGTGGTCACTGGCGACCGCGGCCGCCGCACCCGAGTCAGCCACGACGTCGAGGGCGGCGCGCGCCACCTCGAGATCGCTCGAGTCGTGGCCGCGGGCGGCGGCGGCCAGGAGCAGCGCGGCGGCCTGCGTGTAGGTCAGGCTCCCGAGCGTCGCCCGCGCGCGCAGCGCGTTCTCGATCGCGACGCGCACGCTGTCGATCGCCGCCGCGACCGCTCGCGGCTCGAGCACCCCGTGAGTCCCCGCCACTCGTGCGTGCGCGAGCTGCCCGACGAGGGCCGCGCGCCGGCGGACGAAGCCACGCTTCTCCCGAAAGCTGCGCGCGACCTCGGGCAGGATCTGTTTCATCCCCCGACCGGTCATCGGATCGTCGGCGGGAAAGTAGGTTCCGCCGAAGAACGGGGCGCCGTCGGGAGTCAGGAACACCGTCAGGGGATACCCACGCAACCCCGTGAGCAGCTGGACCGCGATCTGATAGCGCTGCGCGATATCGGGCCGCTCGTCGCGATCGACGCGCACGGGGACAAACAGAGAGTCGATTGCGACCCCGAGTGCGACGTCGGCATATGTCTCGCGATCCATCACCGCGCACCAGCGGCACTCGTCGGCCCCGACGTAGAGCAGGATCGGGCGATCGAGGCGCGCCGCCAGTCTGAACGCCTCCCGACCCCACGGCTGCCAGCCCACCGGCTGGCGCGCCGCGCCCTGGAGATAGTGTGTGCCCGACTCGCGCATCTGATTCGTGAGGGGCCCACGCTCCGCCACGCACGCGAGCGTGAAAAGGGAAATGAAGGTGGCGGTTGGGAGCAGGCGCATGGGTGGGGCGCCTGAGGATACCCGCTCGATCCAGCAGCCGTTCCCGAGGTCGCTCATGCACGGGGACCCCGAAGGAGAGGGGGGGCAACTGAGCAGCAAGGCTGGTCTGCGTGCGCCCATTGGGTACCTTCATTGACATGAGCGAAGACCGCACCAGCATCACCCCCAAGGCCAACGGCCCGCTGATCGTCCAGGGGCCTGTGCGGATCGTGGCGCCCGACGGGTCGGAGATCCCCGTACCCCCGCGCAAGGACGGCCGACCGGCGGAAGTCGTTGTCCTGTGCCGTTGTGGGGGCTCGGCCACGAAGCCGTTCTGCGATGGAACCCACAAACGCAACGGCTTTTCCGACGCTTCCCCCACCCCCGCGCCTCGCCCCGCTCCCCTGTCGTAAGGGAGCCGTGTTATGTTGTGACCGTCCCGGGGGGGGGTGCCGCCCGCCTGTCCAACCCCCGCCCGCCGGCCCCCTAACGGAGGAACACCATGGCGAAGGCTGGAAAGACTCCGATGGCTGCGGATGAGGGCTACTGCGTGAAGTGCAAGGCGAAGCGCAAGGTCTCCAACGGCCAGCAGGTCAAGATGGCCAACGGCCGCCCTGCGCTGAAGGGCGTCTGCCCCGTGTGCGGGACGGGCATGTTCAAGATTCTGCCGCCCAAGTAGAGTCCGGCGACCTTGGAGGGGTGCGGAGCCCTCGGGCCAGCTCGAGCCGGGGGCTCCTTCACTTTACCCGGCGGCTTCCGTTCCCCTGGTAGGCGTAGCGGAACGTGACGCACGCCGTCCCGGCGTCCTTGCAGTAGTAGGCGAGCAGCTCGACCTTGGCGTACCTCCCCCGCGCTGTCTGCACGCCGTAGACGTGATGCTTCGACGTGAGCAAATGAGACAGCATGCTGTACTCGTACCACTTCCCGACCGCGGGATTGACCGTGTCGGGCGCTGTGGCGTTGGTGAGGTAGCCGTCGGCCGGCAGCTCGCCCACCGAGTCGAAGGGCACCAGGCCGAGGTCCAGGAGGCCGCCCCCGGGGGCGGCGATGACGTGAAAGCGTCGAAATGCCACATCCCAGGGCCCCGAGTCCACCACGGCGTTGCGGCTGAAGTCGAAGCGGTGCCATTGCTCGGTGGACGACGCGTCCAACGTGTACGTGGCGGGCCCAAGCAGGGTGTCGCCGACCGCGACGGGGTGCGGCATGCTGAGCTGGAAGGGAGGCAGCTCCGGACGCGCCAGCGAGCCGATGAGCAGCGCCGCGACCAGGAGCGCGAAAGCAGCCGCCATCACGAGGACGAGGATCGGGGGTCGGCCGCTCACTGCTCAGCCATGAACGGGTAGGGCCACTGACGCGGAGGGACAAGATTCTCCTTGATGGCCCGCGGGCTGGTCCAGCGGATGAGATTGAGGAAGCTACCCGCCTTGTCGTTCGTCCCGCTCGCCCGTGCTCCCCCGAACGGCTGCTGACCCACGACCGCTCCGGTGGGCTTGTCGTTCACGTAGAAGTTGCCGGCCGCGTAGCGCAACGCTGTTTGCGCCGCCTCCACGGCCCGCCGGTCTTGCGCGAAGATCGCGCCCGTCAGCGCGTAGGGTGACGTCCCATCCACCAGCGCCAGCGTCTCTGACCACCGGGCCTCGGCATACACGTACACGGACAGCACCGGACCGAAGATCTCCTCACTCATCGTCCGATACGCGGGATCGTCCACCTGAATCAGGGTGGGCGCGATGAAGTAGCCGTCGCGGTCGTCCGCTTCGCCGCCGAACAGTACGGCCGCCGCCGCGCCCGCCTTTGCGCCGGCCACGTACGCCGTAATCTTCTCGAACGCCTTTCGGTCGATCACGGCACCCATGAAGTTGCGGAAGTCGGCCGGGTCGCCCATCCGCACTTCAGCCAGCATGCTCAGCACCCGCTCCCGCAGGCGGGGCCACAGGGTGTCGGGCACGTACGCCCGCGAAGCGGCGCTGCATTTCTGCCCTTGGTACTCGTAGGCGCCTCGCACCATCGCGACGGCGAGCGCGTCCACGTCGGCGCTCGCGTGCGCCACGATGAAGTCTTTGCCGCCGGTTTCCCCCACCAGACGGGGGTAGCTCGTGTATCCCTTCAGATCATCGGCCACTCGTTTCCACAGCAGCTGGAACACGTCGGTCGAGCCTGTGAAGTGGATACCGGCGAGATGGCGGTCGGCGAGAAGCGCGTCCGACACGAGCCCCGCCGGCCCCGGGACGAAGTTGATCACGCCCGGGGGCAGCCCGGCCTCCTCCAGCAGCTTGAAGACGTAGTAGTTCGAGAAGACGGCCGTCCCCGCAGGCTTCCACACGACGGTGTTGCCCATGATAGCGGGGGCGGTGGGCAGATTGCCGCCGATCGAGGTGAAATTGAACGGCGTGATTGCGTACACGAACCCCTCGAGCGGGCGATAGTCCATGGCGTTCCACGCACCCCCTCCGGCGACCGACAGAGGCTGCTCGCCATACAAGCGCTCGGCGTAGTGCACGTTGAAGCGTAGGAAGTCGATCAGCTCGCAGGCCGCGTCGATCTCCGCTTGGTGAGCGGTCTTCGACTGGCCCAGCATGGTGGCGGCGTTGACGAGCGGGCGATAGCGTGTCGCCAGCAGGTCGGCGGCCTTGAGGAAGACCCGCGCGCGGCGCTCGAGCGCCCAGGTGGACCAATCCCGCCACGCCTCGAGCGCCGCGGCGACCGCGGCGGCCACCTGCTCCGGCCCCGCCTGGTGCACCCGGGCCAGCACGTGCCTGTGGCAGTGCGGCATAACGGCGTCCACGATCTTGCCGGTGCGCACCTCCCGGCCGCCGATCACCAGCGGGATCTCGAGTGGTCGCGCGGAGAGGTCTTTCAGCGCGTGCTTGAGCTCTGCTCGCTCGGGGGTACCGGGAGCGTAGGAGAGCACCGGCTCGTTGACGGGCGTGGGAAGCTTGGGAATGGCGTTCATGAGGCGAAATGTAAATCGTGGAACCGCCAAACGTTCACCAAATGATGACCATCGACCCGCGCGCCCGCATCGGGCACGTGCACCTGACTGTTTCGGACCTGGACCGAGCGCTCGCGTTCTATCGCGACGTCCTGGGCTTCGAGGTGACGACCCGGTACGGAACGGACGCGGTATTTCTCTCGGCGGGCGGCTATCACCATCACGTCGGCCTGAACACGTGGGCGGGGCGGGGCGCGCCGCCGTCTCCGCGCGGCACCACCGGCCTGTATCACTTTGCGATCCTGTATCCCGACCGGCCGGCCCTCGCCCGGGCGGTGCGCCGCGTGGTGGAGCACGGTGTCCCGCTCGAGGGGGTCGCCGATCACGGCGTCAGCGAGGCGATCTACCTGCGCGACCCGGACGGGAATGGCGTAGAGCTGTATCGGGACCGGCCCGAGAGCGAGTGGCCACGCAACGCCGACGGGGCGCTCACGATGCACACGCGGCCGCTGGATCTGGACACCCTGCTTACCGAAGCCTGATCCCCCGCCGCGCGCCGCCCGGCCGCGCCTTTCCCCTGACGGAGTCCGACGGCAGCTGCGCCTGAAGCGACGGCGGCGGCTGCCTCGGCCCCCGCGGAATCATCCCCGAGAGATTGGCCAGCTCATATGCCGACACGGCGATCACAGCGGAGGCCTGCATCAAGTCCGCGGCGATCGCCTTGTCGTACGTGTCCGACTGGGAGTGATGCGTGTGATTGTAGCCGCGCTCGAGTTGGTTGAAGTTGAACGCCGGAACGCCGTAAGGAACGAACGAGAGGTGGTCCGTGCCGCTCTTGTTGCGATCCACCACGGAGTCGGCACCGAGCGCGTGCAGCGGTGCGAGCAGCGCCCGCCACAGGCCCGCGAGATCCTTCCGGCCCTGGAGCGCCTGCCCAGTCACGGCCCCGGTGCCGTTGTCGAGGACCAGCACGGCCTGTAGCGAATCCGCCTCGGCCGCATGCGCCTCCGCGTACTTGCGGGAGCCGAGCAGTCCCTGCTCCTCGCCCGTGAACAGGATGAAGCGGATGGTACGCTTGGGCCTGAGCCCCGACTGCGCGATGACGCGGGCGGCCTCGAGCGTCGCCATAGCCCCAGCACCATTGTCCGTAGCTCCGGTGCCCAGGTCCCAGGAATCGAGATGGGCGCCCACCACGACTGCTTCTCCCGGGTGCTCGACGCCGCGTATCTCCGCCACGGTGTTCCACTGCGGGACCGAGTCGATGGTGAGCTGATTGACGACGTTGGCCTCGAGCACCGGCGTGGTCCCCGCCGCGAGCAGGCGGTCGAACAAGGTGTACTCCTCGTGGGCGACGACGATCTGCGGCAGCGGCAGGATACGGCGCGGAGACCCGCTCATCGTGAGCAGGGCCTGCTCCTTGGCACCATCGACTAGGATAGCGACCGCGCCGGCATTCCGCAGGATGAACGGCACGTCCACGTCGTACTGCTGGCGCCGGGTTCGCGTGGCGGAATCGGCGTTTCGGACCCGCCCCAGCATCACCTCGACACGCTCCCGCTGGGCGTCTGAGTCGGCGGCCGTCATCGGCGGACCGTCGTTGTTCCAGACGAACCCGGGAGGACGCAGCATCACGAACGCGCCTTGCGCCTTGCCGCGATACGCCGCGAGGCTCTCGGGCTCGGAGGCGTCGATCCGGACCACAGGGCCGCGTACCGTCTTGCCGCCGGTCCCCGGTGCCCA
>WNGI01005023.1_pt1 | contig 11874 bp, 9 predicted proteins | sample 5400621 | NCBI WGS metagenome assembly WNGI01 (sample SAMN13153374, study PRJNA577476) | soil metagenome | isolation source: 20 cm soil or saprolite under Garry oak tree replicate 1 | place: USA:California | collected 2016-06-15
TACGCTCTCCGGGATCGAAAACCTTACCGGGTCGAACTACAACGATGCCCTTACCGGTGACGCCAACGCCAACGTGATCTCCGGCGGAGCCGGCAACGACACGATTGCAGGTGGCGCTGGTGCCGACACCCTCGACGGCGGGACCGGCATCAACACGGTTGATTATTCTGCCTCGTCGGCCGGCGTGACTGTCAACCTGACCAATGCGGGCGCGCAGAGCGGCGGCGACGCCGCCGGCGACGTCCTCGCCAATTTTGAAAACGTCACCGGCTCAGCCTACGCCGACGTGTTGACCGGCGACGCTCATGCCAACGTGATCTCCGGCGGCGCCGGCGATGACACGCTGATCGGCGACGGCGGCGCGACAAATCTGATCGTCAATGGCAGCTTCGAGACCGCGGTCGTCGGCGACAACTCAAACCAGCTTTTCAATGCTGTCACCGGGTGGACCGCGGACACCGGCCAGATCCAGATCAAGGGTGACGGCTATGGCGGCCAGTATGCCGACGAGGGAACCCAATTCGCCGATCTCGATGCGGACACCGGGGTCGATTCGTTCCACCAGGACATCCAGACCACGAACGGACAGTCCTATCAGCTCAGTTTCGATGCCGAAGGCCGCAGCGGCTATGCCGCCACGACGCAGACCGTCAACGTTTACTGGAACGGCACCCTGATCGATTCCTTCGACCCGAGCGGCACCTCATATGAGACTCACACCTATTCCGTGGTCGGCACCGGCGGTCTCGATCGGCTGACATTCGCCGAGTCGAGCGCTGATAATGACACGATCGGTGCCGCAATCGACAATGTCACCTTGTTCGCGACCGGCAATGACACACTCGACGGCGGCGCTGGCAACGATACCCTGATCGGCGGAACGGGGGCGGATACCCTGATCGGCGGCAGCGGGATCGACACTGCGGACTACTCGACCAGCGCCAACGGCGTGACCGTCAATCTTGCCACCAACGTCAATACCGGTGGCGATGCCCAGGGCGACAGCCTGACCGGCATCGAGAACGTCACGGGGTCGAATTACAACGACGCGCTGACCGGCGACAGCAACGACAACACACTGACCGGCGGTGCCGGCAACGACACACTCGTTGGTGGCGCCGGCAACGACACACTCATCGGCGGAGCCGGCAACGATACCCTCGTGGGTGGAACTGGTATCGATACCGCCGACTATTCAAGCGCCACCGCCGGCGTCACCGTCAACCTGAGCATCAGCGCCCCGCAGGACACCATCCATGCCGGCACCGACACTCTCTCAGGAATCGAGAACGTCACGGGGTCGAGATACAACGACACGCTCACCGGTGACAGCAACGACAACGTCATCACCGGCGGCCTGGGCAATGACACGCTTAGTGGCGGCAGTGGTTCCGACACTTTCGTTTATCACGTGGGTGACGGCAACGATACCGTAACCGGCGGTACCGGCGCGAGCTGGACCGATTCCGTCAACCTCCACGACGGCACTTCTGTGCTCGGCACCTATGGCGTCGATTGGACGCTGTCGGTCACGTCGGGCTCGATCGTCTCGACCGACACGGCGCATCATGTCATTTCATTGTCGCAGGACGCCGGCGGTCACATCGATCTCAACAACGGTGCGACGATCAGTTTTAGCGAACTCGAGCGCATCACCTGGTAAATCGCCGAACTGAATTGGTCGCGTGTATTTCGGCGATCCATGTCCAATGCGAAGTTGATCCGCAATCTCTGCGCCGTTTACCGAAAACTTTAGTTTGTGTGCTAGGCTGAATTGTTCGGATGGCAACATGAATGGCTCAAGAAGCACATCCGTCTCGATCGCCTGTTTTTCGACGGATTTGTTTTACGCCTGTCGCCGGTATTTGGATAGTCAGCGCAGTTCCTGTCACTCAGAATGGTCCGCGTTGCAACAATGGATGCCCCCTCGCCTTTGCAAGAACTGGACGACGCGGTCTCGAGAGGATCAGCCGAAAGTCGGTTGCGAGCGTTATGGCACACCACCGATCTGCTGATCGCTGGCACGTACACCGAAGATCAAATTTGGACCTTCGGAGAGGTGATTGGACGGCTGGCCAGCGAGATTGAAGTCGCGGCTCGCACCCAGCTCGCCAAGCGGCTGGCTCGCATCGACAATGCCCCGATCAAAATCATCAATAAGCTTGCCTTTGACGATTCGATCGATGTGGCCGGCCCTATCCTCCGGTACTCCGAGCGGCTCGACGTTCGAACCTTGGTTGACAACGTCAGAGCCAAAAGCCAGTCCCATCTTCTGGCTATATCCAAACGAAATTCGATTGCCATTCCGGTAACGGACGAACTCGTAGCACGAGGCAATCAGAAAGTTGTCAGCTCGGTTGCGGCGAACAAAGGTGCGCGCTTCTCGAATTTCGGCTTTTTGCACATGATCAAACGCTCCGAGAGTGATTCAATTCTCGCTGAGCAGCTTGGCCTCCGTAAGGACATACCAAGACATCTTTTTCAGCAACTGATCGCGAAAGCTTCAGATGACGTGAAGAAGAAACTCGCGCGGGAACGCCCCGATATCGCAAGCCAAATTCTATCTTCGGTGACCGACGTCACGGGCGCGTTGCATTCGAAGTTCGGACCGGCATCGAAGAACTATTTTACCGCAAAGCGGGTCGTGGCACGCAAGCACCAATATGGTAATCTTACCGAGAACAGTATTCTTGAATACGCTCGGTCCCGTAAAGTGGAGGAAACCACGGCCGGACTGTCGCTTTTGTGCTCATTGCCTGTCGACGTGGTAGAGCGTGCGTTGATCGAAAACAACAGGGAAATGACATTGATCTTGGCGAAAGCCCTCGACTTCTCGTGGGAGACCACGATGTCGTTGCTTTTCCTTCACGCAAAAGACCATCGAATCGCCGTACGAGACCTGGATGGCATGAGAGAAGAGTTTATTCGTCTCAACACGAAAACATGCCGGAGTGTTCTGGAGTTTTATCGTTCACGCAAGAACGCTGCGGCCGCTGATTGTGAGGATCGTCGTTTACCTCAGCTCCACACCTAATGAATTGCAACACGGCAACACATTAGCGCAGAGACATCGCCCCAAACGCGATCGGGATGATTTGCTACTCACTTGAAGCACCAGATAAGAATGCTTTGGGATGTATATTCGATCCATCAAAGCCGCGTCTCGACCAGAGCACGGTATCCGGCTCACTCGAGGAAAACGGATACAAAAAGAAAGCCCGCTCGCGGCGCCCGAATAGTTACGTTTGAAGGCTGACCGATTAGGCAGCGATGGCATGCGAGCGGATCGACGTCGTTCAGCTTACAGGTTTCGATCAGGGACGCCGGGCCTTTGCGTACCCCTAATCTAATGAACGGACTGATTAATTAACGGTGACCCCGCAAGGTCCCGGAATGAACACTCTCCACGCACGTTTGCAATCAATCTCGCAGATCCAGCAATCTTCGATTGTTCAGGCTCGCAAGAACCCCGACGATCTCGTCAGCTGGTACAGGTCTGCTATACAAATAACCTTGAACCTCAATGCAGCCTTCGAGGTTCAAACATCGCATTTGCTCCTCAGTCTCAACACCTTCGGCGGTGGTGATCATGCCAAAGCTCACGCCAAGGCCCGCGATGGCGCGGACAATAGCAAGGCTTCCCTCGTCGACGAGCAGGTCTCGGACAAAAGATTGATCGATCTTGATCTTGTCGAACGGGAAACTACGAAGATAGCCAATGCTGGAATAGCCGGTGCCGAAATCATCCATCGATATGCGAACGCCAAGGTCCCGCAGTTGATTGAGAATCGTGATGTTGCGTTCCGACTTCTCAAGCAACACGGATTCAGTGATTTCGAGCTCGAGACGGGAGGCCGGAAGTCCCGCCGAGGCTAAGGCGCTCATTACCGAGGAAACGAGATTCCCCTTGGAGAACTGCAAGGGCGACAAATTGACTGAAACGCAAACTTCATCCGGCCATTCAGTCGCTTCGGCACATGCCTGCCTTAATGCCCATTCGCCGAGTTGAACAATCAGACCCATCTCTTCTGCAACCGGAATAAAGTCCGAAGGGGGCACCATACCGCGCTCGGGGTGTTGCCATCGCATCAACGCCTCAAAGGCGGTCACTTTCTTGGTCTGCAAATTGACAAGCGGTTGATAGAAGAGCCTGAAACCGTCTTGCGCAAGCGCGGTGCGCATATCTCGCTCGAGAAGGCGCCGCGCCTGAACGATCGCATCCATTTCCGGATCGAACATGCGATAAGTACCGCGGCCGTCGGATTTTGCGCTATACATAGCGAGATCCGCGCTTTTCAAGAAGTTCTCAGTATTGATATCGCCGGGGCGTGCAACAGCGATCCCGACGCTGGCCCCTACCGTTACATCGTGACCGTCGATACTGTTCGGTTGACCAACAACCTCAATGATTTTTTCTGCTAACGCGATAGACGAACCTGGCTGCGCGGCTGAAATCTGCAAAATCGCAAATTCATCACCGCCAAGTCGTGCGATACGGTCCGTTCGCGGAAGAATATCGCGAAGCTTCGTTGCAACTGATTTCAAAAGCAGATCGCCGATTGAATGCCCCAAAGTGTCATTGACCGCCTTGAAGCCGTCGAGATCCAAGAATAGCACCGCCAAAGGATGCGACGCCACGGAAACGTCTTTAAGTGCTTCTTCCAGCTGCTCCTTAAACAAGAGGCGATTGCCAAGTCCGGTCAACGAGTCGTGATAGGCCAGGTATTGCGATCTCGCCTGCGACTCCTCGCGGTCCGCAATCTCAACCTTGAGCCGTTGATTGGCGTCGATGAGGCGGCTGGTCCGCTCTTCCACACGACGCTCTAAACCTTCATTGACCTTGCGCAGCTCCTCGTTCGCCAACGCGACCCGTTCTACCGCACGCTTGCGGCTGATCTGGGTATTGACACGGGCCAAAGCCACAGCGAAATCCACGGGCTTCGTGACATAGTCGTTTGCGCCAAGTTCAAGTGCATCGACAATATTGGTGCTTTCAGATTTAGCCGTGACCATGATCACCGGGAGCTCAGATGCGGAATTCTGACTGCGAATGCGCTTAAGGGTCTCGATCCCGTCCATCCCCGGCATCATGACGTCAAGCAGGACCAGGTCGAATGATTCCTTGTCGATAAGCTCAATAGCGGTCAGTCCGCATTCAGCCTCCACCACATCAAATCCGCGCCGTTGAAAACGTCGCGTCAGAATCATGCGATTATCGCTGATGTCGTCTACAATGAGCAAGCGGGGGCGGACACTCGTGTTGTCGTCGGCCGTATCGGATTGGTTCACGTCGGGCCGCAGCACGGTAACGCGCGGTGTTGGAGCGTTCGATACAGACATCAGTTTATCTTTCAGACTGCACTTGCGAGTTGGGGGACTGTTCCAGAGAAGTCGTCATGGGCGCTTTGCAGCTCGCTCATCCAAGCGAGCACGCGGATCGAAAAGCACGATCCATGTCCAAGCTCGCTGGTCGCCGAGATTCCACCGCCCATGAGCGCGCACAATTTTTGGCTCAACGCCAAGCCGAGACCGGTTCCGCCGTATTTGGTGGACGTACCGCGATTTGCTTGGCTGAAGTTCTGAAACAGGCGACCCATGTCCGATTGGGCAATTCCAATTCCGGAATCTTGCACCTGAATTTCGATCCAGTCCCCGGCCTGACTCTTTCGGCGCTGAACAGACAGTGTGATTAACCCTTCTTGAGTGAACTTCGCGGCATTGCTCATCAGGTTCAGGGCCGCCTGCCGCAACTTGGTTTGATCGGTTAAGACGATCCCGAGGTCATTGGCGCATTTGACCACCAGCTTGTTGCCGTTTTCAGCGACCATCGGCTGGACATTTGCAACCACTTCGCGGACCATCTCATTGAGATCGAACTTCTCGATTTTCAATTCGATGAAATTGGACTCGATCTTCGAAAGATCAAGCACGTCGGTTACAAGTGACAGCAGGTGCTTTCCAGCTGCATTGATACGTTCAAGGTCAAGTTTTTTGTGCCTGTTCTTGCCGTCCAGTTCGACACCTTCAAGGAGGATTTCACTGAATCCGATCACGGCATTTAACGGCGTCCGCAATTCGTGACTCATCTTGGCGAGAAAAATCGACTTCGAGCGATTGGCCACGTCGGCCATTTCTTTGGCCTCGCGCAGACGGATTGCAGTTTCGCGATGCCTCTCCGCTTCGCGTTCGAGATCGGAGCGCATCGCAATCATATTGGCGTAGTAGATCGCCATCCACGACATATAGATCGTTGCGGACAGAATTGAGATCCAACCGACTTTTGAGAGTTGTTGCAGTGGAACGAGTTCCGGGAAGCCCCATTGAAGAAAGGCAGAACAGAAGCCAACAATATTGAGGGTAAATAATCCGACAACAAGGATTGGACGCTCGGACAAGTAGAAGAAGCCGAGCAAGAGGCTGATGATTAGCCAGGGCAGAAACGGCGAGCTCACCCCGCCGTAATAATAAGCTCCGAACAGCGAGGTGAATGCGAGCAATTCAACGGAGATCAGGGCCGACAGATGCAGGTTGCTAGTCAGCCTGTAGACAAACGGCAGCGTCCAGAACAAACATATGCAGACTATCACTGTCCAGCACGCAAAGCCCGGATGAGGATCGCTAAGGTAAAGGAACAGACTGATCGACTGCGACAGCGCGGGGCCGAAGAGGTGCGTGAAGACGAAATTTCGCGCTAGGCCATGTTCCGAACGTTCCACCTTCGCCGCACTCGGAATGAACCAATCGATTATCCCGATAAGTCGATTCCACATCAGCATTTGCCGCCAGCCCTTGATGATTTATTGTCAACGCGGAAAGCTAGCGCATATGGCTTTAATATTCAGTTTAAGTGAGATTTCATGGATTAACGCGACTTTAAGCTGAGCCTGAAAGGCTAATACCCGGCGACAGTAGGATGTTGCCGCTGTGCGGATCACGAGAATTGACGGCGGCGGCAGCATACATTTTTAATACTAACGCGGAAATTGGCGCGAATTCATGAAAGCCACACTCTCAAGAATGATCGTGGCCCTCGATCGCCTTGTGAACTACTTCATCCCGCCCCAGATCGCGGTTGACCGCGACGGGCGAAACCGCGCGCACGTCTTTCTGGTTAGCCATATTCTTGGGCCGCTGATTGGAAACGTCGTTCCCATAGCGCTCTACGTGCTCGATCCGACGCCAGGATACCAAGTGGCGGTACTGGCAATTTCGATCACGTCGTTCTGGATCTTCCCGTTCGTGCTGCGCGCCGGCGCACCTTACAATCCACTGGCATTGGTTTCGATTCAGAATCTGATCTTTTGTATTCTCTGGAGCTGTTACTTTTACGGTGGAGTGACCTCCCCAACTCTGCCCTGGGTGCTCGTCATTCCACTGCTCGCGTTCTTCTACCTTGGCTCGTCCAAATCCCTTCGCGCGATCGTAATGATCATGTTCGCTGCGAATCTGGCTATCTTCAGCGGTTCTTATTTGTTTGGTTACCCAGTCAAAAACGATCTGCCGGTTGCGGCGATGCAAGGACTGGGACTTATCTCGACCGTCGCTGCATCGCTATACGTGGCGATGATGGCGCTCTACTACGCCAAAATACAGGCTTCGCAGACCGAACTTGAAAGCGAAATGCGCCAGCATATGGCGACCGCATCGGCGCTCCGCCTTGCCACCGAGGAAGCCGAACTGGCGGGCGCAGCCAAGGCCGAATTCCTTGCCAAGATGAGCCACGAGTTGCGAACGCCGTTGAACGCGGTGATCGGCTACAGTCAAATCCTCCTTGAAGACGCCGAGGATGAAGGCGATAGCGAGACCACCGCGGATCTAAACAAGATTCACAACGCCGGCCAGCACCTGCTTAAGCTCGTTAACGAGGTACTCGACCTGTCGAAGATCGAAGCGGGCAAGATGGAGCTGGATCTGGAGGAGACTGATCTGGCCGAATTGCTCAGCGAGATCGTCCACGCGGCGATGCCGGCGGCCAAGAAACACGGAAACGAGCTTCTCTGTACAATAGCCCCGAATCTCGGAACGGCCCTCTGCGACGCCAGCAAGTTTCGCAATATGACCGGGCAGTTGATTGATAACGCGGTAAAATTCACTCACAACGGCAAGATCGAACTGGTTGCTGAGCGGCATCTGGATGGATCAAGTGATGATCTCCTGATCCATGTCATCGATACCGGTATCGGCATTGCTTCAGATCAGATCGCCAACCTCTTCGAAAAATTTACAGTCGCCGATGACTCCAGCACCAGCAAATACGGTGGTACCGGGCTGGGGCTGGCGCTTAGCCAGAAGCTCTGCAAGCTGATGGGGGGCGAGATTTTCGTCGAGAGCGAACTCGGAGCGGGAAGCCGCTTTACGATCCGGGTGCCGCTGCTCACTGGAAGGCGGAAGGGGGATGCATTGGCATCCGCGACGCTCGTCCCCGCAGCCTCCGATTTTGCTTTGGAAACGACCAATGCATAAAATTCTGCTTGTTGAGGATAATGAGATCAACCGGGACATGCTGACGCGGCGCCTGCAGCGTCACGGTTTCTCGGTCTGTTGCGCTCACGATGGCGCCACGGGCGTTGAGATGGCCGCGAGCGAGATGCCGGATTTGATTCTGATGGATGTCGCGTTGGGAGCGATGGACGGCTGGGAAGCGACCCAGTTGATCAAGGCTAATCCTGCAACATCCGCAATTCCGATCGTCGCGTTAACGGCCCACGCTCTGGCCAGCGATCGCGACAAGAGCGTCGAGGTTGGATGCTCCGACTTCGATACGAAACCCGTTGATATGCAGCGATTGCTGGGCAAAATTCGAGGCTGTCTGCCCGCCACAGCCCGCGAAAACGCTGTTGCCTGACTGCGCAATCGAATCGCTGCCTCACTAAAATTTATAGGCGGCGCCCACGCGAACGGTGTTGAAAGTTGGCTCCTGCTGGCCCGTCAACCCCGGAAATGTCACCACCGAATTGTACCGATAGTGCCCAAAGTCGGCGTATCGATATTCGGCGCGCACCAGAAGATTTTGAGTAACGGCCACTTCTGCGCCGACGCCTGCGGTCCAGCCGGTACGGACCGCCGACGTCGTCTCGGTGTTCCCCACGACGAGATTGTTATACGTGTGACTTATGTCAGCATACGCCAATCCGCCTGTTCCGTAGAACATCGCTTTTTCAGCCGCGAAGCCGAGCCGGCCTCGCAACGACCCTTGCCAACCAATTTTCGTGTTGCCAGCCCCACCCAGGGCGGGATCATTGAAGCCACCTTTAATGCCGGCCATTTCAATATCCGTCTCAAGGCCCAATACCATTGCGCCAATCTGATAGTTGCCGCCGGCGTAGAGGCCCCCAACCGCGCCCTTCGGAGCGTAATCCCATTTTAAACCCGTAAGCGTGTTCGTTGCGGTAAAGTATTCGGTCGTGCTGTCGTGACCCCAGGCATATCCAACGTCGGCACCAACATAGAGTCCGGTCCAGGAGAAAATCGGAAGCGGCGGTACCGCTTTGGCCGGAAACCCCAGATCGGCCGCGTCCGCGGGGTTGGAAAGTATGAACGCCAGGACGACGGCGGCTGCGGTGCAAGCAGCGCAAGAACTGATTCGTGCTGCAACTGCGCGCGGTGAGCCGAGCATTGAATCCTCGAATTCTCGAACGGCCCGACGGATTGTCAGACAATGCGTTCCATAGACGAAGTATGCGGCCATTATGGTTAATGGTCGCCTAATCCCTTTGAAGTTGGCCGTCCTCCTTATGTCGCTTGGCATCGGACAGTTTCGGCCAAACACGCTCCGAAAACGTCGATCGAATTAATTAGCGGAGAACCAAAGATTCACATCGGTAAATAGACACCTAAGAAACAGGCGAGAAGGAATCGAATGTTAATTCCGCTCGGGCATCGTTTCCCAGACGGCAATAAATCCATTTAAAAAACGCCGAACAGGGATAGCAATGTCAGATACTACCAACGCCTATATTCCGCCTGCTGCATTGAGCGGCAGCATGAGAGATTTCCGGGTGCCCGGCGGGGCGGACCTCCTCGGACGCACCGAAGGGTTTTTCAAGTGGCAAAATCTGCGTCGTCAGAATGGTCTCTGGCCGTTTTCGCGTGCGACCGAAGATGGGCCGAACACGGTTTGTTGGGCACAGGACGATAGTGGCAACAAGATGCGTGGCGTCAATTTTGCCTCGCAAGACTATCTGAGCCTGTCGTCACATTCCGGAATCAAGGCGACTGCCAAAGAAACAATCGAGCGCTGTGGCGTGCATAGCGCGGGTTCGCCGGCGCTGGTCGGCAATACGTCCTATTCCGTCGCGCTTGAACGCAAGATCGCCGACTTCCTGAAAATGGAGGAAGCGGTTCTATATCCGACGGGTTGGGCCGCGGGTTTCGGCGTGATCAAGGGCTTGGTCCGATCGGCCGACCATGTGGTCATGGACATGTTGTCGCATTCCTGTCTGCAGGAAGGCGCAAACGCTGCCACCAACAATGTTCATCTGTTCCGTCACCTCGATAACGAGTATTGCCGGACCATCCTTGCGAAGATCAGGGCAAAGGATAAGGAGAACGGCATTCTCGTCGTTACCGAGGGCCTGTTCTCCATGGATTCGGATACTCCGGATCTGGCTGGACTCCAGGCCCTCTGCCACGAGTTCGACGCGACATTGGTCGTTGATGTTGCGCACGACTTGGGCTGCCTGGGCGACGACGGCCGCGGACACATCGGCATCCAGAACATGCTGGGCAAGGTCGATATCGTGATGGGCAGCTTCTCCAAGACCTTCGCGTCAAATGGCGGCTTCGTCGCTTGCAAGAGCCGCGCGGTGAAGGAATATCTTCGCTTCTACAGTGCGCCCGCGACATTCTCCAACGCGCTTTCGCCGGTCCAGGCGGCTACTATCCTGAAAGCGTTCCACATCGTCGATTCCGTAGAAGGACGCGTACAGCGTTCGGCATTGATGACAAACGTCCTGGATCTTCGTCAGCAACTGCGGGAGGCTGGTCTCGATTACTACGGCGATCCGTCCGCGATCGTCTGCGTAAAGATGGGAACGGAAGGCTTGGCTCGTCTGGTCAGCAAGCGATTGCCGGAACTCGGACTGATCGCCAATCTGGTTGAATTCCCGGCCGTCCCGAAGGGGGCCGCGCGCATCCGGATGCAAGTCATGGCTAACCACTCAGAAAAGAATATCGCCGACGCCGTCCAGATCCTGAAAACTGCCCGGCAGCAAGCCGAGCTGGAATTCGAAAACATCAACCAGCCCGCGCAGAGAGCCGTTGCCTGAAGCCAGAAGGCCCGCCACGCGCGAGTGCGTTGGGTGGGCCGAACGATTCAATTGAGCACCCCGGCGGATGGGGTACGTCATGCCGGCATTCGGTCGTCCTTTTAACGTACTCACTTAGGTGACTGTCATGGAAGAAAAACGCATCGGTCCACGACATAGGGTCATGAAACCTGGAACGATTGGCTTTAACGGCTCGGGAATCGAGTGTCTCGTTTGCAACGTGTCGCAATCTGGCGCGGCAATCGAGATAAAAGGGACGATTTGCATTCCCGAGGCGTTCAATCTGACGATCGATTCAGAGCGCATCAATAATAAGAACTGTCGTGTCGTTTGGCGAAAATACCAGCGTCTCGGAGTGACGTTCACTTAAGATTAGCTGCCGCGCGCCCCGGGTAACTAGCACGTCTGCCGCATACTCATCTAGCAGCGTTTCTGGTGATTGAGCCCGCGCCTTGACAACGACACGCCGCGACCGGAAGCGCACGCCACTCCTGTCCCGGCTCCAACCACCGCCGCTACTGGCGAAGGAGACCACGACCTTCGCGCCCCGGCCCCTTGCATTGAACCGGCCGCTGATCTTCCCTTCCCGGCCCCCCGCCGAACCGCT
>WNGI01008778.1_pt1 | contig 11871 bp, 9 predicted proteins | sample 5400621 | NCBI WGS metagenome assembly WNGI01 (sample SAMN13153374, study PRJNA577476) | soil metagenome | isolation source: 20 cm soil or saprolite under Garry oak tree replicate 1 | place: USA:California | collected 2016-06-15
CGACAAGACCGTGGCCACCCGTTGAGGGTGGCCTGCCCGCAAACAAGCCTCCGAATTTGCATTCGGAGGCTTTGCATAGGAGACGGGAAAGCGCATATTTCGCAAAGGCCTGCCCTCGGACTGGTTAGAGGGCGGATGCGGGTTTTGCAACGAGCATACGCGCAGTTATTGACTAGAGTAATTCGCAGGCCGGATTCCACGTAGCCGGATCAACTCTCAGCGCCTCGATTTCCTGGCCTTCTTTTTCTTTTTGGCGGCTTTCTTGCCGGCCCTTTTGGCTGACTTTTTCGCCGAGGATTTCTTCGAAGCCTTTTTCGCTTTTTTGGCCTTCTTCGGCGTCACCTTTTTCGCGACTTTCCTGGCTGCCTTCTTGACCTTTTTGACGGCTGTCTTGGCAGCTTCCTTGGTCGCGCCGGCGGCGTTGCTCACCGCGTCCGTCATCTGTTCCAGAACGGATTTCTCATCGTCCATATCGTCCCCCAGGGTTTTGTTCGAACGCTCAACGATAGCGGGATTCGTCGAGGTGTTAAAGGGGTGGACAGGTGCGCGTGCCATTGTCGGTCCGAACGCGGGCTGTCGCGCGCGAGCTCCCCGCGCCGAGATTTCCAGGATGCAATCTACTGCGCCGGGCTTGACTGTCGTCGGTCAAGCGCAGCGAGTGCATTGACTAATATCGACCGGATGCGATCGGCCCCCTGAGCGTCCACGATCGAAGAATCAAGATAAAAATCCAGCCCGGTTATCCGCTCAACGATGACTTCGCCCGTCGCGGTGCTGTCGAGCACATTATCCACCGAATATGGAATGACCTCGCGGCTGATCCCTTTCATCGTGATCGGCGGCAGCGAATGTCCGGCCATGACGTCGCCTGCTAACGCGAATGTTTCATAGCTAACGACGATACCGCCCGGCTCGGCGATGGACTGCAGCCGTGCCGCCAGATTGGCCTCTGCGCCAATGATCGTATAGTCCATTCGATCCGAGCTCCCGAAATTGCCGACGTTGCAATAACCGGAGTTGATGCCCATCCGCGCCTTGAACGGGTGCTCGATTCCCGCGGCCCGCCATTTCGCGTTGAGTTCAAGGAGCCGGCGCTGCATGCGCCAGGCCATCCGCACGCATGCCTGGGCATCAGCCCTGTCGCCTCTTGTTTCGGGATCCCCAAAGAAGATCAGCATCGCATCGCCGATGAATTTATCGATCGTGCCGCCATGCTCATGTGCGATCGCGGACATCTCCGTAAAATATTCGTTGAGCAATTGAGTAATCTGTTCCGGCTGTAGCCGCTCGGTGGTAGCGGTAAAATTCTGGATGTCCGAGAAGAAAATCGTCAGTTTCTTTCTTTCGGTATGGATTGTGACGTCCTTCTGTCCGCTGAAAATGCTCTTGTAGACCTGTGGCGAGATATAGCGTGAGATTTTTAGCGAGAGCGTCGCGAGGAAGTCATTGTTCGCTTCCAATTCCCGGTTCATACCCTGGATTTGCCTGGCTTGGCGGCGTTGCATCGCCACAAACGACACGCCGCTGATCGCGGCTAGAGCGAAATAGGCAAGCAGGTACTTGAACGAGAAAATATTCGCAGCGATCGGCTGCGTGATGGCGACTTCCTGAATGCCGCGGACGTCACCGACTTTCCAGTCGTGCTTCGGGCTTTCCGGATGAGCGTTGTGACAACTGACACAGGCGGGCCCCATGATGATCGGGGCGATCAGCCGGACACTGTCGCTGAACATCGAACTGGCTGCGTCGACGATCCTTTGGTCGGGATTATCGCGCAGGCTTTGCAGGGACGTCTTCTCGAAAGCGTCTAATTGATGCGGCGTGCGGTTCTTGAACGGAAAGTCGGAAACAAAGCGATAATTGATGTTCCGCTGCTGTTCGCTGATGACCTTGCCAAGTTCGAGCGACAATGTTGCGGGAATGGGTATCGCGCCCGGGATGGTCTCGTAGTTGTGGACCACCTTGGTAGCGCCAGGATTGGCGAGAACCCGGCCGACGACATTCGAGGCGTAATAAGACCGGACGCTGCTGATGACAGAGTTGAGATCGGTCGCCTGCCTTCTGAGCGCGGCCTCTGCGAGATTCGTGAGATCCAGCCATACCGCGACCGGAGCGCGGCCAGCAGTACTGCGATAAGAAGTCCCGTCAGCACCGAGGAGCGTATGTGTCGGGAGGTTGTACTTTTTTCCATGGCCGCAATTCCGATTCATCAACGTCGCTTGCGCGATGCTTTCATCGGGGGTGGCGCGTGTAAAGCTCTCCCGGCATGTTGCCGCACTGCACCTTCATGCAGACTCGGTGGACACGGCGCAAGCACGCCTGCGCCCTACGAAGCTCGATCGCTTCGTCGCTGCGCTTCCCGTAATGACTGCGACAAGCGTTACTTCGGCTGTGGCACGATCCGGATATAGGGCTTTGGCGCTTTCCAGCCCTGCGGATAGATCGTCTTGGCCTCGTCGTCGGAAACCGAACCGGCGATAATGACGTCCTCGCCCTGCTTCCAGTCGGCAGGCGTCGCGACGCGATGCTTCGCCGTCATCTGCAGCGAATCGATCGAGCGCAGGATTTCCTGGAAATTGCGCCCTGTCGTCATCGGGTAGACCATCACCAGTTTTATCTTTTTGTCCGGCCCGATGACGAAGACGTTGCGGACCGTCTGGTTGTCGGCGGGGGTGCGCGTGGCGGCGTCGCCGGAGGTCGAGGCCGGCAGCATGTCGTACAGCTTCGATACGTTGAAGTCGCTATCGCCGCCCTGCGTCTCCTTGATGTCCTCGGACCATTTTGCGTGCTTGTCGACGGGGTCGACGCTGAGTCCCATCAGCTTGACGCCGCGCTTGTCGAACTCCGGTTTCAGCTTGGCCAGCGCGCCAAGCTCGGTGGTGCAGACCGGCGTGAAATCCTTCGGGTGCGAGAACAGGAGCGCCCAGTTGTTACCGATCCAGTCGTGGAATTTGATTTTGCCTTCGGTGGTTTCGGCCTCGAAATCCGGGGCCACAGCGCCTATCTGGAGAGCCATGTTACGACCTCATGTCATTCAAGTTACAGGTGAATTCGGTTTTTGCAGTATAGAGGGCGGGCCGCCTTAAGTGAACGGGCGCCCGCAAAAGGGTAGAACCTTCTCCGCTGTGGGAAACTCCTAGCATGTCCTTTTGATACCCGCCCGTACAGGGAAAAAACCACGCCGGCCGCAAAAGCCCGATTGCCCTGATATTGCCCCCTGAACGCCGCATCGCTGCCGGACCGGGTTGCGACTCCCCTGAACCGTGACCGATGTCACAGCGACCAATCAGCAACAGTTAAAAAACCCGCGAGGCAAGTTTCGAATCGTTAACCACTCGTTTACGCCCGCATGGAAATGCTGAACCAGAACAAGAAACTGAAAAGAGTACCAATGTCTGCCCCTACGCTTAAGGTCGCCGAGGCAATCGGCACCCTCGAACCATCGAAGATTTCCTGCCGCAAATCCGCAGCCCTTGCCCTGACGATTGTACGCGACGGCGTGATCACCGGCGAAGGCCCCACCACCAAAGGCCGCATTCATTTCTCCCGCGCACTGGACGCCGATGATGCCGCCTGGTGCGCGCGCATCCTGACCGCGACCGCGGTCGAGCACCAGCCGGTTAGCCGCGCCGAAGCCGAAGCGCTGTTCGAGATCGACGATGCGGCCGCCGAACGCAGCGACGAGGGGCGTTTCGACGATTTGTTGGCCAAGGCGGTCGTGCATCACGCGGCCTCCGCATCCGGTCTGCCAGTGCCTCCGCGTACTGTCGCGCTGTCGCCGGAAACCGCGATCGAAAGCTGGGCGCCGACCAGAGCCGTGGGCGTCGATACCGAAGTGCTGGAGTGGATCGCAAGACAGATGCGCGGCAAGCGCCGCAGCAACCGTACCCTGATGTCGCTGGTCGCCACCATCGTCGGCGCGGCGGCGCTGCCGCTGGCGCAACTGCCGAACGTGTTCGACATCGGGATGTGATCGCAGCCGGCGACGGCGCCTGTCACGACTGCGGGGTTACTGACCCGCCGTTTTTTGTTTGCCGCCTTCCGGGTCCAATCCGACGCTTCGCCCGGGAAATCCCGCGGCGTCGAAATAGCGTTGGGCCAGCACCCGCTGATACTTCACGACCGTCTTGAGGCCGTTCGCCGCGGGCTTGGAGACGAACGTTCCGGCGACCGCCTTCGGGGTTATTCCGTTGGGCAACGCTTCCGAGATGACCCTGCCGATCAGCCCGCCTTCGTTGGCGGGGTGCAAATCCATCAATAGTGCGATGGTCATGCCGACGTCGGCATTGCCCACCGGCAATGCATCGATATAGCCCGCCTTGAAGTCCGGCCCGATCGCCGCCATGAAGTTCATGGTATCGGCGCGGCTGAAACTGCCGTGCATGCCCTGGCCTTGTCGCAATACCGTATCGGCGACCTCGACGGTGCAGTTGACCGGCTCGTCACATCCGGTTGCGAAGGAACGGAAATTGACCACGATCGAAGGAGTAGGCGTCACCGCCTTGCCCTTGAGGTTAAGCTGCGACAACGGCAGCGTGCCGGGGAAGCGTCCCAGCTTGTCGTCGACGAACAAGCCGCTGACATAGTCCTGTTCGAGCAGCGCCTTGACCGTGCGTTCCGCGAGCTTCTTGTCCTTGTTCGGCAGGTAGATCAGGTCCGATCCACCATTGGTGGCGACCACCAGATCGGGCTTTGCGGGATCCTGCCCGAGCACGCCGTTTCCGGCCTTGGGATGAGTATTTTCGGCAATGCGCGCATTCTTGTCGTTCGGATCGAACAGCGGCAGGTTGAGCGCTTTAGCAAGATCGATCGCGAGAAATCCCATGGGGAGGAACTCCTTGGGCGTATCCTCGTAACTGGCTTTCGCCGCAGGACTGGTCTTGCTTTCCTTTGAAATCGTCGAGAAGCCGTGGTCGGCGGCGATCATGATGTTGGTGGTAGCGGCAAGGCCGAGATCGTCGAGCGCCTTTCGCAACTGCGCCAGGTTGTTGTCGGCATTCTTGATGCTGGCGAGCGAAGTCGGGCCATTGATGCCGGGCGTCAGGGTGTTGAGGCTGTCGCCCATATTGTGCTGGGTGCCATCGGGATCGCGCGACCAGAATACCAGCACGAACGGTTTTTTGCGCTCCTTGAACATCGGCAGCACAACCTTGCTCGCGGCGTCGGCGAAATAGGCCTGCTGCGCGGTATTGGGCACCAGGGTGCCCGGCGTCCTGGCGTCGCCGGACTTGCCGTTGTCGCCGCGCGAGGGAGCCGTGAGCGGAAGACCGGCTTTTGTCAATGCAGCTTTCATTTCCTCCGACAGCGGAACGCCGTTCTTGCCGCCGGTTGAATCGTCGATCACGATTGAATGAAGACCAGGGCGATCGGCGCGGTCGGTGTGGTCGAACAGCAAGGTCGGCCCGACCTTGCCAATGGCCGCGGTCGAAAAACCCTTGGCGCGCGCCATCTTCAATATGGTTTCTTCATTGAGATAGTCGCCGCCGAAATGCTCATCGACATCGGCCAATACAGCGTTGTTCTCGATGAAGGGCACGACGGTATCGCCGGCGGGCGCGGAGGGATAACCGGTATAGATCGTGTTACTGAATGTTCCGGTATCGCCGAGATAGTGGCCGGTTGCCATGCCCGAGGCATTGGCCATGGTGAAGGTCGGGAACAGCGAATGCGGGTTTTTGAAATTGACGCCCTTGTCGCGGAGATCGGCCATTGCCGGCGCGGTTTCGGGCGTGACCTTCAATGCGCGCAATCCGTCGGGAATGAACAGGATCATATTGTGCGGCGTGCCGTTCTGGGCAAGCGCCGTGCCGACGGACAGCACCGCCAGGCCAGCCGATAGCAACAGGATTGAGCGGCGCATGAATATCTCCCCCAAGAAGCGGATTTGCGGCCCTTCGGCCGAGGCCCTTCTTTAGTTTTGCTATGCGACGGATTTGTTACATCGGTCCCCGGTCGGTCGCGCGACAATTATACGCCTTCCGAAAGCCTGCGGCCTGGGCATCTTCCTCAGAGCAAAACCAGCGATCCGGCTTGGTGAGAGCAGGGTAACTACGGCACGCCTGCAGGTGATAGACGCCCACATTGCCGGTGACGCGGGCACGCACCGCAAATTTACCCTTGATGCTGCAACCCGACGGCATAGCGGGTTCATCCGGGAAGAGCACCGCGCGGATCTCGCGATCTTTGTCAGTCCTGCACGATTCGCCCAATAAGGCGCCGTCCTTTCGGCCCCAGCGAAATTCCTGGGGGGCTACAAAGCAGCCTTTCCAAAGTCCCCGGCGATTGTCTTTCGCGGCGGCCTCGTCTTCCCTGAATCGCCCTCTTGCATAGGGCTCAAAATTCAACGCAAGACCCAGACGAACAAGAAGCTGATTTAAACTGGCGCTTTCGCCCTCGACGGTGCAAATGCCGATATGTCGTTTTTTGTAGGTTGTACCCAAGCCGAGGTCCTCACAGCGCACCTGGCGGCCGCCAATCAAGTTGGCCAGTTGATCCCGGGCTTCAATGCCGCAGGTCCATGGGTCGGCATGCTCGTCGATGCATATCTGGTCCAGCTCCGGCGCGTCGATTCCGTCGAGCCTGTAAGTCACATCGGCTAGCTGGACCGTGCCGCCATCCCTGACGATGGTGCCGGCGGCCCAGGCTTGGGTCGCCGAGAGGACCGCCAGTATCAATATGGAAAAACGCATCGATCGTGTCGCCGTTGCAAACGGAGAAGTTGGTGACCCATTGCATATCAAACACGCGCTACCCAAAATGCCAAGACATAGGTCCGCATCGTGATCGCTGATTATCAAGTGGGCGAAACAATTGGTAACATCAGGGGCGGGAAGCGGACTCCTGGTGAGCGGTAATGACTTTACCCGATTAAGTTGCGCAGATACGGTCCCGGATAATGTCGAAAACCATTTTGCTGATCCCTTCATACCAGCCGACCGTCCTGTGTTGCGAGTTGCTGGAGGAGCTTCGTCGGATCGACCCCACGCCGATCGTCGTTGTCGACGACGGAAGTGGTTTCGGATACCAAGAGCTGTTTCAGCGTGCCAGCCGGGTTGCCGACACCGTGGTGCTGACGAACGCTGTCAACCTGGGCAAAGGCGCGGCACTCAAGCATGGAATGAACCACATCCTGGTGAACTATCCCGACTGTATCGGCATAGTCACCGCCGACGGCGACGGTCAGCATTCCGTGGGTGACATCTTGAAGGTTGCAGACGAGCTGCAAGCTTGCCCTACCGAGGCGGTATTAGGTTCCCGTGATTTCAAGCGCGATGTCCCGCTGCGGAGCAAGCTCGGCAACATCATTTCGCGCTACGTTTATCGCTTCCTGATAGGCCTCAATTTATCTGACACGCAGACAGGCTTGCGAGGAATACCCCGACGGTTGATGGAATTGAGTCTTGGTATCCGATCGAATCGGTACGAATTCGAGACCGAACAGATCATCACTGCAAAGGCCGCCAATTTCAAATTCAGGGAAGTGCCAATCCGGACCGTTTACATTGACGACAATCGCGGATCGCACTTTAACCCGATCCTTGATTCATTTCGAATCTACTTCGTGCTGTTGCGATACGCGATATCAAGCCTCGCGACGGCGCTCGCGGATTTCCTGACATTCTACATACTGACGGCCAATGGAATGCCTGTACTCAGCGCCAACATGTCCGCGCGCGCAGTTGCGTTATGGATTCAATTCATGCTGCTCAAGAGGTACGTCTTCAAGAGCAAAGCCGGATTGTCGATCTTTGCGGCCTATGTCGCTTACGTGTTTTTCACTGGCTACGTGTCATCTGCGATGCAGGTGCAGTTTACCGAGCAAGTCGTGAACTCACCTCTGCTGGCCAAGATCGTCGTCGAACTGCTGATCTGGATTTTCAACTTCATGTTCTTGCGCGACATCATTTTTCGCAGATGGAGCGAGGCTTGAAACCGGCGCGTACCGATTGGGATAGCTATTACGCAAGGCCCTACAGGACCGCGTCGCTGACCCGAAAATATACGGCGTCTGTTTTGGTGGACCTGCTGCGCAATCACGGCGGAGTGGGCGCAGCGATCCTGGAATTTGGCGGCGCCAACAGCTGCTTCATTGAGCAGATTCTGGACGAGATAGCGCCTGCGCGATACGATATCGTCGACAATAATCAGCTCGGGCTCGATTTGCTGAAGTGCCGCTATCCCCGCGATCAGCGTGTCTCCGTCATACGAGGCGACGTGCTCTCAATGCATGAGCCCGAACGCTTGTACGACATTGTTTTCAGCGTTGGCTTGATCGAACACTTTGATCCCGCGGAAACCGCCCGCGCCGTTGCGGCGCATTTTAGCTACCTGCGGCCGGGCGGCACGGCGATCATCACCTTTCCGACGCCGACCTGGCTTTATCGCGCGGTGCGAGGCCTCGCCGAAACAACCAACAACTGGATTTTTCACGATGAGCGTCCGCTTCGGCTGGCCGAGTTCGAAAGCGCGATTGCGAATTTGGGCCGGGTGGAATCCGCGCGTATTCTGTGGCCTCTGATTCTGACGCAATATTGCGTCGTGGTGCGCAAGTTTCCCTGAGCTTGCGCCACGTCGGGTCATGGGCTCGATGCGAGCAACTCCATGCCGTTGCCCTCGATCGTCTTCTTCAGCCCCCGCGCCTCGGCATAGGCCGCTATAAAACGCAAGATGGATGGATGAGTACGTTCGGGCGGGTAAAAGATGCTCGTGCATCCGGCCGTTTCATTGAAACGATTTACCAGCGCCTCGTTCAACGGTTCGGTGAAAAAGAAGAATCGCATTTGACCGCGAAACGGCTGCAAGGCGGAAATTGTGGCAATATAGCCATCCGCGCTGAAAATCGCACATCCGCGATGCAGCAGCTTCGCTATACTCTGATTGAGTTCAAATCCGGGGCCACCGCGCAGCTGGTCGGTTGCGAACCGCTCTTTCAGGTGGGCATCGTCTTGCGCCAAAGTCAGCGTCAGCGCCACAGCCATGGCAGCGAGCCCGCCGGCGACAGCGCCGTCAGGCACGGTCCATCGCGGTTTGCTTGCTGCAGCCGATTTCAGCGGCCAGCGCCGCGCCAGCGCATACAGCGGAATCGAAGCGCTTATCAATAGCAGGCCTAGCAGGTTACGGAGATCGTAACTTGCGGTATTTGCCCACAGCCAAAATCCGATGAACAGGGGCAGCGCCAACCACCGAATGCGCGGTACGAAAGGAGCGAGTACCAGGCCGGCGAAAACCATTATCCGAAATGGAAGCGTAAGATTTGATTTCAGGCGAGCTGCCGCGTTGAAAAGCCTGTCGGACAGCTCCGAGACCGGATAGTTCGGCATCGATCGTCCGCCGTAATTTGGAGCATAGGCAATCACGAAGCACGACAACAACAGGCCCGCGACAAGAAAAAACCTGTTCCTTGCTTTCCGATCAAGATATCTGGCGGCATCGGTGCAAATTCCGACCATGACCGCGATTGCGAACAGGCCATATATGGGCTTCGTCGCCGCGGCGATCGATACAAGACAGAGCGAGATCAATGCGGCGATGACCTTCTCCCTATCGAATCGACCTTCAGGAGCGTTGGCAGTAAACAGCGCTACACCGCAAGATACGAAAATCGCAGCGACCCAGTCCGGGAAGCCTTCCTGCAAGGTAGACCTCAGCCAGGGCTCCTGAATCTCAGCCACTAGCCAGACGAACACGAAGCCCGGCAGCAGGACGTGCCATCGGCTGATGCGCCCGAGGTTCATCGCGTTCAAGGCGATCGGGACGATTAGCCAAACGATGTAAATGTAGAAAGCGAAGTACTGTTCGGGAGAGCCCGTGAAGATGTAGGTGACGGCCCAGATGGTCGGCACAAACTGGGGATATCCAAGGGAGGCGGTTGGGAACAAGCCCTGAGACCAGATCAAGGCCCAGACGTTCCAGCTGACGGAGACGTCGCCTCCCTGGAAGATATTTGGAACACCATGCTTCCAGACGTTGATGTAGGCAAGACTGAGAACGACGAGGCTAAGGAGCAGCCAACCGAGATCTGACCGGAGGACAACTGATCGACCACGCAACACTGGCGTCGATTCGGTTGTTTCCTTTACTTTTGCAAAGACCAGAATTGCGATCAGCACGGCGGTTGCGGCGCGATACGCGTACAAAGGATTGACATGTAACGCGGCAATCAGCGTTACGAAAAGATGGTTGGCCGTCAGGCTGCTCAGGAAGACGACGAACCAGCGTTGCGGAAAGCTGGGAATATCGAAGAAGCGGACAAACACCACACCCGGAAGAACAAAAACGAAAAATATCGCCAGCAACCCGTTAAAATAGATGGGTGCAAAACCAATGAGCCCCAAATCACTTCCCCCAATTGAGCGTGCGTCTTAGCTCTTTTTTACTGGGCCACAAACAATAGCAAGCAGGCATTTTGGGGTTGGTTCTGCGATGCGGAATCGGCGGAATTATGCTGGCGCAACCACGCTTCGAAAAGCGGGCGACCGCCATCCCCAGCGCCACGCCGCGACCTTCATATGTATGGACGCTCCCCCCAGGCAAATTTCGACTCAAATCAGCCGTTGCCTCCGCTTGATTTTGCTATACGACGGAATTGTTACGTCCGTCGCCGCGTGCCAGATTGCCCCTGACCCCGCCCAAAGGTTGCAAGTAAGCCAGCATGTTCAAACGAATTCTGATCGCGAATCGGGGCGAGATCGCCTGCCGGATCATCAAGACTGCCCGCCGGATGGGGATAGAGACGGTCGCGGTCTATTCCGAGGCCGACCGTGACGCCCTTCACGTCGAAATGGCGGATGAAGCGGTCCTGATTGGACCGCCGGCTGCGGCCGAGAGCTATCTGTCGATGGAAAAGATCATCGAGGCCTGCCGCAAGACCGGCGCGCAAGCCGTGCATCCGGGCTACGGTTTCCTGTCCGAACGCGAAGCGTTTCCGCGCGCGCTTGAAGCGGCGGGGATCGTCTTCATCGGACCCAATCCTGGCGCCATCGCCGCGATGGGCGACAAGATCGAGTCCAAAAAGGCCGCCGCGAAGGCAAAAGTCTCGACGGTGCCGGGCCACCTCGGCGTGATCGAGGACGCAAAGCACGCGGTGAAGATCGCCGAGCAGATCGGCTATCCGGTGATGATCAAGGCTTCCGCCGGCGGCGGCGGCAAGGGGATGCGGATCGCGCATTCCACTTCCGAAGTCGCCGAAGGGTTTGGTCTCGCCAAGGCCGAAGCCAAGTCGTCGTTCGGCGACGACCGGGTTTTCATCGAGAAATTCATCGTCGATCCCCGCCACATCGAGATTCAGGTGTTAGGGGACAAGCATGGCAACGTGATCTATCTCGGTGAGCGCGAATGTTCGATCCAGCGCCGCAATCAGAAGGTGATCGAGGAAGCGCCGTCGCCGCTATTGGACGAGACCACCCGCCGCAAGATGGGCGAGCAGGCGGTCGCGCTTGCCAAAGCCGTGAACTACGATTCGGCCGGCACCGTCGAATTCGTCGCCGGCCAGGACAAGAGCTTTTATTTTCTCGAGATGAACACGCGGCTGCAGGTCGAGCACCCCGTCACCGAATTGATCACCGGCATCGATCTGGTCGAGCAGATGATCCGCGTGGCGGCCGGCGAAAAGCTGTCGCTTTCGCAAAAGGACGTCACGCTGACCGGATGGGCGTTGGAGACGCGGGTCTACGCGGAAGACCCGTTCCGCAACTTCCTGCCCTCGATCGGTCGGCTGATAAAATATCGCCCGCCGCTCGAGAGCAGCATCGACGGCATCACGGTTCGCAACGATACCGGCGTGCAGGAAGGTGGTGAGATCTCGATCTATTACGATCCGATGATCGCCAAGCTTGTCACGCATGCGCCTTCGCGCGCCGCGGCAATAGAGGC